>VOFC01000122.1_pt1 | contig 84000 bp, 88 predicted proteins | sample 5384161 | NCBI WGS metagenome assembly VOFC01 (sample SAMN12384722, study PRJNA508395) | human gut metagenome | isolation source: healthy gut B | host: Homo sapiens | reverse complement strand
CCGTACGCCAGTTTCCCCCCCCTGTATTTGGGGGCTGATGGTTACTGTTACGGAACTTTTCCGGTCGCATTTGCCGCGCGGCAACATCAGGGCCGACAGCACCAGGACAAAACCGCCTCTCATAATGCCCGATAGCCTGTGCCGGTCGCCAAGCCGACATGGATGATTGGATAGAAAATGTTGCATGGTTCTATTAGTTTAGGTTAGTGCTAGTTGGGTTGGTTGATTAATAGTTGAACATTTTTAATAATGTTTGAACATTAACGCCCTGGGGTATACATAGATTTTTAAAATACAACTTTTTCAGCTCTTTTTTTATGATAATTTGAACATCCGCTGGCATTTCCCGCTGTATTCGGGGAGGATTTCCGTATCTCTGTGGATGTACCTGTTTGCCTGCATGATTTTGCCGGGCCGAGTCTGCACAGTTTCCAAGCGATCCCCGATTCCCTTGCCCGGGACTGCCGCCGTGCCGGTTGTGCATCGTGCGGCCGTTGCGGGCTGTTTGTATGTACGAAATCTTCTCGATGCGCGATGCCGCCTGCCGACAGATTGCTGCCGCCGCTTTCTGCCGTGTGCTGCCTGCCCGGCAGGTTACCGCCGCCCTGCTTTCTGCCGCCTGTCCGGCAGGTTGACGCCACTGCCGGATTGCGTGGCGTGCGGCGTTGTCTGGCATTTCTGGCATTGCGGTACCGCATTGTTTCCAACCTTCCGTTGCTCCCGGCTTTTTTCGCGTTGTTCCCGCCCCTCCCCCCCGGGGACGCCCCCGAAAAGTAACGGCGCAGCCGTTGTCCGGATGCGCCGCCGATGGGATATGCCTGCCGCTATTCGGGAGTTTCCCGGTTCCCCAGCGGGTGTTGGGCTCCGGGCCCCAGCCATAGCCGAGCAGGCCGCCGCGTGCGAATTCTTCGTGCGGGAACCAGAAGTTGTTGAGCACCCGGCCGTTGAGGCGTGCGCGTTGGATATAACAGTTCTTGTCCGAATTGCCGTAGGTGCGGATGACGAACCGGTCGGAACGGTCGGCCGGGTAATAACGCTTGTCGAGCTGGATCGACACCTCGTCGAAGACCGGCAGGTGATCTCGTATACAGGGCGGGCAGCGGCCGTGCCCCGCGTACTGAACAACCCGATCGACATCAGTGCGCTCACGCCGCCCATTTGCCCTTGGTCTTCGTCGTGCCCGCCATACCCCCGGTCGGGCGTGATGGCCCCGTAAGCCTGTTCGTTCACCCGGCGAACCCAGTATTGCGTGAGCCAGGGTTTCCCGCCCCAGCTGAATACGTGTGCATTGGAGCATCCGGGCTGGTTGGCGTAGCTGACGTAGCCTTGTCCGTAGCCGAACACGAAATCCTGCGGTGCGGCCTGCTCGAATGCATAATTGAGCTTCTCGCAGAATTTGTCATAACCGCCCATGAGCGTTGCGAGGCCGGTAGTTCGTGCGAAACGCCCCCAGGTGGCCTGCCATGCATTGGCCTCGATCCAGCCGGTGCCCCTGAGCGGATCGTCGTGCAGCCATTGGCCCTGCTCGTCCTTGGGGAAGAGCAGCAACTGCTGGTCGGGGCGGTATAGCTTGCGCCATCCGTGGGATCGGTTGCCGAAGTAGGCGGCTTCATCCTCCAGCCCCAGACGCACGGCCATTTGTGCGAGCGCCCAATCCTGGAAGTTCGACTCGATCGTCATCCCGGCGTTTTTCGGCTGGTAGCCGTGTTCGAGGTAAAATTCCCCGATTCCCTGCATGCCGCCCGGCATATGGTTGCGTTGCATCGTCCGGAAAGCGTGCATCGGGTCGCATTTGCGCATCAGCCCTTTGTTATAGGCCGAGACGATGAGTGGCGTGGCCGGACATCCGGACATGATGTAGGTATACCCTCCGGCGCAGGGCCCCCGGGGAATCAGCCCGCCGTTGTCGGCATAGCGGATGAGCGAGGCCGACATTTCGTCGGGCATTTCGGGCCATCCCAGCCCCCACAGGACGTTGAGGTTCCACTGCGTGAGCCAGAAGGCGTCGGAATTATACATGTGATGCACGACGCGGCCTGCCGCATCGCGCGGGAGCGTGCGGGTCTTGACCCGGATGTCGCGCGTGAACGAAGCTGCGCGCTGGCCGTCCGTCAGGTCGGGGTATTCGCCGTTTACGTCGTCGATCTTGTGGCGGCCCAGCAGGACATGCCACAGGTCGGTGTAGAATTTTGTCCGTTGTTGCTGCGTGCCGCCTTTTACCTCGATGCGTCCCAGCCATTCGTTCCATTCGTCCTGTGCCGCGCGGCGCACGGCGTCGAAGTCCCAGGTCGTGGCGTCATGCGTGAGGTTCTCCCGTGCATTTTTCCGTACTGACGTACGATACGACCGTGCGGACATGGATGCCGGTCGCCCGTACGGACGCCGTAATATGCCGCGACGCCCGATGTGGGGAGTCCAGGTAACTCAGTGCTTCGCGCGGGTGGCGCCTGGTGATTTCGGAGGAGCCTTCGAGCGAGTCTATTCCGGAATAACGGCGTGTGCCTGCCCATCCGTCGAGCCGGTCGAACGGCCGGTCGAAACGGACGACGAAGTAAACCCTGACGTTCTCGGGGCCGCCCCAGTGGCGGCCGTAGGTGTCGAAGCTGCCCTCGATTTCGTGCTCCCCGACCCGCCGCACGCGGGCGTTGCACATGGTCGTCGACGCCAGGTAACCGCCCAGGTTCAGGAGTATGCCGGCTTCGGCGTCGCGGGTGAAGGTCAGACGGTAGAACCCCGTGCGGTCAGTGGCCGTCTGCTCGACCCAGATGCCGTAATCCTCCAGGAAGAGGCGGTGGTAACCCGGCTGGGCGATTTCGCCCTCGTGCCGGAAGTGCGATTTCCAGTGCCCTTCGCCGAGGGTGGGATCGACGTTGCCGGTCGTCGGCATGAGCGTAAGCCCGGCCAGCACCCAGTTGTGTATCTGCGGGAAGCCGAGCACCTCGGTCGAATTGTATGTTGTAGCCCCCGCCGTACTGGTTGCGGTTGCGGGTCAGCGGTGCGGCGCCGATCATGCCGAACGGCTGGTTGCCCGTGATGAAGAAGAAATAGCGCCCCTTGGTCGTTTCGATGAACGGGTTGACCTGCGAGACGAAGTCGCCTCCGGCCCCGGCGGGCGGGAATGCCTCGATCTCGGAGAGCCCGACATGGGAACCCACGGCGTCGTTGACCTCGAATTTCACCCATCTGACCCGTTTGGGCGCGAATTCCACGACCTTGGGCTCCCCGTTGTCCGGGATCCCGACTACTCCGATACGTGTGCCGTCGCTGAAAAAGAGGTCGCCGCCTGCCGTATGCGCATCGCCCGTCGGCCGGTCGTAGAGGACGATGCGCGAGGGGTGACCTCCTCGTCCCAGTCGAGCCGGATCCAGGGGTAGGGTAATTGCTGCCAGTAGGGCATCTGCGCTGCCGATACCCATTCGCCCGCATTGTCGAGGCGGATGTAGCCGTCGTTGACTTTCGAGGCATCGCCGTCGGCATTGAGCGACGACGATGCCGTGGCGCGGGCTTTCGGGGCGATATTGTAGGTGCCGCCGAGTGCCGGGAACGAGATTCCCGCCACGCAAAACAGGGTTAACAGCTCTTTTTTCATCGCGATGTGCTTACGTTAAGGTTCGTATTGCATGAATATACGAATAATATCGTCTCGCCGGTTCCTGTTCCGGCCCGCAGCCCGGGAATATACCCGTTATTTCATAAAAGCCTTCACGACCATGATCTCGCGCCCCGAGGTGTTGACGATGCGGTAGGAGCCTGCCGCCGCCGAAATTACCAGCGTTTCGGCATAGCTCAGACGGAAGCGGCTGCCGCCCGCGGTTTCGACCTCGGCGCTTTCGCCCTCGACCAGGTTCAGGACATGGCATTTTCCCTGCGTTGCGACCTCCACCGAGGTGTTGAGCTTGTAACGGTGCACGTCGTAGGAGTGGTTGCGGTGCGTGGGCAGGTGCCACAGTTCCCAGTCCGCCCCCTTGTCAAGCAGCGCGGGGTGCGACACCAGCTCCCGTTTCACGGTTTCGCCCTTGCGGTCGAAGCAGAGGTTCTCCATTGCGCGGCGGATGTTCAGCGGGCGCGGTTTCCCGTCGAGGTCGAGCGCCAGCCAGTCGTACATCTTGAATGTGAAGATGTAAGGCGTGGTGCTGATCTCCAGCACGAGGTTGTTGCGTCCCGAGCTGTGGAGCGTGCCCGGCGGTATGAGGAACAGGTCGTGCCGCGCCGACTGTTCGGCGTTGATGTAGCGCGGCACGTCGAGTTCCGTGCCTTTTTCGAAGCTTTCGGTCAGCGCCCGTTCGAACTTCGCAGGGTCGATATCCTCTTTGAACCCGAGGTATACGACCGACCCGGGTGCCGTGTCGAGGATATAGTAAGTCTCCTCCTGAGTCAGTACCTCGCCGAAATTCTTGCGGATATATTCCCGCTGCGGGTGGCACTGGATCGAAAGGTTGCCGCCGTCGAAGTTGTCGAGGTAGTCCATGCGGATCGGGAATTCGTCGCCGTATGCGTCGTAGCACGCGCTGCCGACGACCTGCTCGCCGCCCTGGAACATCACCATGTCGAACGACACTTCGAGCATCTTGCCGCCGCTGCCGAAGATCAGCCCGTTTTCCGGTACGATCAGCTCGAACGACCATGCGTAATTGGGCACGTCGTGGGGCAGTGCGCCGATGTGTTCGCGGATCCATTGGCCTCCCCACGCCCCGGGTTCGAACCACGGCCGGACGCGGAATCCGTTTGCGGCGAGGTGCTCCAGGCCGCGGCGCAGGTCGGTGCCCTCGGCCCAGGTGATCTCCCCTTCGCGCTGCCCGTCGACGATTATGCCGATGCGGGGCAGCAGCTCCTTCTTGTGGCGGTTCAGTACGACCCAGTCGACGAAATAGAACCGCTTGTACATCTTTTTCGGGGGTTCGGGCTGCGTGGCCCCCAGGTTGGCGATGCTGCCCGCACGCGAGCGGAACTGGATCTCGTTCTTCGGGATGTCGATATAGACCAACTCGCCCTGCCAGCCGGCCAGCGCGGCGCCGGTGCCGACGAGTATGTTCATCTCCGCCTCGGGGTCGGGTGCGATCGCCCGCAGTTTTCCCCGTCGAAGAACTCCTCCAGCCGCAGCGGGGTGCGGAAGCCGAAGATCGGGTCGTCGCCGCCCAGATAGGGGGCGACCAGGCGTTCGATCTCCTCCTGCGGCCGCAGGGCCGCGTCGACGCTCCACCACACGGGGCGGATGCCCAGCTGCGTGAGCGCACGGTTCAGCTCCTGCCGGAAGAGGTCGAAGCGTACGCCGACATAGCCGTCGACGACAACCTGCTTCTGCCCGGCCAGCCGCCGTGCCAGCGACGTGTAGTCGCAGAAAATCTTATCCGCCCCGAGGTCATGTGTCGGGTAGATGTCGTATTGGTTTTTTCCAGTTTCCGGTTTGCATACCGGAAGTGGGTTCTGTGTTGTTTTCCTTAAAAGAGACATGACTATTGTTTGGTTATATGAATAACGATGCTGCGCCGATCAGGGCGGCATGGTCGGGCCGGGCCGGGGCCCCTATCCTGATCCGGTGGCCGTCGGCTTCGAGCCGGCGTTCCATGGCTGGCCCGAACAGCGGGTAGGCCCGCGAGATATTCCCCGCCGAGCACCAGCATGTCGGCGCGGGAAGCGTTCCGCCACGGGGCTGCGAATGCCGCCAGCCGCTCCCCGTATTCGTCGAACAGGCGCCGTGCCGCGGGTCTTCCGCATGGCGTTCGGCAGCTTCGCGTGCGCCGCTTATCTCCTGCCCGGTCAGCTCCCGGTAGCGGCCGCATACCCAGCGGGTCGAGAAGGCCTCATCGACGATGCCCCCTTCGAACGGCAGGCAGTATACCCAGCCGTTGGCGGGCACCTCGTCGCCCGAGGTCACCAGCCTGCGGCCGGCCACGAAGCCCGACCCGACGCCCGTGCCGAGCGTCAGCGCCACTACGCGTTCGGCGTCGTCCGCGACCCCGCCGAGGCATTCGCCCAGCGCGAAGGCCGCCGCGTCGTTGACGTAGCGGAACTCCTCCGTGCCGCACTCCCGCAGCAGCGGGTAGAGCGTCGCCGCGACGTCGAGCCCGTAGATGCGCTCGAACTTCCGCACGCCCCGGATCAGCGAAATGCCCCGCTCGTAGTCGAACGGCCCGGGAAGGCGAAGCCTGCGCACCGGATGCATCCGATGCCCGATGCCGCGGCCGTGCGCCGGATGTTCGCGGCCCAGGCCCCGGCGATCGTGCGGGCCCCGGCCGCCGCGTCGACTTTGTCCGTGTGCGGTTCCCCGCACAGTTGCCCCGTGGCGAGGTCTACCACCGCCGAGCAGACACATGGCTGCCGCCGATGTCCACGCCCAGGGCGTAGCGATTATGTGCCGATTGTGCCATGACGGTATATTTTTCGTAGTTATTTGTTCAGCTGGGTGTTGGGCTCCGCGGCGAGGTTCACCCGCAGCGTGCCGCCGCCGACCACTTCGGCGAAGGGAAGCTGTACGCTCTGCAAGGGTTTGCCGTCCAGTTCCAGCGAACCGATATAGTAATTCTCCGGCGTGTTGCCCGTCGTTTCGATCACGAACTCCTTGCCCGTGTAGTAATCGGGGTTGAGGCGGATCGTCACCTTGTCGAACAGGGGCTGCCGATCTGGAACGTCGGGTCGGGGGCGGTGAGCCCCTTCGCGTCGAAGAGCCCCATCGAGGCCATGACGTACCATGCCCCCAGCTGTCCCTGGTCTTCGTCCTGCCCGTAGCCGTAGCCGTGGATCTCCTCCGTGCCGTAGAATTCGTTGCAGATCGTGCGCATCCATTTCTGCGAGAGCCACGGTTTGCCCGAGAAAGTTGAACAGCGCCGAGATGTGGAGGTTCGGTTGGTTGCCGTGGTTGTAATAGGCATGGACTCCCGCAAAGGCATTGATCGTCTTGCCGCCGCCGAAGACGCTCTCGCGCGAGATGAGGAACGTGCTGTCGAGGCGGTTGTTGAACTCCTCGCGGCCGACCATCTCGACCAGCCGGTCGATGTCGTGGGGCACGTAGTAGGTGTACTGCACGGCATTGCCCTCCTGGAATCCGGCCCATGCCGCATAGGGGTCGAAGTCGGCGATGAATTCACCGCTGCGATCCCGCGGCCGGATGTACTTGGTTTCGGGGTCGAAAAGCAGCTCCCACCCGCCCGAGAGCTTCTTGAGCTGCTCGTAATCGGCCTCATGGCCCAACTGGCGGGCCATCTGCGCGACGGCATAGGCGCTGAACGAGTATTCGAGCGTATGCGATGCCGCGAATCCCGAGCCGTCGGGCGTGGTCTGCATGCCCAATTCGGGCAGGTAGGGCGAATAGCCCTGACTGACGAATTTTCCCACGTCCAGTTTGCCCGCGCCGGCCGGGCGGCCTTCGCTGCCCAACTCGTTCTTGCGGGCGGCCTGGTAGCCCAGCGCCACGTCGAAGTTGCGGATGCCGCAGTTGTAGGCCGCGGCAATGGCGAGCCCCGTGAAGTTGGTGCCTACGCCCGAGACGTACTTGCTGCATGCGATGCCGTCGCCGAGCCATCCGGCGTCCTTGTAGACCAGCAGCTGGCTCGCCACCCAGTCGGCATAGTATTCGGGATAGGCGATGCTCCACAGCTGCGTGAGGTTCCAGTAGGCGCCCCAGATCGCATCGGTATTGTAATAGTGGTGTTCCGGCTTGCCAGCGCCGTCGAGGGCAATTTGTCCGACCGTGCCGTCGTTGGCCGGTAGGCCCCGTTCACGTCGTTGGCCAGGCCGCGCCCCAGCAGGGCGTGGAACAGCCCCGTGTAGAACTTCACGCGGTCATCGTGCAGGCCGCCCTCGACGCGAAGCCGGCCTAGCGCCTCTTCCCACGTGTCGTTCGCCTCGCGGCGCACCCGGTCGAAATCTTTCCTGGCGGCCTCCTTTTCGAGGTTCAGCCGCGCGTTCTCCACCGACGTGTACGACAGGCCGATCTTCAGCCCCACCTGCTGACGCTCGCGGGTGTCGAAACGCAGGTAGAGCCCTGCTCCGACGCCTGTGCGGCTGCGCTCCCCCGCGAAGGTTTGCTCGCCGCTGAACGCGCCCCAGGCCGCAGGCTCGGCGTCGAGTACGGCGCTGAAATACATTGTCACCGTGGCGCCTTTCTGGTAAATGTCGACATAGGCGGGCTCGGTCACCACCCAGCCCTCGATACGTCCGTCGTCGGTGTAGGTCACCGACGCGTCGCGCACCGGGCCGCTTTCGCCCATGCGCGTCCCGATGTTGAAGATCAGGTTCGCCTCCTCCGTCGCCGGGAAGGTATAGCGGTGGAATCCGACCCGTTCGGTGGCTGTCAGCTCGCCCTTGACGCCGTAATCCTTCAGCAGCACGGAGTAGTAGCCGGGGCGCGCCACCTCGTCCTTCTTGTCGAAGCGCGAACGGTAGCCCGCGTCGGGGTTGTCGAGCGGCCCGGGTACGGTCTGAAGTTCGCCGACCGTCGGAGCCACCACCACGCCGCCGACCTGGAACTCGTGGAAGTTGGCGAAGCCCTCGATCGAGGTGTGGCGTGAGTCGTAGCCCACGGCTTCCCAGCCGTTGGGATTCCCCAGGTGGCCGTCGGTCGTCGGAGCCAGTTTGGCCATGCCGAACGGTACGGCCGCCGGGGTGAAGAAGAACCACCGCGAATGTGCGGTGCCGATGCGCGGGTCGACGTAGTCCGTCAGCGGCTCCTGGGCCGTACATGCCGACAGGCAGGCCGTCGCGGAGAAGAGGATCAGTTTGTGCAGGTGTTTTTCATCGTTGATGTTTGCCGGCGGCCGTTGCGGCCGCCTTTGGGTTATATGGTTTTCTGTTTAATGTATATACATGAGGTGCGTGGCGTCCGTCTATTTCGCGGCGAACCTGCGCAGGGCGAGGGCGCTGCCTGCCAGGTAGAGCATACAGGCCGAAATGACCAGCAGCGAACCGGTCTGGCTGCCCAGGAGGTCGGTCGTGAAGCCCATCAGGGGCGGGATGACGGCGCCGCCGCAGACCCCTGTGATCATCAGCCCCGAAATCTCGTTGGCTTTTTTCCGGATGGCATTTCAGCGCCGTCGGTAGATCACCGAGAAGATGCTCGAGCAGGCGAAGCCGATCAGTCCGACCAGCGCCAGCATTCCCACGGTACCCTGTACGAAGTAGAGGACGGCCATGGCGGCGATGGCCGCGAAGATGTGGATGCGGAAATAACGCACGTCGTTCATGCGCACCAGCAGGATCGAACCGATCAGCGCACCGACCGTGCGGCAGACGAAGTAAACGCTCGACCCGAGTCCGGCCTGCTCGACGGGGTAACCGCCGCGTTCGATCAGCAGCTTGGGCGCTACGGTATTCATCCCCACGTCGACGCCGACGACGAAGACGATCCCGAGGAAGAGGAGGAGTACCGTGCGGTCTTTCAGCAGGGCGAACGTCGCACCGACAGGCGAGGCCTGCGGCGCTTCGGCCTCTTCGCGGATGGGGGTGCACATGAGCCATGCGGCCGAGAGCAGCGTGATGAGCGCGAAGATCGGGAAGAGGTATTGCCAGTTGCCCAGCGTGCCGGCGGCGAATGCGGCGATGAAGGGGCCGCAGAACGACGAGACCGCCTTGACGACCTGGCCTGCGGTCAGCGAACTGGTCAGCGCGTCCCCCTGACCACGTTGGTGAGCAGCGGGTTGAGCGACACTTGGAGGATCGTATTGCCGATGCCCAGCAGCACGAATGCCGTCATGCACGTGGCAAGGTTGTAGTGTACGAACGGGATCAGCATACCAATGGCCGTGATGCCGTTGCTGATCTGTACCATGTTCTTGCGGCCGAGGCGGTTCATGGCGAGGGCCGCCGGAATCGAAAGCAGCAGGAACCAGATGAAAACCATCGAGGGGATGAATCCGGCGAGGGTCTCGCTGAGCCCGAAATCTTGCTGGACATAGCTGGTCGAGATACCGACCACGTCGCAGAAGCCCATGACGAAGAAACCGAACAGGACGGGCAGTAATTTGTGGAGTGACTTGTTCATTTGGGTTGTGGTGTTTGTCAGCCGTTGATGAATTCGATCGAGTAGGTGAAGCTGTCGGCGCGGTAATAGCCGATGTTATATTCCACCGGGGTGTCGTTTACGTCGAGCACGAAGCGTTTGCGGACGAGGATCGGCTCCCCTTCGTTGATGTCGAGCTTTTCGGCCAGCTCCGCGTTTGCGCTGCGGGCATATACCATCTCGCGCGAGGTCTTGACGACGATGCCGTAATTCTTCCGGAGGTTTTCGTAGAGCGGGAGCGCCATGTCCTCTTCTCCGGTCATCGGGATCGCGGGGTTGAAATAGGAGATGAAATAGACGAACGGTAGGTTCGGGCGTCCGCGCAGGCGCTCCAGGCACAGCAGCCTGGCTCCTTCCGGGGCGTTGAGAAACTCGGAAGCCTCGGCCGGCGGCGTCTTGCGGCTGATGTGTAGTTCGAAATTCTGCACGACCATGCCCTGGGCATGCATCTCCTGCGAAAAGCTCATCCAGTTGCGGGCGTTGCTCATCACGTTCTGGGGCGCCACGGTCGTCCCGTATCCTTTCTTGCGGATGAGCAGCCCTTCGAACACCAGCCGGTTGATGGCCTGCCGCAGGGTGTTGCGCGAGATGTTCAGTTCTTTGGATAGCTCCACCTCGTTGGGAAGCAGTTTGTCTTTGCGGTACTCTTCCTGCTGGATCATCTGTCGCAGCAGATCCTCGGCCTGCTGGTGCAGCGGTTTCGAAGAGTTCGGGTCGAGTTGTAATTTCATGTCGTTCGGGCTTTTGTGTTATCCCCGGATTATAGCCGTGCCGGGATCGGCGTATAGCATGGCGCGTAGGGCGGTTTGCTGCGGGCATCGGCGCAGGCCTTTCCCGGGGGGCTTTCCCCTGAGTCATTCCTGAGGGGAATCTTTACCCTGTTCGACCCGCTATGTTCACCTTTTTGTGTCTTGTATATGTTCTGATATTTGTCAATATGTTCATGCAAATAAACGTAAAATATCCGAATTGTCAAAATCTATGTTCCCGATAATGTCGGTACAGGGCGGATATTTTTTCAAAAGCCTCGTTCGTTGCCTGTCATTGTCCTGTATTACTGGTGATTGCGTTTTTTGCGGCCGATTGCCGTTTTTTTTGTCGCAGGCAGCGCCCGCCTGCGGGTTTGTCTGCACCTGTGTGGTGCCTCGCCTTGCCTGCGCCCGGTTGCTGTTGGAGGATAGAGGGGGCGTCTGTGGATGCGGGGGATGGATTCCGATAAAAAAATAAGGATGGACTTGTGTCCATCCTTACCGGGGTTGTGGAGAATACCAGGGTCGAACTGGTGACCTCTTGCATGCCATGCAAGCGCTCTAGCCAACTGAGCTAATCCCCCGTTGTGGGTGCAAAGATAACGGAAATTTTTTTATTTCCAAATAGCGGCCGGAAAAAATCGACCGCAGGATTACCATTGCTGCCGTTCGGAGGGGGGGTAGGGCGGGGCGTCCGGTATCGTTTTTTTTGTCCGCCATGCGGATTATAAGGCTGTTTCCGCATTTTCGCAAGCATCTCCGCTGTCCGGGGGCTTTCGTACCGGCAGGCGGGGGGCATACTGGAGGCCGCCGGGCAATCCTTCCTCCGGGGTGCCGTTTGTTTGTCCCGCCCCAAGGAAAAAGCCGGCGCTTCGAGCGCCGGCTTTCCCATATGCCGGGATGGCTCCCCGGTCAGTGTCGTGCCTGTTAAGTTATTCGATCTCCCACGTGGCGCCCGAATGCAGCAGCTCGTCCACCGAGCGGATCTTGCTCTGTGCCTTGACCTCCTCGACCTGCCGGGCCACCTCGCGGTCGTAAACCGTGGCGTCCTCGACGGCGCGGATCACGCCCAGGGCAACGGGGTATTCGGGATATTTCATCGCCGCCAGCATCGAGTGCAGCGTCGTGTCGCGCTCGTGGGCGTCGTGCGTCAGCACATCGTCCAGCGTGTAGCCGTCCTGGCCGACGGTCACGACCTTGAGCTTCATGTCCTCGAAGACGATTCCCTTCTCCATGTTGGCCCCGAACAGCATTTTCCCGCCGTGGCGCAGCGTGATCGTACGTTCGGCGCGCGTAGCCTTGTCGGCGGCGAATGCAGCGTGGGTCTTGTCGTTGAAAATCACGCAGTTCTGCAACGCTTCGATCACCGACATGCCTTTGTGCATCGCGGCGGCCACCATGCACTCCTTCGAAAGTCCCACCTCCATGTCCACCGACCGGGCGAAGAACGTGCCCTTGGCGCCGATCACCAGTTCGCCGGGGTTGAACGGCTTCTCGACCGTGCCGTAAGGCGAGGTCTTGGTGATCTTGCCCAGCTTCGAGGTGGGGGAGTACTGCCCCTTGGTGAGGCCGTAGATCTCGTTGTTGAAGAGTATGACGTTCAGGTCGACATTGCGGCGGATGGCGTGTATGAAGTGGTTGCCGCCGATGGCCAGCGAGTCGCCGTCGCCCGTGGTGACCCAGACGCTGAGGCGCGGGTTGGCGACCTTGACACCCGTGGCCACGGCGTTGGCGCGGCCGTGCACCGAATGGAACCCGTAGGTCTTCATGTAATAGATGAACCGCGACGAGCAGCCGATGCCCGACACGAACGTGAAAAGGTTGTGCGGCGTGTCGGTCGCGTCGGCGATCTCGGGCAGCGCGCGCTGCACGGCGTTGAGGATGGCGTGGTCGCCGCATCCGGGGCACCAGCGTACCTCCTGGTCGCTTTTGAAATCCGCGGGGGGTGTATTTGTATTCTGCCATGGCGTTATTTCAATAAGGATTCGAATTTTTGGCAAAAGCTCTGCAACCGTGAAGGGCAGGCCCTCGCACTTGTTGTACTGTTCGTAGCGGAACTCCTGCAAACTTTGGCGCAGGTAGTTGGCGAACTGCCCTTCGTTCAGCTCGCAGACGACGATCTTGCGGAATTTCGAGAATATCTCGCGTACGCCGTGCGGCAGCGGGTTGATGTAGTTGAAATGGCACAGCGAAACGCGTTTGCCTTCGGCGCGCATCTGGTCGACGGCGTTTTGCAGGTGTCCGCGCGTACCGCCCCAGCCCACCACCAGTAGGTCGCCTTCCGGGGCGCCCCATACGGCCTGTGCCGGGATGTCGTCGATGGCTTTCGCCACCTTTTCGGCGCGGGTGCGTACCATTTTCTGGTGGTTCGACGGGTCGTGCGAGATACAACCCTTTACGCAGTCCTTTTCAAGGCCGCCGACACGGTGTTCCAGTCCCGCCTTGCCGGGGAACGCCCAGCCGCGGGCCAGGTTTTCGTTGCGCACGTAGGGCATGAAACCGCCTTCGGGGGCCTCGTCCACGATCGGCGGGTTGATGGCCGGGTAGTCCTTCATCGCGGGAATGCGCCACGGCTCGGAGCCGTTGGCGATGAATCCGTCGGTCAGCAGGATCACGGGCGTCATGTGCTCCATGGCCAGGCGTCCGGCTTCGAAGGCGTAGTGGAAGCAGTCGCTGGGCGACGATGCCGCCACGACGATCACCGGGCACTCGCCGTTGCGGCCGTAGAGGGCTTGCGAGAGGTCGCTCTGCTCGGTCTTGGTCGGAAGTCCCGTCGAGGGGCCGCCGCGCTGTACGTCGACCACCACCAGCGGCAGTTCGGTCATCACCGCCAGTCCCAGCGCCTCGCTCTTGAGCGACAGGCCGGGACCGAGGTGGTCGTCACGGCGAAGTTGCCTGCGAAGGCCGCGCCGATGGCGGTGCAGATGCCCGCGATTTCGTCTTCGGCCTGGACGGTCTTCACCCCGAGGTCTTTGCGCTTGGCCAGCTCTTCGAGGATTACGGTGGCCGGGGTGATCGGGTACGAGCCGCAGAAGAGCGGCAGCCCGGCCTTTTCGGCCGCGGCGCACAGACCCCATGCCGTGGCGACGTTACCGCTGATCGAGCGGTAGGTGCCTTTTTCGAGCGGTGCGGGCGCTACGGTGTAGGTGTTTGCGAACTGGTGCGTATTGGCTGCGTAGTCGTATCCCGCCCGGATGGCCAGCTTGTTGGCTTCGGCTATGGCGGGGTTCTTCTTTGCGAATTTGGTTTCGATATATTTGATTGCGTACGCCTCCGGCCGGTCGAACAGGTAGAAGCAGATGCCCAGTGCGAACATGTTTTTGCACTTGGTTACGGCCTTGTTGTCGAGGCCGGTCTCCCGGAGCGCGTCGCGCGTCATCGAGGTGATGTCGGGAATGACGACGTTGTACTCGTCGAGTTGCAACTCGGCGATGGGGTCGAGCGTGGCGAAGCACGCCTTTTTGAGGTGGTCTTCGGTGATCGAATCGCCGTCGATGATGACCGTCGCACCCGGTTTGAGCCATTTGCGGTTGGCCTTGAGCGCTGCGGGGTTCATCGCCACCAGCACGTCGCAGTAGTCGCCGGGGTTGAGCTCCCGGTGGCTGCCGAAGTGAACCTGGAATCCAGATACGCCCGCCACGGTACCCTGTGGCGCGCGGATTTCGGCAGGGTAGTCGGGGAAGGTCGAGATCCCGTTCCCGAGCAGTGCCGAGGTGTCTGAGAAAAAGCGTGCCCGTAAGCTGCATGCCGTCGCCCGAGTCGCCTGAAAAGCGGATCACGACATCCTGCAACTCCCGTACATTGGTTTTGTCCATGTCTTGTTTCGGATTAGTAGGGTTTTGAAAACAATATCACAAATATATAAATTTATTGTCAGATTGTTCACGGCGGATGACTTTTTGCGGCTCTAATCCGGCGGTTTTTCTCTTTGTGCCTCCGTATTGCTGATAATCGCGCATTCAGAGGCTTGTTTCGCTGCTTGATCGTTACCGGATTTTGTAATTTTAATTGCGATTTGATAGTAGCGGCGTTATTAAAAAATTTTGCGAATGCTGCTTCCGGATTGTAAGTGCCGCTCCGGTTTTTTCGAGGTTATTCGCCTCCTGACGTTCTCTCTGCCGTTGCTTCCTCCGCTGTTTCTGCCGTTGTTCTTTCTGCTGTTTCGGCTGCTCCTGCGCTGTTCCCGTGCAGCTCCTGTGCCGGGCGCGCAACCCGGATTGGGGGCTATGCGAAAGGCCGCTGCAAGATTGCGTTGCAGCGGCCTCGTTGCTGTAACGTGCTTGTCGTTGCTGTAACGTGCTTGTTATGCCGCATCCGGCCGGGAAATCCTGCAGGGATAGTGCCCCGGAAAATCTTGCGGGGGGGCCTGTGCTGCGTATTTTTGCATGGGCGTCCGTGGTTCCCGCGTGGCTCGGTTGCCGGGACGGCAGGCTCGGACGTCTACCGGGTACGGTTTCGGACGTAGACGAGTTTCAGCTCTCCGTTTTCCGACGGACGCTCTTCGATTTCGACTATTTTCGAAAGGGATTTTACCAGCAGCGACAGTTTTTTGTACCCGTAATTGCGGGGGTCGAAATCCGGCATCTTCTTGGTGAGTACCCCGCCCACGATTCCGAGGAAGGCCCAGCCGCTGTCGTCGGCGGCGTCTTCGATCGTGTTTGCGAGCAGTGTCTTGAAATCGTCGTCGATCGGACGGATGATCGGCTGGGGCTGTGCCGTATCCGGAGCCGGGGCTACCTTTTTCTCCGCAGCGGCGGGTTCTGCGGGGGCTGCCTCCGCAGCAACGTGTTCCGCGACGGCTGCTTCCGGCATGTCTGTTTCGGGTGCATTGCGCCCCTGATGTTTTTTCGCGGTTTTTTTCGGCGTCGCAGCCTTTGCTGCCGGCACAGCTGCCGCTGTTTGTGCCGGTGCCGATACCGGAGCCGGGGCGGGTGCGGACTGCCCGAGTATCTCGACATAGATGAATTTGTCGCACGATTTGATGAACGGCTTGGGGGTCTTCTTCTCCCCGAAACCGAGTACTTCCCGTCCCGATTCGCGGATGCGGCTCGCCAGGCGGGTGTAGTCGCTGTCGCTCGACACGATGCAGAAGCCGTTGACCGACTCCTTGTGCAGGATGTCCATCGCGTCGATTATCAGCGCCGAATCCGTTGCGTTCTTGCCTGTGGTGTAGGCGTACTGTTGGATCGGGGTGATCGAGTTTTCCAGCAGTATCCCTTTCCAGGCGGCGAATTTCGGATTGGTGAAATCGCCGTAGATCCGCTTGATCGTCGGCGTGCCGTAGTTGGCGATTTCGTCGAGTATGTCCTTGATTTTCCGGTGCGAGATGTTGTCGGCGTCGATCAGCACCGCGAATTTTTTATCGGATAGTTCCATGTCGGGCGGTTTTATTTTCCGAAAGATAGGAAATTTTTTCGGAATCAGGGTGCCGGTTCATCTTCTTTCGCGGCAGGTTCCCGGCTGCGGGTTCCGCCCTTCGCGCTTCAGCTGTGCCGTTTTTGCAGTACAATGTCCGGCAGCGGGGTTGCGGCGGACATCGGGGCGCTGCCGCCGGGATCGTTTCCCGGGAGATACGGGCATACGGGCGCCCCGTCCGGGCCGCTACCGGATCGAGTTCATCCTGATGCTGGCCTTGACCAGCGCGATTGCCCTTATGCGGTTGATTGCCACGTCCTTGTCGGCGTGGTGCTGGTTCTGGCTCACGAGCTTCACGTAGCCTGCGCGGTCTGATTTCTGAATGTACTTCACCGTCACGTACTCCTCGCCGTCGATGTCGATCGACAGCAGATACATATCGCCCCAGAAGATGTCGTTGATGTCGCCCAGTTGTTTGTAAAGTACGATGTCGCCGCTTTTGAGCAGCGGGTACATCGAATCCCCTACGATATATATGGCGCCGTCGCATTTGGGCAGGTTGGGAATGTGGATGAAATTCACGGGTTTGGCCTGCGCCTGGTCGGCGAACAGCGGTACCAGCCCCGCCGTGCCCTCGATCGAGTAGAGGGGCACGCTCTGCAACGGCAGCGAATTGTCCGTGCGGTGCATGTAAGCTGTCAGGTCGGGTTCGGCGTTGAACATGTTGCCCTTGCCGCTTTCGAGCCATTCGGGATTTACGTTCAATTCCTGAACCAGGATGTTCCGGTTGCGTGCCGAGAGCCCCGCCTTGCCGGTCTCGATCATCGAGAGCGCCGCCTTGCCGATGCCAAGCCGCTGTGCCAGTTGTTCTTGCGTCATCCCCAACTGTTTCCGTATCAGTTTTACCCGTTCGTTCATAACTTTTAATCGGAAAATTTTATATTAAAAAATTGAATGTTTTATTTGGAAATTCAATATTTGAACTTATCTTTGTCCTGCAAAGTTAAACAACTTATTTCTGCCTGCAAATTTATTTGCAAAAATCTTGCTAATTATCAACTATGTATTCGGTTTCACCTGAACTTTACCATGAGGCGGCGGCACGGTTGTCGGACGCCATCGACGGCGGGAACTATTTTTCGGGTTCGCTCGCGTTCCGCTTCGGCGATACGGACTGCCGCCTCACGGCGTCGGTCATCGTCTACCGCGGCCGCCTTTCGCTGCCCGAAGGGGTGCAGCACCCTGTTACGGATCTCGTGCCCGTCTGGTGGGAATTCCACACCACGCAAGCCGGGGGCGAAGTGCTCAACGACTTCGACTTCTCCGAGCTGAAGCGCTGCGTGTAATCCGCTTCATCCGTTCCGGCCATCCCTCCGGGCCCGGCGCAGCCGCCGGAACGGCATTTTCTTCCGAACCTCCCGCCGCGGCGCCGCGCATAGGGTTCAAAAATCAAACCAATGTCTGTTAAAACCGACCCGGCCTCTGCGGAAATTCCTTCCGCAGAGGTTTTCGTACCTGCCGCCATCCTCGATCCCGATTTCCCCGGCCTTCGCGCCGCGCCCGGCCAGCCCGCTATACCCGGCCAGCCCGATCCCTCGGGATCTTCCGTTCCCTGCGCCCAATCGGTTCCCTGCGATCAGTCCGTTCCCGGCGATATTTCCGTCGCCTCCGGTCAGCCCGTCACACCCGGCCTTCCAGCTGTGCCCGTCCGGCCTGTTTCCCCCGCCCAAGGTGCCATTGCCGGCCGGCCCGCCGTGCCCGGGTACGGGGCGATCTGCACGGATGGAGCCGGGCCGTCCGGGGCTCTTCCCTCCGTCGCGGGTGTGCCCCCTTCGTTCGGCGCATTCGCGCTGGCGGTCTATCCCTTCCTCGAGCTGCAACCCTTCCACCGGGCGTATTACCGTGTGCTGGAGGCTTTTGCGGCCGGGCGCATCCGGCGTCTGATCGTCACCATGCCTCCCCAGCACGGCAAGAGCGTCGGCGCGACGACACTGCTTCCGGCCTACGTGCTGGGGCTCGATCCCGACCTGCGCGTTGCGATCGCCTCCTATTCCGGGGCGCTGGCTTCGAAATTCAACCGCCGCGTGCAGCGTATCGTCGAATCGCGCGAATATGCCGCGCTTTTTCCCGCCACGACCATCAAACAGGGTGCGAAACCGCCCGGTTATATCCGTACGGCCGACGAAGTGGAGGTCATCGGCCGCCGCGGCGGACTGCTCTCCGTCGGGCGCGAAGGCTCGCTCACGGGTAACCGCGTCGACTGCTTCATCCTCGACGACCTCTACAAGGATGCCCTCGAAGCCAATTCGCCCATCGTCCGCGCCAACTGTTGGGAGTGGTATACCTCGGTCGTGCGGACGCGCATGCACAACGCCTCGCGCGAACTGATCGTCTTCACACGCTGGCACGAGGAAGACCTTATCGGCACGCTCGCCGCGCGTGAACCCGTCGTTGAGTTCACCCGCTGGGCGCAGCTCGACGGGCTGTCCCCCGACACGTGGCTGCACCTGAATTTCGAGGCGCTCAAGGCCTCGCCGCCCACCGAGGTCGACCCCCGTGTCCCGGGCGAGGCGTTGTGGGAAGGGCAGCAGGGGCGTGCGTTGCTCGAAGCCAAACGGCGGCTCGACCCGCTGCAATTCGAAAGTATGTACCAGGGGCATCCCTCGTCCCGCGAGGGTTTGCTCTACGGGCTGAACTTCGCCGAGTACGACTGTCTGCCGCACGAGATCGTCCGCCGCGCCAACTACACCGACACCGCCGATACGGGCGACGACTACCTCTGTTCGCTCTCGTATGCGGTCGATGCCGACGGGCTATCTACATCACCGACGCCGTCTATACGCGCGAACCGATGGAGGTCTCCGAACCGCTGGTGGCCGGGATGCTCCTGCGCTCCGATACGCGGCAGGCGGCCGTCGAAAGCAATAACGGCGGCCGCGGTTTTGCACGCTCGCTGCAGGCTTTGGCACCCTCCGTGCGCATCGAATGGTTCCACCAGGGCGCCAACAAAGAGGCGCGCATCCTCTCCAATTCGGCCACGGCGCTGCACCTCGTGCGCTTTCCCCGGGGCTGGAACCTGCGCTGGCCGGAGCTATACGCCCACCTGACGACCTACCGCCGCCGGTTCCGCGCCAACCGCTGGCACGATGCCGCCGACGTGGTGACCGGTATCGTCGAGCGCGAAGCCCCCGGCCGCAACCGCGCCCGGGTGAGAGGTGTCCGGTTCCTGTAATTCCCGCTCCCCCGGCGGCATGACGGGGCGCTGCATCCTCCGCCCGTGCCTTCCCGACGGTTCCGGCGCCGCCCGGCAGAGAATTAACAATTAATTCGTATGGGATATGGTGTGTTCCGTTTTGTTTTTCGTACCTTTGGTGCGGTTAATTAGGTTTGCACTAATCCACAACAAAATGAAAGCATTGAAAATCGGAAATTTGCTCGCTCCGTCCCCATCGTGCAGGGCGGTATGGGCGTAGGCATATCGCTCGCAGGGCTGGCTTCGGCCGTTGCCGACCAGGGCGGCATCGGCGTCATTTCGTCGGCCGGCCTGGGAGTGATTTACAAAGACTATTCGAAAGATTACCGTACGGCCTCGATCTGGGGGCTGAAACAGGAACTGAAAAAGGCCCGCGAGGCCACGAAAGGCATCGTCGGCGTGAACGTCACGGTCGCCATGTCCAATTTCGCCGACATGGTCAGAACCGCCATCGCCGAGAAGGCGGACATCATCTTCTCGGGCGCCGGGCTGCCGCTCAACCTGCCGTCGTTCCTTACCGAAGGAGCCAAAACCAAACTGGCACCCATCGTATCGTCGGCGCGCGCCGCGAAACTGCTGTGCCAGAAATGGTTTGCAGAATATAAGTACATTCCCGACGCCATCGTGGTCGAAGGCCCCAAGGCGGGCGGCCACCTCGGCTATAAGGAGGAGCAGCTTGTCGACGAGCACTATGCGCTCGAGAGCATCGTCCCCGAAATCGTCGCCGAAGTACATGCGTTCGAGGCCGAGCACGGCTGCCATATCCCCGTCATCGCCGGCGGCGGTATCTATACCGGCGAGGATATCTACCGCATCATGTCGCTGGGCGCCGAGGGCGTGCAGATGGGCACCCGCTTCGTCACGACCGACGAGTGCGATGCCGACCCGGCCTTCAAGCAGAGCTACCTCGACGCCACGCAGCAGGATATCGAGATCATCAAGAGCCCCGTGGGCATGCCGGGGCGGGCCATCCACAGCTCGTTCCTCGACCGGGTGAAGGAGGGGTTGAAACGCCCCAAGAACTGCCCGTTCGACTGCATCAAGACGTGCGACGTGACGCACAGTCCCTACTGCATCATGCTGGCGCTCTACAACGCATTCAAGGGGAAAATTGCAGAACGGCTATGCCTTCTGCGGCGCCAACGCATGGCGGGCCGAAAAGATTCAGTCGGTGCGCGACCTGATGGCTTCGCTCAAAGCCGAGTACGACAATTTTTCGCTGAAGGGAAAACTCTTCGGCGTAAAATAATCCGGTCTCCGGAAAATCCGGGGATGCCCGGAGGAAAAAAGGCTCCCGACCTTTCGAGGTCGGGAGCCTTTGTGTTGTCCCGAACTGGCCGGATGCTGTCCCGGAATACCCGGGAGCGCTCCCGAATCGATCGTTGCCCTCCCGAAATAACCGCGGGCGGCCTCCCTGCGCAGTGCTGAGGCTTCCGGGCGGCTATTGCTTTTTCTCGAAATGCTGGTAGTCCTTCAGGCTTTTCCAGTGGCCGCCCCAGGTGAACCCATGGCGCAGGAACTCCCGGCAGCAGGGGTCGTCCTCGGCGATCTTGTAGGGGAAATCCCGCTTCCGTTCGGCATATGGGGCAGCTTCCGCGGGGGCGACGACCGTGCGGCCGCCGTTCGTTTTGACATAAGGGTTGTAGAGCGGGTTGATGTCGACGGCCATGCCCCGGCTGTGGTTGGAGAGCACTCCGGTTCCCGCGATGAACCGGAAGTTGAATGCCGAAGAGTTGTTGGCCCGCATCGAAGGGCCGTCCTGTGCGTCGTATTCGTCGATCAGCACCATGCGTTCGATGGGGTAGGCCGCGTCGTAGAGCATCCGGAAGATATCGAGCAGGTCGCCGCAGATCGCTTCGTTGCAGACCAGCTCGCCCAGCAGGGTTTCGCCTGCGAGGTTGCGGTGCAGCACCCGCAGGTAGCGGAGCTCCGAGCGGGGGACGGTGCAGTCCGGCTTGTAGGATTTGCCGTACATGCGCGCGAAGAGTGCGTCGCCGATCTCCGAACTGGCGAAACAGCGGTCGATGCCGTATTCCGCCACCGCTTCTTCCGAGACCTTTTCCCCGGCGCGCCATGCGCGAAGCCGCTCCGCATCGCCGTCGCCGGCGTATGCACTGCCGATCCCCGCCAGGAGCAGCACGAATGCCGCGAGCCGTTTCATCTTCCCGGCCGCATTACAGCTCTTCGAGCCGTGCCACGGGCGACACGTCGAGCGACGAGAAGTCGCCGTGCTGGTAGTGGTAGTAGCCTGCCATGGCGATCATCGCGGCGTTGTCGGTCGTGAACTTGAATTCCGGCAGGAACGTGCGCCAGCCGCGCCTGCGGCCCTGCTCGACGATGCCGTTGCGCAGTCCCGAGTTGGCCGATACGCCCCCGGCGATGGCGATGTCGCGTATGCCCGTGTCCTTCGACGCCCGCACCAGTTTGTCGAGCAGTATCTCCACGATCGTGCCCTGGAGCGATGCGCAGAGGTCGGCCTTGTTGCGCTCGATGAAATCGGGGTCGTCGGCCACGGCGTCGCGCAGCATATAGAGGAACGAGGTCTTGAGCCCCGAGAACGAGTAGTCGTAGCCGTCGACATGGGGATGCGCCAGGCGGAACGCTTTGGGGTTGCCCTCCTTTGCCAGACGGTCGATCACCGGGCCGCCGGGGTAGGGCAGGCCCATGACTTTGGCGCATTTGTCGAACGCTTCGCCTGCGGCGTCGTCGATCGTCGTGCCGATGATCTCCATATCGAGCGGCGAATCCACGCGTACGATCTGCGTATGCCCGCCGCTGACCAGCAGGCAGAGGAACGGGAAGCCGGGATGGGGCAATTCGCGGTCGGGCAGGTCGATGAAGTGCGAGAGGATATGCCCCTGCAGGTGGTTGACCTCGACCATCGGGATGTCGTGCGCCACCGAGAGCCCTTTGGCGAACGATACCCCGACGAGCAGCGAACCCAGCAGCCCGGGCCCGCGCGTGAAGGCGATGCCGTCTATCTCCGCGACGGTAAGCCCGGCCTCTCGGAGTGCCGTGTCGACCACCGGGATGATGTTCTGCTGGTGTGCCCGCGAAGCCAGTTCGGGGATCACGCCGCCGTATTTTATGTGCACGGCCTGGGAGGCGATCACGTTCGACAGCAGCAGGTTGTTGCGGATCACGGCAGCCGACGTATCGTCGCACGAGGATTCGATGCCGAGAATTGTAATATCCATCCGGTTATTCGTTTTTTTTAACTATTTTAGTTAAATTTGCAGGTTATAACGACCTATCAATGCGCAAAGGTATAAAAATATTGGGAAAGGTGTTCTCGGTAGCGGTTTTGTTGCTGATAATTCTGCCCATGGTGCTCTCGTTGCTGCTCGATATCCCCGCCGTGCAGAATTACGTGGTACAGAAAGCCGTGCGCATCGTGTCTAAGACGCTCGAAACCACCGTCAGCATCGACCGCGTGGACATCGGGCTTTTCAGCAGGGTCAAGGTCAAGGGCTTCTACGTCGAGGATTACCAGCGCGACACGCTGCTCTACGTCGGCAAGATAGACGCTTACATCACGGGGCTGGGCATTTTCGGCGGCGGGGTGGTGTTCAGCCGCGGCGAGATCAGCGGGGCGAAGCTCTACCTGCGCGAGACCCCCGAGGGGAGATGAACATCAAGCAAATCGTCAACCGCATCAGCGACCCCGACAAGCCCAGGAAGGGAAATTTCCGCCTGTCGCTGCGCAAGGCTTCCATCGAAGGCATGGATCTCTGTCTGGAGCGGCTCACGAGGCGCGATCCCGAATTCGGCATCGACTTCGGCCATATGCACCTCTACGGCATCACGGCGCACGTCAGCGACTTCACCATCGACGGGCAGTCGATCTATACCACCATCGAGGCCATGTCGGCACGTGAGCGCAGCGGCTTCGTGCTCGACCATTTCTCGGGGCGTTTCTACCTGACCAACGGTGCGCTGGGTTTCGAGGATACCTCTGTCGTCACGCCCCGTTCGAACGTCGACATCCCCTACATTTCGCTCGTCGGCGATTCGTGGGCCGGCTACAAGGATTTCCTGGGCGAGGTGCGCCTCGACGGCAGACTGCGCAACAGCACCGTCTCCACGGACGACATCGCCTATTTCGCCCCGCGGCTCCGCGGGTGGCATACCGTTTTCAGCAATATCGACATCGAGGTCGCGGGCGTCGTCTCCGATTTCACGGGCAAGGTCAGGAGCCTGCAGGTGGGTGAGGGAACGTGGTTCACGGCCGATGCCGCGGTCAGGGGGCTGCCCGACATCCGCACGACGCATTTCGACCTGACGATTCCGCGCCTGACCTCCACGGCCGAATCCATCGACGCCCTGGCTGCGGGCATCGGCGGCCGTGCGCTTTCCGACAAGCTGGTCGCGATCCTCGGGAATTCGGGCGACATCGACGTCAACGCCCGTTTCCGCGGGCTGCTCTCGTCGTTCGACATGCGGGTGGGTGCCAAGACCGACGTGGGCGGCATTGACTGTAACCTGCAGATGAGCCCCTTGCGCGGCGGGCGCAGCAGCGTCAGGGGCGATGTGGCCGCGCGCAACCTCAGGCTGGGCGAACTACTCGGCCGCCGCGACCTGCTGGGCAACGCCACGCTCACGGCTTTCGTCGACGGCGTCGTCGGGCGGGGGTCACCGACGCCAATGTAGTGGGCAATGTCACGCAGCTGGGCTTCAACGGCTATGTCTACGATTCGCTGCGCCTCGACGGGCGGCTTCGCAACCGCGAGTTCGACGGCCGTATCACGGCCCGCGACCCCAACCTCGATTTCGATTTCCTCGGCATGGTCGACTTCAACGACTCGGTGCCCCGTTACGACTTTACGATGGATCTGCGCCGTGCCGACCTGGCCCGGCTGCATGTCAACCGCCGCGACTCGGTCTCGGAACTTTCGGCGCATATCGTCGCCAAGGCCGGCGGCCGCTCGCTCGATGACCTGAACGGCCGCATCCAGGTCACCGACGTCCTCTACCGCTATAACGACAAGCAGCTCACGTCGAAGAGCATGACCGTCACGGGCGAGAACTCGGCCCGGAGCAAGTTGGTCGAACTGCGCTCGGATTTTGCCGACGCCACGTTCCGCAGCAAGACCAGCTACCGCGAGGTCTTCCGTTACCTGCGTGCCAGTGCCTGGAAATACCTCCCCCTGTTGCGGCACGGCGACGAGGAGTCGGTGCCCCGCGCATCGGGGGTGGCCGTCGCCAACGACTATTCGCTCCTCTCGGTCGACGTCCGCCATATCGACCCGATCGCCGACGCCATCTCGCCCGGCCTGCAGGTCGCCGACGGCTCGTCGCTGCAATTGCTTTTCAACCCCGCGAGCGACCAGCTTTCGCTCAAGGCGACTTCGGAATATATCGAACGCAAACGTATGCTGGCCACGCGGCTCAACGTCAACGCTTCGAACCGGGGCGACTCGCTCACGGTCTACGCTTCGGCCGAAGACCTCTATGCGGGTATGCTCCACCTGCCGGGGCTTTCGCTCACGGGCGGCGCCAAGCAGGGGCGCGTGCAGCTCTCGGCAGGCTTCAACGATACGCTGCGCAAGGTATCCGGACTGGTGGGCGTCCGGGCCGACGTCGTCGACGAGCACGGGCCCAACGGCCGCGTCGTCGACCTGCGCATCCTGCCGTCGCACATCACCCGCGGCTCGAAGACCTGGCAGATTTTCGCCCACAAGATACAGCTTGACACGGCGCAGGTCGTGATCGACAAGTTCTTCGTGATGAACCGCGAGCAGGAACTTCTGCTGGACGGTATCGCTTCGCGCAGCCGCGAGGATTCGGTGACGCTGCGCCTGCGCAATTTCGACCTCGCGCCCTTCACGCAGGTCATCGAACGCATGGGCTACGTCTTCGAGGGGCGCACCAACGGTTCCGCGACGATGAAATCAGCGCTCCATGCGGGCGAGATCACGGCCGACATCCTGCTCGACAGCCTCCAGGTCAACGACATACCCGCACCGCCGCTGCGCCTCACCTCGCGCTGGGATTTCCTGCGCAACCGTGCGGGCGTTACCGTCACCGACCGCCATAAGCGCGATACGCTGGTGCGGGGCTTCTACGCCCCGTCGCAGGTGCGCTACTACGCCCGCCTGGATGTCGACAGCCTCGACATGGGGCTGCTCGACCCGATCCTCACGGGCGTCATTTCCGATACCCGGGGGCACGCCTCCGCCGACCTGGTGCTCCAGGGGCAGCGCCGCGAGGCCGACCTCACGGGCGAAATCCGCGTCACGGGGCTGTCGACGTGCGTCGATTTCACACAGGTGCCCTACACCATGCCCCGGGCGGTGCTGAGCGTCAAGGGCAACCGCTTCCGGGCTTCGAACGTCCCGATATTCGACCCCGAGGGCAACGAGGGGCGCTTCGACATCGACCTGAGCCTGCAACACCTCTCGAACATCGCCTACGACGTACGCGTCGCACCCCGGCAGATGATGGTGCTCAACACCACCCCGCAGGACAACGATTTCTTCTACGGCAAGGTCTACGCCACGGGCTCCGCCCGTATTTCGGGCGACAAGGGGCTCGTGAAGATGGATATCGCCGCCACGACCGACGACCGTTCGTCGTTCTTCATGCCGCTGTCCAGCAAGTCCAATATATCGAGCGCCGACTTCGTGACCTTCAGGGGAACCGGCCAGGGTCGATACGGTCGACAACCTCGCCCGCAAGAAGATGATGTTCGAACGCAAGCGGCAGCAGAAGTCCGATGCCGGCAGCCGGATGGATATCTCGCTGGCACTGAACGTGCGGCCGGGCGTCGAGGTCGAACTCACCGTCTCGGGCAACACGCTCCGGGCGCGCGGCGACGGTACGCTCAACCTGCAGATCAACCCCCGTTCCAACGTCTTCGAGATGTACGGCGACTATACCATCACCGAGGGGAGCTTCCTCTTCTCGCTGCAGAACATCATCAACAAGCGGTTCGTCATCGAGAACGGCTCCACGATCCAGTGGACGGGCTCGCCGATGGACGCCATGCTCAACATTAACGCCATCTATAAGCTCAAGGCGTCGTTGCAGCCCCTGTTGCAGGGTACGTCCGACAACCTCGCGGCTGACCGTTCGGTGCCCGTGGAGTGCGTCATCCACCTCGGCGAGCGGCTTTCCAACCCGGCCGTCACCTTCGACGTGCATGTCCCCGGCACCGACCCCGAGACGCAGACCCTGATCGCCAATGCTCTGTCGACCCCTGAGACGGTCGATACGCAGTTCGCCTACCTGCTGCTGTTGAACAGCTTCATGGGCGAGAACAGTTCGTCGTCGTCGAACATCGGCACCTCGGTCTCGGCCGCCACGGGTCTGGAATTCGTGTCGAACATGGTGAGCAACCTACTCTCGAATGACGACTACAACATCGTCATCCGCTACCGTCCCAAGTCGGAACTGACCAGCGACGAAGTGGACTTCGGCCTTTCGAAGAGCCTGATCAACAACCGCCTGTTCGTCGAGGTCGAGGGCAACTACCTGATCGACAACAAGCAGGCCATCAACAGCTCGATGTCCAACTTCATGGGCGAAGCCTACATCACCTACCTGATCGACCGTGCCGGGACGCTCAAGGCCAAGGCCTTCACGCAGACCATCGACCGTTTCGACGAGAACCAGGGGCTGCAGGAGACCGGCATCGGTATCTATTTCAAGGAGGATTTCAATAATTTCCGGGATCTGCGGAGGCGTATCAGGGAGCGTTTCACCAACAAGAAACGCAAGGCGCGGCGCGAAGCCCGGCGGCAGGCCGCCCGCGAGGAAAAGGAGCGGCTGCGGCAGCCGGCGGATACGCTTTCGGCCCTGCGGCCCGTTATGGATAAGAAGGACGAAAACAACTGAACGGCAGAAAAAGAACTCGAATCAAACAATAACAATTTTTCTTTAAACTATGATGACATTTTTGCAGGCTGCCGAGGCGGTGGCCACCAGTGAGGAAACCCGCATGGGACTGTGGAAGCTGTTTACGATGGGCGGTTGGCTGATGTGGCCGCTGCTGGCGCTGGGCGGGGTGACGATCTTTATCTTCGTGGAGCGTTTCATGGCCATCCGCAAGGCGTCGGTGCTGGACATGAATTTCATGAACCGCATCCGCGACTACATTTCCGACGGCAAGATCCATACGGCCGTGAACCTGTGCAAGAAGACCGACACGCCGATTGCCCGCATGATCGAGAAGGGTATTGAACGCATCGGCCGCCCGATGAGCGACGTGCAGACCGCCATCGAGAACGTCGCCAACCTCGAAGTCTCGAAGCTCGAAAACGGCCTTCCCTTCCTGGCGACGATCGCCGGCGGCGCTCCGATGATCGGTTTCCTCGGTACGGTGCTCGGGATGGTGCAGACCTTCATGGACATGGCGGCTGCGGGCGGCACGGTCGACCTGAGCCTGCTGGCCAGCGGCATGTACGTGGCGATGGTCACCACGGTCGGCGGTCTTATCGTCGGCATCCCGGCCTATTTCGGCTACAATTACCTCGTGGCACGCATCGAGAAGCTGGTCTTCCAGATGGAGGCCAACTCGATCGCCTTCATGGACATCCTGAATCAACCCGTTCAAAAATAACGCGCTATGGCAATCAAACACGGATCGAAAGTCGATAAATCCTTCTCGGCATCGTCGATGACCGACCTGATGTTCCTGCTGCTGCTGTTCCTGCTGATCGCTACGACGCTGATCAACCCCAATGCCCTGAAGCTGATGCTTCCCAAGAGCTCGAACATGCTCAAGGACAAGGCGGTTACCACGGTGTCGATCCAGGATACGGGGCACGGCAAGTACCGCTACTATGTCGAATTGCAGGACGTGGGGTCGGTCGAGGGCGTGGAACGGGCGCTCAAATCGCGCCTCGACGGGCAGAAGGAGCCCACCGTATCGCTGCATGCCGATAAGACGGTGGCATGGGACGAGATCATCAAGGTGATGAACGTCGCCAAGAACAACGGATATAAACTCATTGCGGCGACATCGCCGGAATAAAGGCCTATGTACTATTACGACCCGAACGGCAAGTCGCCCCGCAGGTGGGCGGCGATCGCGGCGGCAGCCTATGTGCTGCTGATCGCCGCTTCGTTCGCATTGGTCTCGTTCGATTTCCGGAAGATCCACGACAAACCCGGCGATACGATCCTGGTCGATTTCACCGAACCGCCTGCCCCCGAGCGCCCCAAGCCGCCCGTGAAGGCGGCTACCGAGCCCCGCGTGCATGACAAGGCCGCCCCGTGGAACAGACCGCGCAGGTGGCGGGCAAGGACGAGACGACGCAGACGCCCAACCCCAAAGCGCTGTTCAAGATGAACAAGGGCGGGGCCGACGAACCCGACAATGCGGGCAACCCCCGCGCGCCCCAGGGCGAGGACAAGGCGAGCGGCGACGGCCCGGGGCTGAACCCCGACGGGCTCGACCAGCTCGACCAGGGGCTTCAGGGACGCGGCCTTGTGGGCAACCTGCCCAAACCTTCGTATCCCGGTTCGAAGAGCGGGAAAGTCGTCATCCGCGTTACGGTGGACGCCAAGGGCAAGGTGACGGGCGCTTCCTACGAACCGAAAGGCTCGACGACCGATGCCGCCGAGCTTGTCGAGGCGGCGAAGAGCGCGGCGCTGAAGGCCCGCTTCACGGAGAGCCGCGCCACGCTGCAGGGCGGGACGATCACTTATGTTTTCCGTATGGAGTAATTTTTGAAACGAGCGTATACATGCGAACCTTATTACTGACAATCCTCGGGTGCCTGGCCTTCACGGCGGGACATGCCGGGGCGGCGCAAAACCCGGCCCCGGAAACGGCCGGGGCGCAGCAGGACGCGAAGGCGCGGGGGGCGCACCTTCGCATGGAGGTCGCCGGCCACGATTTCGGCGACGTACCCCGCAAGGGCGGCGACCTGGTGCGGGAATTTACCTTTACCAACGACGGCACGGCGCCGCTCGTGGTGACGCGCGTCATCACGTCGTGCTCGTGCCTCAAGGCGTCGTTCCCCAAACGTCCCGTACCGCCCGGCGGACAGGGCGTGATCCGCATCACCTACGAACCCCACAAGAGCGAACCGGGCGTGTTCAACAAGGTGATCCAGGTCTATTCGAACTCCGTGGACGGACGCGATGTCATCACCGTGCAGGGCAATTCGATCGACACCCCGCCGCGCAAGATAAAGACCGACAAAGTGAAAGTGAAATACAAATAATATGGACATCCTGTTTACCAACGCAACGATTCTGCCGATGACGGCGGCCGGGGACGAACCCAGAACCTTCACGGGGGCTGTGGGCGTCGCGGGCAACCGCATCGCGCTCGTCACTGCGTCCGGCTCCGAAGCCGACGCGTTCCGCACCTGCAGTCCCGGCGTGCGGGTCATCGACTGCACGGGCCGGCTCCTGATGCCGGGCCTTGTGAATACGCATTGCCATGCGGCCATGACGCTGCAACGCAGCTATGCCGACGACATCGCCCTGATGGAGTGGCTCCACGACTATATCTGGCCGTTCGAGGCGCGTCAGACGGCCGACGACGTGGCGCTGGGCATGACGCTCGGCGTCGTCGAGATGCTCCTGGGCGGCGTCACCTCGTTCGTGGATATGTATTACCACGAGAACCGCTGCGTGGAGGTCGCCCGGCGGCTGGGCATCCGCGCGATGCTGGGCTGCAACTATTTCGACAACAATGTCGACGAGGTGCTGCCCGAGGCGGAGAAGGCCGTTGCGCTGGCTGCTGACTGCGACCGCATACAGATTGCCCTCGCACCCCATTCGCCCTATACCGTGTCGCCCGAAAACCTGCGGCGCGGCAAGGAGCTGGCCCGCAAATGGGGGCTGCATTTCATGACTCATATCGCCGAGACGCGGGACGAGGTGCGCATCGTGCGCGAAAAATACGCCGCGACACCCGTCGAGCACCTCGATGCGCTGGGTATGCTCGACGACAAGACCATCGGCGCACACTGCATCCATGTCACCGACAGCGACATCCGCACGCTGGCCCAGCGGGGCGTGGCCGTGTCGCACAACCCGCAGAGCAACATGAAAATTTCGAGCGGCGTGGCTCCCGTCGAGAAGATGCGGGCCGCGGGTGCGCTGGTGACCATCGGCACCGACGGCACCTGCTCGAACAACGACCTCGACATGTTCGAGGAGCTGCGCACGGCGGCCTTCCTGCAAAAATCCGCCACGGGCGATCCCGTGGCGCTCCCGGCCTACGAGGCGCTGAAACTGGCTACGGTCAACGGCGCCCGCGCCATGGGCTATGCGGAGGGTGAGCTGGGCGTCATCCGCCCTGGGGCGCTGGCCGACCTGATCGTCGTCGACCTGCAGAAACCCCACTTGCAGCCGATCCACGACCTGGTCTCGAACCTGGTCTATTGCGGCAAGGCGTCGGATGTCGACACGGTGGTGGTCGACGGCCGCATCGTGGTCGAAAAACCGCCGTGTGGCCGGTGTCGACCTGCCGAAGCTGTACGCCGACGTCGCCGCGGCCGTGGAACGCATAACCGGGAGATAAGGGAATGCCGGGGAAAATTCGATTCGGCATGGTCGGCACCGGGTTCATCGCCGACTGGGTGCTGGCCGGGGCGCGGCAGGACGCGCGCTTCGAGGCCGTGGCGATCTGTTCGCGTACGCAGGAGAGGGCCGACGCCTTCGCTGCGAAGCACGGCATCCCGCATACCTTCACCTCGCTCGGGCAGATGGCGGCAAGCCCGCTCGTCGACGCCGTTTACATCGCCACGCCCAATTTCCTGCACGCGTCGCAGAGCATCCTCTGCATGCGCCACGGCAAGCACGTGCTGTGCGAGAAGCCCCTGGCCTCCAATGCCCGCGAGGCGCGGCAGATGGTCGCTGTCGCCCGCGAATGCGGCGTCACGCTCATGGAGGCCATGATCTCGACGCTCAACCCCAATTTCCGCGTCGTGCAGGAGTACCTGCCCCGGCTCGGGACGATCCGCCGCTATTTCGCCAGCTTCTGCCAGTACTCCTCGCGCTACGACAAGTTCCGGCAGGGGATCGTGCTCAACGCCTTTAACCCCGAACTGTCGAACGGCGCCATGATGGACATCGGGGTCTATACCGTCTATCCGATGGTCGCGCTGTTCGGGCGTCCGCTGGGGGTCGAAGCGCAGGGCATCGTCCTCTCTTCGGGTGCCGACGGGCAGGGCGTCGTCAATTTCCGCTACGAGGGGATGAACGCCACGGTGCTCTACTCCAAGATCGCCGATTCGTCGCTTCCGACCGAGATTCAGGGCGAGGAGGGCAACCTGTTGCTGGACGCCATCCACACCATCCGCGACGTGGCGTACCTTCCGCGCCCGGCGGCCGCTTCGGGGCGGGGCGACGCCCCCGTCCGCCACAGCGTCGGGCTCCCCCTGGAGAAGGATACCTATTATTATGAGGTCGCGGAGTTCATCGACCTCATCGAACAGGGACGGATAGAATCCGCCGTCAACAGCCACGAAAACTCCCTCGTGACGATGGAGATCATCGACCAGGTGCGCCGCCAGCTGGGCGTGTCCTATCCCGCCGACAGGTTGCCGTAGAGGTGTAGCGCTTGTCCGTCCGGGAACCTTTCTCCCCGTCCGGCGGCCTCCTTTCCCGGCCGACCAACGCCGTTGCGCGTCCCAAGCCCGCCATTTGCGACCGACAAGCGTTGCAGCCCTGCCCGCAGCCCGCCTTTTGCGGCCGACAAACTGCCTCAGGCCGGGAGCGTCGCGGCCCGAAAGCCCGCCTCTTTGCCGGCAACCGCGGTTGTGAGACCGGGTGCCTGCCCTTTCCGGCCGGTGAGGGTCGTCCCTGCCCGAGGATAAAACAGCCGGCCTGTCCCCGCATGGGACAGGCCTGCTGTTTGTCGTCTCCGGCTGGTTTTCGTCGGTGCGGAGGACGCACCCGCCGCTATTTCTTCCGCAGGTAAACCGTCGCCGTGCGCGAGGTGTTGTAGATGCGGATATGGGGCCGTTCGGTGTTGTCGCCGTCGCGTGCCGGGAACGAAAATGCTCGGCGTCCATCGCCTGCCGCTGCTGCCCTCCGAAGAAGCGCTTTTCGTCGGTCGAGAGCACGGGCACATACTTGCCCGGCGCCTGCACGGGCAGTTCGTAGTCGGGGATCGAGGCCGTGGGGTGCCAGTTGAACACGAACAGCAGGTTGCCGTGCGAGAAAACCATCGTCTTGTTGCACTCGTCCATCGCGAGGTTCCAGGCATAACCGTCCGCGAGTACCTTGTAACGCTTCACCAGCTTTATCATCGCCTTGTCGAAATCCCCCAGCCACGAGTAGCGCAGGAACCCGTTCTTCGCCAGCGACCATTGCCGCCGGGCGTGGGCGTAGCTCCAGCCGTTGCCCTCGCGCGGGAAGTCGATCCACTCGGGATGCCCGAACTCGTTGCCCATGAAGTTGAGGTAGGCCTGCCCGCCCGTCGAAATGGTCATCAGGCGGATCATCTTGTGCAGCGCCATGCCGCGGTCGATCACCACGCTCTGCGACGCGCGGTCCATGTTGAAATACATCTCCTTGTCCATCAGCCGGAATGCCAGCGTCTTGTCGCCCACCAGCGCCTGATCGTGCGACTCGGCGTAGGCCACCGTCTTCACTTCGGGCAGGCGGTCGGTCATCACGTTCCACATCTCCCAGATGTTCCACTGCTCGTCGGGCACCTCCTTCAGCTGCTTGATCCAGAAGTCGGGGATGGCCATCCCCAGCCGGTAGTCGAATCCGATGCCGCCGTCGGCGATGGGGATGCACATGCCCGGCATTCCGCTCACGTCCTCGGCGATGGTCACGGCCGCCGGCCGGAAGTCGTGCACCAGGCGGTTGGCGAGCGTCAGGTAGGTCAGCGCGTCGCGGTTGACCCCCTCGTCGAAGAAGCGGTCGCGGCAGTCGAAATCGACGTAGCCGTGGTGGTGGTAGATCATCGAGGTCACGCCGTCGAAGCGGTAGCCGTCGAAATGGAATTCGTCGAGCCAGTATTTGACGTTCGACAGCAGGAAATGCTGTACCTCGTCCTTGCCGTAGTCGAAGAGCTTCGAGTCCCAGTAGGGCTGGTAGCCGGCCTTGCCGGGCAGCGAATAGTGGTGGTCGGTGCCGTCCAGTTCGTCGATGCCTTCGTTGAGGTTGCGGACATAGTGGGCGTGCACGAGATCCATGATGACCGCCAGCCCCAGCTCGTGGGCGCGGCGCACCAGCTCCTTCAGCTCCTCGGGCGTGCCGCAGCGCGATGCGGGTGCGAAGAAACTCGACACGTGGTAGCCGAACGACCCGTAATAGGGGTGCTCGGCGATGGCCATGAGCTGCACGGCGTTGTAGCCGTCCTTTTTTATTATAGGTAATATCTTCTCCGTGAATTCGCGGTAGGTTCCGACGCCCTCCTTCTCCTGCGCCATGCCCACGTGTGCCTCGTAGATCAGGAGGCTGCCGTTCTTCGAGGCGTCGAACGCGTCGCCCTGCCAGTCGAACGGCTCCGGCGCCCAGAACTGGGCCGTGTAATTCTTCGTCGCCTCGTCCTGTACCACGCGCGTGGCATAGGCCGGGATGCGGTCTTTCCAGCCGTTGTCGCCGTGGACGTGGAGCTTGTAGAGCGAGCCGTGCACCAGCCGGTCGCGGTACATCGCCGTGGGGAAGAAGGCGCTCCATACGCCGTGCGCGTCGCGCTGCATGCGTATCTCGGTACGCTGCCAGTTGTTGAAATCCCCGAAGACGTAGACGTCGTGCGCGCCCGGCAGCCATTCGCGCAGCCACCATCCGTCGAGCAGCTCGTCCCGCTGCCAGCCGAAATAGCGGTAGCCGTTGGCGTAATCGACGAGCGACCCCGCCGCCTGCTCGATCGCGTTTATTTTGTCCGTATACCGTTCGTAGCGGCGGTTGAGCTCCTGCTCGGCGGGGAGCAGCCACTCGTCGCGTTCTACGATCGGGAGCCTGCGGGTCGTTTTTTCCATAGCGGTTTTCCTTTTATACAAATATATGAATTTTTTTTCTATCTTTGTCCAAGACTAAAAAACAGCACCTTATTAAAAAAATTACTAAAACCAAAATCAACTTATGAAAGGACAACCCAAAGGACTGATCGCGGCGGCCCTTGCCAATATGGGCGAGCGTTTCGGTTTCTACATCATGATGGCTATCCTGACCTTGTTCATCTCCGCCAAGTTCGGCCTGAACGAAACGACCGCGGGGTATATCTATTCGGGATTCTATGCTTCGATTTACCTGTTGGCGCTCGTCGGCGGTATCATTGCCGACAAAACCCGCAACTACAAAGGGAACCATCATGTGGGGGCTCGTGGTGATGTCGCTGGGCTACCTGATTATCGCCATCCCCACGCCGACGCCCGTGTCCAGCCTGCCGCTCTACCTGACGCTGACGTGCGTCGGCCTGCTGGTGATAGCCTTCGGCAACGGCCTTTTCAAGGGCAATCTCCAGGCGCTCGTGGGGCAGATGTACGACAACAAGGAGTTCAGCGCCAAGCGTGAGTCGGGTTTCCAGATTTTCTATATGTTCATCAACATCGGGGGCTTCTTCGCACCGTTCATCGCTATCGGCGTGCGCAACTGGTGGCTGAAGGCCAACAATTTCGACTATAACGCCAAGCTGCCCGAGTTGTGCCACGAATACCTTGCCAAAGGGCAGGACATGGCCGGCGAGGGGCTTGCCAACCTCACCTCGTATGCCAATTCGGCTTACCTCGACGGTTCGCCCGTCGGTTGCCGACCTGCATGCCTTCTGCAACAGCTACCTCGACGTTTTCAACCGCGGTTTCCACTACGCCTTCATCGCCGCTATCGTGATGATGCTCGTTTCGCTGATGATCTACATGTCGAACAAGAAACGCTTCCCCGATCCCTCGCAGAAGGCTGCGGCCGGCGGTGCCAAGGCTTCGGCCGAGGAGATCACCATGTCGGCGCAGGAGATCCGCCAGCGCATCTACGCACTGTTCGCCGTGTTCGGCGTCGTGATCTTCTTCTGGGTTTCGTTCCACCAGAACGGCTATTCGCTGACCTATTTCGCACGTGACTACGTCAACCTCGACGTCATCAACATCAACCTGGGCTTCACGACCATCAAGGGCGCCGAGATTTTCCAGAGCGTCAACCCCTTCTTCGTCGTGACCCTCACGCCGCTGATCATGTGGTTCTTCGGTTGGCTGCGCAAACGCAACGTCGAGGTCTCGACGCCGATGAAGATCGCCATCGGTATGGGTATCGCCGCCACGGCCTACCTCTTCCTGATGTTCTTCTCGTTCGCACTGCCCGACAAGGCCGCCCTCGCAGGCATGAAGGCCGACCAGGTGCAGTCGATCCTGGTGACCCTCCGTGGGTCATGGTGGGCCTCTATTTCATCCTTACCGTCGCTGAGCTCTTCATCTCGCCCCTCGGACTGGCATTTGTATCGAAGGTGGCGCCCCCGCACATGCAGGGCCTTATGCAGGGCTTCTGGCTGGCCGCTACGGCCGTGGGCAATGCGCTGCTGTTCGTCGGCGGATGGCTCTACATGCACACCCCGATGTGGGCTACATGGTGCGTCTTCGTCGCGGCCTGCGGCATGTCGATGCTCGTCATGCTCTCGATGGTTCGCTGGCTCGAACGGGTGACGAAATAACCTCGTGTTATATTCCTTTATGGCCGCTGCGGTTTGTCCGCAGCGGCTTTTTTTGTTTTTTCGCAAGGCGGGAGCGAGGGCGTGGGTGCCCGGTGCGGCTCTCGATGGTATGTGTTCCCTGCTGCGCCCGTGATCCGGCAGGTATGTCCTGCTGTGCATGCCCCGGCACCCGTAGTGCGCTGCCCCCCCCGGTCTGTCTCGCCCGGCATGCGTTGCGGCAGTATGCCCGGCGTCTCCCCGGATACGATCCCTACCGGCCTGAACGGAGGCGGGACACCTCGCTCATTGTTCGTCTTTACTGCTTTGTTCGCCGTTCGGTGTGTTATTTGCTGATGAAACGGAAGAAAATAGAAAACTTTTTTGGTTTCATGAGTTTTCTTTCTATATTTGCCTCCGGATCCGAAATATTTGAATGCAATGACCCCTCCTCAGAAAGGACGCATTATCGACCAGGCCATGCAGATGTTCGTCTCGCAGGGCATCAAGTCGGTACGAATGGACGACATCGCGCAGCAGCCCGGGGTGTCGAAACGGACGCTCTATGAGATGTTCGGCGACAAGGAAGGCCTGCTCTACCTGGCCATGGAGCGCTATTCCGAACGTAACCGCCAGCGGTGGAACGAACTCACGGCCGATGCGCGCAACGTCCTCGAAGCCATGTTTATGGTGCTGGGCGAAGTGATGGACAACGCCGAGGTTTCGCGCCGCATGATGGACAACCTCAGGAAGTTTTATCCCGCCGTACACGACAAACTGATGCGCGAAGGGATGGTGAAAAACCGTACGAGTCTGCGTTCGATGCTCGAACAGGGGGTCGGGGACGGGCTGTTTGTCAATAATTTCAACATCGACCTCTCGATTTCGGTACTCTACTATACGGCTTCGGCTATCGTGACGCGCCGCGAGCTGATGCTGCCCGACGGGATGTCCGAGCGCGAGGCTTTCGTGCAGATCATCAGCAATTTTTTCCGCGGCATTTCGACTGCCAAGGGCCTGCAGCTGATCGACGACAACCTGAAACGGTACAAACTGTCGAAAACGGGAAATAAATTGAATTTGGATAGATGACTATGAAAAAACTGATTCTGACATTGTGCCTCGCGGCAACGGGTACGTTTGCTGCCGTGGCGCAGATGCGCCTCACGCTCGACCAGGCCCCTCGACCTGGCGCTGAGCGAGAACCCTACCGTCAAGGTCGCCGAGATGGAGGTGCAGCGCTACGACTATGTGAAACGCCAGACATGGGGCGGCCTGCTGCCGCAGGTGTCGGTGACCGGGCAGGTCAACCACAGCTTCATCGTGCAGCAGATGTCCAAGGGCTTCTCGCTGGGCAACGACCCCTATACGACGCTCAGCGGGGCCGTGGATGCTTCGGTGCCGCTCTTCGCGCCGCAGGTTTACCGCATGATGAAGATGAACGACAAGCAGATGGCCACGGCCGTCGAAGCGGCGCGTTCGTCGCGCATCACGCTGACGGCCGAAGTCAAAAAGGCCTTCTACAACATCCTGCTTGCCGAGCAGTCGCTCGACGTGCTCCGCGAGTCGCAGGCCACCGTACAGCGTACGGTCGACGATACGCAGGTGCAGTACCAGAACGGCCTGACCTCGGAATACGATCTGCTGACGGCGCAGGTGCAGCTCAGCAACCTGAAACCCTCGATCCTCCAGACCGAAAACTCGATCCGCATCGCCAAGCTGATGCTCAAGATGTACCTTTCGATCCCCGAGCAGGTCGATATCGAGGTCGAAGGCGAGCTGGACGCCATGCGCGACAAGGTGCTCGCCGGAACCGAGGGGCTTACGACCGACACTTCGGACAACTCCGACCTGCGCACGCTCGAACTGCAGGAGGATTTGCTCCGCCTCCAGCTCAAGGCCGAGAATGCGAGCCGCCTGCCGACCATCGGGGCGTTCGGCAACTTCACCCTCACCGGGAACAACATGGGCTCGGTGTCGTTCGACCAGGCGACGATGGAAATGACGACGATCAAGGACGGCTATTTCTGGCAGAACCCGCTTTCCGCCGGCATCCGCGTCTCCGTGCCGCTCTTTTCGGGGCTGACGAAGATGAACCGCTCGCGCGAGATCAAGAACCAGATTTCGCAGATCGGCCTCCAGCGGACATACGCCCGGCAGCAGGTCGACGTGCAGGTTCGCTCGGCGCTGAACGACCTGCTGACCGCCCGCGAGACGATGTACGCCCAGGAACTCACCGTCGAGCAGGCGCGCAAGGCCTACTCGATTTCCGACACCCGTTACCGTGCGGGGGGCGGGTACGATCCTCGAGCTCAACAGCGCCCAGTTGGCGCAGACGCAGGCGCAGCTCAACTACTCGCAGGCGATCTTCGATTACCTGACGGCCAAGGCCGAGTACGACCGCATCCTGGTCGAGGTGGGCGACCCCGTGCACGAGGGGCAGCTCATCGTGACGCTCGACCCGACGCAGTACACCCAGCAGCTCGTGCAGCTGAAGACCGTCGAGGACGATTACAACCGCCTGTTGCCCGTCTATGAGGCCGGCGGTATCTCGGCGCAGCAGATCCAGCAGGCCAAGGCGCAGCTGGACGTGCAGCGCGAAGTGGTCGCCAACCTCAAGAAGAACATCGAGGTGCGTTCGCCCATCACAGGCGTGGTCACGGCGCGCAACTACGAGTCGGGCGACCTCTTCTCGGCGCAGCCCATCCTGCACATCATGCAGATCGACCCGCTGAAGGTCATCGCCAATATTTCCGAGCAGTATTTCCCCAACGTGAAGGTCGGGATGCCCGTCGAGCTGAAGGTGGACATCTTCCCCGACCAGACCTTTACGGGTACCGTGTCGCTGATCTATCCGGCGCTCGACCCCACGACCCGCACGTTCAAGGTCGAGGTGAAGGTGCCCAATGCCCGGCGCACGCTGCGCCCGGGTATGTACGCCCGCACGATCTTCAACATGGGGCATAAGGAGGGCGTCATGGTGCCCGACGTGGCCGTCCAGAAGCAGGTCGGCACTGCCGAGCGCTTCGTGTATGTCATCGAGGGCGATAGCGTTGCCCGTCGCCGCCGTGTGGACGTAGGCCGCCAGGTCGGCGACCGCGTGGACATTCTTTCGGGCGTCGGGGCGGACGAAGCCGTGGCCGTCACGGCCCTTTCGAAACTCTACGACGGTGCCAAAGTGGAAATCAAACAGGAATAAAACGCCCCGAAACATATGAAAATATACGAAAGCGCGGTTCGGAAACCGGTCTCCACGGTGCTCATGTTCGTCGGCGTGATGGTCTTCGGGCTCTTCTCGCTGATGAACCTCGCGGTAGACCAGTACCCCGAAATCGAAATCCCCCAGATATCGGTCATCACCTTCTATCCCGGTGCCAACGCTGCGGATATCGAGACCAACATCACCCGTATCCTGGAGGATAACCTCAATACGGTGAGCAACCTCAAGAAGCTGACCTCCAAGTCGCAGGACAACGTGTCGATGATCACCGTCGAGTTCGAATACGGCTCCGACCTCAATGAGGGTGCCAACGAGATCCGCGACGTGGTGAGCCGCGTGCAGTCCATGCTGCCCGACGACATCGACTATCCGACGATCTTCAAGTTCTCGACCTCGATGATCCCCGTGATCATGCTTGCCGTGACGGCCGACGAGAGCTACCCGGCCCTGAAGAAGAAGATCGTCGACGATAAATTCGTCAACGTCCTGAACCGTGTCGACGGCGTGGGTGCCGTGACGGTCATGGGCGCCCCCGAACGCGAGGTGCAGGTCAATGTCGATCCCGCCAAGCTCGACGCCTACAACCTGACGGTCGAGCAGCTGGGCCAGATCATCGCCGCCGAGAACGTCAATATTCCGAGCGGCACGATCGACATCGGCAACAACACCTTCAACATCAAGGCCGACGGCGAGTTCAAACTCAGCGACGAGCTGCGCAAGGTCGTGGTGTCGAACGCCGGGGGCCGCACGGTGATGCTCTCCGACGTGGCCGAGATCCGCGATACGCTCGAAAAGGCCACGATGGACGAACGCGCCAACGGGCAGCGGAGCGTGCGCGTGATGATCCAGAAGCAGTCGGGTGCCAACACCGTGGACATCGTCCATGAGATTCAGAAGCGCCTGCCCGACATCCAGGCGAGCCTTCCGCGCGACGTGAAGATGGAGACGATCTTCGAGGGGTCGCAGGAAATCACCAATGCCATCGGGTCGCTCTCGGAAACGATCATGTACGCCTTTATCTTCGTGGTGCTGGTGGTGATGGCCTTCCTCGGGCGGTGGAGGGCGACGCTCATCATCTGTATGACGATCCCCGTGTCGCTGATCTGTTCGTTCATCTACCTCTTCGCCACCGGCTCCACGCTGAACATCATCTCGCTCTCGTCGCTCTCCATCGCCATCGGTATGGTGGTCGACGACGCCATCGTGGTTCTGGAGAACATTACGACGCACATCGAGCGAGGTTCGAATCCCAAGGAGGCCGCCATCTACGCCACCAACGAGGTGTGGCTGTCGGTCATTGCCACCACGCTCGTGGTCGTTGCCGTGTTCCTGCCGCTGACGATGGTGCCGGGCATGGCGGGTATCCTCTTCCGCGAGCTGGGCTGGATCGTGACCATCGTGGTCTGCGTTTCGACTACGGCGGCCATTTCGCTGACCCCGATGATGTCGGCTTACCTCTTGAAACTCGAAGGCGGCCAGCACGACTACAAGGGCCTCGGCGTGATCTACAAACCCATCGACCGGGCACTCGCATGGCTCGACGACGCCTATGCCCGCTCGCTGAACTGGGTGGTGCGCCACCGCCGTATCACGATCTTCTCGATGATGGGGCTTTTCCTGGTTTCGCTGGGGCTCGTCACGCAGGTGCCGACCGAATTCTTCCCGCCTTCGGATAACGGCTGGATCTCGGCCACGGTCAAACTGGAGCAGAACCTTTCGGTGGATTACACCGCGCGGATCGCCCGCCAGATCGACAGCATCATCTACAAGAACTATCCCGAGGTGACGCTCGTGTCGGCCTCGTCGGGCGCCAACTCGTCGGACGACGCGTTCGCCGCGATGCAGACCACCGGTTCGCACATCATCAACTACAACCTCAGCCTGCCCACCTCCGACAAGCGCGAGCGGTCGATCTACGTTATCTCCGACCTGCTGCGCAAGGAACTGGATCGCATCCCCGAGGTGCGGGAATATTCGGTGATGCCCGGCGGCGATAACGGCAGCATGAGCGGTTCGGCGACGGTCGACATCAAGGTTTTCGGCTACGACATGGACGTGACCAACGCCGTTGCCAACGACCTGAAGGAAAAGCTGGGCGGCCTGGAGGGTACGCGAGACGTGCAGCTTTCGCGCGACGACCTGCGTCCCGAACTCAACGTGGTCTTCGACCGTGACCGCCTTGCCTATTACGGCATGAACAGCGCCACGGCGTCGCAGGCCGTGCGCAACCGCATCGACGGCCTCGTGGCCTCGAAATACCGCGAGGACGGCGACGAATATGACATCGTGGTGCGCTATGCCGAACCGTTCCGCATGTCGCTCGGGGACGTGGAGAACATCACGCTTTACAACGGGCAGGGGCGCCCCGTGAAGCTCAAGGAGGTGGGAACCGTCGAGGAGGAGTACGCCGCGCCGATGATCGAGCGCGAGAACCGTCAGCGCGTCATTTCGGTCCAGTCGACCCTCGGGGCCGGCGTCGCGCTGGGCGACGTGGTGGCCGAGGTCGATCAACTCATCGCCGGGTATCCCGTGCCCGACGGCGTCGACCTCGAAATCGGCGGTACGGTCGAAGACCAGGGCGACGCCTTCAGCGATCTGGGCGTGCTGTTCATCCTGATCGTCATTCTGGTCTACATCGTGATGGCCACGCAGTTCGAATCGCTGCTCTTCCCGTTCATCATCATGTTCACCATCCCGTTCGCCGCCACGGGCGTTTTCCTGGCTTTGTGGATGACCTCCACGCCGCTGTCGCTGATCGCCCTGATCGGCGCCATCATGCTGGTGGGCATCGTGACCAAGAACGGTATCGTGATGGTCGACTACATGAACCTCCTGATCGAGCGTGGCTCGGGCGTCTTCGACGCGGTGATCGCCGGCGGCAAGAGCCGTCTGCGTCCGGTGCTGATGACCTCGTTCACGACCATTCTGGGCATGCTGCCGCTGGCGATCGGCACGGGTGCCGGGTCGGAGACGTGGCAGCCGATGGGTATCGCCGTGATCGGCGGTCTGACCTTCTCGACCCTGCTGACGCTGTTTATCATTCCTGCGCTCTATTCGGTATTCGTGAACCGTTCCCAGCGCAAGGAGAAGGAAAAACTGGCACGCCTGGCAGCAGCACATCAGGCCAGCAGCCATTGAGGATCCTGAAAATGACGAGTGATGCGACGTCGCCTTCCGCTTCCGGCGATCGGGGGGCAACACCTGCGATTCCGGGTTGTTGGGGAAGCCCGTCTCGTACGGGTTCCGCGACAATCCCTGACGGCAGGGCGGCGGACGATTGTTCGATTTAATAGAACGTAAATTATGAAAGCAGTATTCTTATCATACAATCAGGCGCTTACCGACCGTGTGAACGCCATCCTCGACGAGCAGGGCATCCGCGGCTTTACGCGTTGGGCGCTGACCGAGGGGCGCGGGTCGTTCGACGGCGAACCCCATTACGGCACGCATGCCTGGCCGTCGATGAACGCTTCGCTCATGGCGATCGTCGACGACGAAAAGGTCGCGCCGCTGATGGCGGCCTTCCGTGAAATGGACGCCGCCACCAAACTGCAGGGCTCGCGTGCCTTCGTCTGGAATATCGAGCAGACATTCTGAGTTTTCCCGGGTTCCGGTACTTTGGATTTTCCCGGGCTCCGGGGTAAGGGTTCGGGTTTCCCGGTGTTTCCGGGTACGCCGGGCGGATGCGCCGGGACTTTCCGGAACGTTCCGGGAGTTTTCCCCGCTTGTCTTCTCCGGTTTTGCAGGCGGCCTGCGGCTTGGGGACGGTGGTGACAGCTCCGGACTTTGCTGCTGCCGTGCCGGTGCACCGCGGCAGATTCTTCGGCGTGCCCATACGCAGTCGCCCTATTTTTACTATCTTTGCCTGCATGAAACTCACCTTTCTGGGAACGGGCACCTCGCAGGGCGTCCCTGTCATCGGGTGCCGCTGCAAGGTCTGCACCTCGGCCGACAGGCGTGACAACCGCCTGCGCACTTCGGCCATGGTCGAGGCATGCGGCGTGCGTATGGTCATCGACGCCGGCCCCGATTTCCGCTGCCAGATGCTCCGTACGGGCATCCGCCACCTCGACGCCATCCTCCTCACGCACGAACACAAAGATCATATCGGCGGGCTGGACGACGTGCGGGCTTTCAACTTTGTCGATTACCCGCCGCTGGTGCACAAGGTCGACATTTACGCCGCACCCCATACCCTCGGCGTCGTGCGCAAGGACTTCGACTATGCCTTCGCGCAGGATAAATACCGCGGCGTGCCCGAAATCGAGTTGCATGAGATCGACGTCACCCGGCCGTTCCGGGTCGGGGGACTGGAGGTCGTTCCCGTATCGGGACACCATTCCGACCGTTTCGCCGTTACGGGCTACCGTATCGGCAGGCTGGCCTACCTGACCGATTTCAAGACCATCGGGGATGCCGAGGTCGAAAAACTCCGGGGCGTGGAGGTGCTCGTCGTCAACGCGCTCCGCTTTACGGAGCATTATTCCCATTTCAACGTGGCCGAAGCCCTTGCGCTCATCGCCCGCGTTGCCCCGCGCGAGGCCTACCTCACGCACATGTCCCACGACATCGGCCTGCATGCCGTGACGGAGCCGACGCTCCCCCGCGGCGTACACATGGCCTACGATACGTTGCAGATTGAAATAAACGATTGATATGAAAGATTTTAAAAATAAGGTCGTCATCGTGACGGGTGCTTCGTCGGGTATCGGCGAGGCGATGGCACGCGAGTTCGCCGCGCAGGGCGCCCGTGTGGTGCTGGGTGCGCGCAGCGTGCAGAAATTACAGCTTATCGCGGGCGACATCCGTTCCCGGGGCGGGCAGGCCGCCTATTGCGGCGTCGACGTGACCGATGTCGGCGAGTGCCGCCGACTCATCGACACGGCCGTGCGTGAGTTCGGGGGGATCGACGTGCTGGTTTGCAACGCCGGGCTTTCGATGCGCGCCATTTTCGACGACGTCGACCTGGAGGTGCTGCACCGCCTGATGGACGTCAATTTCTGGGGTACGGTCAACTGCTGCAAGTTCGCCCTGCCGTACCTCCAGCAGTCGCACGGTTCGATTGTCGGCATCTCGTCCGTCGCCGGGCTGCACGGACTGCCGGGACGCACGGGCTATTCGGCTTCGAAATACGCCATGACGGGATTCCTCGAAACGCTGCGTATTGAGAAACCTCAAAAAGGGACTGCACGTGATGATCGCCTGCCCGGGTTTCACGGCATCCAACGTTCGCTTCTCGGCCCTTACGGCCGACGGCACGCAGCAGGGCGCAACCCCGCGCGACGAAGCGAAGATGATGACCCCCGAAGAGGTCGCCCGCATCGTCGCCCGCGGCATACAGAAGCGCAAACGCCTCTGTCTGATGGAGAACGAGGGGCGTGCCACGCATTTCGTCAAGAAGTTCGCCCCCGGCTTCCTCGACCGCATGTTCTACCTGGTGATGTCCCGGGAGCCCGATTCGCCGCTGAAATAACGTCGCCGCATCCGGCGGGGCGAGCCCCGGGGAGCGGTTTGAACCAAGGGAACTATGGCACGGGAAGAAAAACACTCCGAAGAAGAGGTCAGGCGCGTCTGCGTCAGGATCCGCCGTCAGGCCGCTTTGGAAAACGCCCGCTGGCAACTCAAGGCGGGGTATGGCAGCTTGGCGCTCATGTCCGTCGTGCTGGTCGTCGTCCTTTGCGGAGGCGACGGCTGGAGATGGTGGTGGCTCTTTTATTTCGTTGCGCCGGTCATGCTGGTCATCAACGGCCATCGCGTGGTGCGGGGTAAAAAATCGTGGTAAGTGGTAAAATAAAAGAAGGCGCTCGGTTATTTTGAGCGCCTCTTTTTTTTGGTCGTCGGTTCATCGTTCCCGCCTTTCCTGTTCCCCTTCCATTTGCCGTTCTTCCTTCCGGGCTGGCCGGGGTGGATTATTCCGTCCGCTGTTTCCCCGATAGTAGTGTCCCGGGTTGCTGTCCTTCGCGCTGCCGTTTTCCGTACCGCTTCCGGTACCGCTGCTCCGGTGCTTCGCCGGCATTACCTATGCCGTCCGGTATGTCCTGCGCGTTGCGTACATGGCTTTTGTTGCCCGGGTGCGATCCCGCTTGCCTGCCTGTTCTCTGGGTGCCGGGTGCCGGATGCCCGCCGCTTGCCTGTCTGCTCTCCGGGGGGGCGCCGCTTGCCGTGGTTTTTCGCTCGTGCCGGGCGGTGCGTTTTCCGCGCCGGCGAGCCCTGGGATCCGGGGTAATGCGATGTCGTTTTCACCGGCACCGCAGCCTTTGCGCGCGGTTATTCCTTTTTCTTCGACCCGCCGTCCTTGCCGTCTTCCTTCGAGGAGTCCTTGAACTCCTTGACGCCGCGTCCCAGGCCGCGCATCAGTTCGGGGATCTTCCTGCCGCCGAACAGGAGCAATACGACCAACAGGATAAGTATCAACTCGGTCGGGCCGAGGAACAGGGGATGATGGATAATGTCATGGTATATTCGGGTCTTTGGTGTGTGCGTTTTCCGTCCGGGCTTCCCTGCCGTATTCCCGGACACGGGGCCTGCCTTGCGGACAAATGTACTAAGAATTTCGAAACCCCGCTTTCCCGGGCGAAAAAAAAGCGGGGTGCACCCGAAGCACCCCCCCGAACTGTCTTTCGGGAATCTGTTATTTGAAGAAGATCGAAGAGATCTCCTTGTAGTTGTGCACGCGCTCGATGACGTCGGCGAAGATGTCGGCAACGGAGAGCACCGTGAACTTGTGGAGATCCTTGTCGGGGTTGAGCGGAATGGTGTCGGTCACGATCACCTCCTGCAGCGCGCTGTCGTTGATGCGCTCGTAGGCCGGGCCCGACAGCACGGGATGGGTGATGGCAGCGCGAACGCTCTTCGCCCCGCGTGACATGAGCATGTCGGCGGCCATGCAGATCGTGCCTGCCGTGTCGATCATGTCGTCCACGATCAGGATATTGCGGCCCTCGACCTCGCCGATGGCGGTCATCGTGCCCACGACGTTGGCCTTGGCACGTTCCTTATGCGAAATGATGATCGGCGTGCCGAGCAGCTTGGCATAGGTGTTGGCACGCTTGGCGCCGCCCATGTCGGGCGCCGCGATCGACAGCTCTTCGATGTTGAGGCTTTTGATATAGGGGATGAAGATGCCGCTGGCATAGAGCGCATCGACCGGTACGTCGAAGAAACCCTGTATCTGGTCGGCATGCAAGTCCATCGTCATCACGCGGTCTACGCCTGCGGCCATCAGCAGGTTGGCTACCAGTTTCGCGCCGATCGGCACCCGGGGCCGGTCTTTCCGATCCTGTCGTGCCCAGCCGAAGTAGGGGATTACGGCCACGACCTTGTAGGCCGAAGCGCGGCGCGCGGCGTCGATCATCATCAACAGCTCCATCAGGTTATCCGAAGGCGGGAACGTCGACTGGATGATGAATACCGTACACCCGCGGATGGACTCGTTGAAGCAGGGCTGGAACTCGCCGTCGCTGAAACGCAGTACTTCCGATTGTCCGAGCGTCGTACCGAAACTCGCCGCGATTTTTTCGGCAAGGTATTCCGATCCGCGACCCGAGAAAATTTTGATTTTGTGGATAGCCATAGGTTACGAGGATTTTTGATGGTGCAAAGATAGTATATGCCGTCGGAAAAACGAGCCCTGCGGGCAACCTTTTTTCAACAATCGGTTAAACATCGAGGCATTCGCCGATGAAGCCGAGGATCTCCTCGCGTCCCGTACCGCGTTCGCCCGACGAGACGAACATCGGCGGCAGTTCCTCCCATTGCTCGCCCAGCGTGGCCTTGTAACGCTCCACGCTCTTGGCGCACTGCGTCCTGGAGAGCTTGTCGGCCTTGGTGAAGACGATGCCGAACGGAATGCCGTTCATGCCCAGCATTTCGATGAAGCGCAGGTCGATCTTCTGGGGTTCGAGCCGGATGTCCACCAGTACGAACAGGAAGTGCATCTTCTCGCATTTGAGCACGTAGTCGGTGATGATCTTGGCGAAATCGCTGCGCATGGCTTTCGACGTGCGGGCATAGCCGTAGCCCGGCAGGTCGACCAGGTACCACGCATTGTCGATCAGGAAGTGGTTGATGAGCCGCGTCTTGCCGGGTGTCCCCGAGACCTTTGCCAGCCCCTGCCGGCCGGTCAGCATGTTGATGAGCGACGACTTGCCGACGTTGCTGCGCCCGATGAAGGCGATGTCCTTCAGCGAATCCTTCGGAACTTGCGAGATGCGCTCCGAGCTGCACCTGAATTCGGCTTTGTGGATCTGCATGGTGTTGGAATTTTGTGCAAAGATAGCAATATTTCCGGATACGGCACGGGGGATAGCGCCCGCTGCACTCCGTCCTGTCGCCTTCCGGTTCGTTTGCCTTCTCCGCGGCTGCCCGTTATTTCCCCGGCTGCTTACCCCGTTTCCAGACGAGCGTCACCCACAGCGGACAGTGATCCGATGCCGTGGCCGTATGGTCTACGGCGCTTTCCGCGACCGTGGCCGACGTGGGCAGCCCGCGGCCGAGGATGTAATCGATGCGCACGGCCGGGTTGTCGGACGGGAACGTCATCCGCGTGGTGTCGGAAAGTATCCGGAAGCCGCCGCCCAGCCCCGCAAGCACCGCCGCGGCATTTCCTGTGTTGAAATCCCCGGCCAGCAGCACCGGTTTGCGGCATGTGTCGGTGGCTTCGCGGATGATCGGCAGCGAGGCGAGCCGGTCTTCGGGCGTGAGCGAAAGGTGGGTGATGCATACCGTGTAGTCCGGGAATTCCGCCATGAGCAGTACCCGGGCCTCCTCGCGCCCCGGGAGCGGGATGCTGCGTACGGCGAGCGGCTCGGTGCGCGACAATAACCCGATGCCGTAGCTCCCGCCCGCGAAGCCGATGGCGCGGCCGAACGTGGCGTGCATGCCCGTCATCCGCCCCAGTTCACCGGGGATGTAACGCCCGTCCACGCGCAGTGTGGCGCTGTCTAGCTCCTGCAACGCCACCAGGTCGGGCGCCTCGCGCAGGATGACCCGGGCGATGCGGCCGATGTCCTGTATGTTGTCGATGCCGATGCCGTTGCGGATGTTGTAGGACATCAGTTTCAGGCGCTCCTGCCGCTGTGTGCATGCGGCAGCCAGGCCGCAGCAGACGGCCAGTAGGAGGGTGCGTAGGGGGTGTTTCATGCCGGACGGGGTTTTCCGCAAAGGTAATACATCCGCTGCTGAATGCCAAATAAATCCGGCTGAGACCGGCTGTGTGTCATGCGGTTCCGTGACAGGTGCCCTGTGCCGGGCCTCGTAAATTCCTTCCGGTTTGTTTTAACGGTGGATTTTTCGTACCTTTTAGCATCCGATTTGCAGCGACCGATATATTTAACTTATCATGCTTATGAAAACTCGACTTCCTATCGTGCTCGGCGTTGCGGCGCTGGCCTTTCTTCCCACCGAATCCCCGGCCTGCACGCGGGCCGTTTACCTCGGCCCCGAGGGTATGACCGTCACCGGGCGTACCATGGACTGGCGCGAGGATCCGCTCACCAACCTTTACATCTTTCCGCGCGGTACGGCGCGGCGCGGGGCGAACACAGACAACACGGTGTTCTGGACCTCGAAATACGGCACCCTGTCGGCTGCCGGCTACGACATCGGCATCACCGACGGCATGAACGAGGCCGGGCTGGTCGCCAACCTGCTGTTCCTGCCCGAGTCGGTCTACGAACGTCCCGGCGACACGCGCCCCGTCATGGGACTGAGCATCTGGACGCAGTATGTGCTGGATAATTTCGCTACGGTCGACGAAGCCGTTGCGGAGCTTTCGAAGGAGAAGTTCCGCATCGACGCCCCCGACCTCCCGAACGGTGTCAAGTCGCGCCTGCACCTGGCCATCTCCGACGCCTCGGGCGACAGCGCCATCTTCGAGTATGTCGACGGCCGCCTGTCGGTGCACCACGGCCGTGAGTACCAGGTGATGACCAATTCGCCGTTCTACGACCGGCAGCTCGCAATCCTCGATTACTGGCAGCAGATCGGCGGGCTGACGATGCTTCCCGGCACCAACCGCGCCCCCGACCGCTTCGTGCGTGCGTCGTTCTATATCAACGCCGTCGTCAAAAGCGCCGATCCGAAAGTCGCCGTGCCGGCCGTGATGTCCGTAATGCGCAACGTCTCGGTGCCCTACGGCATCTCGACCCCCGATAAGCCCCATATCGCGTCGACGCGCTGGCGCACGGTCTGCGACCAGAAGAACCGGGTCTACTATTTCGAGCCTACGCTGGCCATGGAAACCTTCTGGGTCGACCTTTCGAAGATCGACTTCGGCCAGGGAACGCCCGAACGTGTCCTGAAACTCGTCGGCGGCCGACCCTTCACAGGCGATGCCACGGCCGAATTCCGCAGGAGCGACAAGCCGTTCGTTTTCTTGTTCGGAGTGTGAAATAAGCTCATTGCCAAGGGCGAATAAATACCTATAATCGTAGTTATGTCCCGGTTTTGTTTTTCCTTGTTATCCCTACTGCTTGTCGGCTGCGGCCGGCAAGCGGTATCTTTTGTCCGCCGGGCAATTCGATGCTGCCGCACCGGGCGATTCGCTGTATGCGGTTCGTATTCCCGTCGGCACGGAGTATATGGGCGAATATCCGGTTCAAGTCGCCGGGGATCGTATTGTGATGCATAATCTTGGGGTGTCCGAGAAGAAATTTTCCGTCTATCGGTTTTCGGGCGACTCCCTGAAAAAAGAGGGCGAGTTCCTCGGTTACGGGCGGGGGCCGTACGAAATGATGATCGCCCGGGTTGCGTTCGACCCCGATACACGGAGCCTCACGATGCTGGCGGATTATAACCGGGAGAACCGCTTTTGCCGGGTTTCGCTCGATCCTCCTGAAAATCTTTACGATGTCTCGACCTGGGAGTACCGGCAGTTGTCGTTTATCGGTGACTGTTCATTGGGCGAACCCTGTCTGATCGACCGCTCGTCCTATCTGACGATGGGACACCATACGGACTCGCTCAATATGTTCTCGCTCCTCGATATTGACGGCGGGCGGGTCGTCCCGCTCGATTTTTCCTATCCGGCCCTGCCCCTCGGGTTATCCCCGATGGTGCAGGAGGTCGTCTGGACAGGACGCATCCGCAAACATCCGCGCAAAAACCGCTTCGTTTACAATGCGCAGGATTTCAAGTACCTTTTTATTTTCGAACTGGAGGAGGGCAACCATATCCGGATCATCCGCTATTTGTATGACAAACTGCCGCAGGTGCATGCTACCCGCGAACAAGGACACCCTTATGCCTTCGATGATGCTTGCGAGGACGGATGCAACAGCATAGCGGTGGACGACGACCATATTTATATCGGATATTCGCAGACGACCTATGGGCAGATCCGCGATGCCGCCAGGGCCCGCAAATCGTTGTCGACGTTCGATCCCCGCCGGATCAATGTCTATGACTGGGACGGTAACTTCATCCGCAGATTGGTATTGGATATGCCTGTCGGGCCGATGGTGGTTGTCGGCGACCGGCTCGTCGCCGCATCCGTCAATCCCGAGACAGCCGAAGAGATCATCGTCAGCTATCCTCTGCATTGATCTGCGATCGCAGGTATGGCCATGCGCCGCTTCTTCGTCAGAGTCCGGCTCTTGCCGTATATTTCTCTTTTCGCCGCGGCCGTCGTCCGCATCATGGCAAATGACGGGTGGTGTGAAATCCGTATGGAATTTTTCCTATCTTTGCGGCGATATAAATCTCCGCAATGGAAAATTACTCTCATTTTATCATTACCCGGTTCAACCTGAACCTTTATGCGCAGGACAAACACGACCTGCCCACCCGTACGGATCGGTGGCTCGAACACCGGTTCGAGGTCTTCGAGCGCTATTGCCTGCCGTCCGTGGCAGCGCAGACGAGCGGGAACTTCACCTGGCTATGTCTTTTCGATGCCGCGACGCCCGAGCCCTACCGCAGCCGTATCGAAGGCTATAAGGCCCGGTGCCCGCAGTTCGAAGCCGTCTATTATACGGCCGCACAGGCGGCGAACCTGACGGAAAATCTCCGCACGACGATTACAGCGTACGTGTCGTGCGACCGGAAGGGGAGAAAATCCCCCCCCCGAAGCTGCTGATCACCACTAACTTGGATAACGACGACGCCTTTTCGTCCGATGTCGTCGAACTGTTGCAACGCGAGCTGCGTCCCGCTCCCGGCAAACGGATTTACAGCCTGCTGTACGGTTACCAGTATTTCACCGACCGCCGCTTCGCGCTCAAGATGCGCTATACGAACAATCACTTCCTGACCCTCGCCGAGCCGTTCGATGCGCATACCGAAACCATCATTTCCTACCGCCATACCAAGGCCATCCGGCAATTGCCGACCACCTATCTCTCCACCGCCCGGGGCAAATGGCTCGAAATCGTGCACGAGGATAACGTCAGCAACGATTTCCGCATCAACATCAAAGTCTGGTATATTCCCCTGCTCTACGGACGGTCGTTCGCCGATTTCGGTTTGGGCGGATTCCGCCTCTCCTGCGCCCGGCAGTGGGCGGCCACGCTGCTCGTGGTTCCGGCACGCTTTTTTGCCACGGCGGTACGGCGTTTGCGCCGCAAGTGGTCGAAATAACCCTTTCCCGGCCTGAAAAAACGGCGGTGCTTCCGCAAACCACCGGAGGCATCGCCCTGTATTCGACGCGCTATGGCGCCGCAGCCTTACCGCAGCCTCGGGTATTTGTTGTTGAAGCGGAACCCGACGCCCAGCATCAGGTAGTTCGGGGTTTGGAAATCCTTGAGGCAGTAGCCCACATGCACGAACGTATTGTGTGTGACACCTACCTTGAGCGTCAGCATCTGGTAAAACGACTTGAGGTCTCCTCCCTTGTGCAGCACGTTGAAACCCAGTCCGAAGCCGACCGTGAAATAGGGCATCACGAACTCCGCGCGTCCCGAAATTCCCAGTGCGATCTGCTTGTCGAACGAGGGGGTATGGAACTGGTACCCGGGGTCGCCCCCGTCGTAGCCTACGATATAGTCTTCGGTGTAGACGTTGGCGCTGCCGTCGTACACGCCGTCCACTGACAGGCCCGCGCGGAACTTGTACCCGAAATTATACATCGTCGCGAAGTTGAACCCCGCCACGCCGTAAGCATCGGGCGCGGCGTATTGCTTGTCGCCGACCGCCACTCCCTTGCGGCGCCACGAGCCGAACAGCACCAGATCGTAGCTCAGGTGGCGGGGAAAGGGTTCCGCGAGCAGCCGTGCCCGTGGCCGCGAGAGCGGGTTGTCGACCCTTCCGAAACTGTATACGAGCCCGAGTTTCATGCCGATCGAGTTGAGTCCCGCGTTGGGGAATTTGGTGTTGCCGTTCGAAAAGTGGGTCATCGAAAGGCCCGTGGTGAGTTCCAACCGCTGCGTGAGCAGCCAGTTGAGGTAGAAATCGACGTTGAGGTAGGCGTTGACCCTCGACCCCATCATGATGTTGGCGCGGTTGTAGTTCGTGTCGTAGGGTTTCCATCCGAACGACAGGCCGAAATTCCACTCGTAGTTGAACGATACCAGCGGGCTGATGCGTGCGATGCGCGCGCCCTGGAACAGGTAGACGGCAACCGGGTTGCCCAGCTCCCCGCGGTTGCCGAAGCTGTAATAGGAGACCCCAATTCCCTGGTATACGCCGCCGTAGATACAGTCGGGGCGCGACCCGGGGCGGAAGCGGAACGAATAACGCAGGTGGGCGGCCAGCGAGCGCTGGATCGGCTCGCCTGCCATGTTGGCTCCGGCCAGAAAGATGTTCGTCGGGGAATGTACTCCGGGCGGAACTCCGCGCCGATGCTGTGGACGAGCCTCCGCCTCCGGCCTGTCGTGTCCGCGGAGAAGGAGGACAATAGCGGGGTAGCGGCTGGGGCTTGTTTCTTCGTCTGATCCAGGGCGGCCCGGTATCCGGCGGCATAGCCGTTACGGTAGCCCGTATCGTAGCCCGTCCGGTAGGCGGATGCGCGGCGGCGTGCCGCTCCCCGGGACACGGTGCCGGCCTCAGCCCCGCCTGCCCTGCCTGTCGTATCCGGCGCCGCACCGCGGGACGTGCCTCCCCCGGCGTTCCCGGCGTCCTCTGTGCGCTTTGCGCGCCCGGCGTTTCCGACATCCCCGACGTTCACGGCATTCCGGTAGGCCGGTATGTTTTGCCCCGGGGCGCCGCCCGCCCGGGCGGGTACGGGCTCCGCGGCGGTCGCCTCCGCCGACAAGAAGAGCAGGCACCCCGCAAAGAGCCCTGCCGTCCTCCGTATGATATGTCGCATTCTCTCCAATCGCGGTATTTTGACCGCACAAGTTACGAATTTTTACGCGAGTGCAAAGCGTTGATCCGAAAAAATACCCCGCAGGTATTCTGTTTCGTCGTTTCCGCTTTCCGGTTTCGTCGGTTCCGGCTTCTCTGTCCTGTTGCGCCCTGCCGGTTTTGCCCTTCCGGGCTTTTTCCCCGCCTGCTTCGGTATCCTTGCCCGCGCCGTTGCAGGGTATCGGGGAACGCTGCCCGTCGTCACCCGCAACCGGCATTTTGCCCGCGAGGCCGGCATCACGCGGACAGTGGTTCTGCCGCCGCCGGAATAGGTGCCCTCCCGATCGGCCGGTTTGTCCCGGATTGCGGCCTGCACCGTGGAAAAAGCGGACGAAAAATTGCAAAATCCGGCCGGATTTCGTATACTTGTACATGTAAATCCCGGGAAGGCGGGTTGCCGGCCTGAACTCAAATTCGGGCAGTCTTTCCCGGGACTGCCGGACGAGAAATTTTTGACGAATGAAACAATTTTCCCTCATACTCTTTTTCCCTGTTGGTTTGTTCTTCCTCTGTCCGCGGCGGTGACGCTATGCCGGGCGACTTGCTGCGGACGCTCAATGCGGCGATCGACAGCAGCGAAGTCTATACCGGCTATAAAAAGGCGCGCATCGAGGAGCTGCGGCTGCGCAAGACCGGTGCCCGGAGTACGGAGGACATCTACCGGATCAACTGTGAGATCATCGACAACTACGAATCCTTCCTGTGCGACTCGGCCGAATATTACGTCCTGCAGAATATCCGGATCGCCCGCAGCCTCGGCAACCCGGATCATCTCTCCGAGAGCAGGCTGCGGCTGGCGTTCCTCTACTCCCTGTCGGGGCTTTTCCTGCAGGCCAACGACATTTTCCGGTTTATCGACTACGGACGGCTGCCTGCCGACCAGAAATGCCGCTATTACTGGAACTCGATCCGCTATTACGAGAACTTGATAAAATACACCAACGACAGCCATCTGTCGGACGAATATAAGGGGGAAATCGGCCGTTGCCGCGATTCGCTGTTGTCGCTGCTGCCCGTCGGTTCCACGGACTGGCAGACCGAGCGGGCTTTCCAGCTCATGGAGCAGGGACAGCCGGACGGGGCGCTCGAAATATTCGAAGGCATATTCCGTTCGCGCGATCCCCAGACCCATCCCTATGCCATGGGTGCGATGTGCCTGGCCAAAGCTTACGGGCAGGCGGGCGACAGCGCGATGGAGGAACGCTACCTGACTCTGGCCGCCACGATGGACATACGCCTTGCGGTGAAGGAGAACGAGGCGCTGCTCGCGCTGGCCACGCGCCTGTTCGAAAAGGGCGACATCGACCGGGCGTACTCCTATATCTCTTATGCGCTGAACGATGCCAATTTTACAATTCCCGTTTCAAGAACACCGTGATCGCGCGCCTCTATCCGATCATCGAGAGCAGCTACCTCTATAAGCTCGACAAGCAGCGGCACAACCTGCGCTTCTATTCCACCATGTCGAGCCTGCTGGTGCTGGCCCTGGCCATCGCGCTGTTTTTCTATTTCCGCCAGACGAAGGTCATATCGCGTGCCCGGCGGGAGCTGGCGGCACTGACGCAGGAGCTTATCAGCCTGAACCGCAACCTCGACGAAGCGAACCTGGTCAAGGAGCGTTACCTGGGTTATTTCATGAACCAGTGCGCCATCTATATCAACAAACTGGACAAATACCGCCGCGATATAAACCTGAAGATCAGGAATAAACAATTCGACCGCCTGCACGACCTTTCGTTGCAGGCCCCCGGCAGGGAGGAAGAGGAGCTGTGCCGCAATTTCGACAGGGCCTTCCTGAACCTCTATCCCAATTTCGTGGAGAAATTCAACGCCCTGCTCAATCCCCAGAGCCGCTATACGCCCGAAGAAGGGCGCCTCAACACCGAACTGCGTATCTTCGCGCTGATCCGGCTCGGGGTTTCCGACGTGAACCAGATCGCCGATTTCCTGCGTTGTTCGCCGCAGACGATCTATAATTACAAGAAAGCAAAATCAAGAAAGCCGCGCTCAACGGCGGCGACAATTTCGAGGAAACGGTTCGCAAACTCGGTTCCTTGTCGCTCGACGCGTTTCCATCCTGTTTACCGGCCGACAATGCATAACCGCTTGCAAGTCGTTGTTTGTTAGCTGTTTGTTCGGAAGATTGTTCTTTTCCTGTTTATTTCCAATCCGGTGCGTGTCCCGCTTTCAGCCTCGCCGTGATTCGGGTGAAATTCTGGTGTGCTCCCCGTGTGCCCCGGCATGCCAGTCCCGGCCGGTGCGGCCTGCAGTTTCCTCCTTTCTCCCGATGCTCCGGCGTCCGTCTGCCCCTTTCCGATACGCTGCACCCTTCGGGGAGTTCCCCATAGCCTTGACTGACCGGGCAAAAAAGAGACCCCTGCCTCAATCGCATGAAGCAGGGGTGATATATTCCGTATGGAAGCTTAGTATCTCCTGTTGCCGTAGCCGCCGCCGTAACCGCCGCCACGGTTGCCACCGCCGTAACCGCCGGCAGGCCTGTCTGCCTTGGGCTTTGCGACATTGACCCCGATGGTCTTGCCTTCGAAGTCGGTGCCGTCGAGCGCGTCGATCGCAGCCTGTCCTTCGGTCTCGTTAGGCATCTCCACGAAGCCGAAGCCACGCGAGCGGCCCGTTTCGCGGTCGGTGATTACGTTAGCCGAGGATACCTCGCCGTACTGTGAAAAAAGGTTCTGCAGGCTGTCGCTTTTCGTACCCCAGCTCAGATGTGAAACATAAATGTTCATCGTTCTTGTTTTTAATTATTGTTTGTTTATAATTGATATACGTACTGCGGCCAATCCGCGCGTCCCGCGTTCAATTTCAAATGTTACTTTGTCTCCTTCGGCAATGGTGTCAGGTGCGGAAGAGATGTGGAAAAAGTATTTTTCGCCGCTGTCGGCATCCTTTATGAAGCCGTAGCCTTTCGAGGCGGTGAAGTACTCGACGCGCCCTGTGGACGGCAGTATTTCCATTTCCTCCTGCTTGGGTGTCGAAATCTCGATCTGCGAGACGTCTATCTCCGTCTTGGGTTTGACATCCTGGGGCGTGGTGTGCAGTATGCCGTTCTCGTCCACATAGGCTATCATATCCTCGAAAGAACTCGTACCGCCGCTTTTGCGTTCGTCCTTGCGTTTTTGCTTTTCCTGTCGTTTTTGCTCCTTGAGCTTTTCCCGGTCTCTTTTACCTGTCGTTATTCGTTTTGCCATTCTATGTTGTTATGCGGCTATCGCCCCTGTCGCGGGACTGTATCCGTCGGTTTTGTCGTATTTCCGCTGCCCGATACCCGTGTTCAAAGCAGAAAAGGTGCCAGATTCGGCGGCCTTTCCCTCGGTATACGGAATTATGGGACATGGATTTCGTGCTTGTCTGTAAAAAAATCACCATCATTTTCTTTTTGCATCACCTCCGATGCCTGTTGCCTCAAGAGGCCGTTTATGAACAAAGAAGCTGATAATGAGATCTATTCTGAGATGGGACAGTCCGCCAAAGTACCGCGGAAACAAATACGCACGAAAGAAGAATTCAATATAAACCCTTGTTTATGCCGACAAAGGTAATCAAATTATTCGGTTATTCCTATTTTTTTGCGGATTAATGCGTCGATATTCCGCAGAAATGTATTTCCGCCCCGTTCCCGGGGCGGGAGCGGCCGCCGGCAGGAAGCCCCGGGACTGCGGCCTTAGTAGCCGAGGATGCGCAGCATCGAACGGTAGGACTGCTCCTTGGCGAAGAGGCGCGTGTAGTATTCGTTGTCCGACTTGTCGCGGTCGATGATGACGTGCTTCGGTGCGGGGATCAGGCAGTGCTGGATGCCGCCGAATCCGCCGAGCGACTCCTGGTAGGCTCCCGTGTGGAAGAACCCGATGTATTGTGTGTTGCCCGCTTCGAGCTTGGGCAGGAATATGGCGTTGGTGTGGCACTCCGAGTTGTAGAAATCCTCGCTGTCGCAGGTCAGTCCTCCGAGGAACACGCGCTGGTACTCCTTGTCCCAGTTGTTGATGGCCAGCATGATGTAGCGCTGGTTGATGCCCCACGTGTCGGGCAGGGTCGTAATGAACGACGAGTCGATCATGTACCAGTTCTCGCGGTCGTTCTGCTGTTTCTGGTTGACGATCGAGTAGAGGGCCGCGCCGCTTTCGCCCACGGTGAACGATCCGAATTCGGTGAAGATATTGGGTTCCTCGATACCGTTTCGCTGGCAGATGTTCTTGATCTGGGCGACGATCTCTTCGGTGAGGTATTCGTAGTCGTATTCGAAGTTCAGGGAGTTCTTGATCGGGAAGCCGCCGCCGATGTTGAGGCTGTCGAGCTCCGGGCAGATGGCCTTGAGTTCGCAGTAGACGTTCATGCACTTCGACAACTCGTTCCAGTAGTAGGCCGTGTCCTTGATGCCCGTGTTGATGAAGAAATGCAGCATTTTGAGCTGGAACTTCTTGCTGTTCTTGAGTTTGGCCTTGTAGAACTCGACGATGTCGTTGTAGCGGATTCCGAGGCGCGAGGTGTAGAATTCGAACTTGGGTTCCTCCTCGCAGGCGATGCGGATGCCGACCTTGCATTTCTTGGTGAAGGCGTCCTCGAACAGGTCGAGCTCCTCTTTGTTGTCCAGCACGGGGATCGTGTTGACGAAGCCGTCGTTCACCAGCTGGGCGATGTTCTCCACGTACTGCGGGCGCTTGAACCCGTTGCAGATGATGTAACGGTCTTTGTCGATGATGCCGCCGTCGTAGAGCGCATTGATGATATGGATGTCGTAGGCCGACGAGGTTTCGAGGTGGATGTCGTTCTTCATGGCCTCCTCCAGTACGAACGAGAAGTGGCTCGACTTGGTGCAGTAGCAGTAGTTGTACGAGCCTTGTAGTCGACCTTGGCCATTGCCACGTTGAACATGCGCTTGGCGCGGTTGATCTGCTGGGAGATCTTCGGCAGGTAGGTGATCTTGAGCGGCGTTCCGTACTGCTTGATCAGTTCCATCAGCGGGATGTCATGGAAATTCAACTCGTTGTCTTCGACGGAGAACTCATCCTGCGGAAAGTCGAACGTCTGTTCGATGAGGTCGATGTACTTGTCTTTCATGGCTGGTTCGTGTAAGTTTCGGCAATCCGTCTTCGCTACATCCGTAATTTCGGGCCAAAGTAGCTCTTCCGGATTTTTGAAATTTCGGGATGCAAATCAAACGAATATTTTTCGTATAACCAATAGTTTGCCCGATTATTTTGAAAATCCGTGCCGAATTTTGCTTTTTTCATCGGAAAAGGGTATTTTTGAACCGGATTTCAAAAGTGGATTTCAATCGTGTTGGTTCAGACCATATCGCAATATCTCGAGTCGCACAAGCGGCTCGTCGTCCCCCAGCTCGGGACGTTCATCGTCAAGGAGCCGGGCGTAAGCATTGTTTTTTCGGAGTTGCTCAAACGCGACGACGGTGTGCTGCGCGGCCTGCTGCGAGAGGCGGGCGTCGGTGAACTGGAGGCTGCGGGCGAGATCGACCGCTTCGTCTTCGAGGTGCGCCATGCCGCCCAGCACGGGCAGGAGTTCCGGCTCGACGGCTTCGGGGTGTTGCGTCCTGGCCCCAACGGGACGATCGCCTTCGCCTACGAGCCGCGGCCTGTGCAGTCCGCTGCGGACGCAGCGCCCGGTGCCGCCTCGGTTCCGGCCGGGACGCAGACTGCCCCTATGGGGCAGAAGCCCCCGAAGCTGCCTTATTCCGAGCCGCGCGTGTCGCCCTCGGCCAAAATGAACCCCGACCCTTCGGTGCGGGGCCTGCGCTACGGCAAGCCGCCGAAGACTACCGCCGCCTACACCTATGTCGACCGGCCGCCGCGCCGGCGCCGTGCCGACCGTTTCATTTGGGTCGCCGCCATCGCCGCCGCCATCGCCGTCGCCGCCATCGCTTTCGGCTATCTGCGTGAAGCGAACGACAAGGAGGCCGAAATGCAGTACCTCGAACAATCCGCCGACCCGCAGCCCGCAACGGACACGGGCGCGGCAACGCCCGAACAACCCATAACGGAATAAATGACGGACATCACCACAGTCAAGCAGCGCTTCGGCATCATCGGCACTTCGGAACTTTTAGACCGGGCGCTGGAGGTCGCCGTGCGTGTGGCTCCCACCGACCTGACCGTCCTTGTCACGGGCGAGAGCGGCGTGGGCAAGGAGTTCTTTCCGCAGGTCATCCACGCCTATTCGGCGCGCAAACACAATAAATATATAGCCGTCAACTGCGCGGCGATTCCCGAAGGTACCATCGACTCGGAACTCTTCGGGCATGAGAAAGGCTCCTTCACCGGGGCGCTCGAAGCCCGCAAGGGCTATTTCGAGGAGGCCGACGGGGGGACGATCTTCCTCGACGAGGTCGCCGAGCTGCCGCACCCGACCCAGGCGCGCCTGCTGCGCGTGTTGCAGACGGGCGAGTTCATCCGCGTCGGGTCGTCCAAGGTGCAGAAAACCGATGTCCGCGTCGTTGCCGCCACGAATATGAACCTCCAGCAGGCCATCGCCTCGGGGCGTTTCCGCGAGGACTTGTACTACCGTCTGGGGACGGTGCCCATCACCGTTCCGTCGCTGCGCGAACGTCCGGAGGACATTCCGCTGCTGTTCCGCAAATTCGCCGCCGACGTGGCCGTGCAGTACCGCATGCCCGCCGTGACGCTCGATGCCGCGGCGCGCGAGATGCTGATGCATTATTACTGGCGGGGCAATATCCGCCAGCTCAAAAACGTGGCCGAGCAGATCTCGGCCATCGAACAGACCCGCCTTATCACGGCCGACGTGCTGTCCCGCTATCTTCCGCCGCAGGACGGCGGGACGCCCGCACCGATGGGCGGGATGCGCGCGGATGACACGATGTCCACCGAACGCGAACTGCTCTACAAGGTGCTGTTCGACATGCGGGCCGACATCAACGACCTCAAGCGGATGATGTCCGAGTTGATGCACAACACCCAGGCACCCTGCGGGCCTGTGCACGACGTCAAGGCGCTGCTGCCGACCACGGCCCAGAGCTCCGCTTCGGCCTATGCCCCTGCGGCGGTCTATGCCGAGAGCGAGGAGGTTACCGACGAGGCGCCGCGCGAGATGACCAAGGCGGACATGCAGCGCGAGCAGATCATCCGCGCCCTGCGCCGCAACAACGGGCGCCGCCGCGAGGCCGCCGCCGAACTGTTCATGTCCGAGCGCACGCTCTACCGCAAGATCAAGGAGCTGGGCATCGAAGAGAATTGAATGGACATGTATTGCATGCAAGTTTAATAGATTTTATTTATGCTGCCACAAAAATATATCATTGCCGTTCTGGGTGATGCCTATGAAGGAAAAACAACGACAATCAATAAGACTTTCAATAAATTGGCAGGCAGTAAAATAATCTCTGGCGTTACATCGGTGTGGGGGCCTTTGCCGTCTCCTTCCAATGTGGTCGATTTTTCTCTTACGGGGATTACCAAATACGGGCTTACAGGATTTTTAAGCCAGGGAGACCAAATATGCTACACTTATGTAAATTTGGAAAAATTAGTGCAGATGGGGTGCCAGGTGATTGTATGCGCTTGTAGGAAGCGTAATCCAGATACGTTCAATGCCGTAGCGAAAGTAGCGTGGGAATATGATTTTTCGATTATTTGGATTAAGTTTGATCGACCGAAAGATGTTTCTAAAGACGAATATACGGATGAATTATCCAACAAGATATTCTACTTATTCAAATAGTGCCATTATTTCGACGAGCGGTTGTTTTCTTGCTGATAAAGAGCCGAATGACCTTCTGATGGTATTTTCGATGAATGAAGTTTAAATAAAAAAGAAGTGGCTTCCTTGCGGGTGCCAGAACAATCGATATGATTTTTAAGATGAAGATAAAATTCGCAATCACGGCCCTTTGCGCCGCCCTGCTGACCGGCTGCGGCGTGGCCATCAAATATTCGCTTTCGGGCGCCTCGATCCCGCCCGATGCCAGGACTTTCAGCGTGGCCTATTTCCCCAACAACGCCACGATGGTTGCGCCCATCCTCAGCTCGACGCTCACCGACGCGCTGGTCGACATGTTCACCCGCCGCACCCGCCTGATGCAGGTCGAGGAGGGCGGCGACTTCGCTTTCGAAGGCGAGATCATCAACTATACCTCCACCACGGCGTCGGTGTCGAGCGACGATTACGCCCCTGCTGAACCGCCTGACGATCACCATCAAGGTGCGTTTCACGAATGCCCTCGACGAGAAACAGTCCTGGAACAGGACTTTCACGGCCTACGAGGACTACGAATCCACGCGCCTGCTGACCGAAGTCGAGGGGGAGCTCATCCCGCAGATCGTCGACAAGCTGGTGACGGACATTTTCCAGGCTTCGGCCTCCAACTGGTAAACCTTCGCGGCAATGGCTGACCTGAAACAATATATCGCATCGTCCGGCGCGGGTGAACTTCCCGCAGAGGCGGAACTCGACGCGTTGCTCGCGCGCTGCGAGTGGTTCGACCTGGCGCGTATCGTGCGCGAAATCGCCACGGGCAGGCCCGATCCCCGGCTGGACGTGACCGCCCCGTGGCGTGCGCAGAGTTCGCTGCGCATGGCTGCGGTCGATGCCGATGCCCTGTGCCGGCTGTCGTCCGACGACATCATCGACCGTTTCCTGCGCGAGGAGGATCTGCGCATCGTGGCCGCCGACGGCGAACCCGAGGAGGAGGTGTGCACCGAGGCCGTGCTGGACGACGACGACGAGGTCGTGAGCGAGGAGCTGGCCGAAATCTATCTCGCTCAGGGGCTTCGGGACAAAGCCATAGCGATTTATCGCAAATTAAGTTTGCGAAATCCCGAAAAAAGTGTTTACTTTGCCGAGCTAATTGGCAAATTGGAAAACAATAATTAAATTTCAACGATATGTTATACACGATTTGCATTGCCCTGATACTCGTTGCGAGCGTTCTGGTGATCCTTGCGGTATTGGTGCAGAACCCCAAGAGCGGCATGGCCGCCAATTTCGGCGCGTCCAACCAGGTCATGGGTGTGCGTGAAACTTCGGATTTCCTCGAGAAATTCACTTGGACGATGGCTATCGCTATCGTTGTGCTGAGCCTCGTGGCTACGCTCGCCATGGACAAGGGGCGCGTCGCAGAGAGCAACAGCGAAATTTCGAAGGACGCCAAGGCACTTCAGGAGCGTGTCCTTGAGACCGAGGCGCCCGCCACGATGCCCCAGGCCGAGATTCCGGCACAGGCTCCGGCCGAAACCCCTGCGGAGCAGCCCGCCGAATAGGGTAGTATCCCGGAGGCTGCCCCTGACGACGGGGAACAGAAGACAAAAGACTGCGGAAGCGATTCCGCGGTCTTTTTTTTGTATTGTGCATTTCCTGTATACATTTCCTGTCTTTTCTGCTTCCACCGCCTGTTCCCCGCGTTCCCGGTGTTCCCGGTGTTCCCGGTGTTCCCGGTGTTCCCGGTGTTCCCCGCATTTTCTCCGTTCTTCTCCGTTCTCTGCCCCATCTGCCCACCCCCATCCTCCTCTGCTTCTGCCTTTGGTTTTTTCGTCTGTCCCTGTCTGTCCCTGTTTGCTCCCTCCTTCCTTTCCGGCTTTGCCCTTGCAGCCTGTGCTTCTTGTTCCGCGTAACTTGTTCATGTGCGATCTTTCATTTTTTTGCTATCTTCGTTTGCCGTCCTACTACTGCATCCTCTTCGAGCCTCTTCCTGGGGCCTCCTCTTCCTGGGGGTGTCCACTTTTTGCTTCCTCTCCGCGTTCCACGCTTCTGCCCCTCCCCTTTTCCTCTGTGATAGCCTCGGAATCGTAATAAATGTTTTTAATGGCTTTGAATATTTGAAAATAACTTTATCTTTGGTGGGTTGTAAAATAATTTTTATCTTTGTAGGTCAAGAGTTTTAATCAATATATTGCGTATGTATGTATATTTATTTTAAATATATTTCTGAATGAAAACCAAAACTTATGTAAAAGGCGTTGCCGCATTGTGCGCCCTCGCGGCGGTCGCCTGCACGGGCGTCCAGCAATCCCGGGGCGATGTGGCCGTCTATCTGGACGAGTCGCAGCCGCTTGAAAAGCGTGTCGAGGACGCTCTTTCGCGCCTGACGCTCGAAGAGAAGGTCGGGTTGCTGCATGCGCAGTCTAAATTCTCGTCGGCGGGCGTCCCGCGGCTGGGCATCCCCGAAGTGTGGTGCACCGACGGCCCGCACGGCATCCGCCCCGAGGTCTTGTGGGACGAGTGGGATCAGGCCGGCTGGACGAACGACTCGTGCACGGCATTCCCCGCGCTGACGTGCCTCGCCGCGACGTGGAACCCCGAAATGTCGGCCCTCTACGGCAAATCCATCGGCGAGGAGGCGCGCTACCGCGAGAAGGACATCCTGCTGGGCCCCGGGGTCAATATCTACCGTACGCCCCTGAACGGGCGCAACTTCGAGTATATGGGCGAAGACCCCTTCCTGTCGGCCCGCATGGTCGTGCCTTACGTGCAGGGGGTACAGCAGAACGGGGTTGCCGCCTGCGTGAAGCACTTTGCCGTGAACAACCAGGAGCTGCGGCGCCATGAGGTCGACGTGGTGGTCGACGACCGTGCCCTGCACGAGATCTACCTCCCGGCCTTCAAGGCTGCGGTACAAGAGGGCGGTGCCTGGGCCATCATGGGCGCCTACAATAAATACAAGGGAGAGCATTGCTGCCACAACCAATACCTGCTGAACGACATCCTCAAGCGCGACTGGGCGTTCGACGGCGTGGTCATCTCCGACTGGGGCGGCGTGCACGATACGCGCGAGGCCATCTTCAAAGGGCTCGACATGGAGTTCGGCACATGGACGGACGGCCTGAACTGGGGCGCGACCAATGCCTACGGCAATTACTACCTGGCGAATCCTTACCTCGAACTGCTCCGCAAGGGCGAGGTGGGTACCGGGGAGCTCGACGACAAGGCCCGCCGCGTGCTGCGCCTGATTTTCCGCACGGCGATGAACAGCCGCAAACCCTTCCGGGTCGCTCTGCTCGCCGGAGCATAATGCCGCGGCACGCCGCATTGCGGGCGAGGGTATGGTGCTGCTCAAGAACGACGGCGGGGTGCTTCCCGTCGACCTTTCGAAAACGAAGAAACTGCTTGTCGTGGGCGAGAACGCCGTGAAGATGATGACCGTCGGCGGCGGTTCCTCGTCGCTCAAGGTGAAACACGAGTGTACGCCGCTGGAGGGTATCCGTGCGGCCGTCGGCGACAAGGCCGAGGTGCTCTACGAGCGCGGTTACGTCGGCGACGTGACGGGCGACTACAACGGGGTCGTGACCGGACAGGATCTCTCGGAAGGACGCTCCGGGGCTCAGCTCCTCGCCGATGCCATCGCCGCAGCCCGCAAGGTGGATGCCGTGGTGTTTATCGGCGGCCTGAACAAGGGCGACCATCAGGATTCCGAAGGCGCCGACCGTTTGCAACTCGGGCTGCCTTACGGACAGGATGCCGTGATCGGGGCTTTGGCCGAAGCCAACCCCAACCTTGCCGTGGTGTTCGTCTCGGGCAATGCCGTGGCGATGCCGTGGATCGACCGCGTGCCCGCCGTACTGGAGGCATGGTATTCGGGCTCCGAGGCCGGCAATGCGCTGGCCGACGTATTGTTCGGTGCCGTCAACCCTTCGGGTAAACTGCCCTTCACCTTCCCGGTGCGTCTGGAGGATTGCAGCGCCCACTCCGCCGGGGGAGTATCCCGGCGAGGGGCAGGTCGTCTACCGCGACGGGATCTTCGTCGGTTACCGCTGGATCGAGAAGGAGCGGATCGAACCCCTGTTTGCCTTCGGCCACGGCCTGAGCTATACGACGTTCGACATTGCCAACGTGCGGGCGGATCGCACGTCGCTTGCAACGACGGGCAGGCTCCGGGTCTCTGCCGACGTGACCAATACGGGCGGACGTGCCGGCGCCGAAGTCGTGCAGCTTTATATCGGCGACAAACTCTCGTCGCTGCCGCGTCCCGTGAAGGAGCTCAAGGGCTTCGAAAAGGTATACCTCGCGCCTGGCCAGAGCCGAACCGTCACGTTCGAAATCGACCCCGGGATGCTCGCATGTTACGACGATGCGAAAGGTGCCTGGGTCGCAGAGCCCGGTGAATTCACCGCCTATGTCGGCGCCGCGTCGGACGACATCCGCGGAACCGTCGATTTCGTGCTGAAATAATCCCCGCTGCGTGGGCGTCGCGGAACCGGCGCTGCGGAATGAGCGGGTGCGGCGGACAGGCTACGGCCGCTGCCAGCGGTGAGCACCACCCTTTGAGGCGGCTCCTACCTTGTGCCCGAAATAGCAACAACCCCCGCAAACTCGATGGTTTGCGGGGGTTGTCGTTGCCGGGCTTTCGCGGCCCTGCGATATCCGCCGCAGCGTGAACTGCGGGGCTCGCCCGTTGCCGGAACCTATCCTTTGATCCCTGTCCAGTAGAGCACATGCCGCCGCAGGGGGTGCCCCTCCGGCAGGGCTGGGTGGTTGAACTGACCCACGCACTCCATGCCGATTTTCTGCATGACCCGCTGCGAGCGCAGGTTGGCGACGGCGGTGAAAGCAATCACCTCCTCGATGCCGAGTTTTGCCGCGAGCGCAAGGCACGCCTGCGCGGCTTCCGGGGCGTAGCCGTTGCCCCAGGCGTCGGCACGCAGCCGCCAGATAACCTCGATCTGGCCGCACAGTCCGTCGAACGTCACGCGGTGCAGCCCCGTGTAGCCGAGCTGCGATCCGTCCGAAATCCTTTCCACGGCGTAAAGCCCGAACCCTTCCGTTTGGAACTCTTCGCGGATATGCCCGAAGAATGCTGCCGACTCTTCCCGGGTCAGCGGGGCGGGGAAATACTCCATCACGCGCGGGTCTGCGTTCATGGCCGCAAACGCGTCGAAATCATCCTCCCTCCATGCACGCAGTACGAGGCGGGATGTCTGTGCCGGAAAAATCATGGTTTTTAATCTTTATCATGTGAATGTTGCGTCTCGAATAGAGGCGGAACCGAGCGCAGACCCTGTACCGTCGTTTTGAGCCTGCCGGGATTTTGCCGTGCCGTCCGGTCGCTGTTTCCCGTTAGCGTCATCTGCCTGCCGTTATCCGGTTACCTACCGTTATCCGGTTACCTACCGTTATTTGGTCGCCGCAGCCGGGCTTTGTCGTCGCTTGCCGGATATTGGCCGGGTAATCCGACCGGGTTTGTATATCTTCCGCCGGCTTTGCCGCTGTTTTTGAGGCCCTGCTGCTTCTCCCCGGCTCCGGCCTTACTCGGCCACCTCTTTTTTTCGAGCGCTTGCGGGTGTTGATCGTCAGGTAGCGTTGCAGGGTCTGTTGCAGGCGCACGGGGTCGATGTTGCGGCGGAGCTCCCCGCCCTGCGCGATCGAGATGCCGCCGGTTTCTTCGGAAACGACCAGGATGATCGCGTCCGAAATTTCGCTCATGCCGATCGCGGCGCGGTGACGCGTGCCGTAGGATTTCGGGACGTCGCTCTGCGTCACCGGCAGGATGCACTTTGCCGCCACGATCCGGTCGCCTTCGATCAGTACGGCGCCGTCGTGCAGCGGGGCGTTCTTGAAAAAGATGTTTTTTAACAACGACGTCGACACCTTGGCGTCGAGGGCGATGCCGCCTTCGGCGATCAGCCGCAGGTCGCTCTGCTGACCGATGACGATGAGCGCCCCGGTCTTCGTCTCGGACATCTCGCGGCAGGCCGTGACGATCGGCACGACGTTGGTCTGCACGGCGTCGTCGCCCGTCGAGAAGATGCGGGTGATGAAGTTGAAATGTTTCTGGCGCATGCCGATCATCTGCAGGAAGCGTCGCAGTTCGGGCTGGAAGACGATGATCAGCGCAATGGCTCCGACCGAGATCAGCTGTCCGAGTATCGTCGACAATAGTTCCATGTTGAGCGTCCGCACCACCACCCACAGCAGGTAGATGGCGATGATTCCCGAGAGGATATAGGGCGCGTTGGTACCTTTGGTCATGCGGTAGATCCAGTACATGATCACGGCGACCAGAATGATGTCTATGAAATCGACGAATGTGAACGGAACGAAACCCATTGCTTGTGTGTTGCTGTTAGTTTGCCTGCAAATGTATAAAAAATTACGGACATTCCGCTTTTGCGCTCCGATTATGTCTCCCGGCTGCCCGCCGCCCGCGTACCACCGCCCGTTACCCGTTACTTTGTGCCTGCCGTCGCCCGTCGCAGCATGTTGCCTGCTCTGCCGCCCGAAAAAAAAAGCCGCCCCGGATCGGATCGGGACGGCTCGGCGGGGAGGGCAACGCACACTCCCTTATTTCTTGACGGCTTTCTTGTCCGCTGCGTAGAGCTCGTTGACCTTCGCAAGCACGGCGGGCGTGATGTTGAGCGTCGAATCGGCGTCGATCAGTGCCGTGGCGTTGATGATGAGCTTGTATTTCTTGTCGCCGTTGATCTCCTGCACGGCGCGGTGCAACAGATCCTGCGCACGGTTGGTGAACACGTAGTTCTCTTCGTCGAGCGCCTGGGCCTCTTTCTGTGCGGAACTCTGGTATGAAGCCACACGCTTTTTTTGATGCTCTGCTGCTGGGCCTGTGCATCGTTGGTGGTAATCAGCCCTTTCTGGTATTTTTCCTGCAACTGGGCGGCTTCGGCCTGCAGGTTTTGCTCTTTCTGAGCCCAGCTCTTCTGAGCTTTCTGGGTCTTTTCCTGCAGGGCTGCGCCTTCGTTCAGGAAAAGGTCGCATTGTGCCAGTACGGCTTCGACCTGCACATAAGCGATATCGCTTGATCCGACTTCGCGGGCAACCTCCTCGGCGGTGGCCGTCTCGGTGGTCTTCGTACCGCAGGCTGTCATGGCGCAAGCCGCAACGAGCGCCGTAAAAAGCATTTTTTTCATGTCGTTTTTTATCTGTTTTAGTTAAATATTCGGCTTTTGAACCACAAAGGTAAAAAAAAATCTTTATTTTTGCCCCACGCCTTGTAAATTTTGAATTTCATGTACGAATACATCAGCGGAACGGTCGCCGAGGCGACCCCGGCCTATGCGGTCATCGACGCCGGAGGTGTCGGTTACTACCTCCATATCTCGCTCGAAACATTTTCGGCCGTCGAGCATGCGCAAAACGCCCGTTTATACGTGCACTACATCGTGCGTGAAGATGCCCAGATCCTGTACGGTTTCGCAACGAAAGTCGAACGCGAATTTTTCCGCCATCTGATCAGCGTTTCGGGCGTGGGAGGCAATACGGCGCGCATGATCCTTTCGACCTATTCGCCGCGTGAACTGCAGGGGATCATCTCGTCGGGGAATGCGGTGTTGCTGAAAAACGTCAAGGGACTGGGGCTGAAAACCGCCCAGAAAATCATCGTCGAGCTGAGCGGCAAACTCACCGGACTGGCCGAGGGCGATACCCCGGCGATGCCGTCTGCGGGCGGGGAATCGCTCGACGAGGCGCTTTCGGCGCTGGTCATGCTGGGATTCGCCAAGGCCCCCCCGCCGAGAAGGCCCTGCGCGGCATCTTGCGCGATAATCCGGCTGTTTCGGTCGAGGATCTGGTGCGGATGGCCTTAAAAATCCTATGAAAAAGCTTTTTTAATCAATAAAAGTGTGAAAATTCCCCCCCACAATTTGGCCGGGCAGATTATTTGCTATACATTTGCGGCATCGTATTTTATACACCGCAATATTTTGTTAAACTTGCATGCTCTGTAAATGGAAGAGGCGCTCCCACTCGGATTTATTATCCTCTTGCTCTGCATCGTCTGTGGTGCCGTCGCCGTAGCGATAGGTATCTACGTGCTGAAGCAGCGGCGGCTCCAGCGGCTCAAAGACCCGCGGAAAGACTATTACCGCTGATGGCAGGAAGGGATTTAGACGGCTTCGGTCGTCTTTTTTTTGTCCCCGGCACGCTAACCGGGGCTTTTTTTGCGTTTCATGCTTTGAAATCGGATTGTTTTTGTAAATTTGCACGATAATACGACGATGAAAAGACTATTTGTCATATGCATATCCGCTGCGCTCGTGTCGCTGGCCGGCTGTTCCGACGACGAGGACGTCCAGCCCGCGCAGAAGGAGAGGATAGTCTCTTTCCTGACCGGGACGCACGCACCCCGGCTCGTCGCCGAGGAGAACCTGGAGGAGGGCAGCAACCAGCCCTACTACACGGTTTCGGGCGATGCCGTATACCGCTACATTACCGACATCTACAATCCCGACCGGGTCAACTGGCCGGAGGTAACCCCGGCCTCGACCGTGAAGATCACGTTCCGCGCCTACGTCTTCACCTATGCGAATATCGTGACGACGGGCTCGGAAAACAACTGGACAGTACCTTATTATACGAACGATGCCGCCCTGAAAAGTTTTCTGGAAGGGCGGGGGCTCAATACCGAGTGGTGGAAGTTCGAGCCGCTGACGGTGGATATGCGGCACCCTGACATAATAAAAGGGCTGGCCGATGCGTTACTTGGTTGCCGCGAGGGCGATGCCGTCGAGGTGTATATGACATACAATATGGCCTATGGCGACGATTATTTCGGCCTTATCCCGAATGAGAGTCCCATAGCCTGGTTTTTTACGGTGGACGCAGTGGATCCGGTCGACGCGGACGCCCCTGTGGAACCGGCGAATTAAAAGTTGAGTAAAATACAAACCGAATATATGAAATTTATCGCTCGTTTTCTGTACGTGCCGCTCGCCGGCCTTCTGGTGCTGACGTCCTGCGCGAAAGACGAAACGGAATCTTACGACAAATTCGAGAACCAGGCGCTCGAGGCATGGATGACCCAGCACCGCAGCGACCTGGTGGAGAACCTCCAGTCCGAAGGGCTGTACTATGTCGACCTGCTCGATGCGGGCGACCTTGCGTCCGATCCGATCAACACCGAGGACATCTGGGTGTCTTTCGATTTTTCGGGGCGCGATTTGAGCGGCAACATCATCCTCACGCGCAATGCCGACGATGCCGTGCTGGCCGGGTCTTTCTCCAAGTATACCCACTATGTGCCTTTCTACCGCTACTGCGGCTCGGAAAACTCAGGACTGATGGAAGGGACGTGGCTGGCCATGCGCCGTACGCTGACGCTCGGCGATACCTATTTCCGGAATAACAAAGACCGGCTGGGCATCACCTCCCCGAGGTGACGCTGCGCTACGGCTCGAAAATCCGGCTCTACATGCCTTCGTCGGTGGTCGGCAACGGCGTCGAGGGTACGGGCGGATATGAGGGGCAGGAAGGTTATTCGCTCAGTTCCAAACGCCCGTTCATCGTGACCATGGAGATCCGCGACACGGTCAGCAACCCGCTCGAACGCGAGGGTACCGATGTGGATGATTTCTGCGAACTGAACGGCGGCCTGCAGATTTACAGCAAGGGCGACGACGACACGCCCGCCACGGAGGTGCCGGAAGACCCCGAGGATCCCGAACACCCCTACAACGAGACGTCCAAGCGCTGGGTCAGCGCCTGCGACTCGATCCCCCAGGTCTACGTCAACGTGCGCTACAACCCGGCCGAGCCCCGGGATCAGCTCTCCTTCCCTGCGCCCTACCACGTAGGCTACGAGCCCTATGTCAGCGAGGCTTCGGTCAGGGACATCGACATGCAGATCGCCGAGGCGCTCAAAAAGCGTTTCCACGGCGAGGGCGACGATTACCAGAAGTACGAGGGTGTCAAGGCGCTCGAAGCCGATTCGGTGACGCTCGACGGTACGGCCAAAATCTGGTATATCGGCCGTTTCCTCGACGGGTTCATCTTCGACACGAACATCGACGAGGTGAAGAAGATCATCTACGGCGAGGTCGCGCAAAAGGGCACGGCACTCGACTACACCCCGTCGAGCGGCGGGATGATCCAGGCGTTCTACTATACCATTCCCAACCTCAAGTTCGGTCAGTGGGCGGAGCTCATCACCACGTCGACCAACGCCTACGGTTCGTCGGGCAAGAGCGGCTCGTCGAGTTCGTCCACTTCGGGGTCGAGCGGTTATTCGTCGAGCTACCTCGATTATCTCAACTACCTCAATTACGCCAATAGCTACTACGGCAGCGGCGGCTACTACGGGGGTACTACGGCGGCTATTACGGCAACTACTACGGCGGTTACTACGACAGCATGTACGGCTACGGCTACGACAGTTCCAGCACGGGTACCACCGTGACGACCATCACCACCGAGATCCCGTCGTTCACGCCCCTTATTTTCCAGCTTTACATCGAACCGGAAGATTGATCCGGCTTCGCTGCCGGTGTGGAAAAACCGTCCTTTCGCAATAGAAGGGGCGGTTTTATTTATGTTCCGTTCTTGTTACGTTTTTATTTCACTTTTTAAGGCAGAAATTTTGCAGTTCCGCAAAATTGTATTAACTTAGTGATGCAGAACTTCAACTTAAAATTCAACGGATATGATTATCACATTTAACGAGTTGCGCCGTATCAAGGACAGGTTGCCCAGCGGCAGCTCGCAACGCATTGCAGATGAACTGGGACTCGACGTAGAAACCGTCCGCAATTATTTCGGGGGGGCAAGCACGAGGCTAAGGAGTGCGTGGGGGTTCATTTCGAACCGGGCCCGGACGGTGGAGTCGTTACACTGGACGACACGACGATCCTCGATGTTGCAATGCGTATCCTTGGCGACCAGAACAAATAGTTGTTAAGAGTTAGTCCGGCCTTCGGGCCGGGTCGTAGGGCCTGCGAAAACGCAGGCCTGTTTTTTTCGCTCTATTTTCCGGCGCCCCTTGTTTTTCCGGCGCCCCTTGTTTTTCCGGCGCCCCTTGTTTTTCCGGCGCCCCTTGTTTTTCCGGCGCCCCTTGTTTTTCCGGCGCCCCTTGTTTTTCCGGCGCCCCTTGTTTTTCCGGCAACCCTTTCTTTCCCCGACTGCCCTTCTTTTCCCGGCTGTTCCTTTCCCCGTCCTTGTCCGACGCCCCTGCTGATTGCCCGTGTCGCTGCCGTATGCCTTCGTCCGCTGCCCGGTTGCTTGCCTTCCTGCTTTGCACCTCCCGTTCCTCCCCGGCCTTTCTGCCAAAATAACACCCTGGGCGCAGTTGCCGGGACGGTCGTACGGGGAAATTCTGTCATTATGCTGACAATTTGGCAGGGATTGCCGTTTGGTACAACCTTTGTTCGATCTACTGGCGTGACCGGCCACCGGAACCGCAGGGCGAAGGGGCGGGGCACAGGGCAACGTAAAAAATATCATTAAACTTATATACGATTATGGCAAAGATTATTGGTATTGACTTAGGAACCACGAACTCCTGCGTGGCAGTGATGGAGGGCAACGAGCCCGTAGTAATCCCCAACTCCGAAGGACACCGCACGACGCCGTCCGTCGTAGCGTTCACGGCCGACGGCGAGCGCAAGGTGGGTGACCCGGCTAAGCGTCAGGCCATCACCAACCCCAAGCGTACGGTCTTTTCGATCAAGCGTTTCATGGGCGAGCGCTACGATCAGGTTACGGCCGATATAGAGCGTGCCCCCTATTCGATCGTCAAGGGTGACAACAACACCCCGCGTGTCGACATCGACGGCCGCCAGTACACGCCGCAGGAGATTTCGGCCATCATCCTGCAGAAGATGAAGAAGACGGCCGAGGACTACCTCGGTCAGGAGGTTACGGAAGCCGTCATCACGGTTCCCGCCTATTTCTCCGACTCGCAGCGCCAGGCTACGAAGGAGGCTGGCGAGATCGCCGGGCTGAAGGTGCGCCGTATCATCAACGAGCCTACGGCCGCCGCACTGGCCTATGGTCTGGACAAGAAGCAGAACGACATGAAGATCGCCGTGTACGACCTGGGCGGCGGTACGTTCGATATTTCGATTCTGGAGCTGGGCGACGGCGTCTTCGAGGTGAAGTCCACCAACGGCGATACGCACCTCGGAGGTGATGACTTCGACCACGTGCTGATCGACTACATGGCCGAGTCGTTCAAGGCCGAGCACCAGATCGACCTGCGTCAGGACCCGATGGCCTTGCAGCGTCTGAAGGAGGCTGCCGAGAAGGCGAAGATCGAACTTTCGTCCTCGACCTCCACGGAGATCAACCTGCCGTACATCATGCCCGTCAACGGCATTCCGCAGCACCTCGTGATGACGCTCACGCGTGCCAAGTTCGAGCAGCTGTGCGACCATCTGATCCGCAAGACCGTCGAGCCGTGCAAACTTGGCTTTGCGCGACGCGGGCCTGGACGCCTCGCAGATCAACGAGGTGATCCTCGTGGGCGGTTCGACGCGTATCCCCGCGATCCAGAAGATCGTCGAGGAGTTCTTCGGCCGCACGCCCAACAAGAGCGTGAACCCCGACGAAGTGGTGGCCGTAGGCGCCGCGATCCAGGGCGGTGTGCTCACGGGCGAGGTGAAGGACGTGCTGCTGCTCGACGTTACGCCGCTGTCGCTGGGTATCGAGACCCTGGGCGGTGTGATGACCAAGCTCATCGACGCCAACACGACGATCCCGACGCGCAAGTCGGAGGTCTTCTCGACGGCTGCCGACAACCAGCCTTCGGTCGAGATCAACGTCTGCCAGGGCGAGCGTCCGCTGGCCCGCGACAACAAGTCGATCGGCCGCTTCCACCTCGACGGCATTCCCGCCGCACCGCGCGGCGTGCCGCAGATCGAGGTAACGTTCGATATCGACGCCAACGGCATCCTGAACGTATCGGCCAAGGACAAGGGCACGGGCAAGGAGCAGAAGATCCGCATCGAGGCATCGTCGGGTCTGACCGAGCAGGAGATCCAGCGCATGCGTGACGAGGCGAAGGCCAACGAGGCGAAGGACAAGGCCGAGAAGGAGCGGATCGACAAGATCAACGCTGCCGACTCGAACATCTTCGCCACCGAGAAGCAGCTCAAAGAGTACGGCGACAAACTCCCCGCCGACAAGAAGTCCGCGATCGAGGGTGCGCTGGCCAAGCTGAAGGAGGCGCACAAGAACGCCGACGTGGCCGCCATCGACACGGCGATGGCCGAGCTTAACGCCGCATGGCAGGCCGCTTCGCAGGACATCTACGCGCAGCAGCAGGCGCAGGGCGCACAGCCCGGGGCCGATGCCGGCCAGTCGCAGTCGCAGGCCAATGCCGGCGGCGCATCGAATGGCGGCGACAGCTCTCAGCCCGAGGACGTTGAGTTCGAAGAGGTGAAGTAATACGCGAAGTGTTCGGGGCACTTCAGCCGCAAGGCTTTCCTATAAATTCCCAGGGGTGCGATCCGGTTTTCCGGGTCGCACCTTTTTTTGCCTATCCCCGTTCCGCCCGCCACATGCCGTAGAGGATCAGTGCCGCGCCTGCCAGTGCCGCGGGGGTGATGCGCTCGCCGATGCAGGCCGCCGCCGTGATGATCGTCACCAACGGGTTGAAATAGATGTAGTTGGTCGTGCGCACGGCTCCCAGTCTGTGCATCGCGGCGTTCCAGAGTATGTAGCAGAGCATCGACGCCACGAGCCCCAGGAACAGCAGGTTGCCCCACACGGCGGGGCGGGCCAACACCTCTGAAGTGATCGAAAAAGGCTGGAAAACGAATACCGGCAGGATGGTCAGCAGCCCGTAAAAGAATACCTTGCGGGTGATGAAGACGGCAGGGTAGCGGCCGCCGATGCGTTTGATGACCAGCGAATAGACCATCCACAGCAGCGCCGCCGACAATGCCAGCATGTCGCCTCGGGGAGAGAGCCGGAGCACGAAGCGTCCGTTGAGGACGACCAGCACCATGCCTGCGAACGCCAGCGCAGAACCCACGGCCTGCCGCCGCGTCATCCGCTCGCCGCGGTAGAGGAGGCTCAGCAGCACGGCGGTCCAGACGGGCGCCGTGCAGACGATCAGCGACACGTTCGAGGCCGGGGCGTATTCCAGAGCCATGTTTTCGGTCAGGAAATAGAGCGATCCGCCCGTGATTCCGGCCACCGAGAGCGTCAGCTCGTCACGCCATCCCGATGCCCACAACCGCCTGCCGGACAGGGGCAAGATGCAGGCGTAGGCCATGGCGAACCGCAGCAGGAATATCTCCGCCGGCGTCAGCGAATTGGCGATCAGCACCTTCGTCGAAACGAACGTCGCGCCCCATACTGCCACGCTGAACAAGCGCCGCAAGGTGGTATTTGTACTCCGTATATTTTATCATACGGCTTCAAAATTACAGTTTTTTTATCTTCCCGACGCAAATCTTAATTCGTTATTTCCGATTTTCAATTCTTTTTTCCTATCTTTGCGTGCTATTATGCGTAATGACAATAATTACAACAGATAATAACAAAATTTTTCAACTCAAATGCAAAGTAAAGGTGCTATTAAATTACTCGCAGTCCTTTTGGCGCTTGCGTGTGTTTACCAGCTCTCCTTCACGTTCAAGACGCGGAGCGTAGAGAAGAAGGCGTCGGAGTACGCCGCGCAGTTCCCCCTCGACCAGCAGGGCGAGGCCGAACAGCATTACCTCGATTCGGTTCAGAATCTGGGTGTTTATAACCTCGGGTTCAAGAAGTTCACCTACAAGGAGTGCAAGGAGAAGGAACTGAACCTGGGTCTCGACCTCAAGGGCGGTATGAACGTCATGCTGGAGGTGCAGGTCGAGGATGTCGTCAAGGCGCTCGCCGGCGACAGCCAGCACGATCCCGCCTTCGTCGGCGCCATCGCCGAGGCCAACGCGGCCCTGAAGGACGGCACCTCGAAAGACTATATTTCCGACTTCGTGAAGGCCTACCAGCGCCTTTCGAACGGCGGTTCGCTGGCTGCGATCTTCGTCAGCCCCGACCGTAAGGACATCACGCTCGAAAGCTCCGATGCCGACGTCGAGAAAATCCTCAAGAAGGAAACCGATGCCGCCATCGCCGCGTCGTTCAACGTCCTGCGCAGCCGTATCGACCATTTCGGCGTTACGCAGCCCAACATCATGCGCCTGCCCAACTCGCACCGCATTCTGGTCGAGCTGCCGGGCGTGAAGGAGCCGGAGCGTGTACGCAAGCTGTTGCAGGGTACCGCTTCGCTCGAGTTCTGGCTGACCTACGATGCCCGCGAGAGTGCTTCCCGCACTGGCAGCAGCCGATCAAGCTTTCAAGCGCCGAATTGGCCCGGGGCGACCGCCACGCGGCCGTGGAGACCGCTTCGGCCGAAGCCCGAGTGCCGTCCGGTGAGCAGACCGCCCGGCGACGCCGCCGCAGGCCTGATCGCCGAGATCGGCGCCGATTCCGTTGCCGCTGCCGGGCAGGTGGAGCAGGCCGCTACGACCGTACGCAGAACCCGCTGCTGGCCGTGCTCAATCCCTATGATGGCGGGTGGGGCCGCCATCGGGTTCCGCCTATAAGGCCGATATGGCGCCGTCAACGGCTACCTGCGTATGGATGCCGTGCGCGAGCTCTTCCCGGCCGACATCGACTTCAAGTGGGGTGTCAAGGGCGACGATAAGATCGACGGCCGCTACTACCTTTATGCCATCAAGGTCCACGCCCGACGGCAAGGCTCCGCTGGACGGCAGCGTGATCGTGGATGCGCGTGAAACCTATGCCGAGCGCGGTGCCGAAGCCAAGGTTTCGATGTCGATGAACTCGGAAGGTATTCAGGAGTGGGCGCGTCTGACGGGCGACAACATCGGCCGCTGCATCGCCATCGTCCTCGACGGGTATGTCTATTCCGCTCCGGTCGTTCGCCAGAAGATCGAAGGCGGAAGTTCGGAAATCTCGGGTAACTTCACCATTCAGGAGGCGAAAGACCTCGCCAACGTGCTCAAGTCGGGTAAGGTGCCCGCTCCGGCACGTATTATTCAGGATACCGTCGTAGGTCCGTCGCTGGGGCAGGAGTCGATCAATGCGGGTATTCTTTCGTTTGTACTCGCGTTCGTGCTGGTGCTTCTCTATATGGGCCTCTACTATAAGACAGCCGGCTGGATGTCCGATATCGCCTTGCTGACCAACGTATTCCTGCTGCTCGGTGTTCTGGTTTCGTTCGGCGCCGTGCTGACGCTGCCCGGTATCGCGGGTATCGTGCTGACGATGGGTATGGCCGTGGATGCCAACGTGATTATTTACGAACGCATCAAGGAGGAGCTGCGCGGCGGCAAGGGTTTGAGCTGGCTATCAAGGACGGTTTCTCGAAAGCATACTCGGCCATCATCGACGGTAACCTTACCACGATCATCACCGGTATCGTGCTCTTCATCTTCGGTAACGGCCCCGTACAGGGTTTCGCCACTACGTTGATTATCGGTATTCTGACCTCGCTCTTCTGTTCGATCTTCATTACCCGCCTGCTGATCGAGTGGCGTAGTCAATAAATGGGGAAAGATCTCCTTCTCGCGCAAGTGGTCGGAGAATCTTATGGGCAACGCTCATTTCGACTTCCTGGGCAAGAGTAAGATCTCCTACATCGTTATGATCGTCGTTTTGGCCGTTTCGTGCGTTTCGTTCGCGGTACGCGGTCTGAACATGGGTGCTGAGTTCACCGGCGGCCGTGCATACGTGATTCGTTTCGACCGCCCGGTACAGGCAGAGGAGGTACGTATGAAGTTGGGATGTCTTCTCCGGTTACGCCGGTGCCGACGCTTCGGCGATCAGCTTCGAGGTGAAGCAGTACGGCAACGAGAACCAGATGCGCATCGTGACGCAGTACCGTACGACGACACTTCGGACGAGGCTACTTCGGAAGTGGATCGGATTCTGTACGACGCGCTGCATGGTCTGTACGGTTATCCCATCACCTTCGAGAATTTCCGCAATACGCAGAACGATATCAACGGTATTCTCACTGCAGACAAGATCGGCCCTTCGATCGCCAAGGACATGACTTGGAACGCTATTTACTCGGTGTTGTTCTCGCTGATCGCCATCGGCCTCTACATCACGCTCCGCTTCAAGAAATGGCAGTGGGCATCGGCGCTACGCTCGCGCTGGCCGTCAATGCGCTGGTCATGATCGGCCTCTTCTCGCTCTGCTACGGCTGGCTGCCCTTCAACCTGGAGGTGAACCAGGCGTTCATCGCGGCGATTCTTACGATCATCGGTTATACGATCAACGATACGGTGGTGGTTTTCGATCGTATCCGTGAGTACCTGGTGCTCTATCCCAAGCGCAACCTCAAGGAGAACGTGAACAACGCCATCAATGCGACGCTGTCGCGTACGATCAATACGTCGGGTACGACATTGGTTACTCTGCTCGCCATCCTCTTCTTCGGCGGCGAGACCATTCGCGGCTTTATCTTCGCATTGGCTTTGGGTGTGGTTGTCGGTACGCTTTCGACCCTGTTCGTGGCGACTCCGATCGCTTACGGTCTGATGAAAGCGCGCCAAGGGCCTCGGCAAGAAATAAAGGTCCGCTTTTTACGTAAATAAAATGGATTGCACGGTTGGTGCAGTCCATTTTATTTTTAACTTTGCGTCAAAAATTGTCTGTCAATGGATAGTTTGCTTGGTTGGATGCACCGCTATGTCTCGCCGGTCTTTCTGGCTTTGCTCATGGCGTCGTTCATCCTGTGGTATATCGCCAAACTGAGTTATATCTACACCACCGAACAGAAGGTGCGTGTGGATGTCGACGGGCAGGTTTTCGATGTGACGTGTACCGTCGAGGGGGTCGGTACCAACCTGTTCGGTTACCAGGTCTACATGAACAAGACGCTGCGCATCCCGCTCTCGGCGCTCAAGTACAAGCGCTCGCGCGAGGAGGGGCACGAGGGGCGGATCATCATCGATCCGCAGTCGTTGCAGAATGCGATTTCCGTGAAATTCAGCGATATTAAGATAACCTCTATCGACGCGGTTCCCGAGATAGATTTTCCCGACGGACAGGAATGATGAAAGTAGGAGTTACGGGCGGCATCGGCAGCGGCAAGAGCACTGTCTGCCGCCGCCTTTTTGCACGAAGGGCATTGCGGTTTACGATTCGGACGCTGCGGCCAAAAGGCTGATGCAGGAGGATGGGGCGCTGCGGCGGCAGCTTGCCGGTCGCTTCGGCGAGGGGACTTTCCGCGACGGGCAGCTCGACCGGGCTTACCTCGCGGGCATCGTCTTTGCCGACCCGCAGGCGCTGGCCGACCTCAATGCATTGGTGCATCCGGTCGTTATGCGTGATTTCGATGCCTGGGCGGCGCGGCAGGAGGGTAGCTACGTGATCCTCGAAAGCGCCATCCTGTTCGAAGCCGGGCTCGAGGGCAGTGTCGACAAGACCGTCGCGGTCCTCGCGCCGCGCGAACTGCGCATCGAGCGCACCTGCCGCCGCGACGGGTGCGGGGCCGACCAGGTCGTGCGCCGCATCGCCGCTCAGCTCGACGATGATGCGCTGAGCGCCCGCGCAGACTATGTGGTGGTCAATATCTTCGAGGAAGACCTCGAACCCGCAGTAGTCAAACTCGACCGGATTTTCAGCCATGGCAGCAAATAACCCCTTGTTCGATTTCTCACAGCCCCGGGTGATGGCGATCCTGAACGTCACTCCCGACTCGTTTTTCGCCGGCAGCCGTATGCCCGATGCGCCGCATGTCGAGCGCCGCGTGCGCGAGGCCGTAGCCGAAGGGGCGTCGATCATCGACGTCGGCGGCTACTCGTCGCGTCCCGGGCGGACGAAGTATCCCCCGGGGAGGAGTGGCGGCGCGTGGAGCTGGGCGTGGAGGCCGTGCGGCGGCTGGCTCCCGGCATGGCCGTTTCGGTCGATACGTTCCGCAGCGAGGTCGCTGCCCGGGCGATCGAAAGGTTCGGCCCCCTGATCATCAACGACATTTCTGCCGGGGAACTCGATCCCGCCATGCCTGCCGTCGCTGCGAAATACGGGGTGCCCTACATCGCCATGCACATGAAGGGCGACCCTAAGACCATGCAGACCCTCACCGACTACAAACGCGACATCACGGCCGAGGTCGTCGCCTATTTCGAGGCCAGGGTTGCCGCGCTGCTCGCCGCCGGGATCGCACGCGAGCATCTCGTCCTCGATCCCGGTTTCGGCTTCGCCAAGACCACGGAACAGAATTACGAACTGCTCGCCGGGCTTCACCGCCTCTGTGCGCTGGGCTATCCCGTACTGGCGGGGCTCTCGCGCAAGTCGATGATCTACCGTGTGCTCGGCGTCACCCCTGCCCAGTCCCTTGCGGGTACCGTAGCCCTGGGGTGGGAGTGCCTGCGCCAGGGCGCCGCGATCCTGCGCGTCCACGACGTGCGGGAAGCCGTCGATACGGTGAGGATCTTCAACGCATACGTACAAAACAGCGGAGAGATATGCCAAATGAAAAAATAACGGGGAATCCGGCGGAGAAGCCTGCGGAAAAGGTGTCGGAAAACGGGGCGGAAAAACCTGCCGGGCGTCGTGACGGACGACGGGGAAGGCCGCAGGGCGGACAGCAAAACCGATCGCAGCAGGGCGCACAGCGGGACAAGCAGCATGATAGCCCGCAGAACAAGCCGCAGGCCGAAACGCAAAGCGGGCCGGGCAGGCAGTCCGAGGTGCGGGAGTGTCCGGGCGGCGAGCACCGCGGCGCAAGGCAATCCGCGTCCCGGGGCGGACGATCCGGTGAACGCCAAAACCTCCGCACGGCAGACAGCCGTAGCGGGAATTACGGCCGCTCCGGGAGTTCCCGTCCGGCGGACGGGACGGCGGTCGGGAAGCCCGCTTTCAACTGGACATGGCGCGACTATGCGCTGCAACTCTCGGTGGTCATCATCGGCATCGTCGTTACGTTCGCCGGCTCGGGGCTGATCGAACGCTGGCGCGTGGCGCGCGAAGTGCGTGCGACGATGCTGCTGGTACATGCCGAACTGGAAACCAACCGCGCGGATTTCATGCAGGTCTGGGACTATCAGCAATGGGAAATGCGCGCCTGCAAGTTCTTGACGGACAACCGCCGTGACCTGAAACGGATACCGTCCGATACGCTGGCCTCTTTCGATCCGGTTTACGGGCGGATCCATTTCTTCCATCCGCGCAGGGATGCTTTCGAGGTGCTGAAGAATTCCGGCCTGATGTCTTCGGTGCCCGACAAGGACTTCCTGCTGGCCGTCACGCAGGGATACGCCGTGCTGGCCGATTTGGAGGAGAATATCTCGATGTACTACCAGTTAAAACTCACTGCCCAGAACGACATGTCCAAGGACTTCAGCGAGAAACAGCGGGAGCGTTTCTATACCGGGGACATGTACGAGCGGTGGGAATGTATTTTCTCGGTGCCGTGTTTTGCCGAATTCATGCTGACAGCGCCCTATTATTTTCCGGAGGGATATATCGAAGGATTGTTGGCGGACGTCGATCGGTCGATACGGGCGATCGAAGCGAAATACAAACTGGATAAAAAACCGACCGATGATAAAAGTTACCGACATACACAAGCGTTTCGGCGACCTCGAAGTGCTGAAAGGCGTTTCGCTCGACGTCGCCCGGGGCGAGGTCGTTTCGATCGTCGGTGCCAGCGGCGCCGGCAAGACCACGCTGTTGCAGATCGTGGGTACGCTTTCGCGGCCCGACGGCGGACGGGTCGAAATCGACGGGCAGGATGTTTTTTCGCTGGGCGATAAGACGTTGTCCCGATTCCGCAACGGACGCATCGGTTTCGTGTTCCAGTTCCACCACCTGCTGCCCGAGTTCACGGCCTTCGAGAACGTCTGCATCCCGGGGCTGATCGGCAAGCACCCCCGTGCGGAGGTCGAACGCCGCGCCGCGGAGCTGCTGGAAATGATGGGTCTCGCCGGGCGCCGCGACAAGCCCGGCCAGCTTTCCGGCGGCGAGCAGCAGCGCGTGGCTATCGCCCGGGCCCTGATCAATTCCCCCGCCGTGCTGCTGGCCGACGAACCCTCGGGCAACCTCGATTCGCACAACCGCGACGAGATACACCGTCTTTTTTTCGAGCTGCGCGACCGGCTGGGGCAGACCATCGTGATCGTGACCCACGACGAACACCTCGCCGCCATGGCCGACCGCCGCATCACGATGTCCGACGGCCGGATTCTGTAAGGCTGCGCCCGGTGGGCGGTTCGCGTCGCCGTACGGGTTCCCCGGGTGCCCTGCCGTCTGATATCGCTTCCGGTATCCGGCGGCTTTCCCGGCGTGGCGGGGCTGCTTCGGGCTGTTCCCGAAGCCGTCCGGGGTTGCGGATCATTGCATAAATACAGTTGTATTATGGATACAGAACTCAGGGAGCTGCTCGAACGGCTCCACGACAAATACAACCGTCCCGAGTTTATCGAGTGCGACCCCATCTCGGTGCCGCACCGCTATACGGACCGCGCCGACCGCGAGATTGCGGGGTTTTTCGCCGCCACGATCGCCTGGGGCAACCGCAGGGCGATCGTGGCGAACGGCCACCGGATGATGCGCTGCATGGACGACGCTCCGGCGGATTTCGTGCGTAACGCCTCGGAGAAGGAGCTGGCATCGCTTTCGTCCTATGCCCACCGCACGTTCAACGGCGGCGACCTGCGTGACTTCGTGCTGGCACTGCGCCGTATGGAGGAGCTTCACGGCGGCATCGGGAGTTTCTTCGAGACCCGTTACGAGGCGACGCGGAGCATCCCGGCGGTCTTTGCCGAATTCCGGCGCGAGTTTTTCAGCTGCGGCCATGCCCCGCGTTGCGAAAAACATCTTTCGTCCATCGAGAAGGGCGCCGCCTGCAAACGGCTCTGCATGTACCTGCGCTGGATGGTGCGCAGCGACGGGCGTGGCGTGGATTTCGGCGAGTGGACGCGCATCCCGATGTCGGCGCTCTATATCCCGCTCGACGTCCATACAGGCAATATGTCCCGTGCGCTGGGGCTGCTCACACGCCGCCAGAACGACTGGCGTGCCGTCGAGCAGACCACCGCTTCGCTCCGCATGTTCGATCCCGCCGACCCTGTGCGTTACGATTTCTCGCTCTTCGGGGCGGGTATCGACGGTTACCTCAAAGCATAGAGACGATGTTCCGCTTCAAACAATTCGCCATACGCCAGGATCGCTGCCCGATGAACGTCGGGACGGACGGCGTGCTGCTGGGTGCCTGGGTCTCGGTGCGTCCGTCGGACAGGCGCATCCTCGATATAGGTAGCAATACAGGGCTTATTGCACTGATGATGGCACAACGTGTGTCCCCGGGGCCCGGATCACGGGTGTCGACGTGGAAGACATTTCGCAGGCGCGCGAGAATGCCGATGCCTCGCCGTGGGGCGGCAGGGTAGCGTTCGTGCAGTGCCCCGTACAAGAGTTCGCCCCGCAGGGAAAGTTCGACCTGGTCGTCTCCAACCCGCCGTTCTTTGTCGATTCGCTCACCTGTCCCGATGCGGGGCGTACCACGGCCCGCCATGCCCGGCTGCCCTTCGGCGATCTGCGCGACGCCGTCGTGCGTCTGCTCTCCGACGAGGGCGCTTCGCCGTGGTCTTGCCTGCGGACGAGGCCGCCCGTTTCATCGGCATCTGCCGGGACGTGTTGCTTCCGGTGCGTCGTACCGACGTGCGCACGACGCCCCGCCACGCAGCCAAACGGGTGCTGCTCGAATTCGTCCGGCGTACGTCTTCCGCCCCCGGCTCCCCGATTTTTCGCCGCGGAGCTGGTTATCGGCACGGGTGTGCACCCCGAGCACCAGGCACGGTTATACCCCCGAATACCGTGCCCTGACGCGCGATTTTTTACCTGAAATTTTGATAGCACGACAAAATAAGTTACATTTGCGTTAGCGATTAAAAATTCGAACCCATGAAACTCAGACTTCTGGCGCTCGCCCTCGTCGTATGC
>VOFC01000054.1_pt1 | contig 84000 bp, 125 predicted proteins | sample 5384161 | NCBI WGS metagenome assembly VOFC01 (sample SAMN12384722, study PRJNA508395) | human gut metagenome | isolation source: healthy gut B | host: Homo sapiens | reverse complement strand
TGTCTGTGATACCATCAATGGTCACGTGGCTATTTTCGAGGCTAAACGTGCAAGGTCGGTAGATGAACTGGAATCCGAGTGTGAGAAAGCATTGCGGCAAATTGATGAAAGAATGTATGCAAGGGATTTTGAGGACGAGTATGACAGTGATCATATTCATTGCTATGGTATTGCATTCTATAAAAAGCGTTGCCTGGTAAAGAAAAAATAATAAGATAAACAAAAAACAGGAGTCGCTGCGTACAACACGGGTAACGCAAACCGACTCCTGTTTCATTTTTTTCATTTAATCACCAATATCAGTATGTCCCTGCTCGAACTCCCATTGGAGACCGTATTTGTCAATAAAGTAGAAATACCGCACTTCACTGAGGATTTTAGCTGTCTGCTGTTTCCTTTCATCCATTTCTTTCATATCCTGATCGAAGAAATGAACCTCATCTGGATAGGTCTCGCTGATCTGGAATACCTGATAATCGTCAGTCTCATTGATCAGTCGTGTGTCCGGCATGGATTTAATATGTAAAAATGCTTCGTCGATGTTCGTGATTTTCAGTGCTACATGACGTGCGCCGCTGACATCGTTGGCAGCGAAGAAGACAGGTTCTTTTCGTCCTTCCGGTGAATGGTACTGCATGAGTTCCAGTGTCAGTTTTGTGCCCGGTACATTTACAAAAGCGATAGAGACATCGCCGTCGGCAGCTTCTTTGACAAATCCGCCGGCTTTAAAGAAACCTTCGTTTCTCCAGTGGGACAGGTAATGATCCGGTACAACGCCCAATAGTTTCGGTAATAGTCAACCGCCTCCATCATATTATCCACGAAAATACATACATGGGATAATCCGGCGAATTTTGGCATAGCAGCCTGTACATTTGAGTTCATCATTTAAATCAGATCCTTTCTTCATAAATTTGGGTCACAATGATTAACGATCCAAAGAATGTTTTATTATGTGTAAGTATAAAAAAAATGCAGAAAAAACGTGTTCCTTTCGTGAAACCATGTTTTTTCTGCGTGAAATAGTGATCTGATTTTCTGCAAAGATCAGCAGTTAAGGATGACGCATGCTGTCAAAATACCGTCTTCCATCTGATAACGGATATTTCCATCGTATTTATCAATAGCCATCAGGATACTTTCTATCCCGGTTCCTTTTGGCTTGATGATATCATTTTCGATCACAAGGTCCGTTTTACAAGGGTTACTGCACACAATCACAAGTTTCTCCTTTTTCATACGGAGATTTACTGTGATCTCATCCCGGGAACCGCATTCGATACATCCGTTTACTGCATTTTCCAGAAGATTTGAAAGGATCGCAACAAAATCCATATCTGCAATTGTTATATGCTCCGGTGTGTCGGCAGTTATAGAAATCGGAATTCCTTCTTTCTGTGCTTGATTATAAAAAGTTGTTTAAAATGGCGTTGGCTGTAATATGTGGGCAAAAATCAATCTGACTTGCCGCATCCAGGCTTTGGATAAATTCTTCTATATAATGTATCGCTTCTTGTGGCTTCTGTTGTTTCAGAAGCAGGTCAATGTTTTGCATGTGATGTCGAAAATCATGGCGCATGGCTTTGGCGGTTGATGCATGTTCTTTGGCCATGGCAAGCTGTCCTTGCAGGTATTGTACATTTTGAGTGATCAGTTCCATCTTCACTTCGGCATTCATGTGTTGGATCGTGCCAAATACAATCCACAGTACTGCACAATAAATCATCATGGTTGTGATAAACAGGCTCATCTGTTCGACGGTATGACCATCACGCATGAGGAAGTTGATAAGCGTTGCAAACACGGTTAAAAACAGAAAGGACACGAGGGAAATAGAGTACCAGGTCCGTTTTCTGTCTCCGGGCACTGTACGCATATAAGGACGCGCAAACCACAGATACAGCAGGACTGCAGGAACATTCAACAGTATTCGTAGCAAGCTTCGTATATACATCTGTTTTACAATGGATAAATCCGGAAATAATCCATCACAGATCAAAATAGAAAGGCAAATGATGATGCAGAACAAATTTGCATAAGTAAGGATCAAAAATATTTTTTTTGCTGAAACTATCAGATGAAGTATATAGGAAAAGTAGAATTGCTGGCAGGATGGTTCCGACAAATGAAAATGGAATCACATACGGAGAGTCTTTGCCAAGCAGGGAATATGCAAGTATGGCCCATATAGTGAAGAATATAGCGTAAAGTCCATAGAGCAGAACCGTTTTTTTTGATCGGATATTTTCGTTCTGTCATAGAAGCAAACCCGATGATATGTGCTACAACAGTGAGTATTGAGGTAACAGCCGATGATTCATTGTATCATTACATCTCCTTCAGAGTGATCGAACTGCTGCTGAGTTCGGAATTGATAATTTGAGTATACCGTATCGTCAAGGGGATGTCCACTTTATTATTTTTCTAAAAATGATTGGAAGAGTCAGATTTATAGTGTATGATAAGAATGCAGGGTTAAGCTGTCAGAATTTACAACAGGAGGTTTACATCATGGAAAAAGCAAGGGTGTATTATACTGATTTCCGGGCGAAGCTTGGCGAAGGTCTTCCAACGAAGCTGAAACGTCTGATGAAGAAAGCAGGAATCAGTGAGATTGACATGGAGAATAAATTTGTGGCGATTAAGATGCATTTTGGAGAGATGGGGAATATCAGTTATCTCCGTCCGAATTATGCCAAGGCGGTTGTTGATGTCGTGAAGGAGCTTGGAGGAAAGCCATTTCTCACAGATTGTAATACACTATATCCGGGCAGTAGAAAGAACGCACTGGAGCATCTTTACTGTGCATGGGAGAATGGATTTACACCGTTGAGTGTCGGATGTCCGGTGATTATCGGAGATGGCCTGAAGGGAACGGATGATATTGAAGTTCCGGTACAGGGAGGAGAGTACATAGAGAAAGCGAAGATCGGACGTGCCGTGATGGATGCGGATGTATTTATCAGTCTGACGCATTTTAAAGGGCATGAGACGACAGGTTTCGGTGGTACGATCAAGAATATCGGAATGGGATGTGGTTCCAGAGCCGGTAAGAAGGATCAGCATTCTGTTGGTAAGCCGACGATCGATCAGGAAGCCTGCAGAGGATGTAAGAGCTGTCTGAGAGAGTGTGCGAATGACGGCCTGATTTATGATGCTGATGCAAGAAAGATGTCGATTGATCTTGAACATTGTGTTGGATGTGGAAGATGTATCGGGGCATGTAACTTTGATGCAATTTCGTTTATGGACAGTGCGGCAACCAAGGTATTGAACTGCAAGATGGCAGAGTATACAAAGGCGGTTGTGGATGGAAGACCGAACTTCCATATTTCACTGATCGTTGATGTATCACCGAACTGTGACTGTCATCCGGAGAATGATGTACCGATCCTTCCGAATATCGGTATGTTTGCCTCTTTTGATCCGCTGGCACTGGATCAGGCATGTGCAGATGTCTGTCTTAGCGCGACACCGTTGCCGCACAGCCAGCTTGCAGATCGTATGGAAGAAGAGAATTTCTGCGATCATCATGATCATTTTGAGAATACAACACCGAATTCAGAGTACAAGACTTGTCTGGCACATGCAGAGAAGATTGGTCTTGGAACAAGAGAGTATGAATTGATCTATATGAAATAAATGTCAGATAAAAGAAGTATTGTAGTAAATGGTTACTGTTCACTCCCGTGTCAATCACTTCGCTGATTGACACGGAGGATGTGTGTTTTGACTTGAATGCATCTCGCCCCATCGCCAAAGGCGATTTAAAATGGCGAGATGCGTTGCTGGTCGCACATCGTGTGAACAGTAACAGCAAATAAGCTTTACAATAAAAATGTTTTAGGAGGAATTGAAGATGAGTGAATTAAGAGTTGAGAGAAAAGAAAAACATGGCTGGTGGAAAGGGACACGTTATCATCAAGCACATTCTGGAAGATAAGGAACTGAACGGAAAGTGCAAGATGTATGCAGAAGTTACACTGGAGCCGGGATGTTCTCTTGGATATCATGAGCATCACAACGAGAGTGAGACATATTATATTCTTCGTGGGGAAGGAAATTATGATGACAATGGACGTATCCGCCCGGTGAAAGCAGGAAATGTGACATTTACACCGGATGGAATGGGACACGGACTGACGAATACAGGGGATACAGATCTTGTGTTTATGGCACTGATCATTTTGGATTAATGCATCGTATTTTTTGAGACTGGCCCATAAATTTTAAAAGTGCATCCGGCAATGATTTCGTAATTGATTTCATTGCCGGGTGCACTTTTTGTAAAGGGAATATTGTATTCTAATTGGAACTTTTGTATTTTCTGATCAGGCAGGAGATGACTCCGGCTGCACACAGTCCAAACAATACATTGTGGAGGGAACCGTATACATCAAGAGCTCCTTTCACTCCGTAGATCACTTCCGGTGAATCAGGGAGCAGCGGGCTGAAGAGGAATGCGGCATAGGAAATCGCAAATACAAGGATAAAAAGACCACAGGCCTCTTCCGGTATCTTCTCTCCAGCTGGAGACTCCGTCACGTACGCGGACGCGTGTCATCGACCGAGAAGGGAGATGAATTCGAAGAACAGGAAGAGGGCAGCTACACATAAGTAAGCGGCCAGAGTTTGAGAAATCTTCTGTGTCTGGATTGCCTCCTGGATATCTCCGTACGGTGTGCTTGCACGGTAAAAGTTGTAGAGTACAAATGCTGTTGTGGCTAGAATTAACACAATAGAAAGCTGCTGAAGCAATGTGCTTGTGAGCCTTGACAATGCCTTTCCGCCTTTTTTGATCGGTGCGGCAAGTTTTACTCCGCCACCAGAACGTTTCCTGCCGGAGGAGCGTCTGTCGTAGTCACGATCATTATATGGATTATTATATGAATCATTATAAGGATTGTTGCGATTTGATCTTCTGTTGGAAGTGTTATAATCGTCTTCATAATAATCATCCTCATAATCTGCATCATCATCTTCATAATCATCGTCATATTCAGGAAGTACTTCTTCGAACTGGCTGTCATCGGAATCGTTAAAGTTATCTCGGTAATCGTCTGCGTTCATAACGATCGTCTCCGTGTTAGAATCAGGTCTGTTTATTTGTTTTGTATCTTCAGAAGTATGAAAATTGATTTCCGGATCTTCTTCATATGTAACTTCAAAATCATCATCGAAAATGTCTGAGAAATCATTCTTCGGGCTCATATCATTTACCTCACTTTCAATTTGAAACCATGTCATTGCATGTATCTCACTATGTTATAACGTTTTCCGTGTTTTCTCAACCCTTTCAAATATGAATTTAAAAATTTTTAAGATTTTCAGTGTCTGAAATATCTGTTATACTGGAAGGGCGATGTGATTGATAAAAATGCAGAAAAACAGAAAGCAGGGAAAAGAATGAACTTAATTAATATAGAACATATTTCTAAAATATATGGGGAGAAAGTGATTTTTGATGATGCATCGTTTGGTGTTCAGCAGGGGGATAAGATCGGGATTGTTGGGATTAACGGAACCGGAAAGTCAACTCTTTTGAAGGTGGTTGCGGGAGAGGAAATACCGGATGAGGGGCAGGTTGTTCGTCAGAATGGTCTGAAGATTGCTTTTGTTCCGCAGAATCCGACATTTCCGGAGGGGATGGATATCCGTTCCTACGCACTTCAGGATGCAGATGCGGAGAGCTGGCAGGTGGAAAGTAATCTGACGGAGCTTGGGATCACGCAGTGGGATCAGAAGATCGACACTTTATCCGGGGACAGAAGAGACGCGTAGTTCTTGCGAAGATACTTGCAGGAGACTTTGACGTACTTCTTCTGGACGAGCCGACGAATCATCTGGATCAGGAGATGATTTCCTGGCTGGAAGATTATCTGAGATCTTACCGTGGAACTGTTCTTATGGTAACACATGACCGCTATTTCCTTGATCGTGTGACGAACCGTATCCTGGAGCTGAGTCATGGAAAGATGTATGGATATGATGCGGATTATTCCGGATTCCTTGAATTGAAGGCGCAGAGGGAAGAGATGGAGCTTGCAAGTCAGAGAAAGCGTCAGAGTATTCTTCGAATGGAGCTGGAATGGGCGAAGCGTGGCTGCCGTGCGAGAACGACAAAGCAGAAGGCAAGACTGGAACGTCTGGAAGCGTTGAAAGCAGGAAAAGCACCTGTGACGGATCAGACGGTGGAGCTTGATTCTGTAGAGACAAGAATGGGCAAGAAGACGATTGAACTTCATCATGTCAGCAAGCGTTTTGGGGAGAAGAAGATTCTGGATGATTTCAGTTATATTGTGCTTCGCAATCAGCGGCTTGGAATTATCGGACCGAACGGCTGTGGGAAATCAACAATTCTTAAGATGATCGCAGGTGTACTCAAGCCGGATGCAGGGGAGATTGAGATCGGCGAGACGATCAAGATCGGATATTTTGCACAGGAAGAACAGCATATGGATGATTCCCAGCGTGTGATCGATTACGTGAAGGATATTGCGGAGTATGTGACGACAAAGGACGGACAGATCAGTGCGAGCCAATTGTTGGAGAGGTTCTTATTTACACCGGATATGCAGTATGCACCGATCGGTAAGCTTTCCGGAGGGGAGAAGAGAAGGCTTTATCTTCTTGGTGTTCTTGCGGAGAATGCGAATGTCCTGTTGTTTGACGAGGCCGGAAATAATCTGGATATCCCGACACTTACGATCCTTGAGGACTATCTGAATTCATTTACAGGAATCGTGATTACTGTATCACATGACAGATATTTTCTGGACAATGTAGTTGACCGTATCTTTGAACTGGATGGAAACGGCGGTATCCGACAGTTTGAGGGAGGATACACGGATTACGTAGAGGCGAAGAAACGCAGATTCGGAGAGGAAAGCAAAGATATCACAGGAAAGTCTGAACTTAAGCCGGCAGAGAAGTCCACAGAAGAGGAGACGCAGAAGAAAAAGGAAAGAACTGGAAGGACGGACAGCGCCAGAAGGTGAAGTTTTCTTTCAAGGAGCAGCGTGAATATGAGACAATAGATGAGGAGATTGCAAAGCTGGAAGAAAAAATTGCGTCTCTTGATCGTCAGATTGCCGCAAATGCAACGAATTCAGTGAAACTGCGTGAGCTGATGGAAGAGCAGGAGAAAGTAAGAGAGCAGCTCGAAGAGAAGGAAGAGCGCTGGATGTATTTGAATGAACTGGCGGAGGAATTTGGTCTGTGATGAAAAATCTCAAAAAAAAGAGGGTTGACAAAGCCGGTTCTAGTTGTTAATATTAAGTAAGTAAAAAAAACAGAACGCACTCTGTTTTATACAAATCATGGAAGGAGCGAACCAGTCATCTTAGTCAGTCATAATATTTTCGCTTCCTGAAGTGAGAAAGAGAGGATACATATGAGAAGTCAGGTATTTTCACTGCTCGTAGATAACAATTCAGGTGTTTTGAGCAGAATTTCAGGACTCTTCAGCCGTCGTGGATACAGCATTGACAGTATTACGGCAGGTATGACAGCAGATTCTAGATTTACAAGGATTACAATTGTTTCATCCGGTGATGAGCAGATCCTATCACAGATTGAGAAGCAACTTCGTAAGTTGGAGGATGTTGTGGATATCAAGGCTTTGAAAGCAGAAGAATCCGTTTGCAGAGAGTTGATCATGGTGAAGCTTCGTGCGAATGCCGCACAGCGTGGGGAGATCATCTCAGTTGCAGATATTTTCAGAGCGAAGATCGTAGATGTGGAAGAAGATTGTCTGATCATTGAATTGACAGGTACACAGAATAAGTTGGAAGCTTTCTTGAATCTTCTGAAGGATTACGAGATTCTCGAACTGGCAAGAACCGGCATTACCGGACTGTCCAGAGGCAGCAAGGATGTTGCATTTTTCTGATTCATTAAGAGTCAGAGAACCGCGGAAAAACCGGCGGAACAGATAAAGCTAGTAAAGGACAAGACCTTTCACTATATAGGATACCCCCCGGCAGAGATCGGGGAGCATTCTACTCTATATTTTAAATTCATTTAGGAGGAATGCAAAATGGCAGCAAAGATATTTTATCAGGAAGACTGTAACCTTTCTCTTCTCGAAGGACAGAAGATCGCTATCATTGGATACGGAAGCCAGGGACATGCACATGCATTGAACTTAAGAGAGTCAGGATGTGATGTTATCATCGGTCTGTACGAGGGAAGCCGTTCTTGGAAGAAAGCAGAAGAGCAGGGATTCAAAGTATATACAGCAGCTGAAGCTGCAAAACAGGCAGATATCATCATGATTCTTATCAATGATGAATTACAGGCTAAACTTTACAAAGAATCTATCGAGCCAAACCTTGAAGAAGGCAATATGTTAATGTTCGCTCATGGATTCAACATTCATTTCGGAACAATCGTACCACCGAAGAATGTCGATGTTACAATGATCGCTCCGAAAGCACCAGGACATACAGTAAGAAGTGAATATCAGGCTGGAAAAGGAACTCCTTGTCTGGTCGCTGTAGAGCAGGATTACACAGGAAAAGCACTTGACAGAGCACTTGCATATGGTCTTGCTATTGGTGGAGCAAGAGCTGGTCTTCTTGAGACAACATTCAGAACAGAGACGGAAACCGACCTGTTCGGAGAACAGGCTGTACTTTGTGGTGGTGTATGTGCACTTATGCAGGCTGGATTCGAGACTCTTTGTGAGGCTGGTTATGATCCACGTAACGCTTACTTCGAGTGTATTCATGAGATGAAGTTAATCGTAGACTTTATTTATCAGTCAGGATTCGCCGGTATGAGATACTCAATCTCAAATACAGCAGAGTATGGTGATTACATTACAGGACCGAAGATCATTACAGAAGATACAAAGAAAGCAATGAAGAAAGTACTTTCCGATATTCAGGACGGTTCTTTTGCAAAAGACTTCTTACTTGATATGTCAGAAGCTGGCAGACAGGTTCACTTCAAAGCTATGAGAAAGCTAGCTTCTGAGCATCCACCAGAGAAGGTTGGAGCAGAAATCAGAAAGCTTTACAGCTGGAGTGATGAGGACAAACTGATCAACAACTAATTAGTTGTCTGAGATTATAGAATAAGATAATAGAAGACCGGTACTTTCAGGTTAAGACTTGGAAGTGCCGGTCTTTTTGACTGAGGCGTCGTGCAGCAGTTTGAGGCATCTCTAAAATGCTACGCATTTTATCGATGTGGCGTATCCGCCACATAGTTCTAAGAATACAGAATCTCGCTCATGCGAGCATGGCTCGTATCTGTATCTTTAGAACTGCCTGGCTCTGAACGTATAACAAAAGGTCGCATCTGCCATGACGGTAGCAGATGCGCCTGAAAATTCTATTCTCTATTTATAATTAAGCGATAGAGTCAACAGCTTTGGAAAGACGAGCGATTTTTTCTCTGGAAACTGTTTTCTTGTGATAAACACCCTTGCTTCCAGCTTTGGAAATCTCTACGATTGCTGTATGAAGAGCAGCCTTAGCAGCCTCTACATTCTTCTCAGCTACAGCTGTCTCTACTTTCTTTACAGCTGTTTTAACCTTAGATTTGATTGCTTTGTTTCTAGCAGCTTTTGTCTCTGTTACTAAAATTCTTTTCTTTGCAGATTTAATATTAGCCAATGTGTGCACCTCCAAAATATTCTATCATATGATTTTCAAATGTGATTCATGTGTTCAATAGACTCGGACACGGACGTTCTATCGAAACATACTCATTTATTCTAGTCCAACAAACGTGTTCTGTCAATACATATTTTACAAAAAAAAATGCTAAAAATAGGCTGTAATAAAACGAATCGTGGTTACAGTATACAAGAATCTTTAACCTGACACGGAGAAAAGGGAGGCTATGATGAAAAAAATTACAGTGTGCGTACGGATCTTGCACTTGAGGAGAAGGAACGTTTTGCATCTGACAATGTAGAAGTGCAGGGAGTTGTTCTGGAGGAAGAGTATGACGAGGAGAATGAGATCCGGCTGACCCGTGTGGTGATCGAGACGGAGAATGGAGCGAAGATCATGGGAAAACCGACAGGCATTTATCTGACACTGGAATCTCCGGATCCGGCATTGGAGGTGGAAGAAAATAGCAGGGTATTACAGGAACGGATCTGTGATTGCATCCGGGAATTGATTTTTCATAAAATTTCCTGTAAAGATGGAAAAGAATTAAAGATTCTTTTTGTCGGGCTCGGTAACAGAGCGGTGACACCGGATGCGCTTGGCCCTTATGTTGCAGATCATCTGGAGGTAAACCGGCATATAGTAAAAGAATACGGGAAATATGCGATGCGTACGGAGCAATTGCTTGTTATTAGTGAAATTGTTCCCGGCGTGATGGGACAGACGGGGATGGAAACGGCGGAGATTGTCCGTGGAATTGTCCGTGAGACGAAGCCGGATCTGATCCTTGCAGTGGATGCACTTGCTGCGCGAAACAGCAGGCGATTGAACCGGACGATCCAGATTGCCGATACAGGAATTCATCCGGGTTCCGGTGTTGGAAATTACAGGAATGCAATGACGGAAGAATCTCTGGGGGTTCCTGTGATTGGAATCGGAGTGCCTACGGTTGTTGATGCTGCAACGATCGTAAATGATACGATGGAAAATTTCATCACTGCACTGGAGCAGTCGCAGGCATTAAGGAGTACAGGAGAGATTTTGCGCTCTTATAGTGCGGCGGAAAAATATGAGTTTGTAAAAGAATTGATCTCCCCACATTTAAATGGAATGTTTGTGACACCAAAGGATGTGGATGAAATGGTTCATCAGATCAGTCATACGATAGCAGCGTCCTTAAATCTTCTTTTTTTCTGATATAAATGCAGGAGAAAGTGAATAGAATGATAGAAATGAGCGGAAGGACTCTGCAATGCGTGTGTATAAGAAAAAACAATCCGACGTATGAAATGGTATGGGGTGATTCTGGTTCTGTCAGGTATTCCGTTAGGAATTGGGATGGGCCGGTCATTGGAAGAGGGGAGAACATTTTTATTAGAAGAAAGTCAGACTTATGCGCAGAAATTGTACCTTCCGCTTTTTTTTCTTATCAGAAAGAACAAGGAACAGAAAGGGAAGAGATCTTCAGGCTTCCACTTCATGTGTGGATGCCGTTGGCAGGATATCTGGAAGATCAGACAGAAAAAAAGGGAAAAGGAAGAACCGGCGGAAGTATTGGAAGATGAGGAGACAATCGCATGGATTCTTCAGTGTCAGGCAAATGATGAACATGCGGTAGATGAAGAGGGGAAACTGGTCGGAGCAGAGCCGGAAACTCAGGAAAGTGCTGTAGAACAGCCGGTTCCGGGAATGGATCTTTCTATTGAGCGGCTGCGTGATTTTGAATATCTGACAAGCAATCTTTATACAATAGACAGTTCTACAATGATCGGACCGGAGCAGCTTAATGTGGATGATCTTTTAAACCGGAGTATGAAGATAGATCAAAGTACAGGAGGGCCGAAAATTTTGATTTTTCATACGCATTCACAGGAAGAATTTGCCGACTCCATACCGGGTGATCCATCTACAAGCATCGTTGGGATTGGGGAATATCTGACGCAGTTATTAAATGCGGATGGGATTGAGACGCTTCATGACAGCGGAGTGTATGATATTATTAATGGGAAGCTTGACCGCAGCAGGGCATATGAGAATGCAGAAAGTGCAGTACGGCCGGTTCTGGAAGCGAATCCGACGATTGAAGTTGCGATCGATCTTCACAGAGACGGTGTAAATGCGGACACACATCTGGTAACGGAAGTGAATGGAAAACCGACTGCGAAGATCATGTATTTTAATGGATTGAGCAGGACACGGACAAATGGCGATATTGCTTATCTGTATAATCCATATATCCAGGATAATCTGGCGTTCTCCTTGCAGATGCAGATTGCATCGGAACAGTATTACCCGGGATTTGCAAGGCATATTTATCTGAAAGCTTACCGTTATAATCTTCATCTGCTGCCAAAGTCTCTGTTGATCGAAGCAGGGGCGCAGACAAATACGGTGGAAGAGATGAAGAATGCAATGGAGGTACTGGAACGGACATTAAAGCGGGTAGTTACAGAATAAACGGTTGTCGGACAGTTACAATCCTCTCCTGTCAGAAGAAGGTTGACAGAACATATGAGCGAAAAAGAAGTTGAAAATCAGATGGTTAAATGATATCATATTTGTTGATTGACTGTATAGAACAGTTTGAGTTCGAGAAAGAAGGAGAAAGAGTAATGGCGGGAAATAATACATACGATGCAGGGAGTATCGCGGTATTGGAAGGTCTTGAGGCAGTACGGAAACGCCCGGGAATGTACATCGGAAGTGTTTCACGAAAGGGACTGAATCATCTGATCTACGAGATCGTAGATAATGCTGTAGATGAACATCTGGCAGGATTCTGCAGTGAGATCCAGGTGACATTGGAAAAAGACGGATCTGCAACCGTTTCAGATAACGGACGTGGAATTCCGGTAGATATGCATCAGAAGGGTGTATCTGCGGCTCGTCTGGTTTATACGACACTCCATGCAGGTGGTAAGTTTGATGATTCTGCTTATAAGACAAGTGGTGGTCTTCATGGCGTAGGTTCTTCGGTGGTAAATGCACTTTCTACTTATCTGGATGTGAAGATCAGCAGGGATGGATTTGTTCATCATGACCGGTACGAGAGAGGAATCCCGGTGATCGAACTGGAAGATGGACTTCTTCCTAAGATCGGAAAGACGAGAAAGACGGGAACAACGGTAAATTTTCTGCCGGATGATACGATCTTTGAGAAGACGAAGTTCAAAGCGGAAGAAGTTAAGAGCCGTCTGCATGAGACCGCGTATCTGAATCCGAATCTGACGATCGTGTTTGATGATAAGAGAGATGGAAGTGTTGAGCACATCGTTTATCATGAACCGGAAGGAATCATTGGATTTATCCAGGATCTGAACCGTAAGAAAGAAGTACTTCATGATCCGATTTATTTCAAAGGAGAAGCGGATGGAATTGAAGTGGAGGTAACACTGCAATATGTAAATGAGTTTCATGAAAATGTACTTGGTTTTTGTAATAATATTTACAATTCAGAAGGTGGTACACATCTGACTGGATTTAAAACAACCTTTACAACTGTCATGAACCAGTATGCGAGAGAGATAGGAATCCTGAAAGAAAAGGATGCGAATTTTACCGGTGCAGATATCCGTAACGGAATGACAGCAATTGTATCCATTAAGCACCCGGATCCGAGATTTGAGGGGCAGACGAAGACAAAGTTGGATAACCCGGATGCGGCGAAAGCAGTCAGCAAGGTGACAGGAGAAGAGATTGTTCGTTTCTTCGATCGAAATCTGGATACACTTAAGACGGTTCTTTCCAGTGCGGAGAAAGCCGCAAAGATCCGTAAGACCGAGGAGCGGGCAAAGACGAATCTTCTGACAAAGCAGAAGTATTCTTTTGACAGTAACGGAAAGCTGGCAAACTGTGAGAGCAGAGATCCGAAGAAGTGCGAGATCTTTATCGTAGAGGGAGATTCCGCCGGAGGTTCCGCAAAGACAGCGCGGGACAGAAACTATCAGGCAATCCTGCCGATCAGGGGTAAAATCCTGAACGTGGAAAAAGCAACCATTGACAAAGTGTTGGCCAATGCGGAGATCAAGACCATGATCAATGCATTTGGATGTGGATTCTCCGAAGGATACGGAAATGACTTTGATATTACAAAGTTGAGATATGATAAGATCATCATCATGGCCGATGCCGATGTCGATGGTGCACATATTTCTACCTTATTGCTCACCTTATTCTATCGCTTTATGCCGGAGCTTATTTTTGAAGGACATGTATATATTGCAATGCCGCCACTTTATAAGGCGATGCCAAAGAGTGGAGAAGAAAAATATCTGTATGATGATAAGGCACTGGAACGTTATAGAAAGACACATACAGGTCCGTTCACACTTCAGCGATACAAAGGTCTGGGTGAGATGGATGCCGAACAGCTGTGGGAGACCACACTGGATCCGGAACGCAGATTGTTGAAATTAGTAGAGATCGAGGATGCCCGCATGGCTTCGAGTGTAACGGAGATGCTGATGGGAACTGAAGTACCGCCGCGCGTCGTAATTTTATCTATGAAAATGCGACAGAGGCAGAACTGGATATCTAAGGAGAAGAAGAATGAGTAATGAATCACAGATCATAAGGACAGAATATTCGGATCTTATGAAGAAATCTTATATTGATTATGCGATGAGTGTTATTATCGCCAGAGCACTTCCGGATGTCCGTGATGGTCTCAAAACCGGTTCAGCGTCGTACACTTTATGATATGTATGAGCTTGGTATCCGTTATGATAAGCCTTATCGTAAGAGTGCCCGTATCGTCGGCGATACCATGGGTAAATATCATCCGCACGGAGACAGTTCCATCTACGATTCTCTTGTAGTAATGGCGCAGGACTTCAAGAAGGGACAGGTTCTTGTTGACGGGCACGGTAACTTTGGATCCATTGAGGGAGACGGAGCTGCTGCGATGCTTATACAGAGGCGCGTCTTACGAAATTCACGCAGGAAGTATGTCTGGCCGATCTGGATAAGAATGTTATTGATTTTGGTCCAAACTTTGATGAGACGGAGAAGGAACCGCTTGTGCTTCCGATGCGTGTGCCGAACCTTCTGATCAATGGTGCGGAAGGAATTGCAGTCGGTATGGCGACAAGTATCCCGACACATAATCTCTGCGAAGTGGTCGATGCGGTCAAGGCATATATGAAGAATGACAAGATCACTACAAAGCAGCTGATGAAATATATCAAAGGACCGGATTTCCCAACCGGAGGAATTGTGGTCAATAAGGATGATCTTCCGGCAATCTATGAGAGCGGACAGGGAAGATCAAGCTGCGTGGAAAAGTGGAAGTGGAAGAATTAAAAGGCGGCAAGAAGCAGCTTGTGATCACAGAGATCCCATACACGATGATCGGAGCCGGAATCGGAAAGTTCTTAAACGATGTCTGCAATCTTGTGGAATCCAAGAAGACGACAGACATCGTGGATATTTCCAATCAGTCGTCCAAAGAAGGAATCCGTATCGTGATCGAATTGAAGCGTGGTGCGGATGTTGAGAACCTGAAGAACATGCTGTATAAGAAAACGCGTCTGGAAGATACGTTTGGTGTAAATATGCTGGCGGTTGCGAATGGCAGACCGGAGACTTTAAGTCTGAAACAGATCATAGAACATCATGTGGATTTCCAGTTTGAACTTGCAACGAGGAAATATACAACTTTGCTTGGCAAAGAGCGGGAGAAGAGTGAAGTTCAGGAAGGTCTGATCAAAGCCTGTGACGTAATCGATCTGATCATCGAGATCTTACGAGGAAGTAAATCTGTAAAAGATGCGCGTGCCTGTCTGGTAAACGGTGAGACGGAAAACATTAAGTTCAAGTCTGCGATTTCCAAAAAGATGGCGGCAATGCTCCGTTTTACAGAACGTCAGGCAACGGCAATTCTGGAGATGCGTCTTTATCGTCTGATCGGTCTGGAGATTGAAGCACTTCAGAAAGAACATGAGAAGACATTAGAAAATATTGCCCGTTATGAAGATATTTTAAATAACTATGATTCCATGGCAGGCGTGATCATGGAAGAGCTTGACAGTTATAAAAAAAATTCGGAAGAAAGCGTCGTACCGTTGTGGAGAATGCAGAAGAAGCTGTTTTTGAAGAGAAGAAGATTGAAGAGCAGCAGGTCGTCTTTCTGATGGATCGCTTTGGTTACGCGAAGACAGTGGATACCGGAGTCTATGAGAGGAATAAAGAAGCTGCAGATAAAGAGAATAAATACATTGTGCATTGTATGAACATTGGAAAACTCTGTCTGTTTACAGATGAAGGCAAGATGCATCAGGTGAAGGTGCTTGATCTTCCACATGGAAAGTTCAGAGACAAAGGGATTCCGATTGATAATGTAAGTAATTATTCAAGCAGTGAAGAACAGATTGTTATGATCTGTGAAGAAGAGCAGATGCGTTATTCAAAATTATTGTTTGCAACAGCACAGGGAATGATCAAGCGTGTGGATGGAAGTGAGTTCCAGGTATCCAAGCGCACGATCGCGGCAACAAAGCTGCAGGAAGAAGACAGGCTTGTCGCAGTGAAGGTTGTGACGGAGTATCAGAATGTTGTTCTTCAGACGAAGAACGGATATTTCCTGAGGTTTTTATCTGCGGATGTTCCGGAGAAGAAAAAAGCAGCTGTCGGTGTCAGAGGAATTAAGCTTCAGAAGAAGGATGAATTAGAAGAAGTTTATCTTTTGAAGAAGGAACAGAGACGAAGATTACTTATGGAGAAAAAACAGTTTCACTGAACCGCCTGAAACTGGCGAAACGGGATGGAACAGGAACCAAAAGCCGCTAGAAGTCTTGCTGGAAGCGGAGACGGTGAAGAAAGAGAAAGTCAAGGGGATTTCTAAGGTATTGTAAGAAAATGTGCAAAACCCTTGATTTCCTCAAAGAAAAGTGCTAGAGTAAATATAGTTACATAAGGAATTGGCAGAAGAGTGGACGAAAGTTCACTCTTCTTTGCTGATATGGAGAATTCTTTATGAATCAGATCACAAACTATATTATAGAAGAAAAGGAGTTTGACGCAGCGTGTCCAGAAGAGAAGATTATGAACAGCAGACAGAAGCACTTCTCGAGCCTATCGTAGAGGAACTCGGGTTTGAGCTGGTAGATGTAGAATATGTGAAAGAAGGAGGTACCTGGTACCTTCGCGCGTATATTGACAAACCAGGCGGAATTGCCGTGGATGACTGTGAGGCAGTCAGCAGGAGATTCTCCGATATCCTTGATGAGAAGGATTATATTGAAGACTCCTATATCTTTGAAGTAAGTTCTCCGGGACTTGGAAGACCACTTAAGAAAGAGAAGGATTTTAAGAGAAATCTTGGAGAAGAAGTAGAGATCCGCACATACCGTGCAATCGACCGACAGAAAGAGTTCGTCGGAATTTTAAAGAGTTATGATGAGAATACAGTGACCATCACATACGAAGATGAGACAGAGCAGACATTTGACAGAAAAGAAATCGCTTTGATCCGTCAGGCTTTGGATTTTTAATTTAGGAGGAAAGAAATAATGAATACAGAATTACTTGAAGCGTTGACGATTCTTGAGAAAGAGAAAGAATATCAGCAAAGATGTCATGTTGGAGGCCATTGAAAATTCACTTTTTAAGTGCCTGTAAGAACCATTTCGGGACATCCGATAATATTAAGATCGTGATGGACCGCAACACATGTGACTACTCTGTATACGCAGAGAGAGAAGTTGTTGAAGAAGTATTTGATCCTGCAATCGAGATCAGTCTTGAGGATGCAGAGAAGATCAATCCGGCACTTCATATCGGAGATATCGCACAGGTTGAGCTTCATTCCAAGGAATTCGGACGTATTGCAACACAGAATGCAAAGAACCTGATCTTACAGAAGATCCGTGAAGAAGAGCGCAAGGCAGTATTTGATCAGTATTTCGGAAAGAGAAGGATATCGTAACAGGTATCGTACAGCGTTATATTGGCAAGAATATCAGTGTGAATCTTGGAAAAGCAGATGCAATCCTTACAGAGAACGAACAGGTGAAAGGAGAGCATTTTCGAGCCGACAGAGCGTATCAAATTATATATCGTAGAAGTAAAGAATACGACAAAGGGACCAAAGATCCTTGTATCCCGTACACATCCGGAACTTGTAAAACGTCTGTTTGAATCAGAAGTTACAGAAGTAAAGGACGGAACAGTAGAAATCAAATCTATTGCCCGTGAAGCAGGTTCCCGTACAAAGATGGCAGTATGGTCCAATGATCCAAATGTAGATCCGGTCGGAGCATGCGTGGGAATGAACGGTGCAAGAGTAAATGCAGTCGTAAAAGAGCTGCGTGGTGAAAAGATCGATATTATTAACTGGGATGAAAATCCGGCACTTCTGATCGAGAATGCATTGAGCCCGGCAAAAGTAATCGCAGTTATGGCAGACCCGGATGAGAAGATTGCAGGAGTTATTGTTCCTGATTATCAGTTGTCACTGGCAATCGGAAAAGAAGGTCAGAATGCAAGACTGGCAGCACGTCTGACAGGTTATAAGATTGATATCAAGAGTGAGACACAGGCAATCGAAAGTGGTGAACTTCCGGAAAATTATATGGAGCAGATGGGTATGGTCGGTGAAGAAGGCTATACAGTCGGAGAAGAGGAAGAAGAGTACGATAATGTTCCGGCAGATGCAGCTGATGAAGACGGAGCAGATGAGATTGAATTCGTTGAGACAGACGAAGAGTAAGATCTGAGGGAGTGAATTGTTTGGCAGTAAAGAAGAAAGTACCTATGCGTAAATGCGTGGGCTGCGGGGAGATGAAACCAAAGAAGGAACTGATTCGGATCCTCAGAACAGAGGAAGAAGAATTTGTCATTGACACAACCGGAAAGAAAAAACGGACGTGGAGCGTATCTCTGTCCGCAGAAGGCATGTTTTGAGCAGGCTGTGAAGAACAGAGGACTGGAGCGTTCCTTTAAGCAGGCAATACCGCAGGAAGTATATGAACGGCTGGAAAAGGAGATGGATGAGATTGGCTAGAGATAAAGTACTTTCGCTGATCAGTCTGGCAACGAAAGCGGGCGCTGCGCAAGCGGTGAATTTATGACAGAAGGACAGACAAAGTCCGGAAGAGCAAGCCTTGTAGTTGTTGCAGAAGACGCTTCAGATAATACAAAGAAAAAATTCCGTGATATGTGTAAATTTTATAAAGTTCCAATGATAGTTTACGGAGATAAAGATACCTTAGGGCATGCAATGGGAAAGCAGTTCCGTGCATCCCTGGCAATATTGGACGAAGGATTTGCAAAAGGAATATTAACAGAACTGAAATCCCGTACCTGATGAATGGGAGTAGAAGACAAAGGTTCCCCGTTGATTGCTTGAAGGAGGTAGATTTATATGGCAGATGAGAAGATGCAGAATGAAAATAAAAAAGAGTTTAAACACCAGGGAGGATAACGTGGCAGAAGATATTAGAAGAGAAGCAGCTGGCAAAGATGCTGAGATGGCTGCAGATAAAACAACAGAAAAAGAGGGTGCTCCAAAGAAGAAGAAAAATCTTGCATTTGTAGTGCGTCCGCAGAATTCCAGAAATAGCAGCAGACTGCAGGGAAAACGTCCGGGACAGGGACGTCAGGGACAGAACCAGGGTCGTCCAAACGGTGATGGAAAACGCCCGGCAGCAGGACAGAGCCGTTCGAATGGTGAAGGAAAACCGGTTCGTACAGAGAGACCGGCAGCAAAAAGCGAAAGACCGGTTCGTGCAGCAGAGGACAGACCGGCACGTCCGGCACAGAACGGAGCACGTTCTGAGAGACCGCAGGGATCAAGAACAGAAAGAACAGGACGTCCGAGTGGTGAGGGAAGACAGGTACGCTCTGACAGACCGGGACAGAAACCATTTGGAGACAGACGTTCTAATGGCGAGAACAGAGGCGAAAACAGAGGACCACGTCAGGACAGAGACGGACGCGGACAGCGTTCTGACAGAGGAGGACGTGACGGATTCCAGGGACGCGACAACCGTGATGGAAGAGAGAACCGTGACGGAAGAGACGGACGCGGACAGGGACAGCGCTCTGACAGAAGAAATGACAATCGCAGAAACGACAGAAGTGACGCTACACCGATCGTAGAACAGCAGAAGACACAGAGAAACAAAGCGAAAGACAAAGAAAGAGATAATAAGAAGAAAGAATACAGAGATGAAGCTTTCGAAGGAAAAGGAAGAAAAGGCAAGAAGCAGAAACCGGCAGTGGAAGTGAAGAAGCCACAGGTGAAGGAAGAGAAGCAGGAAGAGCAGATCAAACAGATCGTGATTCCAGAAGTTCTTACAATTAAATAGCTTGCTGATAAGATGAAGATCGTTCCTTCTGTTATTGTTAAGAAGCTTTTCATGCAGGGCAAGATCGTAACTGTAAACCAGGAAGTTGATTATGAGACAGCAGAAGAGATCGCGATGGAATTCGATGTTCTCTGTGAGAAAGAAGAAGTTGTAGATGTAATCGAAGAACTTCTGAAAGAGGATGAAGAAGACGAAAGCCTTATGGTAAAACGCCCACCGGTTGTATGTGTCATGGGTCACGTTGACCACGGTAAAACATCCCTTCTGGATGCAATCCGTAAGACAAATGTAACACGTGGAGAAGCCGGCGGTATCACACAGCACATCGGTGCATCTGTTGTTGAGATTAACGGAGAAAAGATCACATTCCTTGATACTCCTGGACATGAAGCCTTCACAGCTATGCGTATGAGAGGTGCAAATTCTACCGATATTGCAATCCTTGTAGTTGCGGCTGATGACGGTGTTATGCCGCAGACGGTAGAGGCAATCAACCATGCAAAAGCAGCCGGAGTCGAAATTATTGTTGCAATCAACAAGATTGATAAGCCGAGTGCCAATATTGACCGTGTTAAACAGGAACTGACAGAATACGAACTGATCCCGGAAGACTGGGGCGGAAGTACGATCTTCGTACCGGTATCTGCACACACAAAAGAAGGAATCCAGGAGCTTCTGGAAATGATCCTTCTGACGGCAGAAGTAATGGAACTGAAGGCGAACCCGAACCGTGCCGCACGTGGTCTTGTGATCGAGGCAGAGCTGGATAAAGGTAAGGGGATCTGTTGCAACTGTTCTTGTACAGAAAGGTACACTCCACGTAGGAGATGCGATCGCAGCAGGAAGCGCTCATGGTCGTGTAAGAGCGATGATGGATGACAAGGGAAGACGTGTGAAAAAGAAGCAGGTCCGTCCCAGCCGGTTGAGATCCTTGGTCTGAATGATGTTCCGAATGCGGGAGAAGTATTCGTAGGATGTGAGTCTGATAAAGAGGCAAGAGCATTTGCTGAGACATTTATTTCACAGAACAAAGTAAAACTTCTGGAAGAGACAAAATCCAAAATGTCACTGGATGACCTGTTCAACCAGATCCAGGAGGGTAACCTGAAAGAACTGGATATCGTTGTAAAGGCAGATGTTCAGGGATCAGTAGAGGCAATCAAGCAGAGTCTGCTGAAGCTGAGCAATGATGAGGTTGTAGTAAAGATCATCCACGGTGGTGTCGGAGCAATCAACGAATCTGATGTCATCCTTGCATCGGCATCCAATGCGATCATTATCGGTTTCAATGTACGTCCGGATGCGACTGCAAAAGAAATTGCAGAACGCGAAGGCGTAGACTTAAGACTTTACAGAGTTATCTACAATGCAATCGAAGATGTAGAGGCAGCCATGAAGGGTATGCTTGATCCTGTCTTTGAGGAGAAGGTTCTCGGTCATGCGGAAGTACGTCAGACATTCAAGGCATCCGGTGTCGGAACGATCGCAGGTGCGTATGTGCTGGATGGTATTTTCGAGAGAAACTGTTCTGTACGTCTGATCCGTGACGGAATCGTTGTATTCGACGGACCGCTGGCATCTCTGAAGCGTTTCAAAGAGACGTGAAGGAAGTCAGAACAGGATATGAGTGTGGTCTCGTATTCGAGAACTACAATGACATTAAAGAAGGCGATCAGGTTGAAGCCTACAAGATGGTAGAGACAGAACGCAAGTAAGAATAAAAAATGCCGACATTTGCAGAGTGTTGTAATTGTCAGCAGGTGACAGAATTGTTACTCGTGCAGGGGTCATACATTGCAGGAGTAACTTTTCTGTATAAAAAAAGGAGTTATAACATGAGAAAGAACAGTATTAAAAATACTCGTGTCAATGCTGAAGTCCAGCGTGAGCTGAGCAATATCCTGCGTGGCGGGATCAAAGATCCACGTGTTGCACCGCTGACATCTGTTGTTGCTGTTGAAGTAGCACCGGATCTTAAGACATGCAAGGCATATATCAGTGTTCTCGGAGACAAGAAAGCACAGGAAGATACGATCAAAGGTCTTCAGAGTGCAGAGGGATATATCCGCAGAGAACTTGCACGTACAGTGAATATGCGCAACACACCACAGATTACATTTATCGTAGATCAGTCAATCGAATATGGTGTGAATATCAGTAAAAAAATCGATGAAGTGACAAGAGATTTAAAGGATGGAGCTGAGGAATAGATGATCGTATTAAACGATGTATTAAAAGGGAAAACACAGTGTAGCCATTGGCGGACACATTCGTCCGGATGGGGACTGCGTTGGTTCTACAATTGGATTATATCTTTATCTGACCACTTATTATCCGGAGATTGAGACAGATCTGTATCTGGAGGAGATTCCGGAAGCATTTCAGATGATGGGACACTGGGATGTGCCGAAGCATGAGATTGTAGAAGGCAAAGTTTATGACCTTTTCATCAGTCTGGATTGTGGGGACGAAAGACGTCTTGGTTTTTCCGAGCCGGTGTTCCAAAATGCAAAGGAAACTTTATGTGTGGATCACCACGTCAGTAACGAGTCTTTTGCAGACACGAATTATATCGTGCCGGATGCAAGTTCTACTTCTGAACTTGTTTTCCGTCTGCTGGATGAGGAGAAGATTACGGAAGAAATCGCATCTTTCCTTTATATGGGGATTGTGCATGATACCGGAGTGTTCCAGTATTCCTGTACTTCACCGGAGACAATGGAAGTCGGTGCTGCACTTTTAAGAAAAAGGGATCAATGGAAGCGCGATCATTGACGGAACATATTTTGAAAAAAATCCTATGTTCAGAATCAGATGCTTGGGAAGGCACTTCTTGAGAGTATGATGATCCTGAATAAGAAAGCGGTTGTCTCAGTGATACGTTTGAAAGAAATGGAGTTCTTCCAGGCAAAACCGTCTGATCTGGATGGAATTGTCAGCGTATTGCGTCAGACAAGAGGTGTGGAGGTTGCAATCCTTCTTTACGAGCTCGAACCGCAGACATTTAAAGTAAGCCTTAGATCAAAAGAAATCGTTGATGTAAGTGCAGTTGCGAAATATTATGGCGGTGGCGGTCATGTGAGAGCAGCCGGTGTTACAATGAAAGGTTCCCCGCATGATGTGATCAACAATCTGACACTTTTAATTGAAAGACAGCTTAGAGCGGCAGAAGAGAAAAACGAGGAAAAATGATAAACGGAATAGTTAATATTTACAAAGAAAAAGGATATACTTCCCATGATGTGGTTGCAGTTCTTCGAAAAGTTGTCGGACAGAAGAAGATCGGTCATACAGGTACGCTTGATCCGGATGCAACGGGAGTCCTTCCGGTGTGTCTTGGAAGAGCAACAAAGGTTTGTGAGCTTCTGACAGATCATGATAAGACATATGAGGCTCTGCTGCTTTTTAGGAAAGACGACAGATACGCAGGACATTTCCGGAGAGGTTCTGGAGGAGAGGGATCCGGGCGATCTGACGGAAGAGGAAGTACGTTCCTGTATCGAATCATTTATCGGAGAATATGATCAGATTCCGCCAATGTACTCTGCGTTGAAAGTGAATGGGAAGAAGCTTTATGAGCTTGCCCGTGAAGGAAAGACTGTGGAGCGTAAGAGCAGAAGAGTCCAGATCCATGGAATCCGCATTTTGGAGATGAATCTTCCGCATGTGCGTATGGAGGTGGACTGTTCTAAGGGAACATATATCCGTACTTTGTGTCATGACATCGGAGAGAAGCTTCAGGTGGGTGGCTGTATGGAAGAACTCGAGCGTACGAAAGTCGGCCGTTTCCTGAAAGAAGATGCGGTAACACTGGATGAGGTACGTCAGAAGATGGAGCAGGGAGAAGGCGCAGAACTTTTCACTCCGCTGGATCAGATCTTCGCGGAATTGCCGGCCGTTACTGTGACGGATGCGAAGGTATGGATGTCTTATAACGGAAATGATCTTCCGGAACGTTTTCTGTTAGAAAAAGAAGCGTGGACAGATGGGCAGGAAGTCAGAGTATATGATTCCAGAAAAGAATTTTATCGGTCTTTATCAGTATCGTGCACCGAAGAAGCTGTTCCATATTAAGAAAATGTTTCTGGATCCTGAAGCAGAGAAAATTGAGAAATAAAGGACGAATAAGACAGACATGCAATATATAAAAGGATTAGATGCCTTTGACGGAAGAAATCACACAGCGGTAACGCTTGGAAAGTTTGATGGATTACACAGAGGCCATCAGAAGCTGCTCAACAGAATAATGAAATATGCGCAGAAGGAAGATTGCGACAGTGTCGTTTGTGCCTTTGATATGGACAGAGACTGTCTGATGACAAATGAAGAGCGAAGAGCATTTCTTGAGGACAAGGTAGATTATCTGATCGAGATTCCATTTACGAGAGAAATGATGGAGATGGAAGCAGAGAAATTTATCGATGAAATCCTGCATAAGAAGCTGCACGCATCACACATTGTTGTAGGAACGGACTTTAACTTTGGTCATGAAAAAAGAGGAAATCACCAGATGCTGGAGAAATATGCAGCGAAATATGGCTATACAGTTGATGTGGTCGAGAAAGCATATTACAAAGACCGGGAGATCAGCAGCACTTATATCAGGGAACTTCTCCTCGATGGAAATGTTCCTCTTGCAAATAAGCTTCTGGGGTATCCGTATGAGATCACCAGTGTTGTGGAACATGGACAGCAGCTTGGAAGAACACTTGGATTTCCGACAATGAATCTTGCACCGCAGGAAAAGAAAATCCTGCCAAAGTACGGTGTCTATGCCTGTCGCGTCCTTGTGGATGGTGTATGGTATGGCGGTGTGGGAAATGCCGGAGTGAAACCGACCGTTGCGCAAGAGAAAAGACGGTTGTTTGAAGTTTATGTTTACGGATATGAAGGCGATGCTTACGGGAAGACTGCCACAGTGCAGATTCTGGAGTTCGAACGTCCGGAAACGAAATTTCATTCGGTTGAAGAACTCAAAGACCGCGTGATGAAAGATATGCGGTACGGAGAGGAATATCTGAAAAATCATCCATTCGATGAAAGATAAAAGATTTTAAATTTGTGCTTTACAAGCAGATATCTCTGTGCTATACTATCCGAGGTATCAAATCAGCCGGTGTTCGGTAATCGGATCACTCCGACCATTGCTTAATGCCAGGCGGTTTAACTAAGAATTTTAAGGAGGATATTACAATGATCGCAAAAGAGAAGAAACAGGCTATCATCAAAGAATTTGGAAGAACAGAGGGAGATACAGGATCACCGGAAGTACAGGTTGCTATCCTTACAGCAAGAATCAACGAGCTGACAGATCACTTCAAAGCTAACCCGAAGGATCACCACTCAAGAAGAGGACTTCTTAAGATGGTTGGACAGAGAAGAGGACTTCTTGCATACCTCAAGAAAGTAGATATCGAGAGATACCGTGCTCTGATCGAGAAACTTGGTCTGAGAAAATAATAAGATTTTCCCAAAAAGAAGATCAATTGACAGATCAGAAGCTGCATCTGATGATGTGGTTTCTGGTCTGTTTCTTTTTGTCTGAATTTTTGGTACTTTTTGTTCTTTTTTTGGGAAAACTATTTACTTCTTATTATGGATATGATATAATTTAAAAGCTTGTGGGCAGAGAAGAACCGAGACCACTGAAAAGTGTATTATCAATCGATTACAGTGGGCTTCAATTGCTATGGAATAGTACATTTTTCAGTAGTTTCGGAGCGAATTGTTCTGCTCATATAAAACGAAGATAAGATAAAAAGAAAGAGAAAACCATGTATAAAAAAGTTTGAAATGGAACTTGCCGGCAGAACACTGCGTGTAGATGTTGACCGCGTGGCAAAGCAGGCGAACGGTGCAGTGCTGATGCACTATGGTGATACAACTGTATTATGTACAGCGACAGCTTCTGATAAACCGAGAGACGGAATTGATTTCTTCCCGTTAAGTGTTGAATACGAAGAGAAGATGTATTCCGTAGGAAAGATTCCGGGTGGATTCAACAAGAGAGAAGGTAAGGCATCTGAGAATGCTATCCTTACTTCCCGTGTTATCGACCGTCCGATGCGTCCGTTATTCCCGAAGGACTACAGAAACGATGTAACACTTGAGAATCTTGTTCTTTCTGTAGATCAGGATTGCAGCCCGGAGCTGACAGCAATGCTCGGAGCCGCAATGGCAACAACTATTTCCGATATTCCATTTGACGGTCCGATCTCTACGACACAGGTAGGACTTGTTGACGGAGAACTGGTATTCAACCCGACAGCAGCACAGAAGGAAGTATCTGATCTTGCATTGACAGTTGCTTCTACAAAGGAAAAGGTTATTATCATGATCGAGGCCGGTGCGAAGGAAGTTCCGGAAGCGAAGATGATTGAAGCAATCTTTGCGGCACATGATCTGAACCAGAAAGTGATCGCTTTCTTTGACACGATCGTTGCAGAGTGTGGAAAGCCAAAACATGAGTATCAGAGCTTTGCTGTTCCGCAGGAACTCTTTGATGCGATCCAGGAGATCGTTCCGGCTGCTGAGATGGAAGAGGCTGTATTCACAGATGACAAGCAGACAAGAGAAGAGAATATCCGTGTGATCACACAGAGAGACTCGAGGAAGCATTTGCAGACAACGAAGAGTATCTTGCGAAGCTTGGTGAGGCTGTTTACCAGTATCAGAAGAAGACAGTAAGAAAGATGATCCTGAAAGACCATAAGCGTCCGGATGGACGTGCCATCGATCAGATCAGACCACTGGCGGCAGAGGTTGACCTGATTCCGAGAGTACACGGTTCAGCAATGTTTACGAGAGGACAGACACAGATCTGTACTGTTACAACGCTTGCACCGCTTTCTGAGGCACAGAGACTGGACGGACTGGATGAGACAGAGACAACAAAGAGATATATGCATCATTACAACTTCCCGTCTTACTCTGTTGGCGAGACAAAGCCGTCCAGAGGACCGGGACGCCGTGAGATCGGACATGGAGCGTTGGCAGAACGTGCATTGGTCCCAGTACTTCCGAGTGAGGCTGAATTCCCATATGCGATCCGTACAGTATCTGAGACATTTGAGTCTAATGGATCTACATCACAGGCAAGTCTGCGCATCCAGTATGTCACTGATGGCAGCAGGTGTGCCGATCAAGTCTGCTGTAGCGGGTATTTCTGCAGGACTCGTAACAGGCGAGACGGATGATGATTATCTGGTTCTGACAGATATTCAGGGACTGGAAGATTTCTTTGGCGATATGGACTTTAAGGTTGCCGGAACACATAAGGGTATTACTGCTATCCAGATGGATATCAAGATTCATGGACTGACAAGACCGATCGTAGAAGAAGCAATCGCAGCGACGAAGAAAGCAAGAACTTACATCATGGATGAAGTTATGAGTAAAGCAATCGCTGAGCCTAGAAAAGAAGTTGGAGAGTTTGCACCGAAGATTATTCAGATGCAGATCGATCCTGAGAAGATCGGTGATGTTGTCGGACAGCGTGGTAAGACAATCAACGCAATCATCGACGAGACAGGTGTTAAGATCGACATCGATGATGAAGGAAATGTATCTATCTGCGGTACAGAGAAAGAGAACATGAAGCTGCGAAGTACATCCAGACAATCGTTACAGATTACGAAGCAGGACAGCTTTTTGAAGGAAAGGTTATCAGCATCAAAGAATTCGGAGCATTCGTTGAGTTTGCACCGGGTAAAGAGGGAATGGTACACATTTCCAAGCTTTCTAAGCAGAGAGTTGACAAGGTAGAAGACGTTGTAAGCATCGGTGATGTTGTGAAGGTTGTATGCCTTGGTAAAGATAAGATGGGAAGAATCAGCTTCAGCATGAAAGATGTTGCAGAATAAGAATCAGAAAGAATAAGAAAAGAGGAACAGAATTCAGGAAACTGGGTTTTGTTCCTCTTTTCTTGTATGCGCAAGGAATACTTTAAGAATCTTATCCATATATTGTGTAGAGAGGAGGGGTACGGACAACAACTGGAGAGGTGGACAAGATGGAAATGGAAAGACAGAACAAGAAGATGCAGGTCTGGAATCTGCTGGCAGAAAAAAATCCGTAAGCTTGTAGAAGAATCCGTCAGTAATCCGGAGGAACTGCAGGAGATCAGGATACGTACAGGTCAGCCGCTGCTGATTCAGATGAAAGGGCAGGAACGGGTTCTTCCGGACCCGGTACACCCGTATCTGGTTACAAAAGAAGATATTGGTGAGACAATGGGATATATTTGTCATTATTCGCTCTATGCATATGAAAATGAGTTGAAACAGGGATTTATTACAGTGGAAGGAGGTCACAGGGTCGGGGGTGGCAGGAAAAGTAATTATAGAAAATGAAAAAGTAAAAAATATACAGTATATTTCTTCGCTAAATGTAAGAATTTCTCACGAAGTACTTGGGTGTGCTGACGCATTGATTCCATATATTACGGAAAATAAACAGGTTTGCCATACATTGATCATTTCTCCGCCGTGTTGCGGAAAGACTACTTTGATCCGTGATCTGATCCGTCAGATATCGGAAGGAAATGAATACATAAAAGGGTGTTCTGTCGGTGTGGTAGATGAAAGATCGGAGCTTGGTGGGTGTTATCTTGGAATCGCGCAGAATCATCTGGGTACAAGGACTGATATTTTAGACTGTTGTCCGAAAGCGGAGGGATGATCATGTTGATCCGTTCTATGGCGCCGCGTGTGATCGCAGTGGATGAGATCGGCACAAGTGAGGATATCCATGCCATTGAATATGCCATGCAGTGCGGCTGCCGGCTGATTGCGAGTGTACACAGCCTTGATATGGATGAGGCTTCTAAAAAGCCGATCCTGGGTGACCTGATCCGCAGAAGAATGTTTCAGCGTTATGTTGTGCTTGGACAGGATCACGGTCCTGGCAAGATCCGGGAAATCTATGATGAACGGGGGCGTGTGCTGTGCAGAAATTAGTCGGATGTTTTCTGATCTTGTTGGCGACGACCGGAGCAGGATGGATGTATGGAAAAGAACTTCGGAATTATCTGGAAGAATTGAGTCATTTTCGCAGAATTATAGAACAAATAAAAGGCGAATTACTGTATGCAGGACTTCCGCTTTCGGAAATTTTTTATAATATTGCATCAAGAGAGAAGGAACCTTATGAAAACTGGCTGATGGATCTGGCATTTCAATGTCAGGGCACACAGGAAAAGCGGTTTGCTGACTTGTGGACAGATACGATAGGAAAAGATCTTCCGGAACTGAAATGGAGAGGGAAAATGAATCCTCTGATCTGCGAACCTGGGGAACTGCTTGAAATAGGAGACAGAGAAGGTGTAGTTCGTCTGCTGGAGTATCATTTGAAAAGGCTGGATATGGAAATTGAAAAGAGAACTGCGGAAACGTCTGAGAAGAAAAAGCTCGGTAGCTGGCTGGGGGGCAGCAGGAGGGATTTTTCTTGTGATCCTTCTGCTTTAAAAAGGGCGGGAACAAAAGGGAGAGGAGGGAGAGTATGAGTATCAATCTGATATTTAAAATTGCGGCGGTAGGGATTCTTGTATCCATACTTTGTCAGGTGTTAGAAGCACAGCGGAAGAGAAGAACAGGCATTCTTGACCAGTCTGGCAGGGCTGATTCTTGTATTATCCTGGGTTCTCCCGGCGATTTATGACTTATTTTCTTCGATCCGGCAATTGTTTTCTCTTTAAGGAGGGCGGAACAGAATTGAACAGTATACAAATCGCACTTTTTGGTGTCGTTGGAACATTACTTGCTTTGCAGTTTAAAAGTGGGAAAAGTGAATATGGCATTTATGTAAGTCTTGCAGTCAGCCTGTTTTTATTTCTTTGTATGCTTTCACGACTTGAAATCTTTGTGCGGACAGTAAAGAAAATTGCAGATTATATAAAACTGGATGCCGGACAGATGAGTATTCTGTTGAAAATGGCCGGTGTGACTTATGTGGCTGAATTTGCATCCGGAATCTGTAAAGATGCAGGGTATCAGAATATTGCTGTACAGATTGAGATTTTTACAAAGTTGACGATCCTTGCGATAGGAATGCCGGTACTTCTTGCGCTGCTGGAACTAATCGGAGATTTTCTGATATGAAAAGGGAAAAATATTTTTGGAAAAAAGCTCTTCTGTTTTGTGTTTTTTTATTTACGGTTGTGACAGGATGTGGCAGCGTGTATGCAGCAGAGCATGGTACAGCGGAGGAAAAGGAAACAGAAGATCATTCCGGGATGTTGGAGGATGAGCTGGAACAAATGGAAGAAAGTCTGCTGGATGAATTTGATTTCAGACAGATCGATCAGTTATCAGGAGAGACAGAACTGGGAGAAAAAGTTCGGTTTCGTGATCTTACAGAGATGCTGATCAGCGGAAATACGAAGGAATTGGGAGAAAGATTTCTTGAGTTTTTTTTCAGGACAGGTGTTCTCTGTTTTTCAGAAAGGAAGGAAGAATCTGGCGCGCTTGCTGCTGATTACAGTGGCGGCTGCATTTTTCTCGAATTTTACAAGTATCTTTCAAAACAGACAGACAGCGGAAGCGGGTTTTTATATTTTGTATCTTGTTGTGATCGCAATCTGTCTGGAAGCATATCAATCGATGAATTTATATGCCGAAGAAAAACAGGAGAGCTTGTCCAATTGATGCAGGTGTTTTGCCCAAGTTTCTTTCTGGCGGTTGCATTTACCGGAAAGAGCAGTTCGGCGTTGATGTTTTATAATACAATACTGTTCCTGATCTATCTGGTGGAACTGCTTGTACTTCACTTTCTTTTACCGGCTGTGAAGATCTACGGGATGGTGAGGGTCTTATCCTGCCTGACCGGAGAAGATCTTTTCTCAGAATTTGCAGAACTTCGGAAAAAATGTATCCAATGGAGTCTGAAAAGTATGATTGCCGCTGTGAGTGGGATCAGTCTGATCCGGGGATTTTTGAATCCGGCAATTGATTCTTTGAAAATGACTGCTGCGGGACGAACACTGGAGGCGGTTCCGTGGATCGGAGATGTTGCCGGAGGTACAATGGATGTTGCATTAGGAGTTGCAGTACTGCTTAAGAATGGAATCGGTGTAGCAGGAATGATTTTTATAGCTGTCCTGGCACTTATTCCACTGGTGGAATTTCTGATATTGGCATTTTTGTACCAACTTGTGGCGGCATTAGTCCAACCGGTTTCTGACCGGAGAATTACAACATGCATATCTGGAGTTAGTTCCGGTTATCAGCTTATGGTGAAGGTAATAGCATCCACAACACTGTTGTTTGTCTTAAGCATTGCACTTGTGGTGGCTGTAACATCTTAAGGTTTCAGAGGAGAGAGGAGGAATCTGCCGGATGCTTACACAATGGATACAAAAAATCATTTCAATGCTTCTCGTTATGAGTGCAGTTCTGCAGGTGATTCCGGGAAAAGGATTATGAAAAATATATTCGTTTTTTCTGTGGACTTGTCCTGATCCTGCTTGCACTATCCCCTGTTGCGGCGTTGAAAGGACTGAAAGCAGAGCAGTTTTATCAAAGGGAAGTGTATCAGCAATATGAGAAAGAAATAGAGCGGATGTCGGATTCTATAAAACGGGAGGAAATCGGAATTGGACAATAATTGGCAGGAGTGGAAAGAAAGGATCGTGGGATACACAAGGAAGATAAAACAGGCGGATCGTGGTCAGAAAAGAACAAGATTAGCCATTTTATTCCTGTGTGGACTGCTGCTTCTTGTAGTTGCGGTTCCGGTTCCGAAGACAGGGGAGGTGGATAAGGATACAAAGATTAACGGGGAATCCGGGAAAGGAGAGACATATGAGACAGATTCTATGGCAGACTATGAAAAATATCTGGAACAGAAGACAGCGCAGACACTTGGTGTCGTAGATGGGGCGGGAAAGGTGACGGTGATGATCACATTAAAGTCTACAGGACAGAAAGTGGTTGAAAAAGATCAGCAAAGTACGCATCAGACGACGAAGGAAGCAGACAGCCAGGGAGAGACAAGAGAAAGTGAAGAGAAATCTTTGGATAAAACGACCGTGTACAGTCAGGGGACAGACGGAACGCAGATCCCATATGTAAGTAAAGAAAAATGCACCGGAAGTGGAGGGAATTCTTGTAATAGCAGATGGAGGTGGGAATGCAGTTGTCGCGAAGAATCTGACAGAAGCGGTGCAGGCATTATTTGGTGTAGAAGCGCATAAGATAAAAATAATGAAACGTGCGCCTACATAAAAGGAGGTTTATCTTAATGAAAGGGAAAGTGAAGAAAAACCAGTTGATCATTGTGGCACTTGCGGTTATGATCGCGGCAGCAGGATATCTGAACTACACGGGACGTCTGTTTGGCGAGAATGCGAAAGGAACACAAGAAGCTAATGCAGATCTTACAAACCAGGAACTTTTAGATATTTCACAGGAAGATACAGAAGCAGGAAGCGAAGAAATTGAAAGTAATGATTCTGAAACAGAAGGAACACCTGGAGAGGCGGTTCTCACAAATGGTTCAGCCCAGACTACGGTGGCCCAGGCAAAAGTTACAAGAGAACAGGTGCGTGCCCAGAATAAAGAAACATTGCAGTCGATCATAGACAATACGGAGCTCAGTGAAGAGGAAAAGTCAGATGCAGTTGCACAGATGGTGGAGCTTACAAAACAATCAGAGACGGAGATGGAAATTGAGACATTGATGGCAACAAAAGGATTTTCAGAGGCAGTAGTAAGTCTGGGGAGAAGATAGTGCAGATGTTGTTGTAAATGCAGAGGAGCTTACGGATGCAAACCGTGCCCAGATTGAGGATATTGTGACAAGAAAGTCGGATGTAAAGCCGGAGAAGATTGTAATTACACCAATTCATGAATAGAAAGTATATTTTTGGAAAAACTTTTTATAAAAGATTTGCTGTCAGAGAGGACTTGTGATACACTATTTACTGGTTTATTATGTAACTGTCTACGGGATGCCTGCGGACAGTTACCTATTGCGTGAAAATGATAGGAGATTAAAAATGTCAGAAATTACGAATGAGATAGAGAAACGAAGAACATTTGCGATTATTTCCCATCCGGATGCCGGTAAGACAACCCTGACAGAGAAATTTCTTCTGTATGGAGGAGCTATTAACCTGGCAGGTTCTGTAAAAGGAAAAGCAACTGCAAGACATGCAGTTTCCGACTGGATGGAAATAGAGAAGGAGAGAGGTATCTCCGTTACTTCCTCTGTATTGCAGTTTAATTATGATGGATATTGCATCAATATTTTGGATACACCGGGACATCAGGACTTCTCTGAGGATACATACCGTACTTTGATGGCAGCGGATTCCGCAGTTATGGTCATCGATGCATCGAAGGGTGTCGAGGCCCAGACGAGAAAACTGTTCAAGGTCTGTGTCATGCGCCATATTCCAGTATTCACCTTTATCAACAAGATGGACCGGGATGCCATCGATATCTTTGAACTGCTGGACGATATTGAAAATGAGCTGGGTATTGCCACCTGCCCGGTAAACTGGCCCATCGGCTCCGGTAAGGAATTCAAGGGAGTTTACGACAGAGCAAAACGTGAAGTTGAGCTGTTCTCAGATACGAAAAAAAGGTACTGCGATGGGTGAAGTGAAGATGATACCGATCGACGCACCGGAGACTGAAGAACTGATCGGAGCAGATGCAAAAGACATTCTTGCAGATGAGATTGAACTTCTGGACGGAGCAGCAGCTGAGTTTGATCAGGAACTGGTTGATAAGGGACAGCTTTCACCGGTATTTTTCGGATCCGCTCTGACCAACTTTGGCGTAGAGACCTTCCTGAAGCATTTCCTGAAGATGACCACTTCCCCGCTTCCGAGAAAAGCAGATCATGGCGAGATTGATCCAATGACAGAGAAAGATTTCTCTGCATTTGTATTTAAGATTCAGGCAAATATGAACAAAGCTCACCGTGACCGAATCGCATTTATGAGAATCTGTTCCGGAGAATTCGAGGCCGGTATGAGTGTTTATCATGTGCAGGGAGGAAAGGTCATGCGTCTTTCCCAGCCGCAGCAGATCATGGCAAGTGAGAGAAAGATGATTGATAAAGCCTACGCCGGAGACGTTATCGGAATCTTTGACCCGGGTATCTTTTCAATCGGAGATACATTGACAACATCAAAAGAGAAATTTGCTTACGAAGGAATCCCGACCTTTGCACCGGAGCATTTTGCACGTGTCCGACAGCTTGACACCATGAAGAGAAAGCAGTTTGTAAAGGGCGTGACACAGATCGCGCAGGAAGGTGCGATCCAGATCTTCCAGGAATTTAATACAGGTATGGAAGAGATTATTGTTGGTGTTGTTGGTGTCCTTCAGTTTGATGTATTGAAATATCGTCTCGAGAATGAATATAATGTAGAGATCCGTCTGGAGAATCTGCCATATGAGTACATCCGTTGGATTGAGAATGAAGAGATCGATATGGATCGCCTGACCGGAACATCCGATATGAAAAAGATTATGGATCTGAAGGGACGTCCGCTTCTTCTCTTTGCGCATGAGTGGAGTATCCGTATGACAGAAGAGAGAAATGAAGGACTTATTTTGTCAGAATTCGGACGTTCATAAAAATCTTTTCAAATAGAAAGATTTTTGATATAATGTAGAAAGAATCAGACAAAACAGGAGGTTTTGATTATGGCAAAGGACGAAAGAAATATTTATACAATACAGAACGACGCAAGCAAAGGTGAGATTAAGATTGCAGATGAAGTTGTAGCGATCATTGCAGCGCTTGCTGCCACAGAAGTGGAAGGTGTTGCTTCTATGGCCGGAAACATCACGAATGAACTGATCGGAAAGCTCGGAATGAAGAATCTTTCCAAAGGTGTGAAGGTTGATGTACTGGAAGGTATTGTGACTGTATCCTTGGCATTGAACCTGAAGTACAATTACAGCATCGTTGAGGTGTCTGCAAGAGTGCAGGAGAAAGTTAAGAATGCAATTGAGAATATGACAGGACTTGAAGTGGCTGATGTGAACATTAAGGTTGCAGGAGTCGAGATGGAGAGTCAGGAATAAAAGCGAACAGGAAAGGAATCAGCCAACATGGTTAGAAAAGAACTTCGCGAGCACATTTTCAAGATGTTGTTTCAGATAGAATTTAATGATCCGCAGGAGATGCCGGAGCAGATTGAATACTATTTTTCTACATTGGAAGATGCAGCGGATAAGGATAAAGAATATATTAAGAGAAAATATGCGGCAGTACTTGAGAAGACAGAAGAGATTGATGAACTGATCAACCAGTATGCAAAAGGATGGAAGACTACCCGGATGAACAAGGTAGATCTTGCCATTTTAAGACTTGCTGTCTATGAGATGAAGTGGGATGACGAGGTACCGGTAGGAGTTGCGATTAACGAGGCAGTAGAACTGGCAAAGATGTTCAGTTCAGATGAGGCTCCGTCATTTATTAACGGAGTACTTGGCAAGATTGCGCGTTCACTGGAAGAGACGAAAGAATGAAAAAATGTCTATACGGTGAAGCAGGTTAATTCTTATATTAAGAATATGTTCACCCAGGATTTCATGCTGAACCGGATCTATGTAAAGGGTGAGGTATCGAATCTGAAATACCATACATCAGGGCATATATATTTTTCATTGAAAGACGAGTCCGGCACGATTGCCTGCGATGTTCGCAGGCTCAAGGTCTGGGCTTTCTTTTCATATGGAGGAAGGACAGCAGGTAGTAGTGCTGGGGGCGGTCAGTGTCTATGAGCGGGATGGAAAGTATCAGCTGTACGCAAGAGAGATCATTCTGGACGGTGCGGGACTTTTTGTATGAAAGATTCGAGGCACTGAAGAAAGAACTCGAAGAGATGGGAATGTTTGCAGCAGAGTACAAACAGCCGATTCCACGCTATGCACGTACGATCGGGGTTGTGACCGCACCGACAGGAGCAGCGATCAGAGATATCATCAATGTGGCAAAGAGAAGGAATCCATTTGTCCAGATCCTGCTTTATCCTGCACTGGTACAGGGTGATGGTGCCGTGAGCAGCATCGTGAAAGGAATCCGTATGCTGGAAGAGAAGCAGGTGGATGTCATGATCGTCGGAAGAGGCGGAGGAAGCATTGAAGATCTGTGGGCATTCAATGAGGAGGCTGTTGCACGTGCGATTTTTGACTGTCGCGTTCCGGTGATCTCTGCAGTCGGACATGAGACAGATACAACGATTGCCGATTATGTGGCAGATCTGAGAGCACCGACACCATCTGCAGCGGCAGAGCTTGCAGTGTATGAATATTCCGAAGTGAAGGAACAGATTCTTAATTGTGAGAGTTTACTTCGAAGAGCAATAAATCAGAAGCTGCTAAACGAGCGTGTGCATTTGGAACACAGCAGATTGAAACTTCAGACACTCCATCCAAGACAGAAACTCAATGAGAAGAGACAAAGAACGGTTGACGCTGAGAATACACTGCGCTCGCTTATGGAGCGGCATCTGACAAAAAGAAAAGCACAGACTCGCACTTTGTGCAGAACGGATGAAGGGATTGTCTCCACTTGAGAAATTAAGTCAGGGATATTCTTATGTCTGCAATGCACAAGGACAGAATATAAAGAAAACAGATCAGGTAAGAGAAGGAGATTTGTTGCAGATTTATGTAACGGATGGACAGATTGAGACTTACGTTACAGACACTGTAAAACTAGAAGGGGAAAGAGGACAAAGTTCCCATAAACAGTAACCGGGAGGAAATGATGAAAGACACGAAGAAGATAGAACAGGCTGCAAGTCTTGAGGAGTTATTTGGGAGACTGGATCGCGTCATTGGCGGACTGGAAGGAGAGGAGCTTTCTCTTGAAGATTCTTTTAATTTATATCAGGAAGGCATGGAACTTGTGAAGTGTTGTAATCGTACAATTAACGATGTGGAAAAAGAAAGTTCTTGCCTTGGATGAGAATGGAGAGAGTCATGAATTTTAAAGAAGAACAGAAAGAAAAAGTAGAAAAAATTGAAGCGATACTCAGAGAATATCTTCCGGAAGCAAACGGATATCAGAGTGTGATCATGGAAGCAATGGAATACAGTCTGATGGCAGGAGGTAAGCGCCTTCGCCCAATGCTGATGATGGAAACATACCGTCTGTTTGGTGGAGAGACAGAAGTGATTTATCCGTTTATGGCAGCAATGGAAATGATCCATACCTATTCACTGGTTCATGATGATCTGCCGGCAATGGATAATGATGAATACCGACGGGGACGAAAGACAACACATATTGTCTATGGAGAGGATATGGGAATCCTTGCGGGTGATGCACTTTTAAACTATGCATTTGAGACAGCATGCAAGGCGTTTGAGCAATTTCCGGAGGAAAGCCTTAGAATCGGACAAGCGATGAGAGTTCTGGCAAGAAAGGCAGGAATCTATGGTATGATCGGCGGACAGGTTGTAGATGTGAAAGAATCCGGACATCAGATTGATGAGGAAGTTCTTGATTTTATTTTCAGACTGAAGACAGGCGCACTGATCGAGTCTGCTATGATGATTGGAGCAATCCTTGCGGGAGCATCAAAAGAAGATGTAAAGAGTATGCAGAAAATCGCAGGAAAGATCGGAATGGCATTCCAGATCAGGGATGATATTCTGGATGTGACCAGCACGACAGAGCAGCTGGGCAAGCCGGTACATAGTGATGAGAAGAATGAAAAAGACAACATATGTAACACTTAAAGGAATCGAACAGGCTCATAAAGATGTGGAACGTATGACAGAAGAAGCAATCGATGAACTGAAAAAAAGTTCCCTGCCGGGGATAATTTCCTTGAGCAGCTTTTTTAAAATCTCTTGTATATAGAGAAAAATAAGATTGTCGGTGAGGAGGAACTTATGGCACTTGAAAAAGATTCAAAAGGCCAACGATATAAAAAGAACTGACAGAGGAAGAGCTGAAAGAATTATCGGATGAGATCCGGCGGTTTCTGATCGAAAAGATCAGTGTGACCGGAGGACATCTGGCATCCAATCTCGGAGTTGTTGAGCTTACGATGGCATTACATAAAGTACTTCATTTCCCAGAGGATAAACTGATCTGGGATGTGGGACATCAGTCTTATACACACAAGCTTCTGACAGGAAGAAAAGCAGGGTTTGATGAACTGAGAAAATACGGGGGAATGAGTGGATTTCCAAAAAGAAAAGAGAGCGAATGTGATGCATTTGATACGGGACACAGTTCGACTTCAATTTCAGCAGGGCTTGGTTATGTGGCCGCAAGAGAGCTTCAACAGGAGCATTATAACGTTGTATCTGTGATCGGAGATGGTTCTATGACCGGCGGTATGGCATATGAAGCATTGAATAACGCTTCCAGATTGAAAAAGTAATTTTATCATTGTACTCAATGATAATACGATGTCCATTTCCAAGAATGTTGGTGGTATGTCAAATTACCTGAATGGGCTTCGGACGACACAGGTATACTCAGACCTGAAGAGAGGTGTCGAAGATACGATCAAGAGGATTCCCGGCAGGGGAGAACGGATCGTCCATCAGGTGAAGAAGACGAAGAGCGGGATCAAACAATTATTTGTTCCGGGAATGTTTTTTGAGGATATGGGAATCACATATCTGGGTCCTGTAGACGGACATGATCTGAAGACATTAACAAAGACATTGAATGAAGCAAAACGGGTAAATCATGCAGTTCTTGTACATGTTGTGACAAAAAAGGGAAAAGGTTATCTTCCGGCAGAGACGAATCCGTCAAAATTCCATGGAACAGGACCTTTTGATGTGACAACAGGAGAAACGATCGGAGGGTCGGGGAAGGATTCTTATACAGATATTTTTTCCAAAGTGCTTGCAGATATCGGAAAGAAGGACAAGAAGGTTGTAGCTATTACTGCAGCGATGGCAGACGGAACCGGACTTTCCAGATTCGCAAAGCTATTTCCGGAAAGATTCTTTGATGTGGGAATTGCAGAAGAGCATGCGATGACATTTGCAGCAGGACTTGCTGCTGGGGGAATGAAGCCTGTTTTTGCGGTGTATTCATCTTTCTTACAGAGAGCGTTTGACCAGACGATTCATGATGTCTGTCTTCAGAATCTGCCGGTTGTGATCGCAGTAGACCGCGCAGGTCTTGTTGGAAGTGACGGAGAGACACATCAGGGAGTCTTTGATTTATCATTTTTATCATTGATCCCGAATCTTTCAATCCTGTCACCAAAGAACCGTTGGGAGATGGCGGATATGGTGCGCTTTGCAGTAGATTTCCAGTATCCGATTGCACTCCGCTATCCAAGAGGAGAAGCATATGAAGGACTGAAGGAATTCCGTGCTCCGATCGAATATGGAAAGAGCGAACTTCTATATGAAGAGAGTGAGATCGCGGTAATGTTTGTCGGACATATGTCTTTCCTTGCAGAACAGGTGCGTGAGGATCTTAAGGCAGCAGGGTATCAGTGTAGTCTGATCAATGCAAGATTTGTGAAACCTCTGGATACAGAGAGGATCCGGAAGATTTCAGAAAATCACAGGATCCTTGTGACAATTGAGGAAAATGTGCTTACAGGTGGATTTGGTGAGCAGGTAGAAGATTTTGTGATGCGCGAGGGTATCCCATTGAAAGTTTGCACAATCGGTATTTCAGATGATTATGTTGAACATGGAAATGTAGATGTCTTAAGAAAAGAAGTTGGTCTCGACAGAGAGAGTATTGTAAAAAAGGTCATTGCAGATGATCAGAGAATAAAGGAAGAAAAGTAACATGAAAGAACGGTTGGATGTTCTGCTGGTAAAGAGAAATCTGGCGGAGTCCAGAGAAAAAGCAAAAAGCAATTATTATGTCAGGAAATGTATTTGTAGAAGGTCAGAGAGAAGATAAGGCCGGAACAACATTTCCAGAGGAGGTAAATATTGAGGTACGCGGACATGTTCTCCCCTATGTGAGCCGTGGAGGTCTTAAGCTTGAGAAAGCAATGAAAGAATTCCATGTGACAGTAGATGGAAAGGTCTGTACAGATGTAGGATCTTCCACTGGCGGATTCACAGACTGTATGCTGCAGAATGGAGCAAAGAAAGTATTTGCCATCGATGTGGGAAGAGGACAGCTGGATTGGAAGCTGCGTCAGGATCCGAGGGTGGTATGTATGGAGCAGACGAATTTCCGTTATGTGACCCCGGAAGATCTTGGAGAACCTGTTGATTTTTCGTCGATTGATGTTTCGTTTATCTCTCTCACAAAAGTGCTTGGTGCAATCAGAGCGTATCTGACAGATGATGGAGAGATTGTAGCATTGATTAAACCACAGTTTGAAGCAGGACGTGAGAAGGTTGGAAAGAAAGGTGTTGTGCGAGAAAAAGAGTACACATCATGAAGTAATCGAGAAAGTGACAGAATTTGCGGTATCAATCGGATTTTCTGTACTTGAGATCACATTCTCTCCAATCAAGGGACCGAGAAGGAAATATCGAATACCTTGTACATTTGAAGAAATGTCCGGAAGAGGAAGCAAAGATTGAGACAAAGGAACTGGATCAGGTAGTGGATGAAGCATTCGCTGCTCTGGCAAAAATAAAAAGGTGATGGTATGGAATCTTTTTATATCATAACAAATCAATTAAAAGACAGAGATTATTCTGTTACGATTGAGATAAAAGATTATATTGAGAAAAAGGCAAATATGTTATTCTTGCGCAAAAGGACGAGGAAGGATTTATTGTTCCGGGAACGATTCCGGAGAACGTTGATTGCGGACTGGTTTTAGGTGGGGATGGAACTCTGATCCGTGCAATACGTGACCTTGAAGGGAATAAACTTCCGCTTCTTGGAATCAATATCGGAACGTTGGGGTATTTGGCAGATGTAGAATTGAAAGATTATAAATCTGCGATTGACAGACTTTGCGAGGAAGAGCCTAAAGTTGAGAAACGTATGATGTTGGAGGGGACAATGTCATCCGGTGAAAAATCTGGCGGTAAATGATATCGTTCTGACAAGAGAAGGGAATCTTCGTATTGTTCAGTTTAATGTATATGTGAATGGAACATTGTTGAATACATATCAGGCAGACGGTGTGATCATCTGTACACCGACGGGAAGTACAGGATATAATCTTTCCGCAGGTGGGCCGGTGGTAGAGCCAACAGCAAGTCTGATAGTTATCACTCCAATCTGTTCCCATGCACTTAACACGAGCAGTGTGGTGCTTTCAGCAGAGGATGATGTTGAAGTTGAGATTTGCGAGGGCCGTTATGGAAGGCAGGAGAAAGTAGCTTTATGTTATGACGGCGCTGTACAGAGACAATTGGTTAGCGGAGACAGAGTGAAGATCAGAAAATCAGATGCCAAAGCGCATCTTGTAAAATTAAGTGAAGAAAGTTTTATGATAACAATGCGCGAGAAGATGAAAGGAAATTGATACTATGAAAGTAAGCCGACATGCAAAGATAATTGAATTGATCAGTCAGTATGACATAGAGACGCAGGAGGAACTGGCAGAATATCTTAATAATGCCGGCTTCAAGGTGACTCAGGCAACGGTATCGAGAGATATCCGGGATCTGAAGCTGACAAAGTTGTCTGTAAACGGTGGGCGTCAGAAGTATATTGTCCATAGACAGGAAGATGACGGAATGAACGAAAAATATATCCGTGTGCTTCGTGACGGATTTGTTTCCATGGATATGGCACAGAATATCCTTGTGATCAAAACAGTTGCCGGAATGGCAATGGCGGTTGCTGCTGCAGTAGATGCAATGAAATGGAATGAAGTGGTTGGATGTATTGCGGGAGATGACACGATCATGTGCGCAATTCGTACAGTTGAAGATACAGCTGTAGTAATGGAGAATATAAGGAAATTGGTTTCAAGGAAAGCATAGGTGATATATGTTACAGAATCTGTATGTGAAAAATCTTGCTTTGATTGATGAAACAGAAGTAGAGTTTGGGGAAGGATTGAATATTCTGACCGGTGAAACCGGAGCAGGAAAGTCAATCCTTCTTGGCTCTGTTACGCTTGCACTGGGTGGAAAATACAATGCACAGATGCTTCGAAACGGGGCAAAAGCGGATTGGTAGAACTTACTTTTTTACATCAAAGAAGAAAAGATTTTAAAGAAGCTGGAGGCCTTGGACATTTATCCGGAAGACGGATATCTGACATTGAGCCGCCGCCGCCTTTTAGAAGGCCGAAGTGTCAGCAAGATTAACGGTGAGACAGTGAATATGAGCGTCCTTAAAGATGTAGCCAGTCTTTTGATTGATATTCATGGACAGCATGATAATCAGACATTGCTTCATCGAAAGAATCATTTAACACTGCTTGATCTTTATGGGAAAGAACAGACGGATCCGTTAAAAGAAAAAATGGCTTCCTGCTATCAGGAATGGAAGGCAGTATGTAAGAAGGTGGAACAATCTTCGCTGGATGAAGAGAGCCGAAGAAGAGAACTTTCTCTTGCTGAATTTGAAGTGAATGAGATTGAAGAAGCAGCTCTTAAAGAAGGTGAAGATGAACTTTTAGAAGAACAGTATCGCAAGATGACAGATAGCAGAAAACTCACAGAAGGAGTTGCAGAAGCGTATCAGTATACTGCAGAGGACGAACGTGGAAATGCAAGTGATTACTTAAGCCGTGGAATCCGAAGCCTTCAGGAGGCAGCAGATTTTGATGAAAAGGGAAGCCAGCTTTATGATCAGATCGTGGAGATTGATAGTCTGCTGAATGATTTCAACCGGGATCTGGCAGAATATGCAAAGAGTTTTGAATATTCGGAAGAAGAGTTTTCAGAAGTTGAGTCCCGCCTGAATGAAGTGAATCATTTAAAGGCAAAATATGGAAACACTGTCAGTGATATCTTTGCATATTGTGAGGAAAAAAAGACAGAGACTATCGGAACTGGAAGATTACGATTCTTTTATGCAGGAACTTTTGGAGAAACAGAAAAAAGCAGAAAAGCAGATGGAAAAGGCTGCGATGGAACTGCATGAAGTGCGTGAACAAAACGCAGTTAAATTTGCCGAGGAAATTGTTCATCAGATGTCGGAACTGAATTTCCTGGATGCACGTTTTGAAATTCGTTTGACAGAAGCAAAAAGTTATTCTGCACAAGGAAAAGATGATGCGGAGTTTTATCTGTCGGTTAATCCGGGAGAACCTGTGCGTCCACTGGGGGATGTCGCATCCGGAGGAGAGCTATCCCGTATTATGCTTGCAATCAAGACTGTACTTGCAGATGAAGAAGATACACCGACTTTGATATTTGATGAGATTGATAGTGGAATATCAGGAATCACAGCAGGTCGTGTCGGAGAGAGACTGCAGTTGATCGGAAAGAGCCGTCAGGTAATTTGTATTACACATCTTTCACAGATCGCAGCGGCAGCAGATATTCATTTTTGCATTCATAAAGAGGCAGAAGATAATTCTGTGAGAACACAGATCGAGAGACTTGATCAGGAAGACTCTGTTGCAGAGCTTGCAAGACTTCTTGGGGGAGCAAATGTGACAGATGGAATCATAGACAGTGCCAGAGAAAATGAAGGAACTGGCAAAAAGAGAAAAAAATACCAGTGTGAAAAGAAGAAGATCCACACATACTAAGAGCAGATGCAAACAGCATCTGCTTTTAATATTTGCAAGAGAGGAGTGTGGATCATGAAAGAACGCAGGAAAAGGAATATGAGCAGGACAGGTCTGTTGTTTATGTTCTGCTTATTGATGCTATGTGGCTGTGCACAGATTACAGGATTTATGGAAAATACGGAAGTTAGTGGCCGGGAAGTGGAAAGTCTGGCTGCGGAAAAGGAAGACGATACGGTTCTACTTGGAGGAATGCCGGTTGGAATTTATATGGAAACGGATGGTGTACTGGTTTTAGACACGGAGAAAATGACGGGGATGGATGGGAAGGAATATACACCTGCACAGGGTGTAGTGAGTTCCGGTGATTATATTACGGAAGTGAATCACCAGAAGATTGAGGGGAAAAAACAGTTGATGGATCTGGTGGAACATCTGGATGGAGAGAAGGTCCTTCTGACAGTCAGACGTGAAAATACGATATTAGAAAAAGAAATTGACTCCTGTGCAGATTTCAAAAGGAAATTATCGACTTGGAATCTGGGTGAGAGATAATGTACAGGGGCTTGGGACAATCACATTTTTGACAAAAATAACAGGTTCGCAGCACTGGGACATGGTATTCATGATATTGATACAAGTACACTTCTTACGATCAAAAAGAGGAACGCTTTATAGAACCAGTATTCAGAAAGTGCAAAAGGGAAGCAAAGGGAATCCCGGAACAATGGAAGGGATTATTGTTTATAATCGGTTTCATCGGCTTGGAGTGATCGAGAAAAATACGGATGCAGGTATTTATGGAGAATTAAATTCAGACAGAAGCTGGATAGGAGAGGAAGTTCCGATACAGGTAGCAAAAAAAAGAGGAAATAAAGACGGGGGAGGCAAGGATTCGCTGCTACATTGATGGTGAGGTGAAAGAATACACAATCTGTATAACACAAATTGACAAAGAATCCGACCAGGTGAACAAAGGAATGGTAATTCAGGTGACAGATACGGAATTGCTGGAAAAGACAGGGGGCATTATTCAGGGGATGAGCGGGAGTCCCATTATTCAGAATGGAAAACTGATCGGAGCTGTGACACATGTGTTTGTACAGGATTCGACAAAAGGATACGGTATTTTTATTGAAAATATGTTGAAAGAGGAAGAATCGTGAAAAGGGTCGAAAAGGATGTCGAAATACTACTGCAAGATTTTCTTGAATACGACAAAAAAGCTGGAATATAATACACGAGTGGTGTAACAAGACAAACGTTCTCAGAAAAAAAGGAGAGAAGAAGATGGAACATTTGAAAATAGCCATTGCTGATGATAACCAGAAAATTTTGGATCTTTTGGATCGTGTGATCGGGATGGAAAAAGACATGAATCTGGTCGGAAAGGCGAAAAATGGTGAAGAGATGTGTCAGATCATCAAAGATAAACAGCCAGATGTTGTTCTTCTCGACCTGATTATGCCGAAAATGGATGGATTGACGGTCATGGATCGGATCAATCATGACAAAACTGTCAGCAAGCATCCGTATTTTATCGTAATCACAGCAGTTGGGCAAGAAAAGATTACAGAAGATGCTTTTAATAAAGGTGCAAATTACTATATGATGAAACCGTTTCAAAATGAGATGTTGTTAGAACGAATCCGAAGTGCGGGGCGGATGTCACACGGTATGGAAACAAGAAGCTCTGAGGCGGCATCTGATAACAGAGGAGAAAGTCTGGAGACACGAGTGACAAATATGCTGCATGAGATCGGAATACCGGCTCATATTAAGGGGTATCATTATCTGAGAGATGCGATTATGATGGCGGTAGATGATATGGATGTGCTCAATGCGATCACAAAGATCCTGTATCCAACCGTTGCAAAGAAGTATCAGACAACATCAAGCAGAGTAGAACGTGCGATCCGACATGCGATTGAAGTGGCATGGAGCAGAGGAAAGCTGGACACTCTGGATGAACTTTTGGGTATACAGTAAGCAATGGAAAAGGGAAACCGACAAATTCTGAATTTATTGCTCTGATCGCAGATACAATACAATTGGAATACAGGCATGGAAAATAAGAAGCAAATACAATGAGAAATCCTTTGCATTATGATAAAAATGCGGTATAATATTTTATAAGTAATTGCCGAAAGAGGGCAAGTGAAAGTGGAGGATCTAAGTATGAAAAACATTTTGTTCGCTTCATCAGAATGTGTACCATTTATAAAGACCGGGGGTCTTGCTGACGTTGTAGGTTCACTTCCAAAAGATTTTGATAAAGAGAAATATGACTGCCGTGTAGTTTTACCTAAGTACATGTGTATGAAACAGGAGTGGGTAGAGCGCCTGGAGTATATCACAAACTTCTACATGGATTTTGCAGGAGAGAATCGCTATGTCGGAATCTTTAAGACAGAATTAAATGGAGTTACATTTTATTTCATTGATAATGAATTTTATTTTTCAGGATTTGCTCCATATGATGGAGATCCGAAGTGGAATATTGAAAAATTCTCTTTCTTCTGTAAGGCAGTTTTAAGTATTCTTCCGGTGATCGGGTTCCGGCCGGAGCTGATCCACTGTCACGACTGGGAGACGGGACTGATTCCGGTTTATCTGGACAATTTCCGTTTCTTTGGAGAATATTACAGAGGAATCAAGACAGTTATGACAATACATAACCTGAAGTTCCAGGGGTATGGGATACAAAGACTGTACAGGGAATCACAGGACTTCCGGATTATTATTTCGTTCCGGATAAGCTTGAGGCATACAAAGATGCTAATATGCTCAAAGGCGGTATTGTTTATGCAGATAAGGTGACAACAGTAAGTCATAGCTATGCAGAAGAGATCAAGACACCGTTCTATGGAGAAGGTCTTGACGGACTGATGGCAGCAAGATCAAATGATCTTTGCGGTATTGTGAATGGTCTGGATTACAATGACTGGAATCCGGATACAGATTATAGAATCGCAAAGACATTTAACGTTGAGAATTTCCGGAAAAACAAACCGGTGAATAAGGCTGCTCTTCAGGAAGAACTGGGACTGGATCAGGACAGCCATGTGATGCTGATCGGAATTGTATCCCGTCTGACAGACCAGAAGGGATTTGACCTGATCGATTATATGATGGATGAGATGTGTCAGGATGCGGTACAGATCGCAGTGCTTGGTACGGGAGACCCAAAGTATGAGAATATGTTCCGCCACTTTGCATGGAAGTATTCAGGAAAGGTTTCTGCGAATATTTTCTATTCGGATGATCTTTCTCACAGACTTTATGCCGGATGTGATGCATTCCTTATGCCATCCTTATTCGAGCCATGCGGACTCAGCCAGCTGATGAGTCTGAGATACGGAACACTTCCGATCGTTCGTGAGACAGGAGGATTGAAAGATACTGTAGAACCGTACAATGAGTTTGAGAAGACAGGTACAGGATTCAGTTTCTCCAATTATAATGCACATGAGATGCTGAACACCGTACGTTATGCAGAAAGAATTTATTATGATAAGAAGCGTGACTGGAACAAGATGATCGAGCGCGCGATGGCTCAGGATTTCTCATGGATGAATTCTGCAAGACAGTATGAAGATCTGTACAGAAGTCTGATCGGAGAATAAGAATTATAAGAAGTAACAAAGAAGTAATACAAGAGTAACACAAGAGCAAGGAGTAACAGACCCGATGAAAATTATTGACAAACTGAACCAGAAAGGCATCCACATTTCTTTTGAGGTGTTTCCGCCGAAGACAGATGCAGGATTTGACAAAGTATTATCAGCAACAGATGAGATTGCCAAACTGAACCCATCTTATATCAGCGTAACCTATGGAGCCGGTGGCGGAACAAGCAAGAACACAGTGAAGATCGCATCCCATATTAAGGATGATCTCGGAGTGATGAGTCTTGCACATCTGACATGTGCTTCATCCACAAAAAGAAGAAGTTGGAGAGGTAATTGAAAACCTGAAGGCTCATGGAATTGAGAATATTCTCGCTTTACGAGGAGATATTCCGGAAGGCATGACATTCCCTGATGGTGATCGATTCCATTATGCTTATGAACTGGTACAGGAGATCAAGAAACATGGGGATTTCTGTATTGGTGCAGCATGTTATCCGGAAGGACATGTGGAGCAGGAACATAAAGAGGATGATATCCGTTATCTGAAACAGAAGGTAGACAGTGGAGTTGATTTCCTTACAACACAGATGTTCTTTGATAATGATATCCACTACAACTTCCTTTACAGAATCAGAGAAGCAGGGATCACAGTTCCGGTTCTGCCGGGAATCATGCCGATTACCAGTGCTGCTCAGATGAAGCGAAGCCAGGAACTTTCCGGAACAGTATTTCCGAGAAGATTTCTTGCAATATTAGATCGCTTCGGAAGTTCTCCGGAGGCGATGAAGCAGGCAGGAATTGCCTATGCAACAGATCAGATTATTGATCTTCTTGCGAACGGTGTGAACAATATTCATATTTATTCTATGAATAAGCCGGAAATTGCAGTAGCAATTATGAATAATCTTTCCGAGATTATCAAGTGTTAAGAAAGTGGATGACCAGATGATAGAGACAGAGAAGAGAGTACGTGAAGCAGTTCGTTATCTGGGATTTGGAAGAAATGAGGCAGATGAGCGAACCTTGGAACTGATCCAACAGTCTTTCAAAGACCTGGAACAGGAAGCAGGGCCTAAGTCCATCTGCCAAATTTTTGATTTAAATCATACAGAAGACGGAAGACTGGTTATTGGACAGATGGAGATTCAAAGTAAGAGTCTGAGCAGAAATCTGAAAGGATGCCGTCAGGTTGTTCTTTTCGAGCAACACTTGGCGCCGGAGTTGACCGGCTGATGCGCAGGATTTCTCTGACAGATATGGCAAGAGCAGTTGTTTTACAATCCTGTGCAGCGGCAATGTTAGAAGAATATTGCGACGAGTGTCAGAAGAAGATTGCGGAAGAGCTTGAAGAAGAACATTTGTATTTAAGACCGAGATTCAGCCCTGGATATGGAGATTTTGACATCTGTTATCAGGAACCGATCGTAAGAATGTTAAATTGTGCAAAGACGATCGGGCTGACTTTGACAGACAGTTTTATGATGACACCAACAAAGTCGGTAACAGCAGTGATTGGAATCAGTACGCAGAAAGACAGATGTCCAATCTCAGGATGTGAGGTCTGTACGAAAAAAAAAGACTGTGAATACCGACGATAAGCAAGAGATAAGATAGGAAGGATTGATACAAAAAGATGATACGAGAACGCCTGGGAAAAGAGTTATTATATTTTGATGGCGGAATGGGAACCCTGCTTCAGGCAAAGGGACTTCAGCCGGGAGAATTACCGGAGACATGGAATGTTACACATGCGGATGAGATCAAAAACATTCACAAACAATATATTTCAGCAGGAAGTGATATTGTACTTGCAAACACATTTGGAGCGAATGCATTGAAATTCCATTGCGATGATTTTCCATTGGAAGAAATTATTCGTCTTGCGATCAGGCATGTGAAGGATGCGGCTGAAGAGGCAAGTGGTGGAAGAAGAATCTACACAGCACTGGATGTCGGACCGACAGGAAAGCTTTTAAAACCGATGGGGGATCTGGATTTCGAGACAGCATATGAGACATTCAAAGAAGTTATGATCCTCGGAGAGAAAGCCGGTGCGGATCTGATCCATATTGAGACCATGAGTGACACTTATGAACTGAAGGCAGCAGTGCTTGCAGCGAAAGAGAATACATCTCTTCCGGTTTTCGCTACGACGATTTTTGACGAGCGTGGAAAGCTTCTGACCGGAGCAGATGTTCCGTCTGTTGTGGCAATGCTTGAAGGATTAAGGATCGATGCCCTTGGAATCAACTGTGGAATGGGACCGGAGCAGATGCTGCCGATCCTGGAGCAGATCATGAAGTACTCCTCTGTGCCTGTGATCGTCAAACCGAATGCAGGTCTTCCTAAGCAGAAAGACGGAGAAACTTATTACGATGTTTCTCCGGAAGAATTTGCTTCTGTTATGCGTCATGTTGTTGATCTTGGGGCAGTTGTGATCGGGGGATGCTGCGGAACAACTCCTGCACATATTGCAGAGATGGTGAAGCAGTGTAAAGACATTCCGGTGAAGCCGATTGAGAAGAAAAAGTTATACTGTAGTATCTTCTTATGGACAGAGTGTGTTCCTTGGAACCGGATCAAAGATTATTGGTGAGCGTATTAATCCAACCGGAAAGAAACGCTTTAAACAGGCGCTTAAGGAACATGATCTTGATTATATTTTAAAAAGAAGGAATTGCACAGCAGGATAACGGTGCACATATTCTGGATGTTAACGTAGGACTTCCGGATATTGACGAGCCGACATTGATGAAGGAAGTTGTTCAGGAACTTCAGAGTGTGACGAATCTTCCGCTTCAGATTGATACGGTTGATACGGTTGCGATGGAGAATGCACTTCGCATTTACAATGGTAAGGCGATGGTCAATTCAGTCAGTGGAAAGCAGGAGTCAATGGATGCAGTATTCCCACTGATCCGGAAGTATGGCGGTGTTGTGATCGGCCTGGCACTTGATGAAGACGGAATCCCGGCAACAGCCGAGGGACGTGTACAGATTGCGAAGAAGATTATCGCAGAGGCAGCAAAATACGGTATCGAGAAGAAAGATATTGTAATTGATGCCCTGGCAATGACGATCAGTTCAGAACCGGAAGGAGCAAAGGTGACACTTGAGACACTTCGCAGACTTCGTGACGAAGTTGGTGTGTGTACTGTGCTTGGTGTATCAAATATTTCTTTCGGTCTCCCAAGCAGACCGATTGTAAACTCCATCTTTTATACGATGGCAATGCAGAATGGTCTGAGCGTTGGAATTATCAATCCGAACTCGGAGGATATGATGAAGGCATGGTATGCATACCATGCGTTAATGAATCTGGACAGCAACTGTGAGAATTATATTAATAAATATGCACAGCAGCCGGGAACAGCTCCGGTTTCCGCAACAGGTTCAGCTCACAAGATGACACTGAAAAGTGCAATTGAAAGAGGACTTCGTGAAGAGGCGAACAGCATTACATCTGAGATGATTCAGGAGAAAGATGGTCTGGAGATCATTAACGAAGAGCTGATCCCGGCACTGAATACGGTAGGTGAAGGATTTGAGAAGGGAACAGTCTTTTTTGCCTCAGCTACTGATGAGTGCTGAAGCGGCCAAGACAGCATTTGCGGTGCTTAAAGAGAAAATGGATAGCAGCGGAGAAGTTCAGGAGAAGAAAGGAAAGATCATTCTTGCTACAGTAAAAGGGGATATCCATGATATCGGTAAAAATATCGTGAAGGTTCTGCTTGAAAACTATAGCTTTGATGTGATCGATCTTGGAAAGGATGTTCCGCCGGAGACAATTGTTGACACAGTACTTGAACAAGATATTCATCTGGTAGGATTAAGTGCTTTGATGACAACAACTGTCGTAAGTATGGAAGAGACGATCAGACAGCTTAGAGAGAAAGCTCCGCATTGTCTTGTGATGGTAGGAGGCGCTGTACTGAATCAGGACTACGCAGATATGATAGGAGCTGATTTCTATGGCAAAGATGCCATGCAGTCGGTTCATTATGCACAGAGAGTTTTTGGAACTGAAGAATAGGAGGAGATCAAAAATGAGAGGATTACAGACACCGGTCCGTGCAATCCGCAGACAAGTATTTACAGAAGTTGCCAAGCTTGGATTTAAAGCAAATGCAGAGACATTGGTAGCAGATATGGAAGCAATTCCATATGAAATCGTAGGAGAAGATTCAGAAGTAAAATACCGTGAGAGCATTTATCGTGCAAGAGCAGTCGTAAGAGAAAGACTCCGTCTTGCGATGGGACTTTCCCTTCGTCCGGAGAATAAGCCGGTCCATTTGACAGCGGGAGTTGAGGCCAGTAATATTTCTGAAAAATATTATGAGCCGCCGCTGATGCAGGTGATTCCGTCAGGCTGCGAGAGCTGTGAGGAGAATAAATACGAGGTCAGCAATGTATGTAAGGGCTGCCTTGCACATCCTTGTCAGGAAGTCTGTCCGAGGGGCGCTATTTCCATGGTGAATGGAAAATCCTTTATCGATCAGGATAAATGTATCAAGTGTGGAAAGTGCAAGTCTGTCTGTCCATACGATGCGATTGCCAAGAAGGAGCGTCCTTGCAAGAAAGCTTGTGGAGTGAATGCAATTACATCGGATAAATTAGGACGTGCTTATATTGATGCTGACAAATGTGTTTCCTGCGGTATGTGTATGGTAAGCTGTCCGTTTGGTGCGATCTCTGACAAGTCTCAGATCTTCCAGCTGGCTCGTGCACTTTCAGAAGGAGAAGAGATTGTGGCTGAGGTAGCACCGGCATTGGTTGGTCAGTTTGGACCGAATATTAATGTAAGAAACTTCAAAGCAGCTCTTGAAGAACTCGGATTTTCAGAGACATATGAGGTTGCTCTTGGAGCGGATATCGGAGCAATTGCGGAAGCACATCATTATGTGAATAAAGTGACAACCGGAGAACTTCCATTTCTTCTGACATCCTGTTGTCCATCTTGGGCAATGCTTGCGAAGAAGTTCTTCCCGGATCTGATCGATCAGATCTCACAGGAACTGACTCCGATGGTTGCAACAGCACGAACAATCAAACAGGAACATCCGAATGCGAAGGTTGTATTTATCGGACCTTGTGCAGCAAAGAAGCTGGAAGCTTCCAGGACGTACTGTGAGAAGTGATGTGGATTTCGTTGTTACATTTGAAGAATTGCAGGCAATGTTTGATGCGAAAGGAATTGATCTGACAGCTTATGAGGCAGAGTCTTCTTTCCATGATGCGACAGGAGCCGGACGTGGATACGCCTGTGCAGGAGGAGTTGCAAAGGCAATCGAAGAATGTATTAACGAGTATTACCCTGGAACGCAGGTTAATATTGAGCATGCGGAAGGTCTGGCAGAATGTAAGAAGATGCTGACACTTGCCAAAGCCGGAAGAATGAATGGATGTCTGATCGAGGGTATGGGATGTCCTGGCGGATGTATTGCAGGAGCTGGAACGAATATTCCAATCCCGACTGCGAAGAAGGATGTCGCAGCTTATGTCAAAAACTCAAGCAGAGCACTTCCACCGAAAGAACTGGAAGAAATTGAACTGAAATAAGTAAATATAAGGATAATAACCGGCCTCCGCTTTACAAACGGAGGCTGTTGTGGTATATTACAGAATAGGCTTTTTATGAGCGAAAGAGGAGGATGGATGTATGCAGCCATACGGAGTAAACCAATTAAGAAAGATGTTCCTGGAATTTTTTGAGAGTAAAGGACATCTGAAAATGAAAAGTTTTTCACTGGTGCCGCACAATGACAAGAGTCTTTTGCTGATCAATTCAGGAATGGCTCCGCTGAAACCATATTTTACCGGACAGGAGATTCCGCCAAGAAGACGAGTGACAACCTGTCAGAAATGTATCCGTACCGGAGATATCGAGAATGTAGGTAAGACCGCCCGCCACGGCACATTTTTTGAGATGCTTGGTAATTTCTCATTTGGAGATTATTTTAAGCATGAAGCAATCGAATGGTCCTGGGAGTTCCTTACAGAAGTTGTGGGACTTGATCCGAACAGATTATATCCTTCAGTATACGAAGATGATGATGAGGCGTTTGACATCTGGAATAAGCAGATCGGCGTTCCAGCAGAACGCATCTTCCGGTTTGGTAAGGAAGATAACTTCTGGGAACATGGTGCCGGTCCTTGCGGTCCATGTTCTGAGATTTACTATGACCGCGGAGAAAAATACGGATGTGGCAAACCGGGATGTACAGTCGGATGCGAATGTGACCGTTATATGGAAATTTGGAACAACGTATTCAGCCAGTTTAATAATGACGGACATGGAAATTATACCGATCTGATCCAGAAGAATATCGATACTGGTATGGGACTGGAGCGTCTGGCATGTATCGTACAGGATGTAGATTCCATGTTCGATATCGATACAATGAAAGCACTGAGAGATCATGTATGTAACCTCTCCGGCAAGCAGTACGGAACAGATCACGAGACAGATGTCTCTCTGCGTGTCGTTACAGATCATGTCCGTTCCGTGACATTTATGGTTTCTGATGGTATCTTACCTTCTAACAGCGGTCGTGGATATGTTCTCCGCCGTCTGTTAAGACGTGCATGCCGTCACGGAAAGCTGCTCGGAATTGACGGAGCATTCCTTGTAAAGCTTGCAACGACTGTAATTGAAGGTTCCAAGGACGGATATCCGGAGCTGGAAGAAAAGAAAGAGTTTATCTTTAATGTGATTGCAAAGGAAGAGGCGAACTTCAATAAGACGATCGATCAGGGACTTGCAATCCTTGCAGATATGGAAGCTGAGATGGAGAAGAATGGAGAGAAAGTTCTTTCCGGAGAGAATGCATTTAAGCTTTATGATACTTATGGATTCCCAATCGACCTGACAAGTGAGATCCTGGAAGAAAAGGGGCTGACTTATGACGAGGAAGGATTCAAGAAAGCACAGGAAGAACAGCGTGCGAAATCAGAAGGAACATTCGGAACTCATTCTTATACAGGAAAAGAAGTTTCTGTATACGATCAGCTGGATGCAGCACTTGAGACAGAATTTGTCGGATATGACAATCAGACATTTGATTCTAAGGTTACAGCTCTTACAACAGAGACAGAAGTTGTTGATGCACTTTCTGATGGAGAAAAGGGAACAATCATTGTTGAGCAGACCCCGTTCTATGCAACGATGGGTGGACAGGAAGCTGACAAGGGAGTGATCCGGACAGCAGAAGGTGAGTTTGTTGTAGAGGATTGTATCCACCTTGCAGGAACAAAGGTTGGACATGTAGGACATGTTGTAAAAAGGAATGATCAAGATTGGTGATGCGGTAACTCTTGAAGTTGACGCAAAGAACCGTGCACTTACAGAAAGAAACCACAGTGCGACGCATCTGCTTCAGAAAGCACTTCGTACAGTACTTGGAAGTCATGTAGAGCAGGCAGGATCTTTTGTAAATGCGGACAGACTTCGTTTCGACTTTACACATTTCTCAGCAGTAACACCTGAGGAACTGAAGAAAGTTGAAGAAATTGTGAATGAGCAGATCACAAATGCTCTCGCAGTTGTGACAAAGAACCTTCCAATCGAGGAAGCAAGAAAGACAGGAGCACAGGCTCTGTTTGGCGAGAAATATGGTGACGTTGTACGTGTCGTAGATATGAGCGGATTCTCCGTTGAATTCTGTGGTGGTACACATGTTAAGAATACATCAGAGATTACAGCACTGAAGATTATTTCTGAGAGTGGTGTAGCAGCAGGTGTTCGTCGTATTGAAGCCCTGACATCTGAAGGACTTATGAACTACTATGCTGAGATGGAGCGTCTTCTCAAAGAAGCAGCACAGCTTGTAAAAAAGCAACTCCGGAGAATCTTGCAGAGAAGATCACACATCTTCAGGCAGAGAACAAGTCTCTGAAGGGAGAAGTTGAGAGTCTTAAGAGCAAGATGGCTCAGAGCGCAGCAGGAGACATCCTTGACCAGGTGAAAGAAGTAAAAGGTGTGAAGCTTCTTGCAGCACAGCTTGACGGTGTTGATATGAATGGACTTCGTGACCTTGGAGACCAGCTCAAAGAGAAGCTTGGCGATGGTGTGGTAGTTCTTGCATCTGTCAAAGACGGCAAAGTAAGCCTGATGGCTACAGCAACAGACGGAGCAATGAAGCAGGGAGCACATGCCGGAAATCTTGTGAAAGCAATCGCAGGTCTTGTTGGCGGAGGCGGCGGTGGTCGTCCGAACATGGCTCAGGCAGGTCGAAAGAACCCAGCAGGAATCCCGGATGCACTTGCAAAAGCAGAAGAAGCACTGGCTGATCAGATTAAATAAAGCTATTAAATAAAGTCATTGTAAAGAGAAATCTGTCTGTGGCAGATTCTCTTTTTAGAAGCGAGAAAAAAGTATAAAAAATCATAAAAAAATAAAAAGCAGTTGACGTTTTGAAAAAATATGTTATAATAATATCCAGTGCAATAAATATACCCGAACAGTCGTATGATGCACAATACAAGGCTGGAGGGGAGGTTAGGTGTGAGACTATGTCAAATGTAATCGTTAAAGATAATGAATCATTAGACAGCGCTTTACGCAGATTCAAAAGAAACTGCGCAAAGGCTGGTATTCAGCAGGAGATTCGCAAAAGAGAGCATTACGAGAAGCCAAGCGTAAAACGTAAGAAGAAGTCTGAAGCAGCTAGAAAACGTAAATATAATTAATATGTGCAAATGGACAGAGTACTGGAAACAGTACTCTGTTTTTTGATATTCGTACAGAGTCAGGCAGTCATAGATAGACAAAGAGGCGTTATGCTTGCATAAAAGCCTCTTTGTCTATCTATGGCTATGTGGCGGATACGCCACAGCGATAAAAAAAGCGAAGCATTTTAGAGCTGCCTGGCTCAAAAAGGGGAATGTAGGAACACCGGAAAGGAGCGTTATACTTGCGTAAAAACCACCATTTCCCTATCTGTTTACTCGACATATAACCTTAAATATGCTGAAAATTGCAATTTGATACATTAGTTCATGCAGTTTTATCAACTTAAAGTGATAAAACTTTAAAATAATGCAATTAATGATTGACAATCTTTCATTTAGCTTATAAAATAAACGAGTAGACAACGGTGTCTGGGGTAACAGATTGCTTGTCAGTCTGTTTTTCTTGTTTTAGAAAAGACATTAGTTGACGAAAGATACAATAGTATCAGGGAGATAGAAATCCCAATCTATTTATTCTAGGAGGTAATTAAGATGTCATACGTTGATGAAGTGATTGATTTAGTTGTAAAGAAGAATCCTGCTGAGCCGGAATTCCATCAGGCAGTAAAAGAGGTACTGGAATCTCTTCGTGTTGTGATCGAGGCAAATGAAGAAAAATTCCGCAAAGAAGCTCTTCTTGAGAGACTTGTAGAGCCTGAAAGACAGATCAAATTCCGTGTTCCGTGGGTAGATGATAACGGACAGGTACAGGTAAATACCGGATACCGTGTACAGTTCAACAGCGCCATCGGACCATACAAAGGAGGTCTTCGTCTTCATCCATCCGTAAACCTTGGTATTATCAAATTCCTTGGTTTTGAGCAGATTTTCAAGAACTCTCTTACAGGACTTCCGATCGGCGGAGGTAAAGGTGGATCTGATTTCGATCCTAAGGGAAAATCTGACAGAGAAGTTATGGCATTCTGCCAGAGCTTTATGACAGAGCTTTGCAAATATATTGGTGCTGATACTGATGTTCCTGCAGGAGATATCGGTACAGGTGCAAGAGAGATCGGATATATGTTCGGTCAGTACAAGAGAATCCGTGGACTGTATGAAGGTGTTCTTACAGGAAAAGGTCTTACATACGGTGGATCTCTTGCACGTACAGAAGCAACAGGATATGGTCTTCTGTATCTGACAGAGGAACTTCTGAAACTTAATGGAATCGAGCTTGCAGGTAAGACAGTTGCTGTTTCCGGTGCTGGTAACGTTGCAATCTACGCAATCCGAGAAAGCACAGCAGCTTGGTGCTAAGGTTGTTACAGCAAGTGATTCTACAGGATGGGTATATGATCCAGAAGGAATCGACGTTGCAGCCCTCAAAGAGATCAAGGAAGTGAACAGTGCAAGACTTACAGAATACAAGAAGTATCGTCCGAACTCAGAGTATCATGAGGGAAGAGGCGTATGGAATGTGAAGGTTGATATCGCTCTTCCATGTGCTACACAGAACGAGCTGCACCTTGAGGATGCACAGGCACTTGTTGCGAACGGATGTATTGCAGTATGTGAAGGTGCTAACATGCCTACGACTCTGGAAGCTACAGAGTACCTGCAGAAAAATGGTGTGATTTTTGCACCTGGTAAAGCATCTAACGCTGGTGGAGTTGCCACATCCGCACTTGAGATGTCACAGAACAGCGAACGTCTGAGCTGGACATTTGAAGAAGTAGATGCTAAACTTAAAAACATCATGGTTAATATTTGCCATAATATGTCTGATGCAGCTGAGAAATACGGCTTCAAGGGCAACTACGTTGTAGGTGCTAACATTGCCGGATTTGAAAAGGTTGTAGATGCAATGACAGCTCAGGGAATCGTTTAGGATTTAAGAAAATAGATTGAGATTTTCATTGATCGATTGATAGAATAGAAAGGATACCTTATGGATAGAATGTCTGTAAGGTATTCTTTTTATATATTAGGAAAGTGCTTTCCTAATATGCAAAAAACGCTCCGCGATCTTTTTAGTGTTAAAATCCTGAAAATATTTCCTAAAAAGAAAATAAAGTTTATTGACATTATCAGGAAAAATGAGTATAGTTTATTTTAGTAAAAGGGAGTAACTGGCGCTTTGAGTAGCGTTTGCGATCCGTCAATACGATGGAAGAAGTCCATCCGGATCGTGATGAAATAGTGAGACTTTTATTGCATGTAAGAAGCGGTGCAATAATTGTCTCTTTTTTTATTCGCACTGCAGATTAATCAGGATTATGGGTCACAAAAGAAGAGTGAACAATAACCAGTTAGGAGGAATGGCAGTGAAAGCATATTATCAATTATCGGGAGAAGAAGTTTTAAGAGAAGTGAATGGCTCGGAAGAACCATTAACAAAAGAACAGATCAGTGAAAATCAAAGGAAATACGGCCCGAATGAACTGACTGAAGGAAAAAAAGAAGACAACATTTCAGATTTTTTTTGGAGCAATATAAGGATTTTTCTGGTGATCATCCTTATTATAGCAGCAATCGCATCAGGATTTATGGGAGATATTGAGAGCGCAGCTGTTATTGTTATCGTGATCACAATGAATGCAATTCTGGGAACTGTGCAGACAGTAAAGGCAGAGTCATCTCTGGCAAGTCTGAAGAAATTATCCGGTCCGGAAGCAAAAGTTCTTCGTGATGGAGTGGTTGTCCCGATTCCGTCTTCAGAAGTTACTGTTGGAGACATTATTATGTTAGAGGCGGGAGACTATATTCCTGCAGATGGACGTATTCTGGAATGTGCAAGCATGAAGGTTGACGAAAGTGCATTGACGGGAGAGAGTCTTGGTGTCGAGAAGACGACAGATGTGATTGAACAGGACGAAGTTCCTCTTGGAGACCGTATTAATATGGTATATTCCGGAAGCTTTCTCACGTATGGAAGAGGTTCTTTTTTGTAGTTACAGAGATTGGAATGAATACAGAAGTTGGTAAAATTGCAAGTCTTCTGAAGACGACATCTGAGAAGAAGACTCCATTGCAGGTGAACCTGGATCAGTTTGGACAGAAATTATCCATTTTAATTCTTGTATTCTGTGCGATTTTGTTTGGAATCAGTGTTTTCCGTGGTGAGAATATTGGAAATGCATTTCTTTTTTGCAGTAGCTCTTGCAGTTGCAGCAATTCCGGAGGCGTTAAGTTCAATCGTTACGATCGTTCTTTCTTTTGGAACGCAGAAAATGGCGAAAGAACATGCAATTGTTCGAAAACTACAGGCAGTAGAAGGACTGGGAAGTGTATCCATTATCTGTTCAGATAAAACTGGAACCCTGACACAGAATAAGATGACAGTAGAGCATTATTATGTAGATGGCCGAGCATTTCCGCAGACAAGATTGATCTCCGGGATCTGTCTCAGAGTAGACTCCTTATCAGCAGTATCCTTTGTAATGACTCTACGAATATTGATGGTGTAGAGATCGGAGATCCGACAGAGACAGCACTGATTAATTTAGGAAGCAGTCTTGGTCTTGACCCGGAAGAAGTCAGAGTAAAGTATCCAAGAGAAAGTGAGAATCCATTCGATAGCGACCGTAAGATGATGGCAACAAAGCATTCATTAAACGGAGTGCCAACGATGATTGTCAAAGGAGCAGTTGATGTTCTTTTGAACCGGACAGACTGGGTTGAGATGAAAGGGGAGACTCATGAGATCACAGAAGAGACAAGAAGAGTAATCGAAGAGCAGAATCAGAAATACTCAAGAGAGGGATTACGAGTTCTTGCATTTGCTTATAAAAAGTATCAGATGAGACGGAACTTACGCTGGAGGATGAAGATCATCTGATATTCCTGGGGCTGATCGCAATGATGGATCCGCCGAGAGAAGAGTCAAAAAGCTGCTGTAGAAGAGTGTAAATGTGCAGGAATCCGTCCGATTATGATTACAGGAGATCATAAGGTGACAGCTGCTGCCATTGCAAAGAGAATTGGAATTCTTGAAAATGAATCCGAAGCCTGTGAGGGTGCAGAGATTGACAAAATGTCCGATGAAGAACTGAAAGACTTTGTGGAAGGGATTTCTGTTTACGCCGAGTTTCTCCTGAACACAAGATCCGTATCGTGCGTGCATGGCAGGAGAAAGGAAAACATTGTATCCATGACAGGAGATGGTGTTAATGATGCCCCGGCACTGAAAAAGGCAGATATAGGAGTGGCGATGGGAATTACCGGAAGCGAAGTGTCAAAAGACGCTGCAGCAATGGTTTTGACAGATGACAATTTTGCGACTATTATTAAAGCAGTAGAGAATGGAAGAAATATATATCGCAATATTAAAGCATCCATTCAGTTTCTGCTTTCGGGAAATTTTGGAGCAATCCTGGCAGTGCTTTATGCTTCACTGATGGCACTTCCGGTACCGTTCGCACCGGTTCATCTGTTGTTCATTAATCTGCTGACAGACAGTCTTCCGGCAATTGCTCTTGGATTGGAACCACATTCGAAAAATGTGATGAAAGAAAAGCCACGACCGATAAATGAATCCATTTTAACGAAAGACTTTTTGATCAATATCGGACTGGAAGGATTATCAATCTGTACCATGGTCATGATTGCATTTACAATTGGATACAAAGACGGTAATGCACTACTTGCAAGTACAATGGCATTTGCAACACTTTGCTGTTCAAGATTGTTCCATGGGTTTAACTGTAAATCAAATCGTCCGGTTGTATTTACAAAAAAGAGTCTTTAATAACATTTACCTGATCGGTGCTTTTGTAATTGGAATGATTCTGATCACGCTTGTTGTGACTGTTCCTGGACTGCATAACATCTTTAAAGTGCAGACACTGACATTATCGCAGTTACTTACTGTGTATGGTCTTGCAGCATTGAATCTTCCGATTATACAGATGATAAAGGCAGTTCGTGCAAAATTTAGAAAATAGGAGGAACAACAGTATGAAGAAAGTCGAGAAACCAAAGAAGCCATTAATCTTTTACTATTTGATTGCTTTGATTATTCTCGTGCTTCTTAACACATTTCTTTTTCCGAATATTCTAGGAAAGAATAAGGTGAAAGAAGTCGATTATGGAACCTTTCTTACTATGGTCGAGGGAAAAGAAGTATCAAAAGTAGAGTTGAATGGAGACACTATTTATTTTACAGATAATAGCGAGGAACCGAAATATTATGAGACAACAACGTTTGATGATCCAAATCTGGTAAATCGTCTGGAAGATGTGGGATGTGAATTCGGAAGAGTCGCACAGCAGGAGATGAATCCGCTTCTTAGCTTTTTTCCTTGTATGGATTTTACCACTTTTGATCTTCTGGGCATTAGGACAGTGGCTTGCAAAGAAGATGATGGCCAAGATGGGTGGAGGTGCAGCAGGAAATCCGTTCATGCAGTTCGGAAAGAGCAATGCGAAGGTTTATGTGGAATCTACAACAGGAATCACTTTCCAGGATGTAGCCGGAGAAGATGAAGCGAAGGAACTGCTGACAGAGATTGTGGATTTTCTTCATAACCCGCAGAAATATACGGAGATCGGTGCAGTATGTCCGAAAAAGGAGCACTGCTTGTAGGACCTCCGGGAACCGGTAAAACCCTGCTGGCAAAGGCGGTGGCAGGAGAAGCAAATGTTCCATTTTTCTCAATGTCACGGTTCTGAATTTGTTGAAATGTTCGTCGGTATGGGTGCTTCTAAGGTAAGAGATCTTTTCAAGCAGGCAAATGAAAAAAAGCACCTTGTATTGTTTTTATTGATGAGATTGATACCATCGGCAAAAAGAGAGATAATGCAGGATATGGTGGAAATGATGAGCGTGAGCAGACATTGAACCAGTTGCTGACAGAGATGGATGGATTCGATGCATCTAAGGGTGTTGTGATCCTTGCTGCAACGAACCGTCCCGACAGTCTTGATCCGGCACTTTTAAGACCGGGAAGATTTGACCGGCGGATTCCGGTGGAACTTCCGGATCTTAAAGGGCGTGAAGAGATTCTGAAAGTTCATGCGAAAAAGGTCAGACTGGGAGATGACATTGACTTTAATGCAATCGCAAGAGCAGCATCCGGGGCATCCGGAGCGGAGCTGGCGAATATGGTGAATGAAGCGGCACTGCGCGCAGTCAGAGAGAATCGTAAATATGTAACACAGGCGGATCTTGAAGAGAGTATTGAGACGGTTATTGCCGGATATCAGAAGAAGAATCAGGTACTTTCTTCCAAGGAAAAATTAATTGTTTCTTATCATGAAATCGGTCATGCGTTGGTAGCAGCATTACAGACGAATTCAGCACCGGTTACAAAGATCACGATCATTCCGCGTACATCAGGTGCCTTGGGATATACAATGCAGGTTGAATCAGAAGAACGGAATCTGATGACACAGGAAGAGCTGATCAACAAGATCGCGACACTGACCGGAGGAAGATGCGCAGAAAAACTGATTTTTAATTCTATCACAACAGGCGCATCGAATGATATCGAGCAGGCAACAAAGCTTGCAAGAGCAATGATCACGCGTTATGGAATGAGTGACCGGTTTGGTATGGTTGCTCTTGAGACGCAGAACAATCCATATCTGGGAGGAGACAGCAGTTTAAGTTGTTCACCGCAGACAGCAGCAGATATTGATCAGATGGTTGTAGATACCGTAAAACACGGATATGATACAGCGATGGATCTTTTGGAGAAAAACCAGAAGAAACTTCATGAGCTTGCAAAATACCTGTATGAGAAAGAAACAATTACAGGAGAAGAATTTATGCAGATTTTGACGAGAACGGAGACGTCGGAAGAAGCAGAAGGGAAGTAACAGATGGCAAGAAGCAGAAACAAGAAAACAGAGATTGAAGAAGAAATAGAGAAGCGGATACCGACAACCCGTTACAATCCGGATTATAAAGTCGGATTGACAGCACAGCAGGTGCAGGAGCACAGACTTCATGGCTGGGTAAACAGGGCAGTTGATCCTCCGTCGAAGACAACGAAAGAGATTGTACATGAGAATGTATTTACTTACTTTAACTTAATCTTTCTTGTTCTGGCTATTTTGTTATGTCTGGTTGGATCCTTCCGGGATCTGACCTTTCTTCCGGTTATTATTGCAAATACGTTGATCGGTATTATACAGGAAGTGCGTGCCAAAAAGTGCTGGATAATCTGACCATGCTAAATGCACCGAAAGCGACTGTAGTGCGAGATGGTAAAAGATCGTTGATTGATGCAGAAGAGTTGGTAGTTGATGATATTGTCATATTTAAAGCCGGCGCGCAGGTCTGTGCGGATGCAGAAGTCTGTGCAGGAGAAGTTCAGGTCAATGAATCACTGCTGACAGGTGAGTCTGATGAGATTACAAAACATGCCGGAGATCAGCTGATGTCAGGAAGTTTTATTATTTCCGGTCAATGTCATGCAAGACTTGATAAAGTCGGTGAGGATTCTTATATTTCAAAACTTACACTGGAAGCAAAAAAGAAATGCAGAATGGTGAGCAGTCAGAGATGATCCGCTCGCTGGATAAATTGGTTAAATGCGTCGGTGTGGCAATCATTCCGATTGGAATCATACTCGTTGCACAGTCTCTGGTATTCCAGAATGCATCATTCCATTCAAGTATTACGTCAATGGTAGCGGCTGTGATCGGAATGATTCCGGAGGGACTTTACCTTCTTGCAAGCGTTGCACTTGCTGTCAGTTCAATCCGGCTTGCACAGCAGAAAGTATTGCTTCATGATATGAAATGTATTGAGACACTTGCGCGTGTTGATGTACTTTGTGTAGATAAGACGGGTACGATCACAGAAAATACGATGAAAGTACAGGAACTTATTCCAACGGAGCAGTACGATACGGAAAAGATGGGATCTCTTCGTCTTATGGTCGGAGATTTTGTTTCAGCTATGACAAACGATAATATCACAATGGCTGCAATGAAAGAATATTTTACACATTCTTCAGGCGCAAAAGCAATTTCAAGACAGGATTTTCATCTGCGACAAAGTACAGCAGTGCTACATTTGAAGATAAGACATATGTTCTTGGAGCGCCGGAATTTGTACTTCTGGATGATTACGAGCAACATAAGGAAAAAAATCACAGAGCTTGCATCTACAGGTGCCCGTGTTCTTGTATTTGGTACTTATGCAGCGGAGATTGATGGAAAAGCACTGACAGAGCCGGTAACACCGTTGGGCTATATCTTACTTGCGAATCCAATCCGTGAGGCGGCAAAAGAAACATTCCAGTACTTTGCAGAGCAGGGAGTCGAAGTGAAAGTTATTTCCGGAGATAATCCGGTTACAGTTTCCAAAGTTGCAAAAACAGCAGGAATTAAAAATGCTGAGAATTATGTGGATGCATCAAGTCTTGAGACAGAAGAAGATATTAAGAAAGCAATTCTTGAGAAGACAGTGTTTGGACGTGTAACTCCAAACCAGAAACGACAGTTTGTTCAGGCACTTAAAGAGGCTGGGAAAACAGTTGCTATGACAGGAGATGGAGTAAATGATGTCCTTGCTTTGAAGGATGCAGACTGCAGTATTGCAATGGCATCAGGAAGCGAGGCAGCGGCACAGGCTTCTCAAATCGTACTTCTGGAGTCAGATTTCTCTTGTATGCCGCAGGTTGTATTAGAAGGAAGAAGAGTAGTCAATAATATCCAGCGTTCGGCGAGTCTGTTCTTGGTTAAGAATATATTCTCTTTCCTGCTGAGTCTTTTCTCGGTAGTATTTATGTTTACTTATCCACTGGAACCATCACAGGTATCACTGATCAGTATGTTTACAATCGGCATTCCGGCGTTCTTCCTTGCACTTGAGCCGAACAAGAATATCATCAAAGTACATTTCCTGACGAATGTATTCCTGAAAGCACTCCCGGCAGCACTTACAGATGCATTGGCGGTTGGGGCACTGGTTGTCTTTGGAAAGACATTTGGAGTAGGAGAGCAGGATATCTCAACAGCAGCAACGATGCTTCTGGCAATTGTAGGATTTATGATCCTCTATAAGATCAGTGCACCGATGAATAAGCTTCGTGCAGGGATTCTTGGCGGATGTATCGCAGGATTATTATTCTGTAGTATTTATTTGAATCAGCTGTTTGCGATTAGCGGAATGACAACAAAGTGTATCATGCTTTTTGTTGTATTTGCGATCGCAACAGAGCCGGTACTTCGTTATCTTACAATTCTTCTTGGAAAAGGAAGATTCTATTACAGACGTTTGCGCGGAAAAACGTCGTTAGAGGAAGAAGCATAATGTGCAGTGAAAAATAAAAACAAATGTAATTATTCAGAACAAAAATAAGATAAAAATCAAGCGGCAGCAGGAAATTATTAATCCTTACTGTCGCTTGATTCTGCTTTTGACTTTTAATCAAAGAAAGTTTCATGCAGTTTACGTACTGCAAGATCTGCATAGGCTTCATCGATCAGAGCAGTGATGCGAATCTCAGATGTAGTAACCATCTCTGTGTTGACATCAATACTTGCGAGTGCACCGAACATCTTTGCAGCAACACCTGAATGAGAACGAATACCGGCACCAATGACAGAAACTTTGGCAACATTTTCATCAGAATCCAGTTTCTTAATGCCAAGATAGTCTTTGCTTTTCATTTAACAGATCCAAAGCACGGAGCATGTCCGATTTTGCAACAGTGAAGGATACAGATTTTGTACCGTCTTTACCAAGAGACTGGATCATGACGTCAATGTTCAGTTTATTCTTATCTAAAAGATTTAAAAGACGGAATGTGCTGCTAGGCTCGTTCCCGAGACCGGCAACACGGATTTTGGCTACATTTTTATCGGCTGCCACACCACTGATTAACATTTTTTCCATTTTCGTTTTCTCCCTTACAATTGTTCCTGAATTGTGGTTTAAGCTAGAACATACCGTAAGTTCTACACCGTATTTTTTTCGCAATTTCTACACATCTGCTGTGAAGGACTTTCGCACCAAGAGAGGCCATCTCAAGCATCTCATCATAAGTGATCTCCGTCATTTTATGAGCGTTTGGAACAACGCGTGGATCGGCGGTATATACGCCGTCAACGTCTGTGTAAATCTCACAGGCATCTGCACGAAGTGCAGCAGCCAAAGCAACCGCTGTTGTGTCAGAGCCGCCGCGGCCAAGAGTTGTGATATCTTCATACTTATTGATTCCCTGGAATCCGGTTACGATGACGATCTTGTTCGCATCAAGCTCTTTACGGATACGCTCGGAATCAATTCTCTTGAATCGTGCATTTTGATAATTTGAAGTTGTATGCATTGGAACCTGCCATGCATTCAGTGACACTGCACTGACGCCCATGGAAATCAGAGTCATTGCCATTAAGGATACAGAAACCTGTTCACCGGTTGTGAGAAGCATATCTAATTCCCTGCGGGAAGGCTGCTCTGTGATCTGTTTTGCTGTTGCGATCAGATTATCTGTAGTCTTTCCCATAGCAGACAGGACAACAACAACCTGGCTGCCTTCGCGCTGCTTTGCGATACAGCGGTTTGCTACGTTGCGGATGTGCTCCAAATCGGCCACGGAGCTTCCGCCAAATTTCATTACTGTCAGCATATTTTTATCTCCCTTATATTCTCTGACGAATCTGTGTTGCTGGTAATATATAGTGTGAGCAGTAACAGCAAAAAGTCAGAGAATTTTTAGTTACTGTTCATAGTGGGTGTGAGCAGCAACTTTATACGTAGATAAGTATAGCAAAAAAAAAAGAAATAAAATACAGAAGAACATTTGTTCTATATATACTTGCAGTGGCATAAAGTGTGTGTTATACTGCAAATTAGCAGAAAGCAGGTGAATAAAGATGACTCCAAAAGAAGTAATACCAAAAGTGCAGCAGGACCTTTTTTACAATGCAGGATCTAAAATATCAGGGATTTTCACGCAAAACTGATGCCAACAGTAGAGAAAGAATCAGTGATAGGAGTGAGAGTCCCTGTACTTCGAACTTATGCAAAGAAATTCAGGGAAGACAGAAGAGGCGAAGCAGTTTCTTAAAATCCTGCCACATCAATATTATGAAGAGAATAATCTGCATGGGCTTTTGATCGAGCAGATTAAAGATTATGAACTCTGTATAGAAGAACTGGAGCGCTTTCTGCCCCATATAGATAACTGGGCAACCTGTGATCTTTTGGCAGTCAGAACAGTGAAGAATCATCTGAATTCTTATATCAAAAAAGATAGATCGATGGCTGGAATCAGAGTATATATATACGATCCGATTTGGAATCAATATGCTGATGCGCTATTATCTGGAAGAAGAATTTAAGTTAGAATATCCGGGGAAGGTTGCCGCAATTCGTTCAGAAGAGTATTATGTAAATATGGCCAGGGCATGGTATTTCGCAACAGCACTTGCCAAAAAGTATGATCAGGTTCTTCCATTTCTAGAAGAACAGAAGATGGATGTATGGACACATAATAAGACAATCCAGAAGACAATCGAAAGCTATCGGATCACGCCGGAACAAAAAAGAGTATCTGAGAACTTTGAAGATAAGGCAATAATGTTCGTAGGAGGAGAAATAATGGCAGAAAAAATTAAGAGTACTTATGATTAATGGAAGTCCAAGAGCAAACGGAAATACTAGTGTAGGACTAAAAGAAATGGAAAAAGATTTTTCAGGAAAATGGAGTAGAAGTAGAGACAGTAGTTGTTGGAAATAAACCTGTCCGTGGATGTGTTGCCTGTGGAGGATGTGCTTCCAAGCAAAAATGTGTTTATGATGATGTAGTTAACGAACTGGCTTTGAAATTCGAGAAAGCAGATGGACTGGTTATCGCAAGTCCAGTCTATTATGCATCCGCAAATGCAACATTGATCGCCTGTCTTGACCGCCTGTTCTACAGCACACCATTTGATAAGACTATGAAAGTAGGAGCAAGTGTTGTCTGTGCAAGGCGTGGTGGATGTTCAGCAACATTTGACGAGTTAAACAAATACTTTACAATTTCTGGAATGCCAGTTGCTTCCAGTCAGTATTGGAATAGTATTCATGGAAGAATACCAGGAGAAGCAGAGCAGGATGGAGAAGGAAAGCAGACTATGAGAGTCCTCGCCAGAAACATGACATTTCTTATGAAGAGTATTGCCTTGGGTAAAGAACAGTTTGGACTTCCGGAGAAAGAAGAACGAATTGCAACACATTTTATTAGGTAAAGAAGAGGAGAATTAAAATGAGTTATGTATCTTTTAATGATGTGATAGAATTAAATGGAATTCTTAAAGATAAAGGTCTGAATTTCCGAATTCATCTCAGGGACACTTGTGGAAGACAATCCTTCTGGATCGAACCACTCGGTAATTGCGCCTGTGAAGGACGATATGATGAGATGTATCAGGTGGTAGAAGAGTACCTCGAAGGAAAAGGATTTTCCGTGCAGTACGACGATCAGAAGATGAATTTTGTGGTATAAATTTGTATTTAGATGTTTGAATTCTGAGTGATGAAGCAAAAACTTTTGTTAGATAAGGGCGTGATATGGATACTTTATTGCATCGGACACCGGCCCGCTCCTCTTCATCCCTTTGAATGAATGTAACGAAAAAAAGCCCAAACAGGCATCGTGAGTGATTTCTGTTTGGGCTTTTTCTAACATTCAGAACAAAGTGTATTCAGAACCGCTCCTGCCTTAAAATGTGTCCTCAACAATAAAGTATCCACATCACTTACATTATCCAGGACAGAAGGGATTGCCGAGGAACGAATTCAACACTTAAATACAGAATTCCGGACGGAAGTAAAAGGAACGCTATCGACTGAACCTGAGTCTATCTTCTCGTTAACGTGCAACAAATACAAATTTATTTCGACTTCACTTCTCTCCACAATTCGTTATACAGCGCCTCATTTTCATCTCCGAGGAAATTAAACGTCTCACAGTTTTTCAACTGATCAATATCAGGGAATGCAATCGTGCTGTTTCTCATGTAGTCATCCTCGATCAATGCCTGCCCGGCAGAGTTAGGGATGGAGTAAGTGATGTATTCAAAATTCATTTTTGCAATATCCGGTCTACAGAGGAAGTTGATGAATTCTTCTGCATGTTCCTTATTTTCTGCATTTTTGGAATAACCCAGGAGTCAATCCAAAGATTAGAACCTTCCTTAGGAATCACGTAATCGAGATTTGGATTCTCCTGCTGGCAGTAGAGTGCTTCGCCGGAATAAATTACTCCGAGAGCTGCTTCATTTCCAATCATTTTATCACGTACCTGGTCGATAACATATGCCTGCACAAGAGGTTTCTGTTCAATCAGCAGATTTTTGGCAGCCTGAAGTTCATCTAAGTCTGTTGAATTTAATGAATAGCCCAGGTATTTTAAAGCGACACCAAAGGCATCTCTTACACTGTCCTGCATAAGGATGCTATCTTTATATTTTTCATCCCACAGAACACCCCAGCTGTCAATTGGTTCATCTACCATTTTCTTGTTATAAAGGATTCCGACAGTCCCCCAAAGATAAGGGACAGAATATTTATTATCAGGATCAAATCCTTTGGCAAGATCCATATATTTCTGATCGATATATTTCAAATTTGGGATGTTGTCATAATTAATCTCTTCCAAAAGATTATTCTCAATCATTCTCTGAATCATATAATCAGATGGACATACGACATCGTATGCAATCGCTCCCGACTGAATTTTTGGATACATGATCTCGTTTGTCTCAAATTCTTCATATACTACATCAATACCGGTTTCTTCTTCAAACATATCAATAACATCAGGATCAATATAATCACCCCAGTTATAAACAATTACCTGGCCTTGTGAGGAGATAACATCGTTCTTTCCATAAATAAAACCACCGATGATAATAAGCACAGCCATAGCAACAGGTACCAGACGTTGGAAGAAAAATCTTCCAAATTTTTGTGCTTTTCCGAAACGCTTTATTTTTACTACTTTTTTCTTTTCGGCAGGTGACATATTGATCAGGATCAAAAAGTAACAGCACTGTAACAAACATAATGGTTGAAAGTGCATACATTTCAGGCTTGATTCCTTTACGGACTTCACTGTAAATCTTGGTTGAGAGTGTATCAATACCAGGACCTTTTGTGAAATGCGTGATCACAAAGTCATCCAGAGACATTGTAAAGGAAAGCAGGAAACCGGAGAAAATTCCAGGCATAATATCTGGAAGTACTACTTTGAAGAATGCATAGGCCGGAGAAGCTCCAAGGTCCAGTGCAGCTTCATAAGTTCTACGGTTCGTCTGTTTTAATTTTGGCATTACACTTAAGATGACATAAGGTATGTTGAATGTAATATGTGCCAAAAGGATTGTTTTGAATCCAAGTGTGAAGCGGAATGCAATGAAGAGAAGCATCAGGGATACCCCTGTTACGATATCGGCATTCAGCATAGGGATGTTTGTAACTCCCATAAAAAGGGTACGCATTCTTGAATTCATTGCCTGCATGCCAAGTGCGGCACAAGTACCGATCAATGTTGCAATCAGTGCAGAGAGCAATGCAATGATCAGTGTTGTGTACAATGCATTCATAATCTCTTTGTTTTGGAAAAGAGACACATACCATTTTCCGGTGAATCCGCCCCATTTGGAACGTGTTTTAGTATTGTTAAAGGAGAGGACTATCAAAGTCACGATCGGTGCATACAGAATAATGCAGATCAGTGCCAGATAGATCTTTTTTTTGCTATAGTTTTCATTAAAATGCTGTCCCCTCCCCGTTCTTATCATATTTGGCGATCACAGCCATACTTGCGATGATGAAGATCATCAGCACCAGGGATAAACCGGAACCGGTATGCCAGTTGCTTCCCTGTTTGAATTCCTGCTCGATCACGTTTCCAATCAGGAGAATCTTGCTTCCACCGAGAAGGTCGGAAATAACAAAGGTCGTCAGCGCAGGTACGAAGACCATAGTGATACCACTGATAATTCCAGGAATGCTCAAAGGAAAGATGATCTGTGTAAATGTCTGAAATTCATTGGCTCCAAGATCTCTTGCTGCGTAAATGACATCTTTATCAATCTTTGCTAATACATTATAAATGGGAAGCACCATAAAAGGCAGGAAGTTATATACCATACCTAATACAATAGCCCCCGGTGTATTGATGATAGACTGCTGTGGCAGATGGAAGAATGCAAGAATGCTGTTGATCACACCATTTTTTTTCAAGCAGTGTCTGCCAGGCGAGTGTACGCAGAAGAAAGTTCATCCACATAGGAAGAATAAAAATCAGTACGATAAGACTTGTCTGGTTCATTTTTTTCAGATAAAATCATTGCAAGAGGATATGCAAGAACCAGGCAGATCAGTGTGCTGACCAGGGAAAGCAGCAGTGCAAGTCCGAGTGCTTTCAGATTCTCAGGCGAAGCCATCATTGCAATGTTAGACCAGGTAAAAGTCCCTTCTTTATCTGTCAGACCATAATAAAAGACCATGAGCAGTGGGATAATAATAAATGACACGGACCAGAAAAGATAAGGCCCGGCAAGTAATTTTCTATTCTTCAACAGCAGGTGCCTCCTCATCTTCAGATTCTGGTTTTTCATAATCTGGATGTCAAAAGGATCCACTTTGATTCCGACTTCAGTTCCTACAGGGAACATATCTGTGCTATGTACGAGAAGTTCATAGTTGTTGGCAAGAACTTCCATCTCGTAGTGAACGCCCTTAAAGATCAAGTTTGTTACAATTCCGTCAATAACACCTTCTCCAGGCTTGACAAGATCAATATCTTCCGGACGGATTACAGCATCGACCGGACGGTTATGACCAAATCCTACGTCTACACATTTCCAGACAGCACCGAGCATACGGACAACTTTGTCTTCGAGCATGGTTGCAGCAATAATATTACTGTCTCCGATAAAATCAGCTACGAATGCATTTTGCGGTTCGTTATAAATATCTTCCGGGGTGCCGATCTGCTGGATGTATCCCTGATTCATAACGACAATCGTATCAGACATTGTAAGAGCTTCTTCCTGATCGTGCGTTACATAGACAAATGTAATTCCAAGTTCATTTTTTAATCGGATCAGTTCATATTGCATATCCTGGCGAAGTTTTAAATCCAATGCACCAAGTGGTTCATCAAGAAGAAGAACCTTTGGTTCATTTACAATCGCACGTGCGATTGCGATTCGCTGCTGCTGACCACCACTTAAGGAGTCAGGAGAACGATCCCCGTATCCTTCCGATTGACAAGTTTTAAGGCATAATGAATCTTATCGCGGATATAGCCTTTAGATTTACCTTTGATCTTCAATCCGAAAGCAATATTTTCTGCAATGGACATATGAGAGAAGAGGGCATATTTCGGAATACGGTATTCAGCTGACGACGGTTTGGCGGAAGACTGTTGATATTTTTTCCATCAAAAATAATATTACCGGAGTCCGGTGTCTCAAATCCACCGAGAATACGTAACAGTGTTGTTTTTCCACATCCACTAGGACCAAGGAGTGTGAGAAATTCGTTCTCACGGATATAAAGATTTAATTTATCCAGAATTACATTTTCGTCATAGGATTTGGTAATATCTATGATATCGATCAGTTTATTAGACATTTTTATCCTCCGTATATAATTGTTTTATCTGATTCATCCGGCTGACTGCATTACGCAAGAGCAGATCAGCGAGAGTGAGTGCGGTCATTGCTTCCACAACAACAACTGCGCGCGGTACGATGATTGGATCATGACGTCCGTGAATAGACAGTTCGATTTCTTCGCCTGAATTAGTTACAGTGTGCTGCATCTGAGAGATCGAAGGTGTTGGCTTGATCGCAGCTCTTAAGATTAATTGAGAACCATCACTCATGCCACCCAAAGTTCCGCCGGAATGATTCGAAGTTTTCATAACCTGTCCTTGTTGCATGCAGAAAGGATCATTGTTTGTGCTTCCGGTAGAAGAGGCACTTTGAAAGCCATCGCCGATTTCGACACCTTTTACGGCTCCGATAGACATGATTGCCTGTGCAAGTAAAGCGTCCAGTTTATCGAAGACCGGTTCACCGAGACCGGCTGGAAGATGGTCAACACGGCATTCAATCAGACCGCCGCAGGAATCCATCTGCTCCATAAGAGTAGAAACATATTCAGCAGCCTTTTTGGCAGCATCTTTATTCGGCAGATAAAAACTGTTATTTGTAATCTCAGTAAAATCATAATCAGCTTCATCTACAGTGACAGGACCGATGGATTTTGCATAAGTTGTCAGCACAATCCCTAATTCGCCAAGTAATTTTGAAGCAATTACCGGCAGCAACACGGCCGATCGTCTCACGGCCGGAAGAACGTCCACCGCCACGGTAATCACGGAAACCATATTTCTGATCAAAGCAGTAATCTGCATGTCCCGGACGATAAGATGTCGCAATATTCCCATAATCTCTGGAACGCTGATCTTGATTCCGCACGAGAAGAGAAATAGGAGTTCCGGTTGTAGTTCCTTCAAAGACTCCGGACAGAATCTCGACAGAGTCAGATTCATTCCGCTTCGTTGTATATTTACTCTGTCCCGGTTTGCGGCGATCTAAAAATTGTTGAATATCCTGTTCAGATAAAGGGATGCCGGCAGGGCATCCATCTATAACTACACCAACTCCGGGACCGTGGGACTCGCCCCAGGTAGTGACTCGAAATAAAGTGCCAAATGTTGAACCGCTCATAATATATCTAAAACTCCTTTCGTTTGTATCAATAAGGTATACAAAAAAAGTGCGTATAAAATGCTCTTTTGTATATCATATATCATTCTTTTCCGTATCATACCCCCAGATACGAAACATATTGTTGTGTTTCATAACTGAGGGTACAGTGCAATTATATAGGAAGAAAGAGGTGTACGCAAGTTAAAATGTTATAGAATTCAACAGAATTTCAAAAATAAATTACAAAAAGTATTTCTAAAAGATTTCGTTCGAATTAACAATTCAACATCGGTTTAATTTGTGCGTATTTCATGAAAGTTTGGGGTGTACATTTTGGAAAAAGCGTAATATAATGAAGTCTGAATCAAAAAGAAGTATTAATCCAAAAGACGAGGGTGAGAATTAGAATGTCTGAAAAGAAAGTAGTTAGAAGACGCAAAGTAAGAAGAAAGAAAAAAAGCAGAAGACAATTGACAAGAAGATTTGGATGATTATCGGTGGTATTATTGCTGGTCTTGTTATTGTCTATCTTGCAATATCAGTCTTTTTTTATGAGTCATTTCTATATTAATACGCAGATTAACGGAAAGAACTTTTCGTAAGAATGCGGCGGCGGTAGAGAATTATATTAAAAATCAGGTGGCAGATTATAAACTGACAATTGTAGAACAGAATAATATGACAGATGCAATCGAAGGATCGGATATTTCACTTGTATATAAGGAAAATTCAGATATAGAGGATGCGCTGAAGAAGCAGAATGCATTTTTGTGGCCACAGGCATTTTTTCAAAAAAGTTCAGCTGAAGTCACAATTGAGGTCGGATATGATGAAGCGGCGTTGGAGTCAAAGATTGAATCCGTACAGGCTCTGAATCAGGAGCAGACAGATCCACAGTCTGCTTATCCAAAGTATGATGGGAACAGTTTTGTTGTTGAACCTGAAGTTTATGGTACGAAAGTGGATGTGGATACATTTAAGGCAAAAAGTGAAGGATGCGATCACAAACTTCAAGAGTGAATTAAATATGATGGATGAGAAGTGCTATGCTATGCCGAAGTACACTTCAGAGTCTCCGGAAGTTCAGAAAGCCTGTGATGCGATGAACAATTATCTGAAAGCCAGCATCACTTATAAGATGACAAACCAGGAATGTGGTTGTAAACAAGGATCTGATTTCAGGCTGGGTAACATATGATGATAATATGAATGCAACGCTTGATGAGTCAAAGGTGAAAGAGTGGCTTCGTGAATTTGGAAAGACTTATGATACGGTTGGAACGACAAGAAGTATTACAACTCCGGGAGGAAAAACAGTAGACGTTTCAGGGAGGTACTTACGGTTGGTCAGTTGACGAGGCAGCAGAACTGACTGCGCTTGTTGACAGCATTAAGAAAGGTGAGGTTGCTGAGAAAGAACCGGCTTATGCACAGACGGCAGCTACACATGACGCACAGGATTGGGGAACCACTTATCTGGAAGTAGATATCCCGGCTCAGCATATGTGGTATGTGGTTAACGGAGCTGTACAATTAGAGACAGACGTTGTTACAGGACTTCCTACACCGGAGCGAGAGACACCGACAGGAGTTTATTCGATCCTTGAGATGAAGAGGGATAAAGTTCTTACAGGAACAATAGATCCTTCAACAGGAAAGCCAATTTATCAGACGCCGGTAGCATACTGGATGCGTGTGACCTGGACAGGAGTCGGATTCCACGATGCGACATGGAATCCAAGCTTTGGAGGAAGCCGTTATCAGACGAATGGTTCTCATGGATGTATCAATATGCCATTAGACCAGGCAGCAAGTCTTTATGGAATGCTTAGTATGGGAACACCTGTTATAATACATAATTAAAGGAAATGCAAAGATAAATATAGCCTGCCATAACTATTGGCAGGCTTTGATAGTCTGAAAACCAAAAAGAAAAGAAGAGGAAAAAAAAGCTTATGTATGAACTTTTAAAGAAGGACGGGCGTGCGAAAAGAGGACGCTTTACAACAGTTCACGGAGTAATTGAAACTCCGGTCTTTATGAATGTTGGAACAGCAGCAGCAATCAAAGGAGCAGTATCTACAGATGATCTGAGAGGGATTAAGACGCAGGTGGAGTTGTCTAATACATATCATCTTCATGTTCGTCCGGGAGATGAAGTTGTAAAGAAATTAGGTGGTTTACATCAGTTTATGAACTGGGACAAACCGATTCTGACAGATTCCGGCGGATTTCAGGTATTTTCCCTTGCAAAGTTGAGAAAGATCAAGGAAGAAGGAGTTCATTTTAATTCACATATTGATGGTCATAAGATATTTATGGGACCGGAACAGAGTATGCAGATCCAGTCAAACCTTGGTTCCACGATTGCGATGGCATTCGATGAGTGCCCGTCCAGTGTGGCAGACAGAAAGTATATGACGAATTCTGTAGAGCGTACGACACGCTGGCTGAAGCGCTGTAAGGATGAGATGGCAAGACTGAACAGCCTGCCGGATACTATCAATCAGCATCAGATGCTGTTTGGAATCAACCAGGGTGGAATTTATGAGGATATCCGAATTGCACATGCACAGCAGATCGCAGAACTGAATCTGGATGGCTATGCAGTAGGTGGACTTGCAGTAGGAGAGACCCATGAGGAGATGTACCGCATCCTCGATGCGGTGGTTCCGCATCTCCCGGAAGAGAAACCGACTTACCTGATGGGTGTTGGTACACCTGCTAATATTCTGGAAGCAGTGGAACGTGGTGTGGATTTCTTTGACTGTGTATATCCGGCAAGCAACGGACGTCATGGACATGTCTATACCAATCATGGGAAGCTGAATCTGTTTAATGCCAAGTATGAACTGGATGATCGTCCGATCGAGGAAGGATGTAACTGTCCGGCATGTAGAAGCTACAGCAGAGCTTATATCCGTCATCTGTTGAAAGCAAAAGAGATGCTCGGAATGCGTCTGTGTGTTCTTCATAATCTGTATTTCTATAATACAATGATGGAAGAAATCCGTGATGCGATTGATGCAGGGGAATTCCAGGCATACAAGAAGAGAAAATTGGAAGGCATGGAACAGAAATAGTGTTTCTGATTTAACTTTATAGAAAATGTATAAAAATAAACTTAAATATACATGGAATATTAGAAAAACACTTGAATTAGAAGCTGTTTTTGTGTATAGTAGATTTATTGTCTATTAGTACTTAAAAAGTACTGGACAGATAGGTTTAAGAAATAGTCAGGAGGAAATTTCAATGGGAACAGTAGGTATTATTGTTGTTTATGCTGTTATCCTCGGTGGTATGTGGTTTCTTCTGATGCGTCCTCAGAAAAAGGAGCAGAAGAGAATCCAGGCAATGCTCGCTGATATGGAGATTGGAGATACAGCGCTTACTACAAGTGGATTTTATGGTGTTATCATCGATATTACTGATGATGACGTGATTGTTGAGTTCGGTAATAATAAGAATTGCCGTATTCCTATGCAGAAGGCTGCGATCGCTCAGATTGAGAAGCCAGGTGCTGAATAAGAGGAAAAATGAGACCGGAAGGAGTGTGACTCTTTCTGGTCTTTTATTTTACGCGAGCAACGAGTCAAAGTCCGTGTTTGCAAGACCTTGGCGACTGCCGTGATAACTCAAGAGCGTGTTTCTCATAGGTTTAGACAGAATGTGCCTGAAAAAGTACAATTTTTGATAAAAATACAGAGCGCCCTCTATTTTTCACTCGAAATACTTGAAACAGTGAAAAAAATGCGGTATGATAAAAAAAGATTTTTACATTTTGGAAGGATGAGTTAGATATGGAAATGAAAATTGGAGTAATCAAAGGAGATGGAATCGGTCCTGAGATCGTAGAGGAGGCAATGAAGGTACTGGATCAGACAGCGAAAGTTTATGGTCATTCTATTTCCTACACGCAGCTTCTGATGGGAGGAGCATCAATTGATGTGAACAGGGGTGCCGCTTACAGAAGAGACTCTTCAGCTGGCAAAAAGACAGTGATGCAGTGCTGATGGGTTCCATTGGCGGTGATGCAAAGACTTCTCCATGGTATCAGCTCGAACCATCAAAACGTCCGGAAGCAGGTTTGTTACAGCTTAGAAAGGGACTTAATCTTTTTGCAAACTTAAGACCGGCAGTTCTCTACGATGAACTGAAAGGTGCGTGTCCATTGAAGAAAGAGATCGCGGACAGAGGATTTGATCTAATGATCATGCGTGAATTGACAGGTGGTCTTTATTTCGGAAAACGAAGCACAGAAGAGATTGATGGTGTCCTTACCGCAAAAGACGAACTTACTTATAATGAAAATGAAATCCGCAGAATTGCAAAACGCGGATTTGATATTGCAATGAAGAGAAACAAGAAGGTCACAAGTGTTGACAAAGCGAATGTACTTGACTCTTCCAGACTTTGGAGAAAAGTTGTGGAGGAAGTAGCGAAGGAATATCCGGAAGTTACACTGGAACATATGCTGGTTGATAACTGTGCAATGCAGCTTGTGAAGGATCCGGCACAGTTTGACGTTATCCTTACAGAGAACATGTTCGGAGACATTCTGTCAGATGAAGCGAGCATGGTGACGGGATCGATCGGAATGCTGGCGAGTGCCAGCTTAAATGAGACGAAGTTCGGCTTGTATGAGCCAAGTGGCGGTTCAGCACCGGATATCGCCGGAAAGGGAATCGCAAACCCGATCGCAACAATTCTTTCAGCAGCAATGATGCTGAGATTTTCATTTGATCTTGATAAAGAGGCAGATGCGATTGAAAATGCTGTTGCAGCAGTATTAAAAGACGGATACCGTACAATCGACATTATGTCTGAAGGAAAAGAACAGATCGGAACAGCCCAGATGGGAGATAAGATCTGCGAATATATTAAGTAATTAGCAGTTGTTACAGAAAAGAGAGGATTTTAAAATGAGAAGTGATACAGTTAAAAAAGGAATTCAGCAGGCACCACATCGTTCTCTGTTTAATGCACTGGGACTTACAGAAGAAGAATTAGATCGTCCACTGATCGGTGTTGTAAGTTCTTATAATGAGATCGTTCCTGGACATATGAATCTGGACAAGATCACAGAAGCAGTTAAACTTGGCGTTGCAATGGCTGGCGGAACTCCGATCATGTTCCCTGCAATCGCTGTCTGTGATGGTATCGCAATGGGTCATATCGGTATGAAATATTCGCTTGTTACAAGAGATCTGATCGCAGATTCCACAGAAGCTCTTGCTATGGCACATCAGTTTGATGCGGACTTATATGATCCCGAACTGTGATAAGAATGTACCGGGACTTCTGATGGCAGCAGCCAGAGTCAATGTACCGACCGTATTTGTAAGCGGCGGCCCGATGCTTGCAGGACATGTAAAAGGACAGAAGAGAAGCCTTTCCAGTATGTTCGAGGCAGTAGGTTCTTATGCAGCCGGAAAGATGAATGATGAAGATGTTTGCGAATTTGAGAACAAAACATGTCCTACATGCGGTTCCTGCTCTGGTATGTACACTGCCAACTCCATGAACTGTCTGACAGAGGTTCTTGGTATGGGCCTGAAAGGAAACGGAACAATCCCAGCTGTTTATTCTGCGAGAATCCAGCTTGCAAAGCATGCAGGTATGCAGGTGATGGAGCTTGTAAGAAAGAATATCCGCCCGAGAGATATCATGACAAAAGAGGCATTCTTAAACGCTCTGACTGTAGACATGGCACTCGGATGTTCCACGAACAGTATGCTTCATCCTTCCGGCAATCGCTCATGAGATCGGAATGGATTTTGAGATTGATTTTGCAAATGGATCAGTGAGAAGACACCGAACCTGTGCCACTTAGCACCGGCAGGACCAACTTATATGGAGGATCTCAATGAGGCAGGAGGCGTATATGCGGTAATGAATGAGCTGAATAAGAAGGGACTTCTTCATACAGACTGCCTGACCGTAACCGGAAAGACAGTGGGTGAGAATATTGAGGGGTGCGTGAACAAAATCCTGAAGTTATCAGACCGATCGACAATCCGTACTGCCAGACTGGCGGACTTGCCGTATTAAAGGGCAATCTTGCGCCGGACGGAAGTGTCGTAAAGCGTTCCGCAGTATGTGATGAGATGCTTGTACATGAAGGACCGGCAAGAATCTTCGAGATGTGATGAAGAAGCGATTGCAGAAGCAATCAAGACAGGAAAGATCAATCCTGGAGATGTTATTGTAATCCGCTACGAGGGACCAAAAGGCGGCCCTGGTATGAGAGAGATGCTGAATCCTACATCTGCGATCGCAGGTACGGGACTGGGCTCTTCTGTAGCCCTGATTACAGACGGACGATTCAGCGGTGCATCCAGAGGTGCTTCTATCGGACACGTATCACCGGAGGCAGCAGTGGGCGGCCCGATCGCTCTGGTGGAAGAGGGAGATATTATCAAGATCAATATTCCGGAACTGAAGTTGGAACTGGATGTATCCGATGAAGAACTGGCAGCAAGAAAAGCAAAATGGCAGCCGAGAGAACCTAAAGTAAAGACTGGATACCTCGCAAGATATGCTTCTATGGTTACTTCAGGAAACCGTGGTGCAATTTTGGAAGTACCGAAAGCAAAATAAAGTAAAGTACCAGGAGGAAAGCACGTCATGCAGTTAAATGGAGGTTCAGAAATCGTGATCGAATGTCTGAAAGAACAAGGCGTTGATACTGTATTCGGATATCCGGGCGGCGCTATCTTAAATGTATATGATGAATTATATAAACATGGTGATGAGATCAATCATATCCTGACATCTCATGAGCAGGGGGCTGCTCATGCGGCTGACGGATATGCAAGAGCAACAGGAAAAGTGGGGTCTGTTTTGCAACAAGCGGACCGGGGGCAACGAACCTGGTCACCGGAATCGCAACCGCTTATATGGATTCTATTCCGATTGTTGCAATTACATGTAATGTCGGTGTCCCATTACTTGGAAAAGACAGTTTTCAGGAGATCGACATTGCTGGAGTAACAATGCCAATTACAAAATACAATTATATTGTTAAAGATGTAACAAAACTTGCAGAAACAATCCGAAAGGCTTTTCGTATTGCTAAGACTGGAAGACCGGGGCCTGTTCTGATCGATATTCCGAAGGATGTTACTGCGAAAGTTACAGAGTATGATAAAGGAATATCCAGGGGTATATATAAACCGAGAGGTAATCCATTCAGAAGAAGAAGATCTCAAGAAAGCAGTTGAGATGATCAAAGAAGCGCAAAGACCATATATTTTTTGTAGGTGGTGGAGCTGTTCTTTCTGAGGCAAGTAAAGAACTTTATGAATTTGCACAGAAGGTAGATGCACCGGTAACAGATTCTCTGATGGGAAAAGGAGCTTTCCCGGGAACTGATGAGAGATATACTGGAATGCTCGGAATGCATGGAACAAAAACATCGAACTTTGGAGTAAGTGAATGCGATCTTCTGATCGTAACGGGAGCAAGATTCAGTGACCGTGTAACCGGAAATACTGCAACATTTGCAAAAAATGCGAAAATTCTTCAGATTGACATTGATCCGGCAGAGATGGATAAAAAATGTCATGATCGACTGCTTGGGTTAGTCGGTGATATTAAAGCAGTCCTGAAGAAAATAAATGAGCATCTTCCACAGCAGAGCATCCGGAATGGATGAATAAGATTAAAGATTACAAGGCGAAATATCCATTAACATATCATAAGGATGTACTTACAGGTCCATTTGTTGTAGAAGAAATTTATCGTCAGACAAATGGAGAAGCAATTATCACAACCGATGTAGGACAGCATCAGATGTGGGCTGCCCAGTATTACCATTACAAAGAACCGAGAACACTTCCTGTCATCCGGCGGACTTGGCACCATGGGTTTTGGTGTCGGAGCTGCAATAGGAGCCAAAGTCAGGGAGACCGGATAAAGTGGTACTGAATATTGCAGGTGACGGCTGTTTCCGTATGAACATGAATGAGCTGGCAACAGCAAGCCGTTACGAACATCCCGATCATTCAGGTTGTGATCAATAACCATGTGCTCGGAATGGTACGTCAGTGGCAGACATTGTTCTACGGAAAACGTTATTCACAGACCATTCTGAATGACGGTGTGGATTTTGTGAAAGTGGCAGAAGCACTTGGTGCAGAAGGCATCCGTGTAACGAAAAAAGAAGAAGTCGCACGGCTGTTGAAAAAAGCGATCGCACTTGGCAAACCGGTTGTGATCGACTGTGTGATCGACTGCGACGACAAAGTCTTTCCGATGGTTCCGGCAGGTGCACCGATCGAAGATGTATTTGACCAGGACGATCTGAATAAAGAAGCATAAATTCGGTTCTGTAAGCCTTTTTCCAGAACTTGGAAAAAGGCTTGACTAATTTTTAACAAAGTACTATAGTAAAGTGTAGAAAATAAAATATCTGGCGGAGTTTTGAAAACAGGCATCAGCACTTGCTATAAAACTCATCACACAACAAAGTGAGAAGTCAAGGAGGATATGAAAGTGAGCAGAGTGTACAATTTTTCAGCCGGTCCGGCCGTACTGCCGGAAGAAGTTCTGAAAGAAGCAGCAGCAGAAATGTTAGATTACAAGGGCTGTGGTATGTCCGTAATGGAAATGAGTCACCGTTCTCAAAGGTCTTTGACGATATTATCAAAGAAGCAGAGCAGGATCTGCGTGATCTGATGCATATTCCGGATAACTATAAAGTGCTGTTCCTGCAGGGCGGCGCATCCCAGCAGTTTGCCATGATTCCCATGAACCTTATGAAAAACGGTGTCGCTGATTACATCGTAACCGGTCAGTGGGCTAAGAAAGCTTACGCAGAGGCACAGAAATACGGAAAGGTAAACAAGATCGCAACTTCTGAAGATAAGACATTTTCCTATATTCCGATTGCTCCGATCTGCCGGTCAGCCCGGATGCAGACTATGTATATATCTGCCAGAACAATACCATTTATGGTACAAAATTCAAAACACTGCCGAATACAAAAGGCAAGACACTGGTAGCAGATGTTTCTTCCTGCTTCCTGTCAGAGCCGGTCGATGTCACAAAATACGGCATTATCTACGGCGGTGTCCAGAAAAACATCGGACCTGCCGGAATGGTGATCTCCATTATCCGTGACGATCTGATCACCGACGATGTCCTGCCGAAGGAACACCGACCATGATGAAATTCAAGACACACGCAGACGCAGGCTCCCTGTACAACACACCGAACTGCTACTGCATTTATATCTGTGGCAAAGGTATTTAAGTGGCTCAAGAAGATGGGTGGCCTGGAGGTGATGAAGCAGCGCAACGAAGAAAAAGCAAAACTGCTCTACGATTATCTTGATCAGCAGCAAGCTGTTCAAAGGAACAGTTGTTCCGAAAAGATTCCGTTCTCTTATGAACGTTCCGTTTGTAACAGGAGACAAGGAAATGGATGCGAAGTTTGTCAAAGAGGCAACAGAAGCAGGCCTTGTAAACCTGAAAGGACACCGTACAGTTGGCGGAATGCGTGCAAGCATCTTTACAATGCAAAAAGGATATGATGAAGACGGCGATATTGCGAGGCTGCCGAGAAAAAAAAAAAAGCATTTGCGGGTACAGAACTGAAAGGCAAAAAGCTTGGAGTGATCGGACTTGGAGCAATCGGAGTCCTTGTATGCGAATGGCGGCAACGCATCTTGGAATGGAAGTTTACGGATATGATCCATATCTGTCTGTGGATGCAGCATGGAGACTGTTTCCAGAAATATTCATCATGCAAAGACCGTTGATGAGCTTTATAAAGATTGTGATTATATCACAATTCATGTTCCGGCACTGGAAGATACAAAGGGTATGATCAATAAAGATGCCATGGGTCTGATGAAAGATGGCGTTGTGATCCTGAACTTTGCAAGAGATGTCCTTGTAGATCAGAAGGATATCGTTGAGGCACTTGAATCGGAAAAGTACATCGTTATGTCACAGATTTTGCGACACAGGAGATCAAAGGTGCAGATGGAGCAATCGTGATTCCACACCTTGGAGCTTCTACAGAAGAGTCTGAAGATAACTGTGCGAAGATGGCTGTAGCAGAGATCCGGGATTTCCTTGAAAATGGAAATATCACACATTCTGTGAACTATCGGACTGCAATGTAGGAGTCAGAGGAGACGCAGAAAAGAATTACGATCTTACATAAGAACATTCCGAATATGATCGGACAGTTCACAACGCTTCTTGCTCAGGAGGATCTGAACATCGCCCTTATGACGAATAAGAGCCGCAAAGAGTATGCTTATACAGTAATCGATGTAGATGGAATCGTTTCAGATGAAGTAGCAGCAAAGATCAAAGGAGTTTCAGGAGTACTTGGAGTCCGCGTGATCCGATAAGCATCCGTCGCCGGGATTTGATGTAAGGCACAGACTCTGGCACGCTGCCTACATAGAAATGGGACTGCCGCTTCACGATTTAAAAATCGTTAAAGCGACAGTCCCATTTTTCTGTAGATTGATTGTAAAAGAAATAATTTGCTAATGGAACAACGGT
>VOFC01001194.1_pt1 | contig 84001 bp, 100 predicted proteins | sample 5384161 | NCBI WGS metagenome assembly VOFC01 (sample SAMN12384722, study PRJNA508395) | human gut metagenome | isolation source: healthy gut B | host: Homo sapiens | reverse complement strand
TGTTACTGCCACCATTATTGCTGTTATTATTTTTATTTGCTTCTTCAGCCTTTATCTTTGCTTCTATGCTTGCAATAAGATTATCCTGAGCTTTAATATCAGCTTCTATCTTAGCCTTGTAATCCTTTTGCTGCTGTGTATTTTTCTTTAACGAAGCCATTTCGTTCTTCTTTGTTGATTCAAGAAGCTCCAGTGATGACTTTTTATCTGTTAATTCTTCCTGCTTTACAACAAGCGTTTCCCTATCCTGTTCAAGCTTTATTTTTAGCAGCAGTTATAAAGTTTACTGTATCATTGAACTTTTCAAGCATTTTTCTGTCATATTCAGAAATCTTTGTTATATACTCTGCCTTGTTAAGCATATCACCTATTCCATCCTTATTCTCAAGGTACTTAACCAGTGTACCCTGATTACTTGCATCCTTAAGATATACTTCATAAGAAGAAGAATTAGCTAAAGGATTATCATCCTTGAAGCCTTCTGCAAGTTCAGGATATGCGGCGAAATACTCACCCTTGAAGCTTTCCCATGCATCATCAGCTGATACATACTGAACTCTTGATACTTCTTCTCTTTTGCTGATTTCATCTCCAAGCTTCTTAATATCTGTCTCACTGAGATTTTCGTCAAAGAAAACTGTTACACAGACCTCTGTCTCAGCCTTCTTAATCATATACTGAAAATTAACCACTATAGAATAGAATACTCCAAAAAGGAATATACATGCTGTAATTGTTGCTATTGATGCCAGTGAGAACATCTTATTACGATGGATATTCTTAAATCCATCTTTAATATGATATGCTAATGACCTAATCTTCATAGAAATAACCACCCTTTTCCTGATCGCTGATAATCTTTCCTTCACTCATAGTAATAGTTCTCTTCTTCATCTGCTGAACTATCTCCATATTATGGGTAACTACAAGTACTGTTGTTCCCTGCTTATTAACCTGATTAAGAATCTTCATGATTTCATTAGAATTGGCAGGATCAAGGTTACCTGTTGGCTCGTCGCACAACAATATAGCCGGCTTGTTAACCAGCGCTCTTGCAATTGCGATTCTCTGCTGCTCACCACCTGATAACTCATTAGGAAAAGCCTTATATTTGTCAAGAAGTCCTACCATGGAAAGCATCGCAAGTACTCTTGACTTAATCTTTCTGTTAGGAGCTTCTACTACCTTCTGTGCAAATGCGATATTCTCATATACATTTCTGTCTGGTAACAGACGGAAATCCTGGAATACTACACCAATATCTCTTCTAAGATACGGAAGCTTCTTTCTTGTAAGCTTATTTAGATATTTCTTGTTAACATATATTTTTCCTGATGTAGGATCAAGTTCCTTAAGAAGAAGCTTGATAAGCGTAGATTTACCCGAACCACTCTTACCTACTATGAATACGAATTCACCTTTCTGGATGTGAAGATTAATTCCATTAAGCGCAGCAACGCCAGTGGAATATGTCTTCGTAACATCTTCCATGATTATCATGTATCATTTCCTCCAAAAATTACTAAAATGTATCTTTACTTTCCATATACTTCATGTACTTAACAACCATAAGAGCAATCTTAAATGTTATTGCATCATCAAACACTCTGAGGTCAAGCCCGGTTATCTTCTGTATTTTATCAAGTCTGTAAACAAGTGTATTTCTATGAATGTAAAGCTGTCTTGATGTTTCTGAAACATTAAGGCTGTTCTCAAAGAACTTGTTAATTGTTGACAAAGTCTCATCATCAAAATCATCAGGAGCCTTTCCTTCAAATATCTCCTTAATGAACATCTGACATAATGGTATAGGAAGCTGATATATAAGACGACCTATTCCTAATCTGTTGTAAGCAACAACATTCTTATTGCTGTAGAAAATCTTTCCCACATCAAGTGCCATCTTAGCTTCCTTGTAAGATCTTGAAACCTCTCTTATGTCATTAACAATTGTACCATAAGCAACATGTGCCGCACTCATCGCCTCAGTGCTTAACATATCAATTATAACATCAGCTGTCTTGTCAAGTTCATCATATGACTCATTGCCTTTAACTTCCTTAACAAGAATTATACTCTTTTCGTCAACTGCTGTAATGAAATCTCTTGTTTTATTAGCAAAAAGAGTTCTTACTGTCTCTAAAGCATTAGTATCCTTTTCGTGCTTAGTCTCAATAATATATACAACTCTCTTAACATCCGTTTCAATATGAAGTTTTTCTGCTCTTGTATACATATCAACTCGAAGAAGATTATCAAGAAGAAGATTCTTTATAAAGTTATCTTTATCGAATCTCTCCTTATATGCAACAAGAAGATTCTGTATCTGGAATGCTGCAAGCTTACCTAACATGAATACATCATCACTTGTTCCTTTTGCCAATATTATATATTCAAGATTACCATCTTCAACAACCTTGAAAAACTGGTATCCATTAACTACCTGACTTTCTGCTGGCGAATCAATAAAACTAATCGCATCCGCAAGGCATTCTGAAACATTATCAAAAGTCTTGGCTGCAACATTCTTATCTGCATCCACAATGCACAAATCCACTCGTGAAATAGCCTTAAGTCCATCTACAGTTGTCTGTAAAATTCTATTAGATATCATTGTTATCCCTTTCTGTCTACCACTTACCTTTTATTCGTACATATTCTATCTTATTGTAAAGCAAAACGGCAAAAAAAAAAAGGAAAAGGAAATGCAAATTTATTGCATTTCCCCTTCATAATTAAGATTCATTTAATAATTAGTGTGTGATAACGATTTCTGTTTCCTTATCGAATACATGAAGTCTTTCAACATCCATAGCAAATGTTACTTCATCACCAGGTCTTGCTGTTGTACGAGGATTTACCTTAGCTGTACATGTTACATCACCGATTTCATAGTGAAGGTTAACTTCTGCACCAAGTAATTCGTATACCTTAACTGTAGCTGTAAACTTAGAATCTGCATTCTTAGCGATGAATTCTGCATCATCCTTAACATCTTCTGGACGGATACCAACTACAACTGTCTTTCCTACATAACCACCATCAATAAGCTTCTTGCTCTTCTCAACTGGAAGAGTAATTGTAACTGTATCAGAAAGTACAAGGTCAACCTGTGAACCGTTAGCCTTAACTTCTGCATCGATAAGGTTCATCTGAGGTGATCCGATGAATCCAGCAACGAAGATGTTGTTTGGTGTATTGTAAAGGTTCTGAGGTGTATCTACCTGCTGAATAATACCATCCTTAAGAACTACGATTCTTGTACCAAGTGTCATAGCTTCTGTCTGGTCATGTGTAACGTAAATGATTGTTGTCTGTAATCTCTTATGTAACTTAGAAATCTCAACACGCATCTGAACTCTTAACTTAGCATCAAGGTTTGAAAGAGGCTCATCCATAAGGAATACCTTAGGACTACGAACGATAGCACGTCCCATAGCAACTCTCTGTCTCTGACCACCTGAAAGAGCCTTTGGCTTACGATCAAGTAAATGCTCAATATCAAGAATCTTAGCAGCTTCATGAACTGACTTATCTATCTCTGCCTTAGGAACTTTTCTTAACTTAAGACCGAAAGCCATGTTATCATATACTGACATATGTGGATAAAGAGCATAGTTCTGGAATACCATAGCGATATCTCTGTCCTTAGGCTCTACATCGTTAACCATCTTATCTCCGATCCATAACTCACCTGAGCTGATTTCCTCAAGACCTGCGATCATACGAAGTGTAGTAGACTTACCACATCCTGAAGGTCCTACGAAAATGATGAATTCCTGATCAGCAATTTCAAGATTAAAATCCTTAACAGCTACGAAACCGTTAGGATATACTTTACAAACATTCTTAAGCGATAAACTTGCCATTATTAAATATCCTCCTAATATAAATGCGCCTTTGCGCTTTTGATGTAATTATAATACACTAAACAGGACTTTTTTACCACATTACATTTTTACAAATCTTTTCCTCGTTTTTTTTGCAAATTTACCATAGCCAGTCCTCTTATGTATAAATTGTACAAATTTACCACCTGTTTATCTGCAAACATCACTAATGCTGTTTATGTTTTTAATTGTTTGTTGAAATAAAAACCTTTTAAATATATAATAAAAAAGAGCAATAGGGTATTTACTTTATTATTCATGCGCATCTGTTATATATGTACACGATTGGAGGAATGATTATGACTATAGCCGGTTTATCTACTAACATAAGTACATCTGGCATAACTAATGATATCCAGATTGCAATGCTAAAGAAGAATCTTGATACAGTTGAAACGGCTGGTGCTGATATCGCTAAGATGATGGAAGCATCCGTTACACCAGAACTTGGTCAGAATATTGACTTAAGAATCTGATTCAGTTTTCCCTATGCATATCTTTAGAAATACAAAGCCCATGTACACAGTTTTCTATGTACATGGGCTTTATATTTTTCTAAAGAGTTCCTGAAAATTCAAGCATTATCATATACATTACGCACACAACAATGCCAACAATAACCGGAGCTGTAAAATAATTCTTTATATGTGATAATTTAACATTCTGAATCTTCATTTTTTCAAGATTTCCATGACGTTTTGCCATTGTTCTTATACATAATACAGCAAGCATCATGAATACTGCTGCTATAACAGCAATCATCGCAATCTGCACAACCGTAATTGCTGTGCTCTGACCTGCCACACTCTCTGCATTTTCAAATGTTTCAGATACACTGCCATCCTGCGCATACATTCCCGCCATCTTAAGAATCTGTACAATTCCTATTGAATATGTATTTACCGCAAAATGTGCAATAACTGACGACCACAAAGAACCTGTAGCCTCAACCATATATGCAAACACAATTCCTATAACAAATGCATACAACGCCTGATTAATATTAAGATGAAAGCAACCGAATAATAATCCGCTCATTAGTGCAGCACCTGTCATTCCGGCTTTCCTGTAAGAGCCAAAGAATATCCCGCGGAATATAAGCTCTTCTACAAGCGGCGGAATAACTGCCAGCAATATAACCTGCATCGCAAATGGATATGTAAGCAGTGTTGTTGTTCCCTCCTCAAGATAATTAGTTGAAAACAACATGCTAAGATTACTTATTAATAATACTGCCGGAATAAGGCAGTATCCTGCAACAAGTGAAAGAATTACATCAACTATGCCTATTCTTTTGTATGGAATCTCCCTGATAGGATCAATCTTCTGAACAATCATATATATAATTGCAATAAGAAGAATTATCCCTTCTGACATAACATACTGAATCCAGTCAGGCACAGCTATACCTGAATTCTGTGCATAAGCCATAATCGATGCACACACAACAGATAATCCGATATAACCTATTACAAATATAATAAAAAAGCCATTAACTTTTCTTACTTCCATGCAATTGCTTCCACTTCAAGAAGAACATCCTTAGGAAGTCTTGCAACTTCTACGCATGAACGTGCTGGAAATGGCTCCTTAAAATATTTCTTGTAGATTTCATTAATCTTACCGAAATCATTCATTTCTTTAATAAATACTGTTGTCTTAACAATGTTCTCTACCTTAGAGCCTGAAGCCTCAACAAGATTGCAGAGATTCTTAAACGCCTGGTCAGCCTGAGCCTCAACTCCGCCTTCTACTATTTCACCTGTTGCTGGTATTACTGGAATAACTCCTGATGTATATACCATTCCATTAACCTCAATAGCCTGTGAATATGGTCCAATCGCACTTGGTGCCTTGTCTGTACTGATTACTTTCTGCATAATAATCTCCTTATTTCAACATATTTTACGTTACAAACGCATTAAATATATTGTACCGCAATCATCATATTCATTCAAGAAGCTATTTCTTAAGAACTATTGAATTCTGTGTTATCTCAATTTTGCCTTCTTTAAGCAGTCTTCCTACAGCTCTCTTGAATGCATTCTTGCTCATATCAAAATGCTTCTTGATAATCTCTGGGTCTGCTTTATCAGTAAATCCAAGACTTCCACCCTTCTTTACTATAGCGTCATATATCTGTACTGAATCCTCGTCCATCTGGATATAAGCCTTCTGCTTAAGGCTTATAACAAGTTTCCCATCTTCTCTTACTCTTGAAACACGTCCGTGAATAACCTCACCGACACTAAGTGGTTCAAACACTTCTGACATAGGAATAAATGCATCATACTTATCTTCAACAGCAACATACGCTCTGTAATCTGGAGTTATTCCTATTATAGTACCTGTAACCGCACTGTCTTTTACAAGTGTCTCTGACTTTTCAAGATACTTGTTAATATCTCATAGTGGCTGCAAGTCTTCCGCTCTTATCTATATAGAGAGCAACAAGATACTCTGAACCTTCTGATACATGTGTTGTCTGTTCCTTGTATGGCATGAGCAGGTCTTTTTCAAGTCCCCAGTCAAGAAATGCGCCAATACCTGTAACCTGTGATACTTTAAGTCTCTTAAGTTCTCCAAGCTGAATCTTTGGCTTATTTGTAGTTGCAATAAGTCTGTCACTTGAATCCCTGTAAACAAATACTGTGAGAGCATCTCCTACTTCTATATCTTCTGGCACCTGCTTTTTAGGAAGAACTTTATCTTCTTCTGTACCAAGATATACTCCGAAATCTGTTACCTTTACAATGTTAAGACACTGTGTTTTTCCTAGCTGTATCATGTGAGGCTGGCTCCTTTCTCCATTCTATTCTTTATATAGTTCTTCGTTTATTATTTTACCGTTTAAGTATCTATTCTCAAAAATCCTCGCACAAAAAAACCTCTCGTATGACTACGAGAGGTTTCCACTTGGCGAAAGCCCAATGGGAATTATATACTTGTTTTAGGGATTTTTTTCGAACCCCTATTCTTACTGAATCTTTATGCTGGAATCAGAATCCAGTGCCTTACCTTCCTGTCATATCTGACACTGTATCATTATATGAATCATTGTATGTACTAACTTTGCTGACATCATATGTTCCATAACGGGCATATCCTGAAACCAACATATAACTGCACCCCTTTCATTACCTATACTGCTTTTAGCATACATGATATCGGTTTGGGTCATACATTACTTAACCATATTCCGACATATTTTTACATATATATTTCAAATTGCCAAATATATTACCATTGTCATCCAGAAACTGCCTAAAACATATAAAACATATAAAACATATAAAATTATAAACTTATAAACATATAAACTTATAATAAAGAAATTTTAAGAAAGACACTCACTTCTTATTACTGGAAATCCTTCTTTATAATCTTTTATTATAAATGGATGTCTTCTGGCATATTCGTATATGCTGTCACCAAGTCTGCCACAAACCAGCTCTTTCAGCTCCACAGAAGGTTCTTTTCCAAGTGCAGCACATGTTGGTGTAAATGCTATAACCAGTTTATCATCCTTTTTCATAATTCTAAGAGGCCATATTTTACAGTCAAAAGGCTTGTCCTCGTCAGATAATATGCAGCCTTTATGCACATCAAGATAATCACAGGCTGCTTCTTCCTCCTGATTATCTGTTTTATATTTATGTTCAAGCTTCATCTGTCCACAATCATCATACATTCTGAACTCTGATATAACATTATATTCATTGGCATGTGATAATTTTTCACACTCATCCTTTGGAAAAAGAGGTGTTTCCCATAGACTGCATCTTCTAAATGAACAACAGAATCTGCACTCTGCACATGACTCTTTTGATAGTACCTTTGAAAGCATTACAATCCTCCATTCTTGTGCACGCTGCATTTATAACCATATACGCTGCTATATTCAACTGTATTACTTTTCAGCTGCACTGTATTTTTTAACATTATTTTAGGATGATACGATTCCTTTGCTTTCCGCAATCCAGAATGTTTATATCTTCCTCTCTGTTTATATACATTACATTTTTTTAAAGCTTCCGCATGCATCTGGTTTATGGCTGCATAACCTCCAGCAGCAGCATATTCGCCAATACATTTTTCAAAATGTATATCAACTGTATCATCATTTATGTAGGAAGCTATCGTCATAGCAGCTGGAACATCATTGACATATAATATTCCACCTGTCAGTGCAAGGTCATCAAAATGAAGTAATGCTTCTTTTATAGCTGAATACTCCATATTTATTGAAGCATCCCCATCTTTGATATGTTCCTTATACCAGTTATCTTCTATTATAACAGCATCTTCTATATTACCTGCACCAATCTCACTATATCTTATGTTATTATAAGTTCTTTTAAATTTTGATAAGTGGTTTTTCTTTTTTATGATAGGCTCTTCCTGACAATGTTGCCAGCTCCTGCTGTCCATATATATAATCGCTGTCGCCATCATCTTTTTTATATTCAAGTATATTCCCATACACAGCATCAAGCACTTCCTTTTGTTCTTCCGTCACAAAACAAAATTCAAGTTTTCTGTTATTTTCCAGTGCATCCTGTCTTATTGCTTCCAATGCTTTATCTGCTTTTCCATGTCCAAGAGGAAATGTATAACCATGTCTGCTTCCATATCCCTCATAATATCTTATGAGAAAATCTTTATAAAATGACACTTTTGTATTATATTTTGATTTTAACAGATATATATTTGCAAATGATGCATCACTTCCCATATATCCAGATTCTTTTACACATTTACTTATCCAGTCACAATCCTTTAATTGTGGCTCACTAAATATCAGCATACACACCTCCCATTCCAACATATTTTGAAATAATACCACAGACTATTTCTTATCTCAACCTTCATTAAATAAACACATAATAAAATTTATCTAAAATCAGTTAATCATAGTTGATATATAATTATTATTATTCTAAAATATGATATAAATGTCTGATGTGTAATAAGACATATATAACATCGAAAGGAGCGGCTTTATAAGGCCACCATATTATTATGAACAAAAAAAATATAATACTCATACTGATTGGGATTTTTCTTATTTCCCTCAGATTCAATGTAACATTTGGACATATCAATATTGATATAACTAACGATTGTGTGGGTTTTCTTCTGATTGTACTTGGTGCTGTACACATGATGCATCGTAACTCACTTTTCAAAAAAGCTGGTATCGTGTCAATCGCCGGACTTATCGCATCAATCGCTGCACAGGTTATAAACTTTATTAACTGGCAGGATGCCGCAGGCACTATGCTGTCCATATCTATGGGAATAACTGTTATATTTGCAATATATTATACTTACTATTTTACAGAAGCTCTCATTATGGAGGCAAATATCCAGGAAAAGTCTGCTGCCACACGTAACTTCCAGATGACATGGCTTATTCTTTCTGCAGCCATATTTGTACACTTTATGGCATTTGGAGCTTCTATTACATTATATTCAATACTTGTTGAAGCGGTAGTTGGAATATGCGCTATATATTATTGCTTTTCTGTTTACAGCTCAAGCAGACAGCTTTATGAAGATTAATATCAGACTAAGTATATGAAGTTTACCTGGTCATCAATACATAAAACAAGCTTCATACTTACTTACTTTATTAACAGCATTTTTAAATATGCTTTAGAATATTCACATTTTACACTCAGAGGTTGACTTTATCGTAACAAAATGTTTACAATAAGCTTGTCAATCGGAAAGGAAGGGGAATAAAGATCATGAAAAAACTGGAAATCATCATCAGACCGGAACGACTTGACGACCTAAAGAATATACTTAACAGCAATGGTGCCCATGGCCTTATGATTACCAATATAATGGGATATGGTAGTCAGAAGGGACATAAGCAGGTATATAACGGAGTGGATTTTGGTGGCAATCTGCTGCCTAAGGTAAAAGTTGAATCTATTGTATCAGATGAAACATATGAAAACATTATAGACCAGATCATAGAAGAGATTAACACTGGTGTATATGGCGACGGAAAGATTTTCGTATATGAGGTTTCTGATGCAATCCGTATCCGTACCGGCGAACGTGGTAACGATGCATTATAATTTTATCAGCATGAAAGCATCAATGGAGATGGCATTAATCGTATTTTAATTGTACGATTAGTGGCATCTTTTTTTGTATATAACTTATGCTATCTGTATCCCATAACCATACAGATATATAGCTGCTTTTTTGCAGCATTCATACGACAATCCCCATATACGTATGAACATACAGAATATCCCTAATTCAATATATTCTGTAAATGCTGTGCTTATACGCACAAAAAAGATTCACAGTTCCTTACCCAGACTGTGAATCTTTTTTTATGCATTTATCTGTTTTTTATGCATTTATCTGTTTTTCACGCACTCATAAAGCCATGAATACTTCTAATCATAAGTCCTACTTTTACACGCTTTAATCCATCCCATTAGTTTTACCAACAGAATCATCACCTGTAAAATCTGTGTCCTCAATTCCTGTTGTATTTTCTACTGTATTTTCTGATATATTTTCTGCTGCATTTTCTGATATATTTTCTGCTGCATTTTTTTCCGTCAGCTCAATCGCCGCTTTCTTCTCTTCTTCCGCCAGCTCAGCCGCCGCTTTCTTCTCTTCTGCTGCTTCCTGGGCTCTCTGCTCGTTAGTATTCTCAAGTGATTTGAATATTCTTGTAAATATAAATGAGTCAATATACAAAACAAGTGGAATAGTTATAATATATGCTGTAAAGTACTGATATGAAAATATCATGAGTCCATATGTAGCAATCATCATAACTATCGTCTGTGGCAGATGATGGACACAAAGAATGAGTGAATTCTTTAATATTCTCAATGCTTTATCATCATATCTTGATAACATTGCAAATGCATAAAGTACTACACCAGCCCATACTATAGCACATCCAACTATAGCATACATAAATATAGTTCCAATCATAGAGCCGCTTCCTGTAAATGCCCAGTAAGCACATGCACGTATATCAAGAAACAATAATAAACCTGCAGCTGCAAGAATTATTTCCACTATAAGTCCCTGTAAAAAATTCTCTTTAAACGACTTTATAAAGTCTTTAAACACATAATTCTCTTCATCCTTAACAAGCTTCATTCCTGAGTAAAACGCTGCCGTAAGCGAGGCACCTATCGTTACAACAGGAATACAGAATATAAATGTAATAAGTGCAAGTATAAGAAAATCCCCCGCCTTTGTCAGTCCTTTAAACAACTTGCCATCTAATCCAAAACCTTTCATAATAATCCTCCATTCTTGCGCTGTTTCTTTGCGCATCTCAAGTTTGTGCGAAGCGCAAATCTTGCGTGTGAAAAATAAGATTTTTCACATTATATACCTTTCTTTAATTTTAATATAATGTAAATGGTCAGAAGAACAAAAGCCGTTTGTTCCTGTAGAATAAGACTTTTGAACCTGTGACATTGATGAGTGTCAGAATTCACTTCTGCACCCATATCTTAACATAAAACAAATAGACTATATCAGATTATACTTACATGTTGTATAAAAATCAAAGAAATTTTCATATATATTGATTAAATGTTTATAAAAGCTGTTTTTTTTAATGTTCTTGTATGATAAACTAACAAATGTTTACTTCATACCTCACTAAACAGGCAGGCATGAATATAAGCATATATTTACATCCTGAAATAATAATGGAGGACTTATGGCAAAAGGACATTCTATCAATGATGAAATAAAAGAACAAAAAAAGAAATTCAAGGAGCTTTCCTTATCCGAAAAGTTCCAGTACATATGGGAATATTACAGACTTATTATAGCCGCTGTAATTGCTGTAATTCTTGTTATAGCCTCATTCATACATGCATATATACGAAACAATTATGATACAGTGTGCGATATAGCCGTCTGTGATGGAAAACTTACAGGCTATGATACAGATGATGATCTTCTTACCACCGGCTTTACTAACTATCTTGGTATTGATGGAAAAAAAGAACGTATTCATATTGACTACAGCTACACACTTGAAGAAAAATTCCTGGATCAGGATCCACAGATAAGCAAAGAAAAAAATATATGTGCTTTCCCCAGACTAATAACCTTGACGGATATATGTCTGAATACAAGGATATCGACCATTTCTGTTTTGATACAAGCTGTTTTTTCTATGATCTACGTGAATTGTTCTCAACAGATGAACTTGATGAGCTTTCTGAATACATTATATATCACACTCACAGTGATGGTGAAACTATTCCCGTTGCCATAGATTTATCAAATGCACCAGAAATCACCAAAACAGACCTCACCATGGATCAGCCATGTTACGGAATAGTACAATCTGCCAGACACCCGGAAAATGCTGCTGACTTCATAAGATATGTGTTTGATATGCATAAATAGTTGTTTCGCATACATTCTTAACATACGGACGGCAGCATATATGAGAAAAGCAGGTGTGCATACATCAACGATGCCAGAAGCTTCAATTGGATATTTCTAAGACTTTTCATATACGTAATGGTAGCTTCCGCTACCGTTCGATACGGGACATCCGTGTCCCATATCTCACTTCCACAGACATCCGTGTCTGTGGATAGCTGGGTAGTAAAAGAAAAGTCTAAGAACTATCACAATTGAACTTCAAGTGCATCTTATGATGTTTGCACACCTGCTTTTCTCATATATGCTGTCTGACTTTGGCTTAATTTACGAAAAATGAATGTGTGCTAAATCAGCCCCCCTGTTTCGTCCCACTTGATTTAATTGAATATTCAGTATTAAATTATGCCGCAACACAGACAAATATAAGATACAGACAGTCCTGCATACTATGTGAAATGCACTTGAAGTTCAATCGTGCTGACTCTTAGACTTTTCTTTAGCTCCCAGCTAGCTTCGTACAAGGATGTACGAAGCAATGAGGCCGCGCCACGGACGGCGCGTCCGAATGGTAGCGTCACCTATAACTACCTATATGAAAAGTCTTAGAGACAGCCGATTAAGCTTCTGGCATTGAACATAGTGTGCAGGACTGCCTGTAGCTTATATTTGTCGTCCGTTCGTCACCAACTAATATTCAATTAAACAACAATATTTTAGAAATGCCCACCAGAGCTTCCTGAGTTGCCGCCTCCGCCTCCACTGCTGCCGCCTGAACTTCCAGAACTCGTCTGTATGCGTCTTGTCGTCACGGTTGTGTTTATGAATATGTCCCTTCTGTCCATCACGTCAAAGTTATGATTTTTTGTATACTCAATGCTTGAAACTGTCATCTTTGCCTTGGCACTGCTCATCATGGCAAGCACACCTATAACTGCTATAACTGCTGATATTCCCAGTTTTACCGGCATATTGTATGTAAGCTTCTCTACTAGTGACGTATTAAGTTTCTTTTCAATTCCTTTGATATACTTGACACAGCCCTCATAATAGTCTCCTGATGCAAGTTCATTTTCCGCTTTTTCCCTTATACTATCCAGCCGGCTTTGCGATATATCACTCCTTGCTCTTCCAGATGTAACTATACGGTCTGCTCTTGATTTCATATCTATTCCGTATACAACAGCCTCACAATCACTTCCTGTTGCATAATAGCCATAATTTTTTTCAAGGATTGACCTTAAATATGTATCCATTGCATAGCCATCAAGATTCCTGCTCATTGTTATGATCACTATATCAAGCTTACATTTATCAGATGCTGCCTTACATAATTCTGCCAGGTGCTTTTCTTCTGATGTGCTCAATATTTCTGCATCATCTATAACATAGGTCTTAGATGTACCTGAAACCGAACTACTGCTTTCAGCCGTTTCAGACTGGCTGCTTACTTCTGATCCAACTGCTTTCTCCGATGCTGCATACACATATTGACCTGTTGCAGCAAACATAATAAATATTGCTATTGACAATACTGCCATGGCTCTCTTGCATACTCTTCTGCATATTTCTTTATTAGCAGCTATCTTATCAGAACCTATTCTTTTATATCTGACTATATTCATCATATAAACAACAGACCTCCTATCATAGTAATAATAAGAACAACAACGAATATTATCACACCATATGCAGCCGCCTTTACTGCACTTATAGGTCTGTCTGCTACTATCTTTCCTGTCTGTCCATTAAGGTAAAAATGGAACTCTTTATTTTTAAACCTGAAATTAAGCATCCATACTGGAAGAAGTGCATATTCATTATTTTTAAGTCTCATGCTTACATTATTTCCAATAACTGATACACTTGTATATCCCTGTATAGTTCCTCTGGCTATATCAGTTATATAATCATCCGCTCTTTCTTTAACCCTGGACTCTATTTCATCAGATGTATAGTTGTATCTTTCTGAAAGGTATCCTGAAAGATAAGGCATCGCAAAGCCCTCTATATCACTATAATCATATGGTTCAAGCATATCCATCTGTCTATCTGGCATCTTTTCAGAAGCATCAGCTGGAATTCTGTCAAACTCTGCATGTACATCCCTGTATACGTCAAAATGATCCGTATATGTATACTCTGTATCTCCTCTCCTTGTTGTTCTTACTTTGTTGGCATGTGCATTCATCTGTGTTCTGGCATTATAGCTATATAACCAGAATGGTACATAAACACCACTTATCTTTTCTATTGTGCTTGAGGTAGATAATTCTTTTGGTGTCAACGGACCTTTTTTCAGCCACTTCCTGTATATATCAACAGCCTGCTCTTTATTAATTTTAAATGGTATTATAAGCTGTGGCTTGAATTCTCCCTGCAATCTGTCCTCAACCAATGTTGGATTCCCACAATATGAACAAAATGTTGCCGATGTATATTCATCTGCGACTAACTGGGCACCACAGCTCTGGCAATTATATATCTTCATATTAGGAACTTTTTCTCTCTGTTCCCCTGAAGCAGCGCTATCTTTTTCATATGTTTCTACATCTATCTGTGTACCACATCGTTTACAGCCAAGCTTTTGTGTATCACTGTCAAATTCCATCGCTGCACCACAATTAGGACACTTATATATAACTGGCATAATCCCCCCCTTAATCATTGTTTGTTATATATCTACAGCATTTTGCTTAAATCATCAAATAAACATAACTGTGATGTTAATATGTTAAAATACCTGAATCAAAAGGTCTAAAACCATATGAGCCTGTTCATAAAATGTTCATACTACATTAAATAAGATTTAACATTATGAACATTATTTCTTCACTTTTAGTCAATATACTTCAAATATAGACAAAAACGAATGAAACACTTCAAATAGTTGACATTCTTTTATTATATAAAATCACTTATTTACATTTATTTGTTCTTCATAAATTTGAGTTGTTTTAAATAATAAATTGCAACTCTCCTCCCTCTTTCAAAGCCTCTCCTTATACTTAAGGAGGGGTTTTTGTTGAATCTGTTCAATCATGTAGTGTATGATTACTATCTGCCATATAAGCTATAAGACAGCTAAACTCTAAAAGCAAATACATTTTAATGTCAGATTACAAAGAATGATATTATAAGAAACATTAATCCGGCAGCCATCATTATTATTCCTGCATTCTTATTTTTTCTGGTTAGCAGCTTTATCTATATTAACGCTGTCTCTCTGGTCATAAAAAAGATTAAAATTCTTCTTTGCTGTAAGATATTTACTAAATCCCATAAATATGACAACGAAGCCTATAAGAAAAAGCATGAATCCAACAAATGGAAGATATGAATCGCCACTATTTCCTTCAATATTGTAAAAATCAACATCTGCTGCTATATATGCTATATAGTCCAGTACTCCAAGAATATATCCCATATGCTATTCTCCTTTCAATCCACAAAAATATTTTTTGTTGTGTCGTATATCATCTGACACTATCCACCCACTATGTCTATTATATATACCAATCTATATAATATATACACTAATATATATTATATAGTAATATATCTATTATGACTGGATTTTATTTTCTAAATTATACTTCTTTTCAACATTAATCACAACCAAAATATATCTTTTTATATATATAAATCGACATTGTATTTCAATAAGACTATTTTTCTAACTATTTCCTTTTCTTTTTAGTATATTTAATGTATAATGAACAAAAAGAGTGGGGCGGTAAAAACTGTACTCATAATTAATTATCAGGAGGTTTATATTTATGTTAGTTTCAGCAAAAGAAATGTTAGAAAAAGCAAGAGATGGTAAATATGCTGTTGGACAGTTTAATATCAATAATCTTGAATGGACAAAGTCTATCCTTCTTACAGCACAGGAGATGAATTCACCTGTTATACTTGGTGTTTCATGTGGTGCTGGTAAATATATGACTGGTTTTAAGACTGTTGCAAGCATGGTAAGCGCAATGATAGATGATCTTAAGATTACAGTTCCTGTAGCACTTCATCTTGATCATGGAACATATGAAGCTTGCTTTGACTGTATTGATGCCGGTTTCTCATCTATCATGTTTGACGGTTCACACTATCCTATTGATGAGAATATTGAAAAGACTAAAGAATTAGTAGCTATCTGCAAAGAAAAAGGATTATCACTTGAAGCTGAGGTAGGTTCTATCGGTGGCGAAGAGGATGGTGTAGTCGGTATGGGAGAATGTGCCGATCCTGATGAATGTAAAGCAATCGCAGATCTTGGTGTAACTATGCTTGCTGCTGGTATCGGTAATATCCATGGTAAGTACCCAGCTAACTGGCCGATTAAGCTTTGAAACTCTTGCGGCTGTTAAAGAAAAAGTCGGTGACATGCCTTTAGTATTACATGGTGGTACAGGTATTCCAGAGGATATGATCAAGAAAGCTATCTCTTTAGGCGTTGCCAAGATCAATGTTAACACTGAATGCCAGCTTGCTTTCGCTGATGCTACAAGAAAATACATTGAGGCTGGTAAGGATCTTGAAGGAAAAGGTTTTGATCCAAGAAAACTTCTTGCTCCTGGATGTGAAGCTATAAAGGAAACTGTCCGTGAAAAGATAAATCTTTTCGGCTCAGCTGGAAAGGAGGAAGTTATATTCAATGTAGCTGACATCTTCGGCGAGAATGTGTTTAATGACACAATTATGAAAGAGCGTTTACCAAAGAACGTTTACAAAAACCTTAAATTAACAATGGAAGGTGTGCAGGAATTATCTTTAGCAGATGCTGATGTTATCGCTAATGCTATGAAAGACTGGGCTATCGAGAAAGGTGCAACTCATTACACACATTGGTTCCAGCCTTTAACAGGAACTACTGCTGAGAAACATGATTCATTTATATCAGCACCTAATGAAAACGGAAAGGTTCTTATGGAATTCTCTGGTAAAGAATTAATAAAGGGCGAGCCAGATGCTTCATCATTCCCTTCAGGTGGTCTTCGTGCAACATTCGAGGCCAGAGGATATACAGCATGGGATTGTACATCTCCTGCATTCGTACGTGAAGGTGCCCAGGGTGCTACTCTTTGTATCCCTACAGCATTCTGCTCTTACACAGGTGAGGCTCTTGACCAGAAGACTCCATTACTTCGTTCAATGGATGCCATCAACGAGCAGGCTCTTCGTATTTTAAGACTTATGGGTAACACAACATCTAAGAAGGTTACTCCTTCTGTTGGTGCTGAACAGGAATACTTTATAGTAGATAGAGAGAAATATCTTCAGAGAAAGGATCTTATCTTCTCTGGACGTACATTATTCGGTGCTATGCCACCAAAGGGACAGGAACTTGATGATCACTACTTCGGTTCTATCCGTGAAAGAATTGCTGCATTTATGAAGGATATCAACGAAGAATTATGGAAGCTCGGCGTATCTGCCAAGACACAGCATAACGAAGTTGCTCCAGCACAGCATGAATTAGCTCCTATATATGCACAGTGCAATATTGCTACTGATAACAACCAGCTTATGATGGAGGTTATGAAGAAAGTTGCTTACAGACATGGTCTTGTATGCCTTCTCCATGAGAAGCCATTTGCCGGAGTTAATGGTTCTGGTAAGCACAACAACTGGTCTATCACAACTGATGACGGCATTAACATGCTTGACCCAGGTAAGACACCTCATGAAAACTTCCAGTTCCTTCTTGTACTTGGTGCAATTATGAGGGCTGTTGATAAGCATGCTGACCTTCTTCGTGAGTCTGCATCTGATGTTGGTAACGATCACAGACTTGGCGCTAATGAAGCACCTCCAGCTATTATCTCTATGTTCCTTGGTGAGCAGCTTGAGGATGTTGTTATGCAGCTTATTGATAAGGGTGATGCTACAAGCTCTATCCAGAAGGGTAAGTTAAAGACAGGTGCTTCTACACTTCCAGACCTTAACAAGGATGCTACTGATAGAAACAGAACTTCACCATTTGCATTTACTGGTAATAAGTTTGAATTCCGTATGGTAGGTTCATCAGATTCAATTGCTCCTGCTAACGTAGTTCTTAACACAATCGTTGCAGAAAGCTTTAAGGAAATCGCTGATGAATTAGAGGGTTCTGAGGATATGCAGATGGCTGTCCATGATATGATTAAGAAGCTCTTCACAGACCATCACAGAGTTGTATTCAATGGTAATGGTTACTCAGATGCATGGGTAGAAGAAGCTGAAAGAAGAGGACTTCCTAATATCAAATCTATGGTTGAGGCTGTTGGTTCACTTGTTAAACCTGAAACAGTTAAGATGTTTGAAGGATTTGGTGTATTCACAATTAAAGAAGAGCTGAATTAAAGTCAAGAAAGGCTATAAACATTGACTATGGAGATCTTCTTTTCGAAGTATAGTAAATATTGTTGTTTAGCACACATTATTAATATACGGACGACAGCATATATGAGGAAAAGCAGCTGTGCATACATCAACGATGCCAGAAGCTTCAATTGGATATTTCTAAGACTTTTCTTATAGGTTATGACTACTGGCCGCTACCGTTCGATACGGGACATCCATGTCCCATATCGAACTTCCACAGACATCCGTGTCTGTGGATAGCTGGGTAGTTAAGGAAAAGTCTAAGAACTATCACAATTGAACTTCAAGTGCATCTTATGATGTTTGCACAGCTGCTTTCCTCATATATGCTGTCTGACTTTGGCTTAATTTACGAAAAATGAATGTGTGGCTAAAACAAATGAGAGAGACATGTAGGGCGGAATTGTGCGTAAAGCGCACAATTCCGCCCTTTCCAGCTCCCTTGATTTAATTGAATATTAGTAAATAAATTACACCACGGCCAGACAAATATAAGCTACAGGCAGTCCTGCATACTATGTGAAATGCACTTGAAGTTCAATCGTGCTGACTCTTAGACTTTTCTTTCGCTCCCAGCTAGCTTCGTACATGGATGTACGAAGCAATGAGGCCGCGCCACGGACGGCGCGTCCGAATGGTAGCGTCACCTATAACTACCTATATGAAAAGTCTTAGAGACAGCCGATTGAAGCTTCTGGCATTGAACATAGCGTGCAGGACTGCCTGTAGCTTATATTTGTCGTCCGTTCGTCACCAACTAATATTCAATTAAACAACAATTTTCTTTTTCTTCCTGATAATCACTATTCCTGCCAAAACAATGATAATGGCAGCAGCACCAATGACATAATATATTTTCACATCTGTCTTTTTATGTATAACTGCAAAATCTGCCTGATAAGGTATCTCTGCTGTTATATAGCTTCCATTTTTATTGGTATCTGCTTTTACCCACGCATTGTTATCTTTGTCCCTATACCACACCTCGTTACTTCCTGAAGTATCTGTTATATAGAAATGACCTATAACTGTATTTACCGCTTTGTTATGTGAGCCCTGTAGCTGCCATGAATAAGCATACTCTACATTTCCATGTAACCCGCTGATATCACATTGTCCCATAACCATCTCATCATCACCATAGAATCTGCCTTCCACAAGGAACAACGATTTATTATTACTGCTCTTTATATTTCCAGCTATACTTTCTACCCAATAATGATATTCAACCTCTATCACTTTGTTATGTGTTATTGGTGTCTGTATAGCATCCGATGGCCACTGTGCATAACAGCCATCCTTTGCCGGAATGTAAGGAAAATCTTTCTCTCTAAGACTTGAATTATATGGTATTTTTTTACTTCCAAGTACTTTAGAGTCCGCTTTAAATGTAATAACTACCTGATTAAAACCTTCTGGAATAGCTTCTAATGACATAATATACTCATATGTTACCTGTTCTGCTTTCCCCCTATAGCTTATATTATCTATTCCACCATATTTATCATTGACAAACAGGTTATCCGCTAATTCTCCACCCGAATTATTAATTCCAAGAACGCTTCCCTTTGCTTCACCATCGCAGGTTATATCCGGTATAGTAATACAATTCTTAACTGTATATCCAAGTCCGCTTATGCCTCCAGCATAATTAGCAGCTTCAACATTACACAGACTATAACTATCTGATATGCTGCTTTCACTCTTTCCTGCGATACCTCCTGCATAATCGCCGGTTTCTGACTTTACATCCCCATAACCCTCGCATCCATACACGAGGCCAAGCTCCTGAAGTCCCGTTATACCACCAGCACAATTTTTTCTTAACGGTTATATCAGCATAATTAATGCAATTCATAACAACAACATTTACAGTTGTGCGAAGTTTTACATTCGTTGCAGAACTAAGATCAAGGTCATACTCTGGATTCACGTCATATTCTATATTCATAGTTCCCGCAACTCCACCAGCATTTATATCGCCATTAATATCACCACGATTAACACATTCGAATACTACACCATTAGCTGACTTAGCATTATCTGCTGCTGATATATCTTCTATATGGTCTTCTTTATCTATCAAAGTATTAATAGTATCACTTGTGATATCTCCTATACTATTTATCTGAGCAGATATTCCATCAATACTGTCCGCTATTATATTCATCTGATTCTGTATGGAGTCAGCTATTCCATTAATATCTGACTGTGCATCTTCTTTGCTAAGCTGATCTGATACTTTTTTTATAAAATCCTCTATACTGTCTGTAGTATCTGTCATGGAATTTACAAGATTAGTCATATTAGCTCTTATTATTTTCCATTGTTCATTAATATCATCTTTCTGCTTATCTGACAGGATTATATCATCACCCTGATTTCTGATATTTTATCCAACGCAGCATTGATATTATCAATATACTTATCTGCATCCGGACTACTCTTTTCAATAGTATCCGATACATCTTTTATAGATTCTGCAAAAATCTCTGAATTCTCTTTATATTTCTCAGTAAGACTTTCTACATATCCAGATACCTCAGCAGATGTATCTCCTATCGAGGATGACAAACCACTCATAATATTACCAATAGAATCAACTGATTCACTAAGCTGGTTTACACGGTCATTTAGATACTCCGATTCAATATAGGGCTGGGCTTGTCCAACAATTCCGCCTACATCTTTTCTTCCATATACACTTCCCTCATTAGTACAATTATATACCTTACCTTTCTGATTTCCCACTATGCCACCGGCATTGTAACCCGTATGGCTATATCCCACTGCACCATAATTAGTACTATCTGATATTACTCCGGTAGAATAACCAGCTATTCCTCCCATGTCATTACGATCCACAACATGCTGTGTAATATTAAGAGTTCCTACATCTACGCCATCTATGTCAAAGGAAGAATTAAGCTCATTGGTATTAACCTTACTTCTGGATATACATCCACTTATTATTCCCTGATTATTTCCTGCTATTCCTCCTGTCTGATTAGTCGCACTAATATCAGCATCACTATTACAGTTAATCAGCCTGGCTCCAGCTTTATTGACACCTGCTATTCCTCCGGCTGCTGTTCCACCACTCAGCTTACCAACATATGCACAGTTACTTATCGTTCCATAATTGACACCTGCTATTCCTCCTATATTCTTCTGTGAACCGCTAGCTGTTATTGTTCCTGACACGCTGAGATTATACACATATGCATCTTCACCTAAATATCTGAAAAAACCATAATCAGAGCCTATATATTCCTTATTCAGGTTTCTTATAGTATGATTCCCACCATCAAAGGTTCCATTAAAATATGCTATTCCTTCAAATCCATCTTTTGTAATACTTATATCTGATGTAAGCTTAACCTTCCTGCCAAAACTATAACTATCATTTCTGCAGCTATTAGCAAAGCTTATTAATTCGTCTTCATTAGATATTTCTATTATATCTGTGTCTGCAGCCTCAGCCGTAAAAGACTGTGACATAAAGCCTCCTATTGTGCTTATGACAAGCAGCAGCGCAAGGCTTAGGGATATTATTTTAGCTTTACATTTTCTGTTATACATTACTGCTCATCTCCTTTATCAATATCATCTGCCCCATCCTTGCACAAATGTTCATTATCATCACCTATAACTTCATCTGCTGCTTTGATGTCTTCTATCTGTCCCTGTCTTCCTGGCAGTACGGAATCCACCAAAACATTCATATGACCATCAAATACTCCTTGAATATCAGCATCTATCTCTCCCTGTACATACCCCTTAACATGTCCTGATACTTTAACTTTTCCAGCAATTTCCCTTGACGGTCTTGAAATATTCATCGCAAGTGCTGTCTTTTCTATTATTATATCTCCCATAAGAAGAATCTGTGGCAATACAAATAATACCAGAATAATAGATATCAGAGTTCCCCTTCCTAAAGCAACACCTATTGATGCAACTGTTGCATCTGATGCTATCTCTCCTATAAGAAAGCCTGCACAGGTAAGAATAGAACCTGATGTAAATATTGTAGGTAATGACTGGTTAAGCGTCTCTATCATTGCCTCTTTTAGCTCATACTCTTTCTTTAACTGCAGATATCTGTTAGATATAACTATCGCATAATCAATAGTTGCACCCATCTGAATAGCTGAAACAATTAAATACGCAATAAAGAATACTGTCTGTCCGGTCAATGACGGTACTGCAAAGTTAACCCATATACTTCCCTGTATAGTAAGTACAAGCAATACTGGAAGTCCTGCTGACTGGAATGTAAAGAACAGTATTATCATAACAAAAAGTGCTGTCAGAACACTTATTACTATATTATCCGAAGCAAATGATGATTCAAGGTCGTGATTACTTGTTGAATTACCTACAAGTACTACATCATCCTCATAATATTTTGCTGCAATCTGCCTTATTTCTTCAAGTGCTGCATATGTTTCATCCCCCTCAACAGGCAGATCTATGTTAAGTACAAAACGTGAATAATCTGTTCCCTGTAACTGTAACTGTGCATCGTGGAGTGTATCATATAATGTATTAAGCTTATCATCCAGAGAACTGTCAAGTGTCACATACCCCTGCTGATACTGGTCATACAGAAACAAAAACATATCTATAATTGGCACATCATATTCATCTATTCCTGTAAATACCGGTCCGTATTGCTTCTGATTATACGCATATGCCATATATAATACATCTACAACCTCAGTATCTATGTCTGTAAGCTCTGCAAACTGGCGCGGACTAAGCTTATCCGTAAGTACATAATCATCATTGATTGACACATTAGAAAGTCCAAGAACCGAAGTAACATAATCAAGCTTTTCTATCTGCTGTAACACCGCTTTTTCTGAATCATAGTTTCCCTTAGGAACCATAACGACAAGCTGGTTACTTGCACCAAATGTATCCTCTATACGCTCCTCTGCTATCTTTGATTCGCTCTTTTTAGCACTTACTATTGAACTTGTGTCATATATATACTGACAACGATTTGATAATATTGCTACAAATATAAGAAATATTACAAATAGTGGCGGTATTATATATTTTGTTTTATTAGCAAATTTACCAACAATGGTTATCTTTGGTACATAGCACTTATGATGTGTCTTATCTATTCCCTTAGCAAATATAAGAAGTACTCCAGGGCATTAAGAAGAATACTGAAATAAGACTTAATATAATTGCCTTAACAAGAATAATACCCATATCATAACCTAGTCTGAACTGCATAAACATCATCGCAACCATACCTGATATAGTTGTAAGTGATGACGAGCTTATCTCAGGTATCGCTTTGGATAGTGCTACCTTTACTGCCTCTTCTGCATCAAGTGTTTCGTGCTCCTCCATGAATCTGTCACACAGAATAATTGCATAATCAATAGCTAAGGCAAGCTGCAACACAACTGCTATTGAATTCGTTATAGACGATATTGTACCAAACCAGTAGTTGGTTCCCATATTAAGAATAGCTGCAACTCCAAATGTTATGAGAAGTACAGGTATCTGAAGGTATGCCTTTGTCGAAAGCATAAGCACCACTACTATAATAATGACAGCGAGCACTAATATTATGTTCATATCCTTTGCCAATGCTTCAGAACTGCTCTCCTCTGCCCCAACCTCAGTTGAAACATATGTATCATACTCTGACAACAAGTTCTTTATACCTTGCAGAGCCTGTTTACTAATTTCATCATCCTCTGTCCCATCGAAGGTAATACTAAACATTGCATCAGTCCCTTTATAGTGGTCTTTGGAATCATCGAAGCTGACTTCCTTTACCCCATTAACCTGCTCTATGTCTTCTACAAGCGAAGCAGCTTCCTGATAAGTCACATTAGTAAGCATAACCTTGGCACTACCATATGTCGTAAACTGCTCATCCATAATTGATAATCCCTGTCTGGTCTCACTATCTGCCGGCAGATAAGATGTTATATCCTGATTTACCTGAACCTTATTTATACATAAAACACTATAAATAATAGCCAGAACAAAGAGTATTTCTATTGCCTTGCGTTTGTTAACTATAAACGTCGCAACAGTCAGCCAGAAATTCCCCTTTTTCTTTTCTTCTTTCTCTTTCATGCTAATCCTCATTTCTGTGCAGGTCTTTATGCACATATATTGTTTATCGACATTATGTTGATTATTTCTGTTAAATCATTATAATTATAGTAACCGATTTGCTCAATAAACATTTTTTCATCAAAATGTCTATTAATAGACATTTTGTTTAATAATGTTTATTAATTAAGAAATATTTAATATACTTATAAAGGAATAACTATTATGATTAATAATAATAAAAAGGACCGCCGTATAGAAAAAAAAACTGAGTATGTTCTTGTTAACAGCCTTGCTGCACTTATGCATTCAAAGAATATAAAAGATATTTCAGTCAAAGAGCTATGCGAATATGCTAATGTTAACAGAGGCACCTTCTATCTGCATTACAACGATATTTATGATATGCTTGACACTATCGAAAATACATTGATAATCCATCTGGAAAACATTTTTCTTAAATATGATAATATCAATGCCGAAAACTTCCCATATCCGGTTTTTCATGATATATTCCAGCTGATTGACAGCAGCTCTGACCTTATCCTTGCACTAATCGGACCGAATGGTGATATATCATTTATTATGAAGATACGTGAACTATTTCATCATAAATGTATTGAAAACTGGTTATCTTCACATACTCCGAAACTTCTTGCAAACTATGATTATTTCAGTAATTTTCTAGTATACGGCTGTGTCGGACTTATTGAAAACTGGATTGTAACCGGCAAAAAAGAAACTCCTGAGGAGATATCTGCTCTGGTCACAAAGCTTGTCTCAACAGGAGTCACTTCACTTTTATAGTATTCATCAGCTGATTGCCATACAATCATTATTGTGGATAATTAAGTCTCTCAGGAACCGGATTATCAAGCACCTCTTCCTTGAACTTCTTCATATATAACTTGGCAAGTGTAAGGTTATTATCAAGATAGTTACCACAATCTCTTGGTGAATAACCTGGAATCTCGCCTTCATAAGAAAGTACATATTCTGCACCTTCTCTAAGCACCTCAAGTATATCCTCTGACTTAAGGTCACCTGCAAATATAACATAAAAACCTGTTCTGCAGCCCATAGGTCCAAAATATATAGTTTTCTCAGCCCATTCTGCATGATTCCTTAAAAATGTAGCAACAAGATGTTCAATTGAATGAATCCCAGGAGTATCCATAGGTGGCTCTTCATTAGGTCTTGTAAATCTTAAATCAAATGTTGTAAGCACAACATCTCCGTGATAATCCTTTCTTGATACATATACACCTGCTAAAAGATCGAGATGATTAACTGTAAAACTTGCTATTTTATTCATAATTGTTTTAATACTTCCTTTCCATTATATACACCATTCTTCTGTTTTCGCTTGTCACTCTTATAACAAGACATTTTATTCCCATTATAAATTTTGTCAATGTAGAATAGCCATATTCTCTTAGCCTTAAAGTCCGGATAGTTGATGTGTATCTTCTGTCCAAGTGCTCCAAGCTCAACTCCGTTATCACTTGACTTAACATAATTAACAGCATATTCTGTAACCTTTTCCTTCATATTCTTATCTTCTTTAAGCCGTACAAGAACTGTGTTGTTAAACTTCTTAAGCTCAAGGCTGTTCATCTCTTCAAGAAATGTAGACAATGAACTGTAACCGTAGTTTCTCACATCAAAGTCAGAATATTTTTTCTGCAAACGGCTTCCTATCTCTCCTAAATCCGTCTGCTTTCCCTTATTATCATTTTCCTGGATAATCTCAATAATAGCATTTTCTATCTTTGATTGCTTTATAATATTATTACTTGCTTTTTTCTTAACATGCTTACTATCCGGCTCATCTTCATGCGCCTGTTCTCTTAAAAGTTCCAGATCAGTAAATACTGAACATGCTGCCCTGAATGACCTTGGTGTTTTGTTCTCACCCATTCCAATAACTTCCATTCCTGATTCTCTTAGGCGGCTTGCAAGTCTTGTAAAATCACCATCCGAAGAAACTATACAAAAGCCATCTACATTATTCGTATAAAGAATATCCATAGCGTCAATTATAAGTGTTGAATCAGTAGCATTCTTGCCTACTGTGTTGCGAAACTGCTGTATTGGTGTAATTGAATTCTCCATCAATTCTTTCTTCCATTTGTTCGCCTGCGGACTTGTCCAGTCTCCATATATTCTCTTATATGTTATAACGCCATATTTAGTCATCTCATCCAATATATCTGATATATACTTTGAAGAAATATTATCTGAATCTATAAGCACTGCATATCTTTTTATCTTCCAATTATTTTCACCTCTTTCTTCTTTTTCCTTTTTCTCTTTTTTCTCTTTATTTTTTTGAAAAAATCAGAATTACACTTACATCTGATGTCTTACTACTTTATATTCATCATTGCTCTGGTAGTACGGACATTCTCTGTATTCTGATGTTAACAATCTGGCATAGTCATCCTACATTTTCAACACTTCTGAATATGTTCTTCTCAATGTAAGGACTTACCTTAGTCAAATCTTTGATAAGCTGCTTGATCTCGCCTCTCTTAGAACCCTTTTCTGTGCCACCACATGAAGCACAGCTCTCTGTAAGCCTGCATGCACACTGTATAAATGCAAGATTATTATAATCTCTCCAATGTATTATATCAGCTTCTCTTATAAGGTAAAGTGGTCTTATAAGTTCCATGCCCTCAAAATTAGTGCTGTGAAGCTTTGGCATCATAGTCTGAATCTGCGCACCGTATAACATTCCCATAAGAATTGTTTCAATAACATCATCATAATGATGACCTAACGCAATCTTATTGCAGCCCAGTTCTTTAGCCTTACTATACAGATATCCTCTTCTCATTCTGGCACACAGATAACATGGAGACTCCTCTATATCTGCAACCGTATCGAATATCTCTGATTTGAACACGGTTATAGGAATATCAAGAATCTTTGCATTATTAAGAATAACCTGATAATTAATATCATTGTATCCCGGATTCATAACTAAGAATACTAGTTCAAAGTTATTCTTTCCATGTCTTTTAAGTTCCTGAAAGAGCTTCGCCATAAGCATAGAATCCTTACCACCTGATATACAGACTGCTATCTTATCTCCATTAAGTTATACATGCGGACAAGTGCCTCAGCATCTGGATATTCCTGCTCCTTTTCATATTTACGATATTTTTTCCTTGGCAGACAAAGTTTTTCGGACATAGTATCCTGCGAATAATGCAAAACTGTTCTTACATATTCCAGCATTGAAAATCCATCCCACTGCTTTAACATATAATCAAGCAGCACATCATCATCGGTTACATTTTTTCCTCTTAATATATCATTATTACGGTAATGCATTATACTTTCAGCAATAATTTTCATAGCAAAAGGCTTACTGCTATCATCATATTCATTCATAATAATATCAAGATCTTCCGTATGCACATCATTCTTACTTCCACACACCAGCTCATCTATGTCTGCACCCAGCTCCTGCAATGCTTTTATATTTTTAAAAGATATAATAATATGCCCATTTTCACGCTTTGAATAATCATCCTGGGATATACCAAGCCTCTTCCCCATTTCAGTCTGATTAAATCCGAGCTTTTTTCTATAATTTTTCATTCTTTCACATAAATCTTCATAATGCATGCTGTCCATTTACTTTATCCTCATAGTAAATTACAGTCCACATAACTGCAGACTTTAATTCCATTTTTTTCCAACATTTCTTATGAAAATTTTATTATATTACCAAATATCCCAAATAGGTCAATAATTGCATAACTCTATCTGTTTTTAACTTTTTTATTATTGATATCAGCTATTCTCTCTAATTTGATATAAATTTAACTAGAAAATTTGACGATATAATTATATAATAAAAAAGAGCTTAATTTAGTTTATCTACTGATATATTTTGATGATATTATGAGCGCAGGTATTCTAATGCCTGCATCATATTATTTTTTACAATAAATAATACAACTGGAGGTGTTGTTTTATGAAAATACAAGATTTTTGTGATATGAATAAGTTCGAACAGATTATGTCTAACTGGGCTAAAAGTACAGGACTCGCTACAGTAGCTGTCGGATCTGATGGTAAATATATAAGCGACTGCTATAACTTCACTGAGTTCTGTATAGACCTGACGAGAGGTTGTCCAGAAGGCAAAAAGCGATGTGAAAAGTGTGACCGTGAAGGACATGGTGTATATCCTTGCCATGCCGGACTTGTTGATTTTGGTATTCCTATAACACTGGATGATGGTACAGTACTTGGAAGCATAATAGGCGGCCAGGTTCTCCCTGAACATCCTGATGAAAATAAGTTCCGTGCTACTGCAAGAGAGCTTGGAATTGATGAAGATAAATATATAGCTGCACTCCAAAAGGTTAATGTAAAGACGAGTGAAGAAATCCACGCATCTGCTGACCTTCTTGGTGATGTTATCAATATGTTTGTGCGTGCAAGCTATGCTTCATACCAGAATTCACATATTCTTTCTGAATTAAAAACCGGCATAAGCAATGCTGCCGAACAGCTGCAGACTGCCAATGATAAAGTAAAACAGATTGATGGTTTTAGTAAACGTCAGAATATACTCGCTCTTAACGCATCTATTGAAGCTGCAAGAGCTGGCGATACCGGAAGAGGTTTCGCTGTTGTTGCTGTTGAAGTCCAGAAGCTTGCAAAAGGTATGGGCGAGGCAAGCGATGATATCAAAAAAGCTATTAACGAAGTCACACAGACTATTACCTCTCTGGATAAAGAATAAAAAATATAGTGATGTCAACTTACGTTGACATCACTATATTTTTTATCTGTCAGTACTCTCAACTTCGCCTGTGAATCCTGCCTGTTCTATCATCTTAATTGTATCATCTATTCCCTGTCCACCTGCTGTAAGGTATCCTGATGCGAATATTGAATCAACCACCTTAAACAATGTCGGTTCTATACCCTTAAAGTATACCTCTCTTCCTGCTGCACATCTTATATCTGACTTAGGTACCATAAGTCTTGCAAGACATAGAACTTTCAGACAGTACTCCTGAGTAAGTCCTGATATATCCCTGTCTGCAAGTCTTGTTCCCTTTATAGGGAGAAGAAAATTAATAGGAACTGATTCTGGATTGATTTCTCTGATATCCATAAGCATGTCCACAACATCACTCTTACTTTCACCCATGCCTATTATTCCACCACAACACATTTCAAAGCCAATATTTTTTTTAACATATGTATGTTTTTAATCCTTTGATCATATGTATGTGTTGAACATATATTAGGATAAAATGAACGGCTGCTGTTAAGATTGTGGTTAATTCTGTTAAGTCCGGCTTCTTTAAGCATCCTTGCCTGTTTTTCTGTAAGAAAACCTATAGAACAACATATCTGGGTATCATTCTTCTTCATTTTACGGATTCTTTCTGCAAGATCTTCTATTTCAGCATCTGTAAAGCTTATTCCACTTAGTCCTATGCAATGTCTTGCAAGATGTTTTTCATCTACTAGATCATTATCACCATAAAGCTTCTCATCTGGTACGCTTCTATACTTTTCTATATCCGCATGTGATTCACATGACTGCGCACAATAGGCACAATTCTGTGAACAATTGCCACTTCTTACATTGGTTAAAAGCTGTATGCTTACTTTCTTTCCTTTGTACTTTAACCTCAATCCATATGCCGTGCTTATAAGCTTATCAAGCTTATCATCCGGCAGATTAAGTATATCAAGAGCCTCTTCCTTCGTTAATATATGCTCTTCGTTCCAATTATCCAACATTTGTTCAATAGCTGTTTCTGACATAATACATATACTCTCCCTTGTTGTCATAAAATACGCTTATATAAAGCGCTTATATGCTAATAAGTATAAAAGTATGAAAGCTTATTGTCAACTGCCTGGTATTGTAAGTTGACATTTTACACTGTAATCTGATACGAATATGACATCTTTGGTTCTTTCTTCTTAGCTGAAAGATATGTAATAATGTCCTTTCTTGTTATAATACCTATGAATATGCCTCTGTCATCTGTAACTGGAACAAAGTTCTGGTTGGTAATTTTCTCGAAAAGTTCCTCCATAGATGTGTCTACTTTAACACTAGGATAATTTCTTCTGAAATACAACTCATCGACCTTCTTTTTCTCAAGTTCCTTTACATCTATACTCAATCCATTATTCTGGTTAATCCTGCATATATGCCATAAAAAATCGCCTTCTGTTATAGTTCCTACATAACGTTCTTCCTCATCAAGCACAGGTATCGCTGAATAACCATAATAATTCATCTTCTGCAGTCCCTGCCTCAATGTATCATTATTATATATATATGCTACCTTACACTTAGGTTGTAAAAAAAAATGAAATGTTCATATTCATCCTCCACTTAACTCTTTTTCCAATACTGCAACGTGCAAACAATTATATGTATATTTTCTAACACATTTTAGTGTAAACATTGTATCATATTAACAAGAATATTCATATGCTATATGTGCACATTTCATATATTTTTAATTATTTTTATATCAGTCTCTTCAATCTGCAGTTTTCAATTCCTTCATCCCAGAAATGTGCATATGTTTTACCTCTTATCTGACATATAATACTTGAGTTCATCGCACCATGTCCAACTATAAGTATATCTCTTCCTTTTTGCAAGCTCTGGCTGAATCACTTCATCTAGGAACTGTCCTGTTCTTTCAAACAACTCATCAAGACTTTCAGCTCCCTTATCTGCTATATATCTGTCTGGATTTCTAAATAACACATTTACATTACAATCTGAAATATTGAAACTATTCTGTACTCCCTCATATTCACCAAACCCCATTTCCATAAGTCTGTCATCTATGACAACAGGAACCTGCGTTTTTCTGCCAGAGAGTACTATCCTGGCTGTCTGTTCTGCTCTTTTTAAGTGGTGAACAGTAGCATATATCCAAATGTATATCTCTATATTCTTCTGCTGCTTTTTTTTTGCCATAGCTATTCCATTTTCATTAAGTGGTATATCTGTTCTTCCCTGCAGCTTATGCTGTTCATTCCAGTCTGTTTTCCCATGTCTCATTATATATAACATTCTGTTTATTCCTTTTCTTACTTTCATTATTTATCTCTATTGTGTTGTCAGCTGTCTATATGCACATTTAAAATCATTTTTTCCTGCACACTGTACCACACAAAGCTGCAACAAAAATATAAAAATATAAAATTTATTATAACACAAAATAAATAATAAAACAGAATTCTAAGATAACTAAAAAACATCCGACCGAGGTCCTATCAAGCGACCTGGCCGGATGTCTGTTTTATATAATATTAGGAAAAAAAGTCTTGTTATTTTATACTAAATCAATCCCATAAGCTTTGGTACTCCAAGTGACAGCTCAGGAATAAATGTAATAAGCATAAGTAATATAATTAAACCAATAAAATAAGGTATAAGCTTAGGTGTTACTTTCTCGATTGATACATTTTCAATACCACAGCCTACGAATAATACAGAACCAACAGGTGGTGTTATATTACCAAGACACATATTGAATATAAGCATTACACCAAACTGGATATCTGTCATTCCAAAGCTCTGTGCGATAGGAAGGAAAAATAGGTGTAAATATAAGTATAGCTGGTGTAATATCCATAAACATACCAACAACCAGAAGTATAATATTCATTAATAAGAATATTACAACCTTATTAGTTGAAATACTTAATAATCCGTTACTTATGGCTGCTGGTATTCCAGAATAAGCCATAACGAATGACATAGCTGATGATGCTGATATAAGGAAAAGAAAATTACTCCTGACACCTTAGCTGATTTCTTAAGTATCTCTACAAATGTCTTAAAATTCATGCTCTTGTATATGATAGAAAGTATGAGGCAATACAGAACTGCAATACCAGCACCTTCTGTTGCTGTAAATATACCTGATACAATACCACCAATAACAATTATTATAAGAAGTAATGATGGGATAGCATCAACAAATATCTTTAAAATACCTACTGACTTATCTCTTCCAACAGCCTTTATGCCTAACTTCTTTGCACCAATGAAGGCGACTATCATACATACAACACCCATCAATATTCCAGGTACATAGCCTGCCATAAACAATGTCGATATAGATACACCACCTGCAACTGTTGAATATACAATGAATGCCGATGTAGGTGGAATAAGAAGTCCTGTTGGTGCTGAGGCTATGTTAGCTGCTGCCGCATAAGCAGGATCATACTTCTGCTCTTTTTCAATGGGACTCATACATCCTCCTATTGCAGAAGCTGCTGCTACTGATGAACCAGATAATGCACCAAAGAGCATATTTGCAAGAATATTAGCCTGTGCAAGGTTTCCTGGAATCTTTCCTACGAATATCTGTGCAAAGTTAATAAGTCTCTTGGCTATACCACCATTATTCATAATATTACCTGCAAGGATGAATAATGGAACTGCTAAAAGCGAAAAGCTTTCAACACCCGAATTCATTTTTCTGCATGGTTATGAATGTTATCTGATCCCATGACAGCGTTGACATGGCAGTTACAATTGACGAAGCAATAATACTTACTGAAATAGGAACACCTAAAAACAGAAGTACACCGAATACAACAAATAATATTACTGTAGTTACTGCAATACTCATATTTACCTCCTATTCTACCTTAACACCGGTTAAGTCTTCATATATATTAATAATCTGTGCAACTACTATAAAGATACCTGAAACAGGGGATACCGCATATACAAGTGTTCTTGGAATACCAAGAAGTGCTGAATACTCTGCCCTTGCTGACATTGCCAGCTTAAATCCACCAATTACAAACACGAACACTGCAAGTAAAAGAATAAGTACATCTATAACCAGTAATAATATTTTTCGTTTATTACCTGTGAGCTTATCTTTAATAATAGTGAGTGACATATGGTCTCTTGTAAAGAAAGCATATGCAGCACCTATAAAGGCTGTCCACATAAGTGAGTATTTAACAAGTTCTTCTGTAAATGCTGCTGGTTTGCCAAGAACATATCTTGTAAACACCTGCCATAATACTAACGAAGTCATAAACACAAGCAGAACAACACTTGCTGCTGATAATATCTTATTCATAACATTTTTAACTTTAACAAGTATATTAATCATAGTTACTCTCCTTTCCTTATCTCATCTATTCTGTCAAGTAAAGCTGCAACACCTGTATACTTATTTCTATACTCGGTAACAAGACCTGCTGTTGCATTTCTGAATGCTTCCTTATCTACATCATAAATAAATTCAACACCCATATCCTTTGCCTGTGCTACTGCCTCATCTATTGCCTTGTCCCACATAACCTTATGAGACTGTGTAGCATCCTTTGCACACTGCAGTATAATCTTCTGATCATCCGGCTCTATATTATTCCATACCTTTGAGCTCATAACCATAACATCAGGTATCATGGCATGCTCATCAACCGAATACACCTTACATATCTCACCATGCTTACCTGTTGTAAGCGCTGTTTCATTGTTCTCTGTTCCATCTATAATACCTGTTGAAAGGGATGTATATATGTCGCCATAGGACATTGCTACCGGTGTTCCACCAAGTGCTGTAAGCATATCCGTCTGTGACTTCATATCCTGGACACGTATCTTTATTCCTTTAAGATCCTCTGGCTTACGTATAGGCTTATCTTTTGTGTAGAATGAACGAGAGCCTGATGTAAAGTATGTTAAGGTTACGAATCCATCATCTTCTGATGACAGGAAGAAATCCTGCATTTTATCAGAATCCATTATTTTATAAAACTCTTCAATATTACTAAATATATAAGGAAGACCAAATGTATTATAAGCATCATTATATGTTGCAAGACCTGGTGCTGATACTTTTGTCATAGCAATAACACCTGCCTGAAGCTGCTCAAGATTCTCTGTCTCTGAACCAAGCTGTCCATTAGGGAATATCTTGATTATTATTCTTCCGTTAGTCTTCTGCTTAACCTCTTCTGCGAACTGCAGCATAGCTATATGTACTGTATGGCTTTCTGACAAACCATGTGCCAGCGTTAATACCATAGGATTTTCTGCAGTAGCTTCCTTACTGTTTGATGCGCTATTTGTTCCACAGCCTGTCAGCCCAAATGAACATATAAGTGTAACTGTAAGCAAAACAGCAATATATTTTTTCATTTTTTTCAACATATTATACCTCATTTCTGTGCACTCATTTTTTTTTATATGTCAGCTACTGGTCTTATGCACAATAACCTGAAGCTGTGCATTGCACTATTTCTCCTGTTTCGTAACAGCCTATTTTTTGCCTGATGCTATTACATTCCAATCATATCAAAGACTTCAAATGATATAAGCACCTGATGGTTTTTCTTTGGATTAGGATACTTTACTTGCACTGATTTCTTAGTCTGGCTGTAATACCATCCGATATCACTCTCCTCATATTTTCTTCTATGAAGGAAATGTGGCACTTCCTTTCCATCAAGCTGTACATAGAATGGTGCTTTCTCCCTATGTATCACATCCAGCTCCATTGTTTCTGCTGTGTTCTCATAACTGCCTTCATATTCAAAATCGATATATGTCTTTTGCACCAGCTTTAACACTAATATCAGTTTTTAAGTAGCTGCCATTCTTATAATCATTAGTTTTTCCATCATCATCATATATAGTGAATGAAGAATCTATATCAGGTGCCATTATTATATGAAGTGAATCAACCTTATCATTCATAAGATTGTTAAGCTCATTACCAGCCATCGGAATAATAGCTCCACTCTTTATAAACATTGGAATTGAACTTATATCCACAGGTACTTTTATAGTCTGGCCACCTTCATATTCGTTTCTGGTATAATAATCATAAAAACGTATATTTTTATCTCCTGTATCAGGTAAATATACCTCTCTTATCTCTGCACCCTTTTCTACAACATTCGCTACAAGTAATGAATCGCCCCACATAAAATCCACGCCTTCATTATATGTATTACTATCGTTCTGAAATACCATAAACATTGGCTGCATAATAGGAAGCCCTGTCTTATGTGCCCTGTATTCAAGCGAATAAAGATAAGGAGACATAGAATATCTGAGTTTAATTGCAGTTCTAATATAATCCTTCATGCCACTATACATCCATGGCTCCGTAACTGTATTATCAGTATTTACTGAATGTATTGAAAATCTTGGCATGAACACACCATTCTGCACCCATCTTACAAAAAGCTCAGGCTCTGGTGACTCTCCATAGAATCCACCTACATCACAGCCGTGATTTGCAACGCCAGAAAGTCCCATACCAAGTATAGTTGCTATGTTATACTTTAATGCATCCCAGCATGTAAGATTATCGCCTGCCCACACCTGTGCATATCTTTGTATACCTGCGTGTCCCGAACGGCATACTGAAAATGGTCTTATATTCTCATTATATTCCGTTACTGCCTCATTAGAGAGCTGGCACATGATATTACTCATTACCGGCTTTAGCTCACCAATAGTACTTCCTTTACCTTCAAAATACACTCTTGCATCCTTATCAACCATAGAATCATATTCACAGTTATCATTCCATACTGATTCACAGCCATACTTTATAAGTCCCTCTTTCAGGTGTTCTTTCCAGTATTCTCTTGTCTGCTCTTTGGTGAAATCTACAAATATTCCAGTTCCACCCCACCATGTACCTTTACCGGGTTCATCCTTTATGCTGTCATATACAAACATATCCTTTTTCTTCATATCCTCCAGATACGGATGAACCAGGAGCATTCCAGGTTTGACATTAGGTGAAACAACTATGCCCTTTTCCTTCATTTTTGCAAACCATTCTTCTGGATTCTTGAATCTTTTATGATTCCAGGTAAAGCTGCATCTTTTAATCCCCTGCTCTGTCTCTACTGCACAATATCCTGATGAAAGCTGGAAACCATCTACAGGAATTCCTTCTTCTCTGGTAGTATCTATAAATTCAAGTATCGCATCATCACAATCCTTAGGAAGCTCTGGATAATACATTGAAGAACCAAGATATCCAAGTGCTGCCTTTGGAAGAAGTATTGACTTGCCTGTAAGATCTGTATATCTGCTTATTACTTCTCCTATTGAAGGTCCTGCTATAAGAAAGAGATCTATATCTCCGGCATCTGATCTGAAGCTTGAGTAACGATGCCAGTAATTTCTCTTTTCACGTCCCATATTAAAGTCACATTCTGCTGTTGTATGATAGAAATATCCAACTGCCTTGTGGGTTAAGCCTGAAAGCTTTATATAAAATGGGATATGCTTATACAATGAATCTGTTTCCTTAGGATTGTAGCCCATTGCATCACCAGGAGCCATATTCATATACTTTTCAGCCTTATTAATATCTCCCCCTTTCTCGCCAAAGCCATAAAAGTAATCATCTGACTCTATCTGGCTTGTATGTATCCGCCTTTTATTTGAATCCTCTCTATATGCAAGATCTGTAATATCTGCGTGTAATAATGTTCCATCTTTATCATATACACATATACGGAATGGATTCTTTTCAATTTCTATACGAAGCTTACTTCCGCAAATAACTGCCTTGTCAGTTCCATCCACAAGCTCTGAGTATGCCACTTCAACTCTTTTTCTATAGCCCTTTAAAAACTCATCTGTTCTTGAGTCCCATGCTGTCATAGCAAGACTATATGAAGCTTCATCCCAGTCTCCATCAAAGCCGGCTCTTATTCTGATTATTTCATCTGTGAGAAACCATATTCTTATTTCTACTGAATCTGTAATAACCGAATAATAGTTAGTGTTATAGGTTACATTTCCTGCCTTATAACATATTCTCATATTATTTTTTATCTCCTTTCAGTAATCTGATAATCTCTTGTTTATGTTTTGTTTATAATTAATTTATACAACTATTCAATAATTAAAACTATACAGATATTGACAGGATAAATTGGTTTTTTACATTTCTTGCACTTTCAAATTTTTCGTTGTATACTACTTATAATATATTAAATATAACTATACAGTTGTGAAATGTATAAATATTGCTTTATATAAACAATTATTACATAGTTAATATATCTGGGAATATGTTAAGAGCAGCTTTAGAACAGCTCTTAATAAGCATAGAATTGGAGAAGAGTATTATGATAGATGTAGCACAGAACCTTATGTCACTTGGTGAATCCATAGCTGCAGCACATACGGCCAGGTCAACGATAATATGATACGTTCGCACTATCACGATTATTATGAATTGTATTTTTTAGATAATGGTGAAAGATATCACTATATAGACGATAAATTGTATAAAACCGAGGCTGGTGATTGTATTATATTCCCACCTCAGACTATGCATCGTTCCTACAGTGAACAAGGATGCACATTTTCAAGGATTGTACTTTATTTCAGACCGGACATAATTTCATCAGATGCCCTGAGGCAGAAGCTTGCAGACTCATACTGTGTATACAAGTCTGATACGGAATCATTAAAAATGTTAAGAAGGCTTATGTACTATTTTCTTGAAGCCCAGAACTCAGCCTCAGCATACAAGCAGGAACAGATGGAAGCACTTGTGAATCTTATAATTATTATAGTTCTTGAAATGAAAGAGAGCACCATTGGTATTGAAAGACATAATAGAACAACGCAGATTATTAACTATATCAACAACAACTACGAACATGACATATCACTTGATGTTCTTGCAGATATGTTTCATATAAGTACTTACTATCTTTGTCGTGAATTTAAGAAAAATACTAACCGTACTGTTGTTGACTATATAAAACACACGCGCATAATGAACGCAGAACGTTTATTCAAGGAAACTGATAAAAATGTCACCGAGGTTGCAACGCTGACCGGATTTTCCAACCTCACACACTTCAACCGCGTTTTTAAAGAAATAGCCGGAGTAAATCCTTCACAGTACAAGAAATTACATGCAAAGAATTAATTACTCCTGATTAAAAAGCCTGTCATATGACTGTTCGAAATCATCTAGTAATTTATTTATTTTTTCCCGGTCATATAAACCTTGTACCTTCCCAAACATAAGTATGCTGTTGAATTCCTCTTCCCTTTTATCTATAAATCCAATACACATTGGATACATTAGTTTTATATTTACAATTATTGCACTTCAATTCATCCACCCTTTGCTTCCTCCTCGTAAATAAATATTCCATCAAAAATCCTGTAAAACATTATAACACAAAATTTTTGTCTTATACAAAAAGCTGGAACTCAGATTCTATAAATGAACCAGAATTCCAGCAATTTATTATTTTACTTCATTTTAAATTTTATCTGTAAACTTATTTTTCTTACCAAATACTATTACTCCTGCTCCTCCTATTACAAACATAAGAAGCCATGCTAATGTACGTTTGTCATCTCCCGTACCAGGAGTTTGTTCTTTTACTGCTTCTGCCTTAGCTTCTTTATCCGTATCGGTCGCAGGTGTTATATCGGCTGGTGATGTTGTATCAGCCGGTGGTGTTATATCTTCCGGTGGTGTTACATCTGCCGGTGGCGTTACATCTGCCGGTGGTGTTACATCTGCCGGTGGTGTTGTATCTTTAAGCTTTGCAATAACAGTCTGTGATTTTTCAATTTCAACAAGCCCATCCTGCCTCATGTAATATCTGTCACAAGCATTACAATACCAGTATTCAATATTTCCTTCATCTGTCATAGTAGCTTCCTTTGCCGCTACTAAATGCAAGTCTTCATGTATACTCATATTGTAAGTGCCATATTCTTCACCACATATTGTACACAACGCTTTTTTCACACAGGTTGCATTTCCTCCTGTATGTCCACACTGATAATTACAAACTTTGCACACACCATTTTCCCAATCATGTGCTTCACTTACTGATACTTCCTTATCGCAGCAGTCATATTTTTTCTGATGTGTTTCTGCTGTCTGTTCCCACACTACCTTGCCGCTGTGATTTGCCAGATTTTTTTCTGTATATTCCTTGCCGCAGTTTTCGCAGACAGCACCCTTTGTACAGTTTGCTTCTCCTCCGCTGTGCACGCATGCATAACCACATACTTCACAAACGCCGTCTTTCCACTTATGACTTTCTTTTTCTAACGTTACTTTACCACAGCAATCATATTTCTTTTCATGCTCTGTCGCGGTCTGTGTCCATTTTTCTGTTCCAGTATGATTATCTGCATTTATTTCTCCATACTCAATATGGCAAATATCACAAACTGCCTTCTGCGTACAAGTTGCGCTTCCACCTTTATGGATACAGTCATATCCGCAGACACTACAATGACCGTCTACCCAAATATGGTCTTCTTCATTAGTAATATCGGCACCGCAGCAGTCATATTTTTTCTGATGTGTTTCTGCTGTCTGTTCCCATACTTCATTGCCGTTATGATTTGCAGGGTTTAATGTGCCGTATTCTGCATTACATTCTGTGCAGACGGCTCTCTTTTTACATGTTGCCTCTCCTCCCGCACAGTTTGCTGTTTCTACTTTTGTACATCCTTCAGTTATACATTTGCGGGTATGCGTACCATTACCGTTTGACTTCCACTCATCATATATATGTTCTGCCTCTGCTGCTTTAACAACCTCACCACATTCACATATTACAGGCGTTGTACAATCGCCATCATCTGTACCGCTATGTTTTGTTTTTGTTGTTGTTACCGTACAGCCGTCATTCTCGCACACCTTCCAATGATTAATATCGTCTTTTGTCCAGGTGGCACTAAACCTATGGCTTGTCTGTGCCGGAAATGTTTGCTGGCAGACAGAGCAGGTCGATTCCTTTGTGCAGTCGCTGTTATTTATTGTGTGGTCTGCATTTACTGTAATAGACAGATAAATGCTATATCCTTCACTATCTGTCAATGCTATTGTCTGTGTGCTATCTGCCGCAGATACAGTATAAGCACCGTCAGCGTCAGGTGTAAGTATTTTATTTCCTGCCATTACCTGTGTATAATCAGGAGAAGTCACTTTAAACTTTGCGTTCTTACAGTACACTCCATTATTTTTAATTCCGTCTACTACTGTATCTGGATTTATCGCTTCATAATAATATGTAACTGTCTGTGTATCTGATGTATACACACCCATTTTATTGCCTGTTTGACTTAAAAAAGCATATCCTGATGGAATCTTAATATTACCAGGCACCGCATAATTCGTTCCAGTGTACCCTGAAGTGTAATCGATTCACGTAGCTTCTGCCCACTATCTTTTATCACATAATTAACAATTACTTTTCCTTTGTCTGAGGTTACAGCCACAGCCTCAAAGCTTTCCCTGTCTACAAGAAGCATTGTAGTATATGCAGGAACATTTACAACTGAGCCAGACACTTCACCAAGCGATGTAACTCCTGCACTTTCGCCGTTAGCAATAACAACCCAGTCTGTGGCAGCTCTTGTCTGAACCGGAATTGTGATTTCTTTTGCCACATCTGAATTATTATTTAATACTGCCATAGTGTCCCATTCATCAGCTCTGGTACCTGTAAGCACATAAGCTTCCGAATCTGTTATTTCCTGACTATTCGCAAGCGGTGAAAATGCTTTTCGTATCTGCATAAGTCCTCTGTAATATGAGACTACATCTGCGTAATCTGCCGAATCCTTCCATTCAAGGCAACTGCTGCCTGTTTCTTTAACGCTGTTACACATTTCCTCTCCGCCATCCAGAAACAATGTTCCCGGCGTGGCATATTTCATTGCTGCTTTCTGCTTATAGATTTTTACGGCTTTTTCATTTCTATCGCCATAAGTACCACCTGTTGTACTAATAATTACATCATAAACTGAGGTCTTATTCTGCCTTTCTTCTTTGGTATAATTATCTCCCCAGATAACCAGATTGGTATCTTCCTCTGCCAATGATTTCTTTATATCATCCAGCCATTTATTTACTTGAGATGTACCTCTGTACTTCATATTTACACAGTCAATCAAATCCAGCGAAAATCCATCCACATGATATTCCTCTGCCCAGTATTTCATGGAATTAACCATATAAATACGGTACATCTTGCGCTCTGTGGCAAACTCATTGTCATATCCTGTATTTGTTGTATATCTGCCTCCGGAATTATTTATTCTGTAAAAAAAGCCCGGAACTGACTTTTCAAGAGAATTTTCCTCTGAAGCATGCGTATAAGGCATCTCCATCACAACAGAAAATCCTGCACTATGGAGTGCCTGAATCATCTCTTTACATTCTTTTATTACAGTCTTGCAGTCCGACGGATTGGAAGCATAACTTGTCTCAGGTGCATTATAATTTAAAATCTCATATTCACTGTCAGCCTCATAATCCGCAAACGGTGCAAGCTGTACTGTCGTAACACCGAGCTCCTTCAAATAATCGATACCTGATACAAGCTCTCCCGCACTATTTACTTTTGCACCCTTTTGCGTAAATGCACTATACTTTCCACCAGCCGTCATACCCGATTCAGCATCTGATGAAAAATCCTTGACACTTATCCTATAAACAGTATTGGCTTTTGTTGAATCAACATATACGTGCCTGTCGTTATCCCAACCTTCAGGTGATATTGTAGAAGTGTCTGTAATATATGAATACTTTCCATCTTCACTGACAGCAACCGAATATGGATCCTGAATATTATATATTTGTGTTTGATTGCTGTCCTTATTATAAGCAGCTGTTGTGGTAATCGTATAATCATAATATAAGTCACCCCAATCACCTAAAAGCGTTATAGTCCATATACCATTCCATTCTTTACTGCTAGACACCTTCTCTAATGTATAAGATCCTATCTTACAGGCATTACTAGCATTACCCGCACCTGCTTCATAAATATTAACTTTTACACCTGTTGCCGCAGGGGCCCATATATTAAATTCTGTTGCATCCTTTGTATATGTCACTCCAAGCTGACTACCCTTACGCGTATCCCCCAGTTATCAACATATGTTCCATCATAGGCATATTCTTCATCCATAACTGCTGCCGCCTGACTATATGAGCTCTCAACAATCGTAGGTATCATTTTGCTGTTATCTGCTGAAAAACCAGTCACAGCACTGCTTGAAAATACCATTCCGATAGACAATACTACCGCAGCAAGCTTTTTTAAGTTTGAATACCTCATAAACTCTTCCTCCTTTTATCGCACTTCTTGTATTTTTGACAACATTTTTACAATATTTTTAACATTATAAAACACTATAATAATTGATTCGTAAAACAATTTGTAAAACGATTCGTAAAACGATTATAAAAATACGTTGTATCTTACTTACATCATATTATACAATAAAGGCATTTAAAAAAATGCCATCTGCGTGAAATGACATTTTTTCGACACGAACGATATAGAATTCTCCCTTTATAAAAATTATCAAACAAAATAAGACGTTCTGCGTCAGTAGGCAGAACATCTTAATAACGAACTTAATGATATCCGAAGAAATGATGATCCTTCCTTATCGGTTCTTTATGGTATATGACATAAAACGCAATCACACAGATAAAAACTGATAACAACGAACCGGCTGCTGTTGCAAGTCCCATCGGAAACAATGTTGTCTTAAATAGCCTTGATGTCAGATAAACTCCCGGAATACGAACCAGTACAATTGCCAGAATGTTATGTAAGAATGACAATCCGGATTTTCCACAAGCACAGAAATAACCGCTGCAGCTAAAATGAATACCTGCAAAAATGCAGTCAAAAATATAACCTCGCAAATACTGACTGCCAAGCCTTATCACATCTGCTCCATCTGATGTATTTCCATCGGTAAATAAAGCTACGATTGATCCGGCGGTAAATTGAATTGTAATAGTTGCCAATATTCCGAATCCAACTGCAATCAACACAGCATACCTCAGTGTTGCAATTGCTCTTTCTGGTTTATTTGCTCCGATATTCTGTGCCCCAAGAGCTGAAACAGTTGATAACATAGAAGACGGAACCAGAAACAGAAAGCTTATAATTTTCTCTACAATGCCAACGGCAGCTGCATCGTTTAATCCTCTTTGGTTTGCAATAATCGTTATCACAATAAAAGCAACCTGAATCAGGCCATCCTGCACAGCAATTGGAATACCGATATATAATATTTTCCCCATTACCTCACGATAAGGTTTGAAATCTTTCTTACTTAGCACAACACTTTTTCTTTTTATAATAACAATCACTGATACCAACACACTGATTGCCTGTGAAATAGTCGTTCCAAGTGCAGCACCCGCAGGACCAAGTTTAAGTGCTCCCATAAAAAGATAATCCAATACAATATTTGCAATACATGCCACGGCTATAAAATACATCGGACTTTTACTGTCTCCCATACCTCTGAAAATGGCGCTGATGATGTTATACGCCGTGATAAATGGAATACCAATAAAACAGATTGTCAGATATGTGACCGTACCATTTACAGCCTCCGCAGGGGTAGACATTACTGACACAATAGGGTGTACCAGCATAAGCAGCAATGCCATTCCAACGATAGCAACTCCCATGAATAAATCTATGGTATTACCAACTGCCTTAGATGCCTGTTTTTTATTATCAGCTCCAATTGCCTGTGCAATACTTACTGTTGTTCCCATCGCAAGACCTACAATCATAACAGTAATCATATGCATGATCTGCGAACCGACAGATACCGCAGTTGTGCTTGCTACACCATCATATTGCCCAATAATAAACAAATCTGCCATTCCATAGAGTGTCTGCAAAAAATAGGAAAGCAGATATGGAAGGGAAAACAAAATTACATTTTTGAATACACTTCCAGTTGTAAGATTTTTTTCCATAGCATTTTCCTCTTTCTTATCTGATATGAGCATATCATAAACTCTATATCGGTTGTAGAGTCAATAAACATTTGCAAATTTTATAATTTAATTCTGTATGCAAAGTAGATTGCGATAGTTGTACGCATTATTTCCACCACAATGCTGATTTTCTGTATTTTTCTAGCATTACCTATTGTCCTCCTGTTTTTTTACAGATATATCACATCATATAATTATCACTTCTGGTTATTTACTGCATTCCATAATTATCTTCTCACACCTGTCATATCCAAGCTGTGAACTGTTCAGGCACAACGTATAATTACTGGCTTTTCCCCCATTTCTGCTCAGTGTAAAAGTTATAATTTGTCATACGTCTTTTATCTGTGTCTGCCATCATTTTGACAGCTTCCTTCTCTTCAACATTATATAAGCCCATGATGCGCTGTGTTTTTTCCGGCATATCCCCATGTCTGTATATAGACGGGATTTTTGGGATCATCCTCAATCTTTTCTCTAATATTTCTAATATGGCTCATAACAATGTTGTAATCACCGACATAGGGTTCTTTCCACACAATGTCATATATCTGTTCCTTACTAAATACTCTGCCTGGATTTCTTGCTAATAAATGCAGAATTTGAAATTCTACACATGTAGCCTTAACTTCTTTATTTTCTCGATATATCATTCGTTTTGAAACATCTATTTCCATTCCTTCAAAAACTAATTTTGTGCAAAAATTATCTTTTAACATCTGCATTTTATTTTCAAAACCATCCAAAACTGACATAACTGCATTTAATAGTTCGTCCTCATTTTCCTCAAGGGAAAGTAATAATAATTTAGCTATAATCTTCCCTCCTTAGTTTGTTATTCATAAACTTCCGCCTAAAACATTATTCATCGGAGCAATTACAAGTAATTTAATGTCCTGAATCGGTATATCCAAGCGTATCTATATATTCTTCTAAGCAAATTCCTTGAGAATATATTTTCGATGCAGCTTCTTTCCCGACATATCTGTAATGCCAAGGTTCATTTATAACACCTGTTATATCTGTCTTATTTGAGGGATAACGCTTTATAAACCCATATGTATGAGCATTTTCCGCAAGCCAATTATAAACATCATCACTTGAACTTTTTGTAGTATCTGCATTTATATCGACTGCAATGCCAAGCTGATGTTCACTTGTTCCGGGAATCGCCACCCATTGCTCTGCAAGTTTTTTTGCTTCTGACTTTGATTTTCCCTCATTTTCATGTGCTTCTATTTTTTCGTCCATTAGTTGTTGCTGTTCTTCCTGTGTCCTATATCCCTCTCTGACAAATAAACCATACCCTTGCGCCCTTGCGTCATTAAACATTTCCTGCAATTCTGGATAAATTCTGGAATCTACTTTTTTCCCATTTGATAATTCTGTAAGTTCTACTTGATAATCATCAGGAATATAACTATCGCGATTTACAAGAATCAGATTCCAACCATTATCTTCACTGGCGACATGATGTGTTATATTATCAAGAGAGAGTAATGTAAAATCTGAATTAAGTACCTTGCCTGCCATCATACACAAGATTATTAAAAACAGAACAGGCTAAATAATATTTTCACTTTATAGCTTTTTCGTCTTGTATATCGCTTCATTTATTTTATCTCCGTTTTTTGTAAACCTTATACAGTACAGGTAGAAGAATCAAACATATCACGGCATATACAGGAACAATAACCGTTGCAATTGTTGTTACTTTACCTCCCAATGTTACAAGTCCAGCTTCTTTAATATCCAAATAAATTTCTAATAACTGGTCAGGGAAGAAAGAGCATAATCCCGGTAAAGTAATAATTCTGCTTAAAAACGGAAATGCACATAACACAATAAACGGTACAATAATCGCGGTTGGAGTAGAGCGTGTAAGCGCTGATACCAACATTGCAAGTGTAGAAGCAAATATCGTTCCTATATATCCACCCAAAACAATAAAAAGATATGCCTGTAAAAAGGTAATATTATAAACACTTCTCCACAAATCTAATTGGATAGGGCAATTTGCACCGTCTACACCTAATACGAAAAGTACAATAAACGTATATAGAAGTACAAAAATCACATAAAATCCCGTAGTAATACAAAAACCTGCTCCTACCTTTGCGGAAATCCCCCTGCTTCTTCCAAATCGTGCAGAGAAAAAAATGGAATCTGCTTTTGACTGAAATTCATCCGAAAATATCCCGGATACCAGAAAACCGATTACTAAAGCCATCAGCAAAATAAATGTTGATATATTTTGCAGTAATGCAGCCCAACCGTCCATATATTCATAGTAAAAAGGTGTTTTCAGTTCTTCATATTTCTGGATCATAAAATCTTTTTCTACCTGCGTAAATGTTTCTTTTCCAGAATCAAGCCATTCTTTTAAAGTAGAAATCCTTTTTTCATAGATTGTTCCAACTTCATCATCCGAAACATGATCCGTAGCATAATAATTATAATCTCTGTAGTCGCTGAATGCATAAATAATGACATCCATAATGCCCGCTATGCCCTGCTTTTTCGCATATGCCTTATTTTGTTCCGTAATATCGTCCGACAATGCCTCTTTCGAACTGTTAATTGTCCTGTTTTCTTCAAGAGCCTTACTTAAAGTATCTTCCGTCAGGTAACCTTTCCATTCATTTTTCGCTTCTCTTAAATCTCTTGCAGCTGAAATTCCAACGGAATGATTTGCTTTTTCATCAACATATTCCACCTTGTTAATCGTTAAAACACTGGTTATCACAAGTATTACAAATAATACAATAACAGCCATTCTATTTTTTGATTCAGAAAACACTTTTTTTATTTCATAACGCAGCATTTTCATCACCTTTCTCTCCAAAATAATATAAAAATACATCTTCCAATGACGCTTCTACACGCATTGCATTCTCAACCGGTTTTTCGTGAGAAATGATTCGCAGCATAACCTTCGATTCGTTTCTGATTTCATATTAGAAATTTTATATTTTTCCATAAAATTCGGAACCATATTTTTAGGTACAAGACATTCCCATACTGCCTCCGACATAGAATTTATCAATTCGTCAATGCTTCCTTTGTGCAGAATTTCTCCGTCTTTCATCAACCAGATTTCATTTGCAATATACTCGATGTCTGAAACGATATGTGTAGATAATAACACCAGTCTGTCTTCTGAAAGTTCACTGATCAAATTGCGAAATCTGATTCTTTCATTTGGATCAAGTCCTGCTGTTGGTTCATCAAGTATTAAAATCTTAGGATTATTCAACATAGCCTGTGCAATTCCGGCTCTACGCTTCATACCTCCGGATAATTTTTTCATTTTTTTATGAGCTGCTTTTGAAAGACCAACCTTAGCAATCAATTCTTTCACTCGCTTTTTTGCAACAATAGGACGTATTCCTTTTAGTGCTGCAATATAAAGTAAATAATCCTCTACCGTAAATTCAGGATAAAAGCCAAAATCCTGCGGTAAATACCCCAATAACTTGCGATATTCACTGTCCATACTGAAAATATCTTTTCCATTACAGCATATCGTTCCGCTTGTTGGCTTTAAAAGGGTACACAACATTCTCATTAAAGTTGTTTTTCCTGCTCCATTTACACCTAAAAAGACCATATACACCATTCGTCATAGTGAGATTTATATGATTAACTGCTGTAAAATCTCCAAACTCTTTCGTTAAACCATCAAGTTCTAATTTCATAAAATGACACCTCCAAATATTGATTACAATTCTTTAAAATACGGTATATAGCAAAACCAAGAAAAATCATTGCTAAACTAAACAGCATTAACCATATAGGAACTGTAACCATAACATATATGTTTTCATTTAAAACAATGAAAAGCCATAATGCACTCCATATAACACACAGAACAATCGCAACCGTTTCACTAAAAGAGCGCTTGCTACACAAAATTCCGAAACAGATACAGGCAGTTACGCAAAGCGGAAAAAGAAATTGAACAACTAATTCTGATAATTCATAATACAGACCTACTGACACGGCTCCTAAAAACAAAGTGATGAAAAAAATATCTGTAACACCAAATAACAGCATACGTGCTGCATATACTTGTTTTAGTGAATAATAAGAGACTGCTTCTATCTCCATACATTCGCATGACCTGTTTTTCCACAGTTCCGGAATAATAAGGATTACAAATAGTGCCGCAACTACGCCCATACTTCTTTTTATATACATTTCATCATGGATAGAATTTAAAGCAATCCATAATGCCACTAAAATTATAAATTGAAGAACCCACCATCTTTTTTGTATGACACGAAGCTGTATCCACAAAAAATCATGATAAGAAAGCATTCGTTCCTGTTCTGCCATAAAAAAAGCATTTTTTGATTTACAGATTGTTTCCTGTATTTTTTCTTCGCTTGCTTCAATCTTTTCTTTCTGATTCATGTAATTCCTCCTTTCCGAGAAGTTCTTTCAACTGTTTCCTTGCTTTTTGCAAACGATACTTTACCAGTGGAAGCCCGATTTGCAATTTACCCGAAATTTCTGTCAGTTTTAGCTCTTGAAAATAATAAAGCGTAAGCACTTCTCTTGATTCGTCTGGAAGTTGTCCTAAAACCTGTTCTATCAAAACTCTATTCAAAATCTGTTCCGTTTGATTTTCTTCTGCCTGATTTCCTTCCAGAGACTCATTTTCTTCCAACAGTATTTCTTTTGTTTTTTTCAAATAATCTTTGCAAAGATTACCTGCTATCGTATATAAGTAATTCAATGTTTTTCCTTTATAATGATAGTCGGGCAATCTTGTAAAAAAACGTATAAATGTTTCCTGCGTTAAATCTTCCGCATACGTTTTATCGAAACAATGATGATGACAGTAGCTTAAAATTTCTTGATAATATTTGTGGACAAATAAATCAAAAGCATTATCATCACCTTGCTTCATTTTCCTGATTAGTAGAAAATCATTATACACAAAATCCCCCTTTATCATTTTTAGAAGTTCAAAATCTTTATCACATTCTATAATGTATAACGATTGAGAACCATAAAAAGATAGTCAAAACCAAGTTTTTTATTTTCGAATTATGTGAACAATCTCAAACATATTTCATTATTATAACTATCTGAGCCAATAGCCTCAACTATAATAGCAAGCACTGCCTGTGTCATGACACATGCGAAATCCACCACACTTTCCTATCGTCTGTGTGGTTGAATTTCCATAGGGAAGTATCCCTAACCCTCTCTCGATTTTTCTTCGGTTATTCTTCATTTTACCGTCGAAATGCATTGACCTTTCCTGCCGTTTTTGCTACAACTTGCTATGGGTAATTACACCCAAAATTGAATAAAACACGAAACAGACTGTTGTAAAAATCGAACATTTTACAGCAGTTTTTTTGTACCCAAATTTAGAAAGGACGTGACTCAATGGCAAACAGAAACCGCACCAATTCGGTGCAATTTTATCTCAGTAATGATGAGCAATACATTCTCAATACCAAGTTCAAAGCATCCGGCATGAAAAGCATGTCAGCTTTCTTACGCAAACTGGTTTTATATGAATATGTGTATGATGTCGATTACAGTTATCTGCGAAATTATAATACAGAGCTTGGACGAATCAGCTCCAGTCTGAATCAGATTGCAAAGCGGGTAAACAGTACCGGAAACATCTATCAGGACGATATGAATGAAGTAAAGGAGTTGATGAATGAAGTATGGCATACACAAAAATCCATGCTATCAAAGCAACCGTTGATAAAGCAATAGATTACATCTGCAATCCCGACAAAACAGATGAGCAAATCTATGTTTCATCTTATGCGTGTGCGCCAGAAACAGCAGCGATTGACTTTAAGTACACCCTTGACCATTGCAGGGAGAACAGTCCTAACAAAGCCTATCATCTGATACAGGCTTTTGCTCCGGTAGAAGTCAGTTATGAGGAAGCTCACCGCATTGGAAAAGAACTTGCTGACAAGGTTTTAGAATGGAAATATTCGTATGTTCTCACCACACACATTGATAAAGGACATATTCATAATCACATCATATTTTGTGCTGCTGATAACATCGAGCATAACAAATATCACGACTGCAAACAGTCGTATTACCACATCCGGAAACTAAGTGATGAACTATGCAAAGCTCATAACCTTTCCATCATCATTCCGGGTGGTGAACGTGGTAAAAAAATACAAAGAATGGCAGTCTGATCAGAATGGCTCTACTTGGAAAACCATCACCGGATGTCCCTCCGCGAGACTCTGCCATAAGGCATTTCATTATCCACAAAGGCACAATCATACTTCTAAAGTAGCTGCGGTTATGCTTGTTATAGATCTCATCGTAAAGTGGTACAAGATCAGGATATTGTCCGGCGATATAATCCATAATTGTCTTTTTGAAACCGCCTCGAAGATTGAGATTTTCGAGCCAGAACAGATCGCACTGATTCTTTACCCGCTCAAAGATTGCTTCAAAATCCGTGATACCGGGGAATACCGGGGATACGAAACAGACTGTACGGATACCTGCCTCATATACCTGCTTCATAGCAGCGATACGATGCTCAATGCTCGAAGCAGAGTCCATATCGTTCTTGAAATTTTCATCTAGTGTGTTGATCGACCATGAAACGGTTACACGTCCAAGCTTCTTCAACAGATCAATATCCCGTACCACAAGATCCGACTTTGTGCAGATCAGAATATCTGCGTCACTGCCGATCAGCTGCTCCAGAAGTTTTCTGGTATTCCCGAATTGCTCCTCCTGTGGACCACCCGCTGTCCGGCATATTTCCTCGGATTTTTAATTTCCGGCCAATGCTTCACATCAAGGAAAGTGCCCCATTCCTCCTTGTGCCCGGTAAAGTGCTTCATAAAAGAAGCATAGCAATACTTGCAGGCATGTGTACAGCCCACATAGGGATTGACCGAGTAACCGCCTACCGGCAGACTAGACTTAGTCATGATGTTCTTTGTTTCCACCTCACGAATGAGGATTCCATTTATTACTTCTTCCATGATTTCTGTACCTCTAACACTTTATTAAATTCTTCCGGCATTTCCTGAATCATATTTTCATCCCCTATGATTGGGACAAGGTCTTCCTTCATAAACACCGGAATGCCGAGCTTATGTGCCTGGTCCGTCAGAGACCATGCCCATTCCGGCTCCGTATGAATCTTCCTGCTCTGAGCTCCGGTCATGGTGCCGACAACGATCCAATTGATTCCGGAAAGGTCAACTGTGCCGGGATCGTCGAATAACGGCTCAAAGGTAACATGGTAATGTTTTGCTCTGACGTTTTTCCGAAGGGCGTCGATACGCCACAGTTCTGCTTTCCTCGTCACCGTAACGCCAAACCATGCGTTTTCCAGATCGGTATCAAAATCCAGCAAATCAGGTCGCTTGGTAAGGAGCAGGAACTGATGCTGTGGATTTTCACGGATCTTTGCAAATACCTCGTCTCTCCATTCCGGCTTCCATTCGGAGAGATCGCTCATCCCGGTAAGAAGAAAGTTCTGCGGACGTTTCTTTTCCATCATCTTGAGCTTACCCGGAAAGAATTCAGGGTCAGCGAAGTCATCAATCATATGCCAGCGTTTCACGTTGTTGCGGGCATAGCAATATGTACACCCCACTGTGCAGCCAATGACGATATTCATGTTCTGAATCTGATCTTTGATACAAATACTCATGACTTCTGCCACTCCTCAAGATTCTTTCTGATGCGGTCGAGACCTTCCTCAAACCGGGTAATTTCTTCCTCTGAAAAACCTTTGTAGTAAATACTGCCCATCTCATCAGATACAGAATCGTACTCGCCCTTTAAGGCATGTGCTTTCTCAGTCAGAAACAGGAGTGTTTTCCTTTTGTCCGTTTCAGACTGAACACGGCTTATCAGCCCTTGATTTTCCATTCTTTCCAGCATCGTAGTAAGAGATGTTATCGCTAATCCGCATTTAGTCGAGAGTGACCTGATTGAGATACCATCCTCCTGCCACAGCACATAAAGAATACGTCCCTGGGCTCCATTAAACGCATCAATATTTTTTTCACTAAGAATCTTCTCAAAAATCCGGTCTCCAAGCTGTTTTATTTTTGTGACAAGAAATCCTCCATTCATTTCCATACAAAAGCTCCTATATAGTAGTTTGCCAAAAACATACTATATAGGAGCTTTATTGTCAAGAGTTTATATGTCCTAATAGGTAAATTCCGTTTTTTTCAATTCTCCAAACTGGAATTGTTCAAGCTTTTCAAATACTAACGTCCTTAATTCTGTTCAATAATTGATTTATAGTAGTTACCAAAGTCAGCAAGTGAATTAACAATTGGAAGCATTTTTGTTCCGAGTTCCGTTAAGCCGTATTCAACTCTCGGTGGCTGCTCATGGTAATCGTGGCGATATGCCAGCCCATCACTCATCATTTGTCTTAAACTATCTGTCAAAACCTTTTGTGAAATACCATCTATACTTCGTTGTAGCTCATTGAATCTCCATGGACGCTCTTTCAAGTTACGCAAAATCAGCAGTTTCCATTTTCCTCCGATAAGAGATACTGCTGTTGCAACTGGGCATTCCGGTAATTCTTCTTTTGCTCGCATAATTCTCACCTCCGAGTCTATTGTAACACATTCATTTTTGAGTGTACAGTTACAAAAAGGTGCGTACTTGTTTTTGTATGTGTCTCACACTATACTAATACTAGGCAACCAGAAACTACAAATTAACTATGGAGGTTATTATGGCAAATTACACCAAAACAACTATTGGAAAGGAAAACCGAATTGAGCTGCATGAAAAGTTGTCTTTAACAGGTGCAGAAATCAGTTTAAACGAACATTTCTGTGTTTGCAGCCATAATAATAAAAATCCTTATAGTTACTTCCATCCTTGCGTTTCTTAATAGACTTGTTGCCATACATTCCTGCACCGCAGACAGGACATTTCAAAATTCCTGATAATAGATGAATCTTTTCTCTCTTGTCACGATTGACCTTTTCATACTTTTTAGCCTGTGCCGCTACCTTGACCTGCGCCTGCTCCCATACTTCTTCTGATACAAGAGCTTCGTGCAGACCATCTACTAACAGGTAATCGTCTTTCTTAACCTGCCTATACTCATTTCTTGTACCATGAACCTTTTCTGTCCGTCTTCTTCCATAAGAGATTTTGCCACTATAAACCGGATTCTGTATAATCCTTCTGATAAGAGCAGCATCAAATAACGGATTTTTACCATTCTGTCTGGCTATCTTATGGATTCCATGATTTTCAAGATACTTTGCAATTCCATTTGCACCCATATCCGTATTTACATATTGGTCAAATATCATTCTGATGGCAACTGCTTCTTCCTCATTGACTTCCAGTTTTCCATCAATGAGAGAATATCCATATGGTGCAAAACCACCGTTCCATTTACCTTCCCTGGCTTTCTGCATCCTTCCTTCCATTGTCTGAACACGAATGTTCTCACGTTCAATCTCTGCCACTGCTGACAGAACAGATATCATAAGCTTCCCGGCATCTTTGGATGAATCTATTCCGTCCTCCACACAAATCAGATTCACTCCAAAATCCTGCATTACTTGTAATGTTGCAAGTACATCTGCCGCATTTCTTCCAAATCTGGAAAGTTTAAATACAAGAACATAAGATACTCCATCTTTTCCTGACTTAATATCCTCCATCATCTGATTAAAAGCAATTCTTCCTTCAATGGATTTACCGGATTTTCCTGCGTCTTCATACTCGCAGGCAATTACATATTCATTATATTCACAGAATGCTTTCATTTTTGTTTTCTGTGCTTCCAGTGAATAACCATCTATCTGCATAGCTGTTGAGACACGGGTGTATAAATACACTTTGATTTTTTCTTTCTTCAAATTACATGTCATCTCCAGGAAGTGCCGAAACTGCCGACAGATTGATACTGGCTAATGTATCCATCTGCTTAATTGCCAAATTCCTAAGCAATATTAGTCTTTCTGATTGAGATTTCCCCTGCTCAATTAAAATAGCATTATAACTTTCCATATTTGCCAACACCAACAACTGATTTAAATTTGCATCATCACGCACATTCCCCTTTTTACCCGGATTATTATTTTTCCATTGCTTTGCAGTCTGACCAAATAACGCAACATTTAAAAGATCTGCTCCACTGGCATATGTATAAGCAATCTGCTCCGGTGTTAGCTCTGGTGGAATCAAATTTTCTTTTACTGCATCTGTGTGAATACGATAGTTTACCTTTGATAAAGCTCTGTTCAAATTCCAATCCAATGAAAGCCGACTATTTTCATCCTGCTTTAATCTGCGGTAGTCTTTCATAATATACAACTGGAATTCTGGAGAAATCCATGTAGCAAATGCCATTGCAATATCGCTATGTGCATAAGTACCTCCGCCGTATCTACCTGCTTTCGACACTATCCCAATAGCATTTGTCTGTTCAATCCATTTAGTAGGTGTCATAACAAATCTGTTTAATCCAGCCTCACTTCTAACCGCCTCGAATTGCACACGGTTAAAATCTGGATTATGAAGTTCTTCCCAAACTGCTAAAAACTCAACTGTATTTCGATTTCGCATCCAGTTCTGAATAACAAATCTTGGGTCATTATCATTTCTATATTTCGCAATATCTGTCAATGAAATATATTCATTTTCAAAATCATTCGTGTAGATTCCAATATCAATTCCCTTTGCGTGAATGGTTTCCCTAACTATTTTATTTGCCATCTCTATTCCTCCACAATGCTCTCCATCTGTTCCAACTTCTGCAAAGCCTTCATATATGCCATCAGTCTTTTATACTGCGCATCTCCAAGGCTGTGAATCTGCTTTAAAATCTTAATATCCGGCCTGGTGACTTTATAATCCATATCTGTATCTTTATATTCCGGATCAATTCCCTTCCCTGTTAAAAGCTGTTCGGGAGTAATCTCCAATGCATCACATATAGACAACAGACAGTCCGCTTTGGGATTCGTCTTTTTTTTTCTTCTTCCAGTCACTGATGTTACTTGTTGCAATCCCGGTCCTTCTTGAGAGTTCCAACTGCGTTATGTTCTGAACTTTTTCCTTCAAAAACATTAAAAATTGATAATTGACTTTTTGAAAATTATTGTTCTCAAGTTTCTATCAAAATTAGAAAAAGCCCAAGCCACAAGGGTTTGAGCTTCATTTGCGCATTCACGTTTTCTGTTTTTTGGTATAGAATATTGGTTTGATTTTGTCAAGTCTTAGTTCTTAATGTATATTGCAAAATCCGTTTCCTGCCCTCTTGGAACAGTCTTTGGAATGAGCTTGGTTATCCTCTCGTCACGGAAAGCAGGTTTTTCCTTCTGATTGGGCTTTTCTTCCTCCATAATGGACTGGATAACCTCGGAAGTGAGCTTGCCATCTTGGTTATACTTCTTCATTTTGATAGCCTGTGCCAATGACGGGGTAGCATCGTTGTACTCCATTGCTTCAAGCAGGGTGTATTGCTGTTCCTCGGTCAGATAAGAAACCTCAACCGCAGGACGAAAAGCAATCTGCCTTTCATCTACCATTTGCAGGATTTCGGGAACAAGCTCCGTTAGACGGATATAGCGGCGTATCTGGTCTTTGCTTTCTCCAACAAGTTCTCCTAATTCCTCATCAGAACGCCCTTTTGATAAATTAGTCGCCAATGGCGACGCATTTTCTTTTGGGGGTCTGCCTGCCTGTCGTTTCATAGCTTCCAACCGCATTTTATACGCAAACGCTTTCTCACTCGGCAAAATAACAGAGCGTTGGAGATTACTTTCCACCATGACAATAATGGCTTCATCACGGGTAAGCTCTTTGACCTCGCATTTCAGCGTTTCAAGTCCTGCAAGTTCACAAGCCTTTTTTTCGCCTGTGACCACTGATAAGCTCATACCGTCCGTCCTCTTTTAAGCGAACTGTCGCAGGGGTCATTACACCATTTCGCTTGATACTCTCAACAAGTTGTTCCATATCTTCGTCCATCAAAACCTTGAACGGGTGGTCTGGAAACTCGTCAATCTCCGATATGGGAATATCCCGTATCTTGCTTAGCTTTGCTTCCTCACGGCTTTCGTCCGTCTGAAAAAGGTCATCGTATGCGGTCAGCTCGATTTTGGTTTCTCTGCTTCTCGCCAATCTCTGCCACCTCCTTTCCTAACTGCTCATAGGCTGCGGCAACCTTGCCGCTTTTGTCGTAAGCAAAAATACTTTTGCCTTCTGCGGTAGCTTCCACCGCACGGATAGAATGTGGTATCTCGGTATCAAACACCTTGATTTTCTGACCATATGCACTTTTGACAGTTACCGTAATTTCCTTAGAAATGTTGGTACGGGGCATTACCATAGTCATTAAGATACCGTCTATCCGCAGCTTTGGGTTGATTTGCCGCTTGACCATTGATACGGAGCGAAGCAAAAGCTCCAGACCTTTAGCCGAGAGATAGTGGGGCTGTGTCAGAATAATCACGCTGTCAGCCGCCGCCAGAGCATTGATGGTTATCATGCCTAAGCTCGGCATACAATCAATAAGCACATAATCGTAATTCTTTTTAACCTCATTGACATAGGTTTTCAGTACACGCTCACGGCTCATTGCATTGATTAGCCTTACCTCAAAGCCCGACAGCTCAATGTTTGACGGAAGCAGGTCAACGCCCTCTCTGTGATGGATAATACCCTGTGAAGCATCAAGCGTTTTATCGTCTATGATGTTCTGCATCACAGTAGAGAGCGTTATGGGAATATCGTCTGGTCTGTTATAACCCAGAGCCATCGTGAGATTTGCCTGTGTATCGGCATCAATCAGCAGGACTTTTTTACCCTGCTGCACCAGACTTACACCCAGATTGACCGCTGTGGTTGTTTTTCCGACACCACCTTTCTGGTTAGTCAGAGCAATTACTTTGCAATTTGACATAGATGCGTCCTCCTTTCACATAGATTTAGCCACTTTGTCAAGGTGGCTATGTAAACAGTACCAGAGAACGAAAAAAAGCCGCCTACTCTTAAAATCAATAAGAATAAGCGGCTTTGTAATCTGCCTTAGACATATTCAATTTTCATTCTCTTGGTCGGTGCATTTATGACCTTAAAAATAAGCTCGTCAATACAATTCGTATATCTGCCTTGCTGAATAAGTTGATTTTTTAACTCTACAAGGCTATGTATCAAAAGTTTTCTTTCGTGGCTATCCAAATACAGATGATTAAATTTCTCTCTCATAAGCACACCTCCATTTCTTTAGCTTCATTATATTTGAAAGCGGGTGAAAGGACAAATCTGCAAAAAGGGGCAAAAAATAAGCGTACCACTATTTCTAATGATACGCTTATCGTATTAACTGCTAATCAAGGTCTATGAATACTCTTACATTGGTATCTCTTCACTGATTTTTTCTTACATACTGTCCGTTAACCTTTCGATAGGCTGCTGCCTGCTCGAAACTAAGCGACAATTCAAAGGAAAGAGAACTCCTACCTATTCGTAATAGCTGCCTGTATTATTGGTTTATAAATAATCTATTCTGTTCAAAATAAAACGACATCTTCTATATTATGACCGCTTTCAGAAAATATCTTTTGTAAATTATTCTGAAAACAATTCGCATTGTAATTGTTTAACTTAACGATAATCAATTTGCTTTTTGCACGTGTAACCGCTACATAATGGTTGTATATACTCGACATATCAGACAATCGATAATCCTCTGCAAATACAATTACCTGTTCAAACTCCAATCCCTTTGAAGAGTGGAATGTAATTGCGATGTGTTTGTATTTATCCGCTTCAAATGCCACATGAAAACTGGTATCAGAAATTGTTTTGAATAATTTGTTTATGTGATCAGGGCGAGTATCATATCCAAGATATTCAGCCAATGCTGTGACACACGAGCCGAAAGACTGCTCATCATCTATAGTCTCTTCAATTCTTTTGAGTAATCTTTTTACGGTGGATACTGTTTTGCGACTTTCATTTCCTTCAACAGGTATTTCTGAAATTACATCATATGCAGAATACTTTTCAATTATAAGGTATTTAGCAATTGCTGTATAAAGCCACGCTGTATCTGTTGTAATATCAGCAATAGGAGTCTGTGGGATATAAACATACTCTAAACCGTTTGTTGTTAATTCGCTTGCTCCTATTCGTGCGTTATCATTAGAAAACCGCAATAATGCTGACTTTTTATCGGGAACAATATTAGACAATACTTCTGTTGCCCAATTTGCCTTTGTAGGAGAAAGCCACACAATATTATCTATATTTTCCGTAGGATTGTAAAGACTTCTTGTCTCATCACATAATAGATTAGAATAATTCTGTATTTGTTGACAAGAGCGAAAATTATCTCCCATAAATATCTTTTTAAAATTGGGTTTGTTCCAGATGCTTTTAAAAGCCTCTGGATAAGCACCCTCCATATATAAATCGATTGTTTTTCATCTCCCACAACAAAGGTTTCGATATTCAATTCATCACATAAATACATAAAAAATTTATGCATTGATTTGTCGCAATCTTGATATTCATCGATATATATTTTAAAATATTTGGCTTGAAGATAAAGCCTACAAGCCGAAGAATTTTCTACAATTTCTTGAGCCAAATCAAAAATAAAGTTCCTTTTATTATCTCGATATGAGCAGAGGATACCTTCATTCCTTATTTTTTTTCAATAGCTTTTTGAAAAGTATCAACTTTAACTGAATAGTCCGTACTCATGTCCAAATCGAAATCAGCACCATAGACATCCTTCATAAAAGGCTTTATAACTTCTTCAATAACGAAACTGTTATTTGTTCCAATGAAGTGTTGAACTACATCGACAGACAATCTATCCTTTATTTCTTGTGCTGCTTTTTTGTAAAAAGTAATTGCAGCAATAACTTTATGTGTATGATTATCATCAATTTCCTTAGCAATTTTATTAACCATTGTATGGGTTTTTCCTGTTCCTGCACTTGCCCTTACTATTAAGTTACCGGGAGTTTCTACTATTTTTTCTTGAATTGGAGATAGTTTCATTCGGCAACCTCCTTCAAACATGCAAAGTTGTAATGATTATAGATTGTTCTGCAATCTGTATCCGAAAGTTTCTCAATCAACTCCACCATATGATAGTGCTTTGCATCTTGTAAATATTTAACAGGATTATCATTATCCAATAAAGCTGATAATCTATCATGCAAAAACTCGTCTAAATCATTTTCTAAATCCACTTTTTGATAAGAAAATATGAAAGTCACTTCGTATTTTATCCAAAGTATTTATATTTGAATTATATAAACTCCTCTTGGCAGAAACAGAATTCTCTTGAATTTGTTTAGTAGGCAGACGCTTTTTTCCCCAATATAATTATTACAGCGTGAAAAGCCTAAAACGCTATATGTACCTTTTCCTGTTACCGCTCTCAAATCATTGTCAGTTTTTACCACATTAAAAATTTCAAGTTCATCCAGGATAGAAAAATATGTTTCAAATCCCACACCATCAACTGGTAAAATATATATTCCATCTACTTCATAAAAAGGATGCACTACTGAAAGGACTTTGCTAAATAGCATATATTCAGATGGTCCTTCAACCAAAAGTACTTTGTTAGCAAAGATTGCTTCTGACAAACAACGGTTTAACATTTTCCTGTTTTTCTCATAAGTATCAGGCACTTTATAAAATGTGCTAATACTATTGATTTTTCGCTCACTATATATTCGAACTAAATTTACATTATCCATTTCATAAAGAACAAAAGGCGAATGAGTTGTTACAAACAAGTATGTGTATTTGCTATCGGTAAAAAGTATTTGTGATAATGCAATCTGCATAGACTTATGAAGATGGTTTTCAGGCTCCTCAATTAAAAACAAATTGATTTTCTTTTTCCGCATTTTCATCTGACAGTATGTCGTATATTGAATATGCCAATAACTTTTTCCTACCTTCCCCAGCAGTAGGATATAAATTATCATCATTATCTTGTTAAATATATGGTATAATATTTGAGTACAATCCCTTTACTGCGATTTCGGATTTTATTGAAACAGATATCCCTTCATCATGGAATTTTTGATATTCTGGCGTAAGTTTATCCTCAAATTCTTTAATTCCAGACAGAGAAGCAATATGACCATTCAAATCATCAACTGTATTTTGAATTTTTGCCAGAATATCTTTATCTTCGTCCTTTTCATTTCTGACAAGCTGGCTCACATTCTTTTTAAATAGGGAATACAAATCAACATAAGAGTCAATATAAATGACATTAAATACATAGTCTATTTCATATAGATATCCTCTTTGCTTCATTTCGTAAAGATGATTAATATCGCCACCCCACGATAATATCGGTAGAGCGAGCATTTCTGTTTTGCTATATTCTGCAAAAAGCTTTATATATACCTTATTATGCTCACTTAGCAATGCACCTTTTAGCTGTGCACGGAGTTTTTGACAATCGCTGTCAGCAACATCACTAATATCTATAGTAACAACAATCTCAATTGGTTTATCAAGCTGCTTATTATGAAAATCCGAATCTAAAAGGTTTTGTTTACGAATATCTTTATCAAATACATATCGTAGAGCGTACAAGAAATTTGTTTTCCCCACATCATTTAGACCAAAAAATATGTTTTTATTTGATAAGTCAAGTTCAACATTATCAAAATTTCTAAAATTTTTAATAACTACTTTTTCAAATTTCATATATGTTCTTTCACCATCCATCTTGTTTGTATAATAAGAAAATTATACCATTATTCCATAATTAATCATATGATTTTCTTTGCATTTAGCTCATATGTACTGGGTGATAAAACCATCTGATAAATATCAATACTATTCTTTTTTTCCAAATTGAATTATCTCTTCTTTAAAATTCTCAGAGATTTTCGCTCCTAAATAAAACGCTTTTATATTTTCTTTCAAATCCAAGACATATTTTCCATTTGGACATTTCAATTTTTCTGGCATTACTTTATTGAAATTAGCCGTCACAATTCGCCATTCTTTCTCGTACGACCAAACATCGGATTTACGACAAGTCGTCTTATAAATCCATTCTGTATTTTCACTTAACATATCTGCTTTAGAAACAGCATATCTATCCTTTGTATATATTACTGGGTATAAATGTTTATAAAGCATATCACTTTCTTTAAAATCATACTCTATACAAAATCCAGTATGATTCTGAGCATAATGGCTCCACATAAGCATAGAGTCATACACCTCAGATAAACAGACAACTCTTACAGCATCCTTGATTGTACTCATACAATCATTTAATCCATTTTGCAAAATATTCATCCAAGAGTCAGAAAGCCTTCCTCCATGAGCCTGCAAAACTATTTGCATCGCCCTTTCAATATTGTCAGAATAAAGAGTTCTATTTTTTTTTCTTCCTGTTTAAGTGAAAATCTTCTTTCCAAAAGATGTATATATGTTTCTCTATCAAGTACACCTTCCAATGCATCTAACTGAAAGCAAAATTCACAATCATAGGGGTCGTTGAAATAAAGTGGTGATGATGGATATACTAATCCTTCAAAAAGCTTCAAACTTCCATTTTTCAATGTTAATTATCCTCTGATGAATATAGCTATAATCATTCAGTTTTTCCGTATTAAATGACCTGTACCTGAATAACGTTCTTCTCATACGTATCCTCTCCCTTTACTCTCGAACAAGTTTTATTATATTACACTAATTATAATAAAGCAGCCGCTTACCCATTCAATAAGCAAGCGGCTTTGTCATTAAATCACCTCAAAATGTTTCAATGCATCCTTTATTGCTTCAACCTTCTCTGCTATCGGATGCTTCCTCGGCTGTTTCAATTCCTCTACCGCATTAGGAGCATCATACATCGGCAAGCCTAAATCTCGCTTTACCTCTGCAATATATGCGGTATGTACTTTGAAGCCGTATTTAGCTTCTATGTACTCCTTTATCATTTTGTAGGTCACTCGTTCTTTGGGCTTGTATTCTTCGGCTCTTTTAGCGATATTATCAAGCGGAACTTTTCCCTCACCCTCACCAAACTCAACTTTTACGTTGATATGTCCGTCTGGCTTTTTGTGGGAAAGCAGTACTACCGTCTCCACATGTACCGTATTCCCAAACTGATCTACCGGCTGTACTTTTTCCACCTTATATCCATATTCCACCAACAGTTTAAGATCTCTTGCCAACGTTGCTGAATCACAGCTTACATATACTATCCTGTCCGGAGTCATGCTTACTATCGTGTCCAGCAGTTTTTTATCACAGCCCTTTCTTGGAGGATCCACCACAACTACATCTGGCCTTGTCATATCATATTCTTTTTACTGTCTGTTGAATCGTTATCAGATTGTACGCCTGTCTGTTTTTTATAAAATGCTGGAACAACTTCTTCTGCCTTGCCAACAAAAAACTCTGCATTATCTATATTATTAATCTTAGCATTATTCTTTGCATCTTCTATGGCCTGTGGTACTATCTCAACTCCATATACCTTACCAGCTTTCTTTGCAAGGAATAATGATATTGTTCCAATGCCACAATACATATCCCATACGCTTTCATTTCCTTTAAGCCCTGCAAACTCAAGTGCCTTGTTATATAAAACCTCCGTCTGCTTAGGATTAACCTGATAAAATGAAAGCGGTGAAATCTGAAACTTTATATCTCCTATATAATCCTCAATATATGGTCTTCCGTAAAGAGTTATACATTCTTTGCCAAGAATCACATTCGTATCTTCTTTGTTTATGTTTACAACCAGTGATGCAACATTTAACTTAAGTTTCTGTATAGCTTTAACCAGTCCGTCTGCTGCCTCTTTTCTTAGCATTTTCTTAGTCACAAGGCATACCATAACCTCATCTGTATGATATCCTGTCCTTACAAGCACATGCCTGACTGTTCCTTTATGTATATTTTCATTATAAGCACGTACCCTGTATTGCTTCATCCATTCTTTTACAGCGTTAAGTATAAATGCATTATCGCTATGTCCAAGCATACAGTCATCATCAGGACATGCAATAATCGAATGTGTATGTCCTGCATAAAAGCCCATGACAATATTGCCGTCCTTATCCTCACCTACAGGATACTGTGCTTTGTTCCGATATCTGAAAGGTGTATCCATACCAAGTATCTCACACATTTCATAGTCAACACCTTCTGTAAGTCCACTTATTCTTAGCAAATTGTCTTTTACAAGCTTCTGCTTATATTTAAGCTGTGCATTATAATTCATAGCCTGTATCTGGCAGCCACCGCACTGTCTGGCAATCGGACATGCTGGTTCCACTCTATCCTTAGATGGTTTAATTATATCCATCAGTCTTGCATAGCCATAATTCTTTTTAGCTTTCATTATTTTAACACGTACAACATCACCGATTACTGTATCCTTCACAAACAAAGTATAACCGTCTACTTTTTCCAATTCCTTCACCAGATACACCTATATCTTCAATAGTCAGCTCCACACAATCATTCTTACTGTATGACATCCTTATCTCCATTTCCACTTATCTTATATTTTTCTATCTTTTTTCCTGTTTTACTGCATTTTCAATCTGCCCGTTATAGCATTACAATGATGTCATGGTCAAAAGATGTCCTAAAAGCTTGTCCTTCTTATATTAGAATCAAGCCATCTGTTATAACCAAGCCAGTCATTGGTATCCTTCGCTTCAAGTGCTTCCCTTAATGTCTCAAGCTTTGCATCTATATTATCTGCCATTGAAAGTGCTACTGCTTCTGCTATTGCAGGCTTTTTAGGTGAACCATATTCAAGCTCACCATGATGTGATAATATACAATGTCCCATCTCATTTGCTATTATTGGTGGAAAATCTGGTATATTCTTTATCTTTTCCATAACCATCTCATATCCCATAACAATATGTCCTAAGAAATTCCCCTCATCTGTATAATCATTTCTTGGGAATTCAGAAAGTTCCTTTACCTTTCCTACATCATGGAGCATTGCACAGCTTATAAGAAGATCTCTGTTCAAAAACTCATAATTCCCACTAATCTTATCACACAACCTTGTAACACTAAGGCTATGTTCAAGAAGTCCGCCTAAAAAAACCATGATGTACCGTCTTTGCAGCTGATGTATTCTTAAATCTTTTGATAAATGCTTCATCATCCACAAAAAAAGCTGTAAGAAGCTGTTTTATGTACACATTTTCTATACTATTGACATAGCCAAGAAGTTCCCTGTACATATCTTCAATATCAAACCTTGAAGCTGGTATATAATCTGACTGTGAATATTCATTTTCTGCTGCCACACGTGCTCTTTCTATCTTAAACTGAAGTGCACCATTGTAACTTGTCACCTGTCCACTTACATATACATAATCATTTACATCAAAGTCTCCTATTCCACCAGAATTCACATCCCATATCTTGGAATCTATCTGCCCTGTTTTATCTGCAAGCATTACATTCTCATATTCTTTGCCTGTCTTTGTAAGTGCTGTTGACTTTGACTTGCATAAGTATACATCAGATATTCTGTCGCCATCTTTAAAAGTTTCAATAAATCGCATAATTAAATTCTCCATTCCTATTACAAATAATCATTATTTTTCTTTAGCTTATCTTAGCTCAACTGATACGTCATAGGACGCATCAAAGTATCCTGATTTTCCCTTTCTTTTTATGGATACATTAATAACCTGTCCTGCCGAGCTGTCATATATCTTATCATTAAGTCTTTGTATAGAATAACAAGGCATTTTGTTTATGCCCTGTATTATATCGCCTGGCTGCAGTCCTGCCTGGTATGCTGGTGAATCATTATCCACCTTTGATATATATATTCCCATTGGAATTCCATTCTTTTCTGAAAGCTCACTATCCACATTCTGGGCTACTATTCCAAAATACATCTTTCCCTGCCTGTTAATCATACACTCAATCATACATTTAAGGTCAGATATTCCTATTGCTTTAAGCTTGGAATCTGAATTCACCTGGGATATTCCTACGACATTGCCATCTGAATTAAATAAAAAGCCATAATCATCCTTCATGCATGAAGATTAGTCTCAAATATCTCATAATTGTTATCTATAGAATTGGCCACGGTTCTGTTCGTTATAGTCCCATAATCAATAGCACCACTTGTTCCATATATCTTCCCTGTAGCTATTACCATATCACCTTTGTTTAGTACATAAGAGTTGTCAAGATCCGCAACCTTCATATACTGCCTATCAGCATCTGTCACCTGTGTATCGTATATACTTATTATACTTATACCCGTCAGTTCATCAGAGCATACAAGCTCCGCCTTATATTCATCAGAATCCTGCACAACAACCGCATATTCTTCTACAGCCGCAGTATATGACTGTGAGGTTAATATCATATATCTCCCATTCAGATGTCCTACAAGCAGCCCCATCGTAGAATATCCTTCAACATTATTTTCCAGTTTTACAAGATCATCCTGTATCTCTTCTGACACATATGGCGTATCACTATCATTGTCATTATAACGACGATACATATTCCCTGACTGTAACAACTGTTCTTTGCACATCAGATACCTTGCTTCTTAATGACTGTATGATTGCATCATAATCATTCTTAATCTGTCTCTGATCTTCTATCTGCTGCGTTTCAGGATCAGGATACTCATCCCTTGTAAATTCTATATGATCAACAACTCTGTTTCTTACAGCTATTTTATCCATGATCACTGGTATAACTATCTTATCTGCAACAGCATATATAACGCCTATAGCTATTATAAGAAGAAGTATTTTCACAGTCTTGATAAGTCTTCTGTATTTCACCTTTGGGCTTGGCACTATCTTCTCTGTATACAGCGGATATTCCTGCTCATGTCCGTTATTTTTGTGTTCCATATTATTCCTCAGCGCTCATTATATCTTATATTCCTTTTCTTTTGCGCTCATTATATCATAATTTACTCTTTTTTATGATAACTTATATTTATGAACAAACTATGTCAAAGCTATTAATAAGCGTTCCTTTTTTGCATATTTATTACTATATCATATAGTTTTTTATGCGCAAATGCTGTAAAATACATTTATAAAAAATAATATATCGGAGTACTACATTGAATAAAAAAACTTTAATAACACTTGAATATAATAAAATAATATCAGCCCTTGTGTCTATGGCATGTTCTGATGGTGCCAGACAGACTCTTAAGGCTCTTGTTCCAATGAATAACATTGATGATATCAACGCAGCTCTTGATGAAACAAACGATGCTCTCACAAGAGTTTACCAGAAAGGCAGCGTAGATTTCTCAAGAATAAAAGATATACGTGCAAGTCTTGCCCGTCTTAAGGTTGGAAGCTCTCTTAACGCTCTTGAGCTTCTTAACATCAGCATGCTTCTTGAGTGTGCTGCTCATGTTAAAAACTATTATGAAACAAGAAATGATTCTATCCAGCCTATGATAGATATTCTTGACCCTCTTACACTTCTTGGGAATGCCATCAGGAAATGTATTATATCAGAGGATGAGATAAGCGATGATGCAAGCTCTACACTGCGCGATATAAGACGCAAAAAAAAATCAGGCTGCTGACCGCATACACACTGAACTTAATAAGCTTTTGAATTCACCATCAACAAGAACATATCTTCAGGATTATGTCATAACAACAAGGCAGGGAAGATTCTGTCTTCCTGTTAAAGCTGAATACAAATCAGCTATGCCAGGTATGGTACATGACCAGTCAGCCACAGGCTCAACACTTTTTATAGAACCAGCCTCTGTTGTTAAGCTTAACAACGATATTCGCGAGCTTGAGCTTAAAGAGCAGGCTGAGATAGAAGTTATACTTGCAGACTTAAGTGAAAAGGCTTCTTGTCATACTGATACACTTTTATCTGATTATAACATTCTTACACAGCTTGATTGTATATTTGCCAAAGCCCTGCTATCAAGGCATTATAACTGCAGCCGTCCTGTTATGAATACTGACGGTCGCATTAACATAAAGAAGGGAAGACATCCTCTCATTGAACCACATAAGGTTGTTCCGATTGATATATACCTTGGAACAGATTTTAACCTTCTTATAATAACTGGTCCTAATACCGGCGGTAAAACTGTTTCGCTAAAGACTGTAGGTCTCCTTACTCTTATGGCTGAGGCCGGGCTTAACATCCCCGCACTTGACCACTCCGATATAGCTGTATTTGATGATATATTTGCTGATATCGGTGATGAACAGAGTATTGAGCAGAGTCTTAGTACCTTTAGTTCACATATGACTAATACTGTTGATATCCTAAAAGAAGGCTGACAGTAAAAGCCTTATATTGTTTGATGAAATAGGTGCCGGAACTGATCCTACTGAAGGTGCAGCCCTCGCAATATCCATACTTGATAATCTTCACAAACGTGGAATAACCACTATGGCAACAACCCACTACAGTGAAATCAAGATGTATGCGCTTACAACTGATGGCGTAGAAAATGCATGCTGTGAATTTGATGTTGAATCTCTTCGCCCTACTTATCGTCTTCTTATTGGTATTCCTGGCAAAAAGTAATGCATTTGCAATATCAAAAAGCTTGGCTTGTCTGATGAAATCATAGCTGATGCTTCAAAACGTCTTGATTCAGAAGATATAAGATTCGAAGATCTTGTAACAGACCTTGAACAAAGCCGTGTAACTATTGAAAAAGAACGCGAAGAGCTGGCTCAGTATAAGGAACAGATTAAGACCCTAAAAGCTGAACTCACAAAGAAAACTGAAAGGCTTGATGAGCGTACTGATAAAATCATAAGAAAGGCCAACGAAGATGCTGCTCGCATACTTCGTGATGCCAAGGAATATGCAGATAAGACTATTAATGCCATGAACAAGCATGGTATGTCAGTCAAAGAGCTTGAAAAGCATCGTAGTGAAATACGCGAAAAAATAAACAACCGTCAGGAAAAGCTTAAACTTGAACCAGTTAAGCCTCAGACCATAAAGGCTCATGATATATCTGAATTCAAGCCTGGCATGCATGTTAAGGTTCTCACTATGAATGTTATAGGTACAGTTACACAGGTACACAAGAACAAAAATCAGGTTTCTGTACTTATAGGAAGCCTTAATACTAAGATGGACATAAAAAATCTTGCTATCCTTAAAGGCTATAAAGACCCGGAAGATAATAAAGCAGCAGCTTCAAAGTCTGGCAGCGGTTCAAGTAAAATCAAAATGTCAAAGTCTTCTTCTGTTTCATCTGAAAATAAATCTCCTTGGTTATACCGTAGATGAAGCAATAGCAGTACTTGATAAATATCTTGATGATGCATATATTGCGAAGATTCCACAGGTAAGGATTGTACATGGTAAAGGCACAGGTGCGCTGCGCTCCGGTATAACCTCTTATCTTCGTGGAATACCTTATATAAAAGAGTTCCGCTTAGGACAGATAGGTGAAGGGGCCGAAGGCGTGACTATTGTTACCTTTAAAGACTGACATACTATGATATTTTATCGCAAAGAAAAGGAGACCCCTTATGGTTACTAAACAAAAAATCCTATCGTGGATGATGATGAAAATATAGCAGAATTGATTTCTCTGTATCTTACTAAAGAATGTTTTGAAACAAAGATTGTATATGATGGGGAAAGTGCACTGGATGCACTTCCTTCATTCAAGCCCAATCTAATCCTTCTTGATCTTATGCTTCCTGGGTATTGATGGTTATCAGGTATGCAGGGAAATAAGAAAGAATAATAACACCCCTATAATTATGTTATCTGCAAAAGGTGAGACATTTGATAAAGTTCTTGGGCTTGAACTTGGGGCAGATGATTATATGATTAAACCATTTGAAACCAAGGAGCTGGTTGCCCGTGTCAAGGCAGTTTTAAGACGCTATCATCTTCCTCAGTCAGCAATAACTCCTAACGAATCTTCCAAATGTGTAACTTATCCTGACCTTGTTGTCAATCTTGATAACTATTCAGTAACCTACTATAAAAAATCAGTAGAAATGCCACCAAAAGAGCTCGAGCTGCTGTATTTTCTTGCTTCAGCTCCTAACCGGTATTTACAAGAGAACAGCTCCTTGACAATATATGGGGCTATGATTATATAGGTGATACAAGAACTGTGGATGTACACATTAAAAGAATACGTGAAAAAATAAATGACCATGACAAATGGGCAATAGAAACAGTATGGGGTATCGGCTATAAGTTCGTAACCAGATAATGCTTTATATACGTATTCATGCATGACTGTTATGTACTTAAGCACCATACACACATTTAAGATGGGAGATTAGTGTGAAAAATAAGATTTTTCACACGCAAGAATGGAGATTATTATGAAATACAATATGCTTATAAAGCAGATTTTACTATATATAGTCGTTGCCATAACCAGCTTTGCAGCTGTTACAACTATATGCTATAGACGTGATTATAACAGAATATATAATTATTATTCCAATAATCTTTATCAGCAGGCAACAGAAATATCTGTTGAATATGGTACTGACTTTCTTGCCTCTAATCGTATGCCGGCTATAAGAACTAATCTTAACATATTATCCCATCTTAATAATACACGCATAATGTTTATTGAGCCTGAAGGAAAAGTACTGCTTGACACTGGATATACAGGCAAGGCATCCAAAGAAGACTGCCTTTATGAGGTGGAAGACTTTGACTACGGAAGCCTTAACGGAGAGCACTCTCACCTTGGCAACTTTTTTGGTCTGTTCAACGAAAATATGCTTAGTGTGTATTCCCCTATAACCAGTGATTTTTCAATTGTTGGATATGTTGTCATAAACCTTCCTGAAAAAGTGTGCTTACCGACCGTGTTTACCAGACATTTAACACTAACTATCTGACACTTGCTATTTCTATGATATTGTCTTTATCTATGCTCATATTATATTTTGTATATATACATGCACCTATAAACGAACTTACTAAAGCAACTATCGAATATGGAAAAGGAAATCTGTCTTACCGCATACAGTCTAAACACAACGACGAAATAGGACGACTTGCGGCATCACTTGACTATATGGCACAGGAATTAAACGAAATGGATAAATTCCAGCAGAAATTCTTATCTAACATATCCCATGATTTCCGCTCTCCTCTTACTTCTATAAAAGGGTATCTTGAGGCTATTGAGGATGGCACCATACCTGCTGAGATGATAAATAAGTATATAAACATTGTTCTTTTTTGAGACTGACCGACTTACTAAGCTTACAAGTAATATCCTTACGCTTAATGAGCTTGACCCTAAAAGCGTACGGCTTGATATAAGCACATTTGATATCAACTCTGTTATTAAACATACTATAGAAACACTTGAGGGAACATGTAAGAAAAAAAACATCAAGTTCAGCCTTACATTTGCTGGGAATATTGAAAATGTAAAAGCTGATAAGCAGAAAATCCAGCAGGTTATATATAATCTTATAGACAACGCAATTAAGTTCAGCCAAGAAAATTCTTACATATACATAACCGTCAGGGAAAAAGGTGAAAAAGCACAGATATCCATAAAAGATTCCGGAAGCGGTATATCTAAAGAAGATATTGATAAAATCTGGGACAGATTCTATAAATCAGACTCTTCACGAGGCCGGGATAAAAAAGGTTCTGGTCTTGGACTGTCTATTGTCAAAGAAATTATCCAGGCCCATGAAGAACATATCGATGTCATAAGCACCAAAGATGTAGGAACTGAATTTATATTCACACTCCCACTAGATAAAAAGTAAATACTATACCATCTGTTAAGCCACTGGAAAACCTTTAGCTGTACTACTACTATTCATCCTTCCAATGAAGCTTATGCAGATGTCCATTAAGGCGCATGTCTTTAAAATCATGCTGCCTTAATGCTTCATATGCCACTATTGCAACCGAATTCGACAGGTTTAAAGACCTTATATCTCCTATCATAGGAATTCTGATACATGTATCCTCATTATCAACAAGTATCTCTTCTGGTATTCCTGCACTTTCCTTTCCAAACATTATATAACAGTCTTCTTCATAATTAACTTCTGTATATGTCTTATGTGCCTTGGTTGTAGCCATATACACCTTAGCACCTGGATTCTTTTTCAGAAAATCCTCATAATCGTTATAAACCGTAACATCAAGCTTATCCCAGTAATCAAGTCCGGCTCTTTTTAACATCTTATCATTAATCTGAAATCCTAATGGTCCTATAAGATGCAGCCTTACGCCTGTTGCCACACATGTTCTTCCTATATTACCTGTATTAGCCGGCATCTCCGGCTCATGTAAAACTATATTAATCATATTATTTCTTTCTGTTAGTCCTTTCTCTTATTCCGTCTTAATAGCTATATCAAGCTCAAGTGAAAGTCCATCTCCTGCCTGTATAGGAACACATATATTCTGTGCATATGTCTGTGTTATCGTCATAGAGCCCTCGACATACAGTCGGTGGTGTTATATCTATCACAATTCCCTTTGTTGAAAATATGGTTGCTGCATTACCCATTATCATATTACCAAGTTCGCTTATTGCACTCATTGCCATATCGTCAAGCTCTGTTACAGGCATTCCCATCATCATTCTTTGAGGCTACGTTAATGCATTGGCATATGAAAACGCCATAAGTACCTGCCCCTTCATCTCACCTGTAATACCTATCATAATCGCAACAGTTTCATCCTCGAACTCAGTTTTCTTAACATATGGTTTTCCTATACTCATATCTGTCTGACATATGTCTTTCATAACGCTTGTTGCTGCCATAAGAAACGGATTGATCAAATCCGCACTAATACCTGCCATATTCTGTTCCTCCTGTCTGTATTTAAACTCAATTAACATTTACCTTAATGTATAAAACCAGCTGTTATTAACCTGGCTTTCATATAGATAGCTAAGAGAATACGACATTGAATCATCATAGCTTATTTATAAAGTTCTTTATCCTTCTTAGTCCTTCTTTAAGACTATCTAGTGAATATGCATATGATATTCTTACAAAGCCTTCTCCACTTTCGCCAAACGCCGTTCCCGAACTACTGCTAACTTCTGGTCTTCAAGAAGTCTGTTTGCAAACTCTTCAGATGTCATTCCGAATTTTTTAATAGATGGGAATATATAAAATGCACCAAATGGTTCAAAACAATCTATGCCCATCTCTCTTAATTCATGGACAAGATATCTTCTTCTCTGATCGTAAGCAGTAACCATCTTTTCAACTTCCATGTCACAGTTTTTAAGTGCCTCAACTGCTGCAAACTGGCTGTTAGTAGGTGCACACATAATTGCATACTGATGAAGCTTTATCATCTGTTTTATAATATAGTCCGGACCACATGCATATCCAATCTCCACCCTGTCATTGCAAATGCTTTAGAGAAAACCATTAATAACGATAGTTCTCTCCTTCATCCATGGAAGACTTCCTATTGAGCAGTGCTCGCCATTTCCATATGTAAGTGCTGAATATATCTCATCTGATATAACATATATATCCTTCTCAATTATGGTACAAGCTCTTCAAGCTCCTCCCTTGTCATAACAGCACCTGTTGGATTATTAGGGAATGGCATAACAAGTACCTTAGTCTTATCCGTGATATGTTCAAGAAGTTCTTCCTTTGTAAGCTTGAACTGGTTCTCTTCCTTAAGATTAACAAACACTGGTACTGCATCAGCCATAATTGCACATGGAAGATAAGATACATAGCTTGGCTGAGGTATTATGACCTCATCACCAGGGATCTACCATACATCTTAAAGCTATATCTATGGCTTCACTTCCACCAACAGTAACAAGAGTTTCTTTCAGTGGATTGTATACCACGTTATATTTCCTTGCCACATAGTTACATATTTCTTCTCTTAATTCCTTAAGACCTGCATTAGATGTGTAAAATGTACGGCCCTTCTCAAGGGCATATATTCCTTCTTCTCTTACATTCCATGGAGTATCAAAATCAGGCTCTCCAACACCTAGTGAAATAGCATCCGGAATCTCATTTACAACATCGAAGAACTTTCTGATACCAGATGGCTGAATATCAATAATTTTCTTAGATAAAGCATTTCTCATGGTGTCACCAGCATCCTTTCATCCTTATATTCCTCGTCTAATACAGTTCCATAGTCCTTATACTTCTTAAGCACAAAATGTGTAGATGTACTTAACACCGAATCAAGTGGTGCAAGCTTAGCAGCAACGAACTGTGCAACTGACTTCATAGTTTTACCTTCGATTATAACTGTAAAATCGAATCCACCAGACATAAGATATACTGATGTCACTTCATCATACTTATAAATAGTCTCAGCTATACTGTCAAAACCAAGTCCTCTTTGTGGTGTAACTTTAACCTCTATAAGTGCAGTGACCTTCTCTTCACCTGTTTTATCCCAATTGATAAGGGTATTGTAACCACATATAATATGTTCCTTTTCCATGTCTGCAATCTCATTCGCGACTTCATGCTCCGCGACTCCAAGCATAACCGCCATATCGTGAATGTCTATTCTTGCATTTTTTTTCTAACAAGTTAAGGATTTTTTCTCTCATATCATTATACCCTTTCAATTAATTATAGTTTTAATGCTGCACTTCTTATCTATACATAGTACAGTCTATACATAGTACAGCCAGTTTTACTCAACACTGCGATACAGTTCATCCTGTTTAGGAAGATCAAGAAACCTCTCCTCATCTTTGTTATGAAGTATGCGCTGGCTTCCTTTTATAACCTTTCCTATAACCTGTGCCTCTATATTACAGCTTTTAAGTATATTTATAATATCACAATCATTGTCTGATGTCATTAACAAACATCCCATAGATTCAAGCTCATATGGATTGACATTAAGCAGCTCACATATTTCTATTATTTCCTGTCTGACTGATATGCTTCTTATATCCACATCAAGTCCTGTATGCCCATATTCGCTCATATCCCATAAAGCACCGAATATCCCACCTTCTGAAACATCATGCATATAACAATTTATATTATTCTTCCTTAAAAGCTCAACAACAACCTATATACAGTTCTTCATCGCTGCCATACGCCTTTGCGGTATAGTCATCACTATACCTTACCTGTACAATATCAGAATTACGGTCTATAAGCTGTCTTATCCCGCTCATCCCTATATATCCAGTCATTATAATGCTTTCTCCAGGCTGTGGCTGCTTTCTTTGCTCTTGTCTTACACCTACTGCTGTAACTGTAACCATGGGAGATGTCACATTGCCACTTACTGTTGTATGGCCTCCTGTTATTGACACTCCTGTTATTGCTGACTGTCTCGTAAGCTGTGCTATAACTTCTCTTAAACGTATTTCTCTTGAATCTTTATCCATGACAATGCAGTCACTGAGTCCAACTGGAACTCCACCTGCTGCATATATGTTATTAACTGCCTTTATCACAGGCATATAACCACTGGCTGTTGCCATAAGCAATGTATCACTGCAATCTGATGATATATCAGCCTGACATGCTAACTGCACTTCTCCTGCATCCTGTCCTATATCAAGTCTTTTCACATACTTTCCACGTACAGTATTAACAGGTTTTAATACCGACCTGGATAGAATTGTATCTGACACTTTTCCTGTCTTCATATAATCATCCTTTTCATATTTTTCTCTTGCACATATATTTAATTGCAACTATACTATGATGTAAGGGTCACATGGTATTGCAGCTCTTACCTATATAGATGGATTACTGCTTTGTCAGCTTTCTATTCTAGATAAGTGCTGAAACTGCCATTGGAAGCACCATCGCAAGTATAAGAATGACTACTATAACCGCTGCAACAACCCTTTTTAGTTTTGTTATTCTTTAAATTAATCATGATATCCTCTTTTCTGCATACATCAAGGAGTTTAATATGCATTTTATATTGCCTTATTTTATAATAATATTAGTTGTAATTCAACTTTATATTAAAAAAAAGTGATACTTCACAGAAAAATAACATTAAAAAGTTCTGGGAACGCGAGCAAAAAAGCTAACGCAACAAGAAAGAAAGATATAAGTACTTTAAAATATATCGAATGGGACACAACTCTTCCTGTTAAAGAAAATAACACTTTACTGTCAGATATTCTAAAAAACAACCCGAAGGCTGACAGCGCATACAATAAAATCATATCTGTTAAGGATAAAAATATAATAAACCTTACAGAATATTCAAACACTGATTTAAAGCTTAAGTATGGCGTTGCTAATCTTGAGGCTCTTACAGAGTATGAAGATAATTACACACTGCTTATAAAGAATCTTGCGGTCCTTGGACATATTCTTAAAGAGCAGGATGATATCACTGATGCCACACACTATCTTGAATATAGTATACGCATTGGTTCAGATATCCGCTCATGCTATGCTGATTTAAAGGATATATATATAAGCCAGAATCATACAGAAAAAAAGTAGACAAGCTCAGACAGTATGCTTCCATGATTAAGTCTGTCAACAAAGAGCTGATTATAAATCTGCTTAATGATTAGCGTATAGAAAAGGCTTGCTCCATTGCAAAGCAATGAAGCAAGCCTAATAATCTCATAAATCCAACACCATAAAATAATGTGTCCTACTTACCATATTCTGATATAATCCTGTCTATGTTTCTGGATGCTATGCTCTTAGTCATCTCTTCTACAGGAATATCCAGAACTATATTGTGTTTCTTAACAAGTGCTGTAAGATAATTCTTCTGTGCCTCTGTTATCGGGCTATCCTTCTTAACATTATATACTAGATCTGCAGCTGTCTCAAACCCGGAATCATCTGCTTTTATCTGATACATTTTCCAGTATATGGCACTTGCACTAAGTGCATCATCTAAAGCCCTGTGTGAACTGCCAGGATCGACCTTAAGATACTCACATAGATAATCAAGCTTCTTATGCTCCAGCTCTGGAAGTATCCTTCTTGCCATTTTAAGTGTATCTATGCCTTTAACACTGAATGTAATATTATTATTAATCGCAGCTTTCTTTAAAAAGCTGTAATCAAATATTATATTATGTCCAAGTATCGGATAATCTCCTATAAAGTCAAGAATATTCCTGATTTCATCTTCTATCCTTGGTTTATCCGTAAGCTCATTGTTATGTATTCCTGTCAGCTCTACAACACGTTCACCAACAGTTATCCCAGATTAATAAGCGTAGAATATGTAGCAGCCACATTGCCCTGCTCTACTTTTGCCATACCTATTTCTATTATCCTGTCATATGCCGGATTAAGACCAGTTGTCTCAAGATCCAGCGCTATGTAACTATCTATCATTCTTTTTCTTCTCTTTCAGATATTCTTCACCAATTACATTACCTATAATCCCCAGATAATCTATATCAACCTCTGGCCATTTTTTCAGCTGTCTGTTTCTGTTGAAAGATATAACACAGAAATTATTTTTATCGTTATTTATAATTGTTCTGTCAACACACACAACAACCTGTATCAGCTGTTTGATGCCCATCGTATCATACGCTTTAAACATATGTGGTGCTTTACGTTCATAGAGAATAATATTCTCTATTGTCTTTATTCCATCATCCCTGAAATCCGGTATATAATTATCTTCCTTTAAAAATTCACCATTTTCCTCAAGTTCTGGAACAGTACCAGCTAACACATATCTCTTGTCATCATACATATCATATAAAAAATATACTATCTATCTCAAATGCTGACATAATCATATCAAGACATTCTCTAGAATCCCTTGTCTTACATATATACTGCTGGATAAAATCGTTAACTATACTAAGTTTTCTGTATTTATAAAAACCTTCTCGGTTGTCGCTACAACCTCATCACTCATTATATAGCTTTGATGAAGGTCAGGATGATATATGATATATCTGTTTTTTCCCTTTTCCTTAGCAAGATACAGCATTTTATCAGCTATAAGAAACAGCTTATCAAAATCACTTGCATCATCAGGATATGAGGCAGTACCTATTGAGCATGTAATCTTGTTAATATCCCTTACATCATCATGATACAGCCACGATATATTATTCTTTATAGTACGAAGTATGCTTCTTATAGATTCATCATCCTCAAAATGCTCCATGACAATAAACATCTCGTCTCCGCCTATACGTCCACACATACCATTGCGACCGACAGCCTCTCTTAATATCTGCGCAACATCACGCAGCACCTCATCGCCAAACATATGTCCATATGTATCGTTGATGGTTTTAAAATCATCTATATCTATAATTGCAATCGTTACCTTATGGTTCACTCTCTTATCTATAAGTTTTTTAGCATAATTTGTAATTGCTTTTTTATTAAGAAGCTCTGTTCCTGCATCTCTTAGCTCATCCTGTATAGAAACATCTTCAGCTGGATATTCTTTGTTTTGTGTAAGACTGATAGCCCCCACTATTATATTCTCACCATCATTCTTATGTACTCTTTTACCCTTGAATGTATACCAGCATGCTGCTTCATCATAATCTGCAAGCTTCATCTTTATATCTCTTGTAAAATAAGACTCACCCGATGCTATAGCCATGCACAGACCTTCAAAATCCTTTATGCTATGACTGTCAATCATTCTGTTATCAAGCTTCTCACTGCTCCATACACCAAGTTTTCCCTCATATAATACTATCGTCTGGCTTCCATTGCCTGGTAATATTATTCTTAAAGAATCTTTGCCTATATTATACGTAAAAAGATAATCTCCTATAATACTTAAGAATTCTGTCTGTATCTCTGAAATCTGCTTAAGCTCCTCATTCTGTCTTTTTAACGTATACATATCTGTGATCTCAAGATTGTAATACCTTCCTGATGTCTTATCATGATATGGTTTTATAAAAACACGCATCCATCTGTAATCACCATCACGGCTTTTTAATCTTATAGACACGTATACCTGTTCTCCCTCATCTACTTCCTTTATTGCTGTTTCAAACTTTACTACATCTGCTGGGTAAATAGCATGTGTAAATATAAGATTCGATGTTTCACCAAGAAACATAAAAAAGACTTTCATCTGCCTTAACAATGTTCATATACTCACTTACTATAATATCAGCGTTAACATTATAATATTTAGCAATCTTTTCCATAACAGCCTCCGGTAAGCTAATCATCACTCTAGTTTGTTAAAAAATGACAAGTCGAAATAGAAACATAGCTATGTTACCCTTTATACCTTGTACATCCTTCTTATCTTATGTTCATTAATATTTTCTCTGGTTTTATCAAAAAAAGCGGGTGATGGGAATCGAACCCACGTATCTAGCTTGGAAGGCTAGTGTTCTACCATTGAACTACACCCGCATAATGTATATATAATTATATATAAGTGCCTAGAACCGGAATCGAACCAGTGACACGAGGATTTTCAGTCCTCTGCTCTACCGACTGAGCTATCTAGGCATATTGTGATCATCTGTTAATTATGGTGGTCATATTAACCTCATATCACTGACATCAGTAATAAACACTCTCTATTATCAAATACTTGAATATATTATCATACTTACACCATACTAGTCAACTACATTTTTTAAGTTATTATCTTCGTTTTTATCTTCGTTTTTATCTTCGTTTTTAAGTTGTTATCCTGTAGTTATTGTCTGGATGGATTTTAATATGATGTCAGGACAGCTCCTGACACCATCAATATAATCCTTAAGCAGCTTTAAGTGTATATACTTAAGCAGCTTATATTTCTCTTTTATTTTTCTTTTATTTCTCTTTTATTTTTCTTTATTCATATACTTTTCATACATATCAGGTCTGAATTGCTGCGTTCTTTCTAAGGATTTCTTATGTCTCCACTCTTCTATCTTTCCATGGTGTCCTGAAAGGAGTACATCCGGCACCTTAAGTCCCTTATATTCTGCCGGTCTTGTATACTGTGGATACTCAAGCAGTCCATCCGAAAAGCTTTCTGTCTGTGCTGACTCTTCATTGTTTAACACACCAGGAACAAGACGTGATACAGAATCAATAACAACCATGGCTGGCAATTCTCCGCCTGTCAGGACATAATCACCTATAGAAACATAATCTGTTACTATAAGCTCTAATGCCCTTTCATCTATGCCCTCATAATGTCCACATAATATAACAAGTTCTTCTTCCTTTGCGAACTCTTCTGCCATACTCTGGTTGAATGTATGCCCCTGCGGAGTCATATATACCACTCTTGGTCTTTTTTTGCATTCTGCAGCAATACTTTCATATGCATCACACACCGGTCCTGCCTGCATGACCATGCCTGCCCCACCGCCATATGGATAATCATCAACCTTCATATGCTTGTTCTTGGAAAAATCCCTTATATCAACTGCTTCTACACACAGAGCTCCTGATTCAATCGCTCTGCCTGTGATACTCGTATTTAGTCCATCCAGAATCATCTGTGGAAAAAGTGTCATTACATAGAATTTCATTATTTAGCCGCTCCTGCTAACTTATTCAGGAAAAATGGATAATAATTATGATTAAGATTATATCCACCTGTTGAATATTTTGTATTCAGATAACCTGAACCATCTTTAAATGAATCTGCTATATCTACAAACACAGCACCCATTGTTGTTGCATCTTCTGCAAGCTTCTTATTCGCATCATTTATGTCTGACTGTTTAATCTTAACTGATGATTTTGCTTCAAAGCTTTCTGTAACAGGAAGTAATGAAACAACATATATCTTTGCCGATGGAATATTTTCTTTAAGTGCTGCTACTAAGTTCTCTATTCTTTCTGCAACATCCGTTCCTGATCTTGTTCCATAGTTAAGGTCATTAAGTCCTACAAGCAGGAATATTTTGGATGGTGTTCTGTCTTTAACATCTGATATATAATTATGAGCCTTGTCTGTTGTAAGATTATTATCTGACACAATATTGCCTGTACCAAGATATCCGTAATCCTGTATACCTTCTATAATCATATCTCCAAAAAAGAACTGTGTCTGCATATAAATCATTTGTTGAATATTCTTCTTCATCCGCAGGATCTGTTATCTTATCGCCATAATATACAGTAGGCGCACCTGGTAATGTCATCTGCATAACAACAGCCTCTTTAAACACTGCCTTGTTGACATTATTATTGGCAGCCTCCGGTCCCAGTGTATTAGTTCTTCCAACGGTCCTGTTAGTTCTTGTTAAAAACCTTGAATGATCATGATTAGACAGTTCATTCATAGATATTGCAACACTCTGTCCGCCCATTCTTGCCATATTATGATGCATGGATCTGTAAATCCACATACACCTGCTTCGTCTCCATAGTATATTGTTGGTGCTCATCTGCACCAAAGAAATAGTCTTCAGGGTTACCGTATGAGTCAGGTCTTGCCTCATCACTGTGCTTTTCCATTCCTGTAAGGAACCATGTAACAGGCTCCATAAAAGCATCATAATTCATAATGGTATCCCATTCATCACCCTGCAGCCATTCATATGAATCACCATAATGTTCTGCAAGAATAATAGCATCAGGATTAGCCTTCTTAACCTCTTCCCGGAATCTCTTCCAGAAATAATGGTTATATTCAGGACTATATCCTAAGTCAGCCGCCACATCAAGTCTCCAGCCATCAACATTGTATGGCGCAGAAACCCATTTTCTGCCGATAGACAGAATATATTCTTCAAGTTCCTTAGATCCCTCATAATTAAGCTTAGGAAGCGTATCATGTCCCCACCAGCCATCATATGAGTTATTATCAGGCCACTGGTTAGAATAAAATTTAAAAAAATTGTGATATGGACTTTCATACCTTTCGAAAGCTCCCGGGGCATATTCATCAGTACTGTCTCTGTAAATGTGTTCCTTATCCAGCCACTTATTGAACGAACCACAGTGGTTGAACACACCATCTATAATAACCTTCATGCCTCTTGCATGAATCTCCTGAACAACCTTTGCAAAAAATTCATTGCTGGCTTCAAGATTTGATTTTCTGGTAACTCTGTTAATATATCTTGTAGCATGGGTATTATCCGTGTCACCTTCTTTAAGCACTTCACCCTCATCATGGGCAATAACGCCAAAATGTGGGTCAATATAATCGTAATCCTGTATATCATACTTATGATTAGACGGCGATACAAATAACGGGTTAAAATATATAACTTCTATTCCTAGTTGCTCAAGGTAATCCAGTTTATCAAGCACACCCTTGAGGTCTCCTCCGTAAAACTCCCTTATTCCCATCTGGGCAGGATACTTATTCCAGTCCTTAACCTGACAGACATGCTCTCCTATATAATTATATTCATCATCAAGCACATCATTGCTCTTATCGCCATTATAGAATCTGTCTACAAATATCTGGTACATAACTGCACCCTTTGCCCACTCAGGTGTCTTAAATCCTGGTGTAATCTGGAAATTATAATACGGATTAAGATCTTTAATCGCCCCAATCTGATTGTAATAACACACCGTTCTGCCAAGCTCTACCTTAAAATAATAATATATTTTGTCGGTTCCGACATTAATCTTAGCCTCATAATAATCAAACATGCTCTCTGATCTTACTCTTGTCATAACATGTTCAACATTATCCACAACCAGATATGCTTTATCTACATTATATCTTCCAGTACGCAGCCTTATAGTCACCTCATCACCTGGCACTGGCTCTGCCGGATTTCTGTAATCACTTGTAACATCCGAAAACAACGCTCTTGGGTGTAGCGTTGGTCTTGCACTGCACATATAAAAAAGTCTTTTTTCCCAGGCAGCTAAGTTTCCCATTTCCCCGGTTATTCTCATAGAGAATCCTCCTTAGCATATACTATTCTGATTTTATATCTAAAAGTACATTTTAGCAAGTGAAAAGGATTTTTAAACAGCAAAAAAGGCAGCCATGGGGTGACTGCCTTTTTCAGAGAAGGTATTTCTTTTCGATAAGCATTACTGCTTTATCTATAATGTATTGGGGGTTTTTACATTAATTATAATATCTTATTTCCCTCAATAAGTGTTCACAAACATCACTAAATTCATTCAAAAAATTTGTGCATATTTACTATACAATTGTTGTTCCCATAATACCATCATCATCTGTACCGCTTCCATTATCAAAAAGCGCTTCAAATTCTTCTCTTGTTACCTTTTCTTTTTCAAGAAGAAGTTCTGAACTCTTCTCTAATACATCCATATGCTCAGATATTATCTTCTTAGCCTGTGCATAACAGTCATCAATAATGTTCTTAACCTCTTCATCAATGGCTGTAGCAATATCCTCGCCATATGGTCTTGTATGTGCAAGGTCTCTTCCAATGAATACCTCATCTTCATCACTACTTGCATAATTGATAAGACCAAGTCTGTCAGAGAAGCCATACTTGGTAACCATATCTCTTGCTGTCGCAGTTGCCTGCTTGATATCCTGTGACGCACCTGTTGTAATATCATCAAATATCAGCTCCTCAGCAACTCGTCCACCAAGACTTACAATGATATTCTGTAACATCTTGCCCTTGGTATTAAACATCTCATCCTTCTCAGGAAGTGGCATTGTGTATCCCGCTGCTCCCATTCCGGTTGGAATAATAGAGATAGTGTGTACAGGCCCGACATCAGGGAGTACATGGAAAAGAATTGCATGTCCTGATTCATGATATGCAGTAATCTTCTTTTCTTTCTCTGATATAATCTTGCTTCTCTTCTCAACACCGATACCAACTTTTACAAATGCATAATTGACATCCGCATTAGTAATGAACTTTCTCTTGCTCTTAGCCGCATTAATGGCAGCTTCATTAAGAATATTCTCAAGGTCTGCACCTGTAAAGCCTGCTGTAGTTCTTGCAAGGCTATCAAGGTCAACATCATCACCTAAAGGCTTCTTGGCTGCATGAACATTAAGAATCTCAAGACGGCCTCTTACATCAGGTCTCCCTACTACTACCTTTCTGTCGAAACGACCCGGTCTTAATATCGCTGGATCAAGGATATCTACTCTGTTAGTAGCCGCCATAACGATAATTCCTTCATTAACTCCGAAACCATCCATCTCTACGAGCATCTGGTTAAGAGTCTGCTCTCTCTCATCATGTCCGCCACCCATTCCGGTTCCTCTTCGTCTTGCAACAGCATCAATCTCATCAATAAATATGATACAAGGTGCATTCTTCTTAGCTTCCTCAAACATATCCCTTACTCTTGATGCACCGACACCAACGAACATCTCAACAAAATCAGAACCTGATATGCTAAAGAAAGGTACTCCTGCCTCACCGGCTACAGCTTATTATCCATTATAACTCTCCATTCTTATGCATTTTCCTGATTAACATCAGATGCCCGCTGCCTGATATGATATGCTGCAGTTATCAGCTCTAACGCATTATTCCCCATCATCAAGATGTACAACACCTATAAATGGGAGATT
>VOFC01000076.1_pt1 | contig 84001 bp, 95 predicted proteins | sample 5384161 | NCBI WGS metagenome assembly VOFC01 (sample SAMN12384722, study PRJNA508395) | human gut metagenome | isolation source: healthy gut B | host: Homo sapiens | reverse complement strand
GCTTTTCATATTTTAGCCACAAAATAACCATTGATTCTATTAATGATATAAAAGTGTAAGGCTGATACTAACAGTAATATTGGAAATATGCTTACTATTGAATTTGATTATTGCCTGATATTTCACAGTTATATATTTTTATTTTTTAGAGCCTGGTATGTTTTTACATTTTTACAGCTTTGACACTTCTGAAATATTATATTATACTATTCTGAATGGAGGAAATAGTGTGATATGAAGAAGTCAAATGCTTCGGCGTTAATGCCGATACTTGTTTTTTTAATATTATATCTGGGGTTTGGAATTGTATTTGAGTATGTTATGAAAATTCCTATGGGCTTTTATAATATTCCTATTATAGCAGCATTTCTTGTGGCAATTCTTGTAGCCTGTATGCAGAATAAAGGTGTAGCTTTTGATAAGAAGCTTGAGATAATGGCATCTGGTTTGGCTGATAAGAATATAATAACAATGATTCTTATATTTCTTACAGCAGGTGTATTCGTAGGAGTGGCAGGAAGAAGCAGTGCAGAGAGTGTGGCATATTTTATGCTTGATATAATACCAGCCAGATTCGCAGTTGCAGTACTTTTATAGTTGCCTGTTTTGTATCGACTGCTATGGGAACCTCGGTTGGAACTATAACACTTATTGTTCCTATTGCAGTAGCTGTATCAGAGGCTTCAGGTTTTTCTGTACAGCTATGTATGGCATCTGTTATGGGTGGAGCTATGTTTGGAGATAACCTTTCGTTTATTTCTGATACAACGATTGCTGCATGCAATGGACAGGGATGTGCTATGAAGGATAAGTTCAGGGAGAATTTCTGGATTGCATTCCCAGCAGCAGTTGTGACACTGATTGTTATTCTGTTATTGTCATTTGGAACGGATATATCCGGAAGTGTGACACATGATTATAATCTTATCCAGATTATTCCATACGTGCTTGTGCTTATTGGAGGCATAGCAGGAGTTAATGTGTTTAGTGTTCTTCTTATTGGAATAGTATCAGGAATAATTATTGTTCTATCAACTGGTAATATAGGAGCTTATGAACTTATTGGAAACATAGGCTCAGGTTTATCAGGAATGTTTGAAACAAGCATGGTTGCTGTACTTGTTTCTGCTCTATGTGCACTCATAAGGGAATATGGAGGCTTCACAGCCCTGCTTAATGGAATCAAGAAAACCTTTAAGGGAAAAAAAAGGTGGCCAGTTAGGAGTAGGTATTCTTGTAGGAGCTATGGATATAGCAACTGCAAACAATACTGTTGCCATAGTCATGGCGAATCCGATAGCTAAGGAAATGTCAGAGGAATATGGAATATCTAACAGGAAAACGGCTTCGCTGTTAGATACATTTTCATGTGTGTTCCAAGGCATAATACCGTATGGTGCGCAGATGCTGGTTGCAATATCGGCGGCTAACGAGCTTGGATATTCGATATCAGCGTTTCAGATAATACCTGTTTTATTTTATCCATTTATGCTTCTTATAAGCTCACTGCTCTGGATATGTGTAATACCAGCGGATAAATAACAGGGATTAATATAATTAAGAATGTGAAAATGTGAACATACCTTAAAAACTGCCCATACTAAGCTGGCAGGACCTAGGGTGTTATATACGACAACAGGGATAAGGAACGATATGAATTCAATAAGTAATGATATGGTAAAAAGAAAAAATATTATTCTGATAGGAATGCCAGGCAGCGGCAAGAGTACATTAGGAGTAGTGCTTGCAAAGAAAATGGGCTATTCTTTTATAGATTCAGATATAGTCATACAGGATACCTATGGCTGTACACTTGAGGAACTGATAGATGAGCATGGTGATGCAGGCTTTATAAAGATTGAAAATGATGTAAACTGTTCTATATCACCAGAGCATACGATTATAGCTACTGGTGGAAGTGCTGTTTATGGAAAAGAGGCAATGGAGCATTTTAAGGAAATAGGAACAGTTATATATCTTAAGGTGTCTGAAAAGGAGCTTGAGTCAAGACTTGGAAGCCTTAAAGAGCGTGGAGTTGTATCGAACGGTAAAACAACTATTGAGGAAATATTTGAGGACAGGAAAAGACTGTATGAAAAATATGCTGACATTGTTATTACACAGGAGGGTATGGATATAAGAACGATAGTTGAGGATATGTATTCAAGAATTAAATTTATGAGTTGAGTTTATGAATAAATTTATTCAATTAAATATTGATTTATTGTTGAAAAATCTCGCTTTTTGTATTAATATATTTATAGTTTGTTTTGTATGATTTTTAGCATTTACATTATAATGTATTAATTACAAGGAGAGAGATTTTTTAAAATGGAAGAGATTAAGGCTGGGAATAAGTACAAGTACACAGAGGAAACGGAAAGATTTAAAAAATGAACAGATTTTATATAGCAGCGACATCTGTTTTGGGATGTATATTTATATTCTATCTGTGGTTAAAACTGTCCTGTAATGCTATATCACATGTAACTGTATATGGTAATACAGCTCTTATTGCTGTATTTGCAATAGTCAATACTATCGTGTATTTAAAGAATAAGGAAACAAGAAAGTTAAAGGCTATGGCTACATGGGAGATATGTATAGAATATCTGCTTATTGGTGTTCAGACTAGTGCAACCTTTATAAGCTATGCAATTATAATAATATTTATATTACAGATTCCTTATTATGAGAAGAAGTCTTTGAATAGAACTGCAATAGGTACATTGATTCTATATATTATAGTTATGGGTGTACAGGCATCAAAGGGGATATATGGCAATGATGTTAATGCAGTATGTGGAACCTTTATTGTTATTCTTACAGGTATTGTAATACTTCAGGTAGGGAAGCTCTGCATATTGTTTAATGAAGATGCAATTGGCTCAGCAAGAGAAGAGCACGATAAGGTAAAGAAGGTTCTTGATGATATGCTTGAGGTATCACAGACTGTTAACAGGGAAACTGATGAAAGCAGAAATATTATGAATCAGCTTGTAAGTACAACAGAGAATGTAACAAGCAATATGAAGGAAATTACTGCTGCTACGAATATGACTGCTACAAGCATAGAAGAACAGAATACTATGACAACATCTATACAGCAGGCTATTGAGCACACAGGCGAAGTATCTAATGCGATGGTTGATATTGCAATGGATTCTAATGATAGTATTAAAAAGAATATAGAAATTATGACAGAGCTTAAGACACAGTCTGTGCAGATAAAGGATACTAATAAGTCGGTTACTGACTCAATGTCAAAGCTTCAGGAGAAAACTAAAGAGGTTGAGAACATAGCAGATATGATTCTTAATATATCAAGCCAGACCAATCTGCTGGCACTTAACGCTTCAATAGAGAGTGCAAGAGCAGGAGAGGCAGGAAGAGGCTTTGCAGTTGTGGCTGAGCAGATAAGACAGCTCGCAGAGCAGACAAAGGGCTTTACAGAGGATATAACAAAGATAATATATGAGCTTAATGCCAATGCAGAGGATGTGGTGGAATCTGTTAGGATTTCTGTCAATGCGGCCGATACGCAGAGCGATAATATTAATTCAGCTTCACAGACGTTTGAACAGCTTAATAGTAATATGTCATCATTAGTAGAGCATGTGGAGGAGGTTAACAAGCAGATAACAGGTCTTTCGGCTTCCAATAACAGAATTGTTGAGAATATATCACAGCTCTCTGCAGTAACACAGGAGGTTACAGTTAATGCAGAACAGGTGCATAATCTGAGCGAACAGAATCTTGAATATGCTGAGCAGGTAAAACAGGCGGTTGAACATATAAGAAGCACATCTGAAAAGATGAATATGGCATAAAGATTTATAAATAATATAGAGAATGTTTATAAATAATTCTGACTTTGTTAAAATAATTAATAAAATAGTTGTAAATAATATAAAATTGTTATAAAATTAACATAGCATATAATCAGTAATATGATCGGAGGCGTGTTAATATGTTATTTCAACTTTATGGCGATGGCACTATCTATAAGCTTATAGGATGGGTGCTTGTATTCGCAGGGCTTGTTATATGTAACGAGCTTGCAAGACGTTCAAAGTTTGGTGGATTATTATTCTTTGTATTTATTCCTATTGCTTTGACAGTTTATTTCGTGGCTATCCAGATAGGAGCTGCAAATGGTGCTTCATGGGCACTTAATAACCAGACATACATGTATATGAATGGATGGTTCCATTATGCCAAGCTTTATGCTGCAACAGCAGGCTGTATTGGCTTTATGATGCTTAAGTATAAGTGGAGCATAGGCAAAACAGAGTGGTTTAAGGTATTCCCATTCTTAATTGTTGCTATTAATATTCTTATTGCTGTATGTAGTGATTTTGAATCCGCAATCAAAGGCGGAATGAATGGTGGCTGGTGGTTCTCAAACGAAGGTGTATGGCTTTACGGCGGCTGGTGGAACTGGCTTAACGGTATTGCAGGTCTTATAAACATCTTCTGTATGACTGGCTGGTGGGGTATCTATTCTTCTAAGAAGAAGGATGATATGTTATGGCCTGATATGACTATATGGTTTATAGTTGCATATGATATATGGAACTTTACATATACATATAACAACCTGCCTACTCATACATGGTACTGTGGTGTTGCATTACTTCTTGCACCAACATTTGCCAATGCTTTATGGAACAAGGGTGGATGGATCCAGAACCGTGCTAACACACTTGCAACATGGTGTATGTTTGCACAGGTATTCCCACTTTTCCGGTAGATGGAATATTCTCTACACTTCCTGTGCTTTATAAGTATACAGGAGCATCAACAGGCATGGAGCTTTCAAAGCTTACATTAGAGCAGATGAATGCAGCAGGTGCATATCCGGTAGCACAGGGTGTTATGTCTATACTTGCAGTTGTGGCCAATGTTATCTGTATCGCAGTTATTATAAAGAGAGCGGTTGAGCAGAAGAAGAATCCTTACAAGAATGAGATATTTGCAGGAACCAGAGATTATGACCAAAGGCTATGGACAGAGCCTGATGGCGTGTATTAAACAGAATTAAAAGAGTTATATATTTAGGTTAACTTATGATAAATTAATTGATTATATGAGACAGAAGAAACTGTTGACTGTTTTCTATTATATATTTAGTATATATACATGGAAATAGTTCGACAGTTTCTTTATTTTTATGGTATACTAATAAGAGAAATAAGTGGAACGCGAAGTAATTGCGTGATCTGCAGCTATTAGCTGATGCAGTTTTATAAAGGAGATGATATTATGATTAAGAAGATTAAAGGAATTAAGATTGAACTGATAATTATTTCTATTGTATTATTTGCTCTTGGACTTTTTCTTGTTATATATCCAGAGCTTTCGCAGCTTATTATATGTAAGGCTGTTGGAATAGCTTTATGTGTATGGGGTGTGTTAAGACTCATAACATATTTTAGTATGGCTAAAGAGGAAATATTTGGTTCGTTTGGATTAGTACAGGGTATTTCATTGTTAGCATTCGGATTATTCTTTGTTATGAAACCAGAGGTTATAGCTATGTTTTTTGGAACAATCCTTGCAATAGTTATTATTATTGATGGAATACTTAAGCTTCAGTATGGAATAGAGTTTTACCATATGAAAGCTGATAAATGGTGGATAGAGGCTGTTGTAGCAGCATTTATGGTAGTTATGGGTGTGATTGCATTATTTAATCCATTTGATTCATCAGTAGCACTTATGATATTCATAGGAATAGTACTTATGGTAGAAGGTGTATCAGATCTGATTTCTATTATAAGAATATCAGCTTTTGTAAAGAAGTTAAAGGATATGTAAAGAGCAATGTACTGATATAAGGTTAAACCGTATATCAAAGTCGGGGGCTTTTGACCCCGACATCATACAATAAGAATACAGTCAGATAAAGTGCCAAAGCTAAGCACGAACAATAGTAAGGGAGAATAAACATGTCAGAAAAGGTAATATATGCCGCAATACTTGGGGCAGGAACAGTAGGAATGGGAACTTATAAGCTGTGTCAGGCAATGGAGGATGAGATAAAGCACAAAACAGGTGCCAGACTTGTTATTAAGAAGATTCTTGTAAGAAATATCGGTAAGAAAAGAGATGGTATTTCAGAAGAGCTTCTTACGGATGACTGGACAGATATCATAACGGATGACCAGATAAGCATTATAGTAGAACTTATGGGTGGTATCCATCCGGCAAAGGATTATGTGCTTGATGCACTTAAGGCTGGAAAGCAGGTTGTTACAGCTAATAAGGATCTTATAGCTGAATATGGTGAAGAGGTTGGCAATGCAGCCAATGAAGCTGGTGCAGACCTTCAGTTTGAGGCTGCAGTAGCTGGTGCTATTCCTATTATCAGACCATTGAAGCAGAGCATGGCGGGCAATCATATTACTGAGATTATGGGTATTGTCAACGGCACTACGAACTACATCCTTACTAAGATGACAGAAAGCGGTATGGATTATGCGGAGGCACTTGCCAAGGCAACAGAGTTAGGATATGCAGAAGCAGATCCAACAGCAGATGTTGAAGGATATGATGCCGGCAGAAAGATAGCTATTATGGCATCAATAGCATTTAATTCAAGAGTAACATTTGCAGATGTATACACAGAAGGTATCACGAAGATATCAGCAGATGATATAAAGTATGCTAAAGAATTCGGATATGTTATTAAACTTCTTGGAGTTGCAAAGAATACAGATGATGGAATAGAAGTTAAGGTACATCCTATGCTTATACCATCTAATCATCCACTTGCCACAGTTAACGATGCATTTAATGCGGTTTTTGTGCATGGACTTGCCATGGATGACGCGATGTTTATGGGACGCGGTGCAGGACAGATGCCAACAGCAAGTGCGGTTGTTGGTGATATTATAGATGTATGCAGGAATATAGTACATGATTCATGTGGAAAAATAGGCTGCTGCTGTTATAAGCATCTTAATGTCAAGAATATAGCTGATACAAGCAGCAAGTTCTTCTTAAGATTAGAGATAGCAGACAGATCAGGTGTGCTTGCCAATATAGCAAGTGTGCTTGGTAATAGTGGAGTAAGTATAGCCCAGGTTGTCCAGAAGAAAAGCAAGGATGGCGTGGCAGAGCTTGTCATTATCACAGATGAAGTAAAAGAAAAGCACTTTAATGATGCCATGGCTGTATTTAAGGGACTGTCAGCTGTTAAGAATATTGCTGGAGTTATAAGAGTATACTAATCTGGAAAGGTGAATAAAATAATATGGCATCGAAATATTATGCGGTCAGAAAAGGGCGTAAGCCAGGGATATACAGGACATGGGATGACTGTAAGAGCCAGGTGTTTAAGTGTGAGGGGGCAGAGTATAAAAGCTTTGCCACAGAGGCAGAAGCATATGCTTATATGGGTGCTGTCAAAGATATAGCACAAGAGGGCGAGAGCTATGCATATGTTGATGGTTCGTTTAACGCAGCCACGGGTGTGTATGGATTTGGTGGTTTTCTTATGTATAAGGATAACAAGTATATTCTAAGTGGTTCTGGTGATGATAAAGAGATGGCATCTATGAGAAATGTGGCAGGTGAGATACTTGGAAGCATGGCAGCAGTACAGAAAGCTATAGAACTTGGTATAGAAAGCATAGATGTTTATTTTGATTATATGGGCATAAGAGCATGGGCACTTGGTGAATGGAAAAGAAACAAGAAGGGAACCATAGCATATTATGACTATATGCAGTCTGTTAAAGACAAAATAGCAGTTAATTTTGTTAAGGTTAAAGGACATTCAGGTGTGGAAGGCAATGAAGAAGCAGACAGACTGGCTAAAAAGGCTGTTGGTATTCTTTAAAACGGATTTTGTTTTGTAAGAATAAAGTAAAGATCATGTAAGGTTGTGTGAAATTATCAGATAATGATTGACATACACTTTTAATATATGATACAATCCGTTCGTGTGAGTCAGTAAATATATAATCATTATATATGATTTCATACAAATATGACCACTTATACATTTGATGTATACAATATATATATATTACGTCTGGTATAAGTTAAGCCTAACGGACAGGCGGGTCGGTTGCCGGTGTGGTAAACCCACATTATTGTTATTGATTGGGCGGCAAGCCCTGTTTATAAGTTGATTACTTTATAATCTGTGCCAAGCACATCATCTTGTGAAACGGTCAATAAAGAGTGACGCATATTTGTATGTCATAGATACTAAGTTATAGATACTAAGTATGAGTATAATTATCTATGTATATATTCGCTGATTTCCTTAAATAATTGGTATTAATTCCAGATTTATGTATAGTTTATGTACATTACATAAAGGGGGTTAAACCAGATTAGAATTATGATCAGACTATAGAGATGGTTGTGTAAAATGCACGACTGTCTCTTTTTTTGTTTTGCTGCTTAATGCGGATATTAAGCTTAATTTCTTTAAGTAATTTCTTTAAGTATATAGCAGTAGTTCACAGATTATAAAGAAAATATAATCATCCAGGGATAATGTATTCTGGACCTGGAAGCTATTATTATATATGGGAATGGAGATAAAAAGAATGTTAGATGACCAGACAAGAGCTCCGATATACGAGGCATTGGAAAGATTAAGAAGACAGAGAGTTGTTCCGTTTGATGTTCCGGGACACAAGAGAGGAAGAGGAAATCCAGAGCTTGTTAATCTGCTGGGAGAAAAGTGCGTAGGAATAGATGTTAATTCCATGAAACCACTTGATAATCTGTGCCATCCTGTGTCTGTTATACGGGATGCAGAAGAACTGGCAGCTAAAGCCTTTGGTGCAGAGAATGCTTTTCTTATGGTAGGTGGTACGACATCAGCAGTCCAGGCGATGATACTTTCCAACTGTAAAAGGGGAGATAAGATAATACTTCCAAGAAACGTACATAAGAGTGCTATCAATGCGCTGGTGCTGTGTGGCGCGGTTCCTGTATATGTTAACCCTGAGGTTAATCCTGAACTTGGAATATCGTTAGGGATGAATCTGGATTCTGTGAAGAAAGCAATAGAGGATAACCCTGATGCAGTAGCTGTATTAGTAAATAATCCTACATATTATGGTATATGTTCAGATATATGTTCGATAGTAAGCTTTGCACATGAACATGGCATGAAGGTGCTTGCAGATGAAGCACACGGCACACATCTTTACTTCCAGCCAGATCTTCCGGCATCAGCTATGAAGGCTGGCGCTGATATGGCAGCGGTCTCTATGCATAAGTCAGGTGGTTCACTTACACAAAGTTCGATACTTCTTACAAATAAAGGAGTAAATGCAGACTATGTAAGGCAGATAATCAATCTAACACAGACAACAAGTGGATCATATCTTTTGCTTGCAAGTCTTGATATATCAAGAAGAAATCTGGCACTAAGAGGCAGGGAGTCGTTTACCAAGGTTATGGAAATGGCTGAATATGCAAGAAAAGAGATTAATGACATAGGCGGCTACTATGCATATGGTAAGGAGCTGGTTAATGGTACAAGTGTATATGATTATGATGTAACTAAGCTGTCTGTGCACACACTTGGTCTTGGACTTGCAGGAATAGAGGTATATGATCTTCTGCGTGATGAGTATGATATACAGATAGAGTTTGGCGATGTGAGTAACATACTTGCTTATATATCTATCGGAGACAGACTGCAGGATATAGAAAGACTTGTAGGAGCACTTGCAGATATAGCAAGAATCTATAAAAAAGATAAAACTGGTATGCTGAGTGGGGAATTCATAAGTCCGATTGTGGAGAAGTCCCCTCAGGAAGCCTTTTATGCTGATAAGGAATCACTTCCTATTAAGGATACAAAGGGAAGAATATCAGGCGAATTCGTCATGTGTTATCCACCAGGAATACCTATACTTGCACCAGGTGAAATGATAACAGAGGAGATTATAGAGTATATATTATATGTTAAAGAAAAAGGATGCTCTATGCAGGGTACAGAGGATCCTATGGTGAATAATCTCATGGTGCTTAAGAATACATTTTAATTATGGTATCCAAGGGATGTTTAAGACGTTATAGTAATACATTCCTACCCTAACAGCTTATTTATTAGCATAACAAGAAAATAGTGCGCTGAAAAGCAGCGTAAGAATGGAGGCTTATTATGGAAATGTGGTTTTCAGAGCTGCACACAACCAATGTCAAGCTGTCAATGAGGATAGAGAGGCAGCTGTGTTCAGTAGAAAGTGACTGCCAGAGAATAGATGTACTTGTATCAGATGAGTTTGGAAAGTTTTTAGCACTTGACGGAGAGATTCTGTTTTCTGAAAAGGATGAGTTTATATATGATGAGATGGTTACACATGTACCTATGGCTGTTCATCCAGCTGTTAAGAATGTTCTTATAATCGGTGGTGCAGATGGTGGCGTTGCAAAAGAACTTATTAACTATAAGACTATAGAAAGAATAGACGTAGTTGAGCCTGACGAAACGCTGGCGGAGGTATGCCGGGAGTATTTTCCGGAGCTTGCATGTGGCCTGGATGATGAAAGAGTTAATGTATATATACAGGATGGTCTGCGTTTCTTAAGAAGCAAGACAGATGAATACGATCTTATAATCAATGATGCCACAGACCCTTTCGGATATACTGAAGGACTGTTTACAAAAGAGTTTTATGGAAGCTGCTATAAGGCGCTTAAAGAAGATGGAATCATGGTATACCAGCATGGAAGTCCATTTTATTCAGAGGACAAAGAAGAGTGTGTGAAAATGCATAGAAAGGCATATCAGGCGTTTCCAGTAAGCCGTGTATACCAGGGCACATATACCGACATGTTCATCAGGTTACTGGCTCTTTGGCTTTGCATCAAAGAAATATCATCCGTTAGTTGATTTTAAGCCGGATGAATGGAAGAAATTAGGAATAAAGACAAGATATTATACAACTAATTTACATAGAGGAGCCTTTATGCTTCCTAAATATGTTGAGGATATGCTTGAGGAAGAGGAACGTTAATTACATCATTAAATAAATAATTAAACAGGTGTTAAAGGTAAACCTGGATAGAATATCAGGAGGATAAGGATTATGAGCAGATTATTAATAATAGGATGTGGCGGTGTAGCTGGTGTGGCTATACATAAGTGCTGTCAGAACAGTGACGTATTTACAGAAATATGTATAGCAAGCAGAACTAAAAGTAAATGTGATGCACGTAAGGAAAAGCTTTCAGGTAAAACAAGTACTGTTATAACAACAGCACAGGTTGATGCAGATAACGTGGATGAGCTTGTGTCTCTTATAGAGAACTATAAGCCTGAAGCAGTTCTTAATCTTGCACTTCCATATCAGGATCTTACTATTATGGATGCATGTCTGAAAACTGGTGTGAATTATATAGATACAGCGAATTATGAGGCAGAGGATACAGAGGATAAAGAGTGGAGAGCTATATATGAAAAAAAGATGTAAGGAAGAAGGCTTCTCAGCTTATTTTGATTATTCATGGCAGTGGAATTACAGGAAAAAGTTTGAAGATGCAGGCATAATGGCACTTCTTGGAACAGGCTTTGACCCAGGTGTTACAAGTGTATTCAGTGCATATGCACTTAAGCATTACTTTGATGAAATAGAAACTATAGATATACTAGACTGCAACGGCGGAGATCATGGATATCCATTTGCAACTAACTTTAATCCAGAGATAAACTTAAGAGAAGTATCAGCACCAGGCTCATATTGGGAAGATGGACACTGGGTAGAGGTGCCAGCTATGTCTATTAAGAGGGATATGATTTTCCAGAGGTTGGTATGAGGGATATGTATCTTCTTCACCACGAAGAGATAGAATCTCTTGCTAAGAACATACCAGGTGTTAAAAGAATAAGATTCTTTATGACATTTGGGCAAAGCTATCTTACACATATGAAATGCCTTGAAAATGTAGGTATGTTAAGAACTGATCCAGTAAAGGTAGGAAATGTTGAAGTTGTACCTATACAGCTTTTAAAGGAGTTGCTTCCAGATCCTGCAAGTCTTGGTGAGAGAACAGTTGGAAAGACTAATATTGGATGTATATTTACAGGTAAAAAGGATGGAAAGGAAAAGAAAATATACATATATAATGTATGTGACCATCAGGAATGTTATAAAGAAGTAGAATCACAGGCTATATCATATACAACAGGTGTTCCTGCTATGATAGGTGCTATGATGGTTGTAACTGGAAAGTGGAATAAGCCTGGAGTGTATAATGTTGAGGAGTTTGATCCAGATCCATATATGGAAGCTCTTAACAAGTGGGGACTTCCATGGGTTGTTGAGGAGAACCCGGTATTAGTTAAGTAGTTTAAAATACGAGAAACTTAAAAGATAAGAAACTTAAAATATAAGCAGCTTATAATGTGAGCAGCTTAAAAATGAGTAGATAAAAATATGAATTCAGGAGAAATGAATTGGATACAGTAGTATTTAAAGATATAAAAACACCATCATATGTTATAGATGAAAACAAACTTATTCACAATCTAAAGATTCTTAAGGGAGTGGAAAAAGAAACTGGTTGTCATATACTTCTTGCACAGAAAGCGTTTTCAGCTTATGCCATGTATCCGCTTATAGGTCAGTATATAAGCGGGACAACGGCAAGCGGATTGTACGAAGCAAGGCTTGGAAAAGAAGAGATGAATAAAGAGAATCATGTTTTTGCACCAGCATATAAGCAGGAGGACATGGATGAACTTGTTAAGATATGCGACCATATTATATTTAACTCAGTAAACCAGCTTAGAAAGTATAAGAAACAGTGTCTAAAAGCAGGAGTAAGTATAGGATTAAGAATCAACCCGGAAGTATCAACGCAGGGTGAGCATGCTATATATGATCCATGTTCAGAAGGTTCAAGGCTTGGAGTTACACTTAAGGCACTTAACAAAGGCATAGATGAGGATGAGCAGCTTCTTGAAGGTGTTGATGGATTGCATTTTCATACGCTGTGTGAACAGAATTCAGATGATCTTAAGACAACACTTGATGCAGTAGAAGAAAAATTCGGGAAATATATGCATAACTGCAGGTGGATTAATATGGGTGGAGGACATCATATAACAAGAGAAGATTATGATGTCAGGCTGCTTATTGACTGTGTGAGACATGTGCAGGATACATATCATGTAAAAGTGTATCTTGAGCCAGGAGAGGCAGTTGCACTCAACGCAGGATATCTTGTAACAGAGGTGCTTGATAAGGTGGATAATGGCATAGAAACTCTTATTTTAGATGCCTCAGCAGCATGTCATATGCCTGATGTGCTTGAGATGCCATACACACCGCCTTTATATGGAGCACAGATAGTGGCAGATATATTAAAGACACAAGAGGCACATAAGGATGCACATTTTGTATACAGACTTTCTTCATATACATGCCTTGCGGGTGATATTATAGGTGATTATGAGTTCGACCATGAGATAAATGTGGGCGACAGACTTATATTTATGGATATGGCTATATATTCAATGGTGAAAAATAATACATTTAATGGAATGCCGCTTCCATCTATATCTGTGCTAAAAGATGGAAAACTAAGTCTGATTAAAAGCTTTGGATATGAAGACTTTAAGTGCAGGCTTTAATATAGCAGATATGGCATACATGCCAGCTGTGGGTTATATAAGATTATAAGGAATAAAACAGATGAGTATTATAAATTCAACTCCGTCACATGATGGATTTTACATGCCGGCTGAATATGAAAAGCATGATGGCACTATTATGATATGGCCGGTAAGACCAGGTTCATGGCCTGGTGAGGCAGCAGCGGCAAAAAAAGTGTTTAAGGAAATAGCCGGGCATATCGCCCAGTCTGAGAATATGTATATGCTTACAGACAGTGAGCATATGACAGAAGCAGAGCAGATGTTAGACGATAAAGTCAGGGTTGTTAACATAGAGACAGATGATGCGTGGGCAAGAGATATGTGCCCGACATTCGTAAAGAATGCATCAGGAGATATACGTGGAATAAGCTGGAAGTTCAACGCATGGGGTGGAGAATATGATGGTTTGTATATGGACTGGGAAAAGGATGATATGGCAGCAGGTCTGTTTTGCGACATGATGGGGATAGACTATTATGATGCAGCTCCTTTTGTGCTTGAAGGTGGTTCTATACATAGCGACGGTGAGGGCACTGTTATAGTGACTGAAAGCTGTCTTTTAAGTAAGGGCAGAAACCCACAGCTTAGTAAAGCTATGATAGAGGATAAGCTTAAGGAATATCTTGGGGCAAAGAAGGTTATATGGCTGCCATATGGAATATATAATGATGAAACCAATGAGCATGTTGATAATGTATGTGCGTTTACATCGCCTGCTAATGTCGTGCTTGCATGGACAGATGATGTGAATGATCCACAGTATGATATGTCATCAGCCGACCTTAAAGTGCTTGAAGCTGAAACAGATGCACTTGGTAGAAAGATAAAGGTGCATAAGTTATATATACCAGATGAGCCTGTGTGCATAAAAGAAGAGGATCTTAAGGGTTATGTGTTTGCAGAAGGTGAAGATAACAGGGAGCTTGGAGAAAGATTAGCAGCAAGCTATGCGAATTTCTATATATCTAATGCGAAAGTACTTGTTCCACAGTTTGGTGATAAGAAGGATAAGGCTGCGATAGAACTGTTATCAAAGCTTATACCTAACAGAAAAGTAACCGGTATATATGCCAGGGGACATAATAGTTGGAGGCGGCAATATACATTGCATAACGCAGCAGATTCCAGCAGGCATAAAGAAAACACACAAAATGTGCATAAAGAAGAATAAAAAACCATGTAGAAATGGAGATTGATAATATGAGCAGAATAACTGGAGTTGCTGCTATACAGATGAAGTGTGGCAGAGATGTTTTGGAAAATATAAAAAACAGCCGACAGACTTGTAAGGTATGCAGTTAAAAAGGGCGCAGATATAATACTTCTTCCAGAGCTTTTTGAGAGGCAGTACTTTTGTCAGGAAAGAAGATATGAATACTATGAATATGCAAAAAGTGTGGACGAGGATGCAGCTGTAGTGCATTTTACAGAGGTTGCCAGAGAATTAGGCGTAGTTATAATAGTCAGCTTTTATGAAAAAGATGTAAACCAGCTGTATAATACAGTTGCCGTTATAGATGCTGATGGAACAAGGCTTGGTATATATAGAAAGACACATATTCCTGATGATCATTACTATCAGGAAAAATTCTACTTTGTTCCAGGTAATACAGGCTTTAAGGTGTTTAACACAAGATTCGGCTGCATAGGTGTTGGTATATGCTGGGATCAATGGTTTCCAGAAACAGCAAGGGCTATGGCAGTAGAAGGTGCAGAGGTGCTTTTTTATCCAACCGCTATAGGAAGTGAGCCGATACTTGACTGTGACAGCATGATGCACTGGAGAAGGTGTATGCAGGGACATGCAGCATGCAATCTTGTTCCTGTTGTTGCAGCTAACAGGATTGGTGTTGAGACTGTTAAGCCATGTGAAGAGAACGGTGGACAATCAAGTTCACTTAAATTCTATGGTTCTTCCTTTATCACTGACAACACAGGTGATATAATATATCGAAGGCGGGCAGGGATGAAGAAGAAGTTATCGTCCATAAGTTCGATCTTGATAAGCTGGCATATGACAGACTTTCATGGGGATTATTCAGGGACAGAAGACCAGAAGTCTATAATAAAGCTATAAGTAAAGAACTTATTCAGCCTTAGATATATAGAAACGAGGATGATTATGAAAAAACTGGTTATTGGCATGCTTGCACATGTAGATGCTGGGAAAACTACACTTTCTGAAAGTATATTATACACTTCTGGAGCCATAAGGAAGCTTGGAAGAGTAGATAATAAAGATGCATTTCTTGATAATAATGACTATGAGCGTCAGAGAGGAATAACTATATTTTCAAAGCAGGCATGCTTTTAGTTATAAGGACCTTGATGTTACATTGCTTGACACCCCTGGCCACGTTGACTTTTCAGCGGAGATGGAGCGTACGTTATGGGTGCTTGATTATGCGGTGCTTGTTATCAATGGAATGGATGGGGTACAGGGACATACAGACACATTGTGGGGATTGTTAAAAAGACTGCATGTGCCTGTTTTTATATTTGTTAACAAGATGGACCAGCAGGGAACTGATAAATATAGACTTCTTGAACAGCTTAAGAATAAGCTGTCATCAGGCTGCATAGATTTTACCGGATATATGAAGGGCGTTAAACCTGACTATGAGGATATAGCAACATGTAGTGAAGGGGCGCTTGAAGAATATCTTAAATATTCAGAGGTATCAGATGAAAGCATAAGCAGGATGTTAGATGAAAGAGAGATATTTCCTGTTATATTTGGTTCGGCATTAAGGCTTGATGGAGTTGATGAGCTGCTTGATGTGATGGACAGATTCTGTAGCAGCAGGGAATATGGTGAGGATTTTTCAGCCAGAGTTTATAAGATATCAAGAGATGAAAGAGGAGAAAGACTTACACATATTAAAGTAACAGGTGGCTGTATAAAGAGCAAGGATATTATAAATGATGAGAAGGTCAATCAGATAAGAGTATATAGTGCAGATAAATATACAGCTGTTCAGGAAGCTGTAGCAGGAAACATATGCGCACTTACAGGGCTGTCAGACACGTACGCAGGACAGGCTATAGGAGATGAGAAGGAAGATAATTCGCCAGTTCTTATTCCGGTGCTTAACTATAAGATAAACCTTCCAGCAGGCGTTGATCCTATGCAGATGCTTCCAAAGCTCAGGGCTATAGAGGAAGAAGAGCCACAGCTGCATATAGAATGGGATGAGAATTTTAAAGAAATACATGTACAGGTTATGGGACCTGTTATGATAGAAGTGCTTCAGAATATAATTAAGGAAAGGTTTGGCATAGATGTAACTTTTGGAGAGGGCAGTATTGTGTATAAAGAAACAATTGCCAACAAAGTTGAAGGAATCGGACATTTTGAACCTTTAAGACATTATGCTGAGGTACATCTAATACTTGAACCTGTGAGCCTGGAAGTGGTATGAGGTATGAGCTTGACTGCAGTGAGGATGTGCTGGCAAAGAACTGGCAAAGACTTATATATACACATTTGTGTGAAAAAACACATAAGGGTGTACTGACAGGCTCGGCACTTACAGATGTTAAGATAACAGTTGCTGCCGGACGGGCGCATAACAAGCATACAGAAGGTGGAGATTTCAGGCAGGCGACATACAGGGCGGTAAGACAGGGACTTATGCAGGCTGAATCCGTTCTTCTTGAACCGTTTTATGAATTCGAGCTGAAGCTTGACAGACAATATATAGGCAGGGCTATGACAGATTTAGAGCGTATGGGAGCAGTATTTACGATTAACGATACTGGAGAAGAAGTGCTTGTAACAGGCTGTGGTCCTGTGTCAAGCCTTGCGAATTATCAGGCAGAGCTTACAGCATACACAAGGGGAACTGGGAGCATAAATCTTAGGATGTCAGGTTACAGACCATGCCATAACACGGAAGAAGTTATAGAAAAAATAGGCTATGATGTTACAAGAGATATAAGGAATACACCGGATTCTGTGTTCTGCGCACATGGATCAGGTTTTACAGTCAGCTGGGATGAGGTATCAGAATATGCACATGTTGATAGTGTTCTTAATCCACCAAAAACGTCAGATATAAATGAACCTATGACATCAAAGCAGGCGGCAAGGACTGTATCAGAGGAGTGGATAGGAACTGATGAGGTTGACAGGATACTGGCAGAAACTTACTTTTCTAACAGCAGAGGTGATAATGAAAGAAGGAAGCTGTCAAAAAGAAAATCATCAGATCAGCTTGGACAATATGTTGCGTTAAAGCAGTCTGACAGACAAAAAAGAACAGCAAAGGCTATGGGAGTAAGCTATCTTTTAGTAGATGGTTATAACATAATCCATGCATGGAAGGAACTTGATGAGCTGGCTAAGATCAACATGGACAGCGCAAGAGACAGGCTGCTTGATATTATGTGTAACTATCAGGGAATGAAAAAGTGTGAACTGATAGTTGTGTTTGATGCGTACAGACTTGCAGGACATGCACAGGAGTATATTGATTACCATAATATACATGTAGTATATACTAAAGAAGCAGAAACAGCAGATCATTACATAGAAAAGTTTGCACATGAGAATGGAAGAAAGTATAATGTTACTGTTGCAACATCCGATGGACTTGAACAGGTTATCATAAGAGGTGCCGGATGTCTTCTTTATTCTGCAAGAATTCGAGGAAGAAGTTAAAGCCATGGAAGAACATATAAGAAATGAATATCTAAATAAAAGCTATTAATAATTAATGTGAGTGTCCGAGCTAAATTCTGCCACTCACTTGTTTATGAAAGAAGAGGTTTGATTGTTATGAGTACATTATGGGTTATAGGTGATTCAACACTTAGTAGTTTCAAAGACAGGTATTATTATCCAAGATATGGATATGGAACAATGCTTGGTAAGTATCTTAATGATAATGTGAGGGTTGTTAATATAGCTCTTTCTGGAAGAAGTTCTAAAAGCTATACGACAGAGCCACAGTATAAAGAACTGCTTGATGGCATGAAAAAGGTGATTTTCTTATCATAGGATTTGGACATAATGATGAGAAAACAGAGGAGTCACGCTTTACTGATGCGAATGGAGATTATAAGACAGAAGGCTCATTTGCACATTCCCTCTACGAAAATTATATCAAGAAGGCAGATGAGGCAGGCTGTAAGGTGATTCTTTGTACACCTATAGTAAGGAGAACTCCTACAGGAGAATGGGATGATACTCTGTTACATATAACGCAGGATGTCGGGGGAGTTTAAAGGCGGCGATTATCCAGAAGCTGTAAGAAAGCTTGGAAGTACACTTGACATACCAGTTATAGATATGACTGAAAAGACTCACAAGATGTATGACAGGCTCGGTGCTGATAATACAATATATCTTCATGCATGGCCATCCAATAACAGGCTTAGTGTAGATAACACACATACCAATATATGGGGTGCAAGAGTTAATGCTTATATGGTTATGTCAGCTATTAAAGAGTCAGATATAGCAGGACTATCTGAAAATGTAGTGAATTTATCTGAAAATCCTTTGGAATATAAAAGAAAAGTATCTTGTATCAAATGCTGATTATAAGCCTGTAATATTTAGTGATAAGCTTGAAGAGAGCAGGCTTTTTGAAGATTATGGTGAATATAAGGGTACTGTTTTTGGTGATGTTTTAAATGATGTAAGCAAGGAGAATTTTACACTTGAAGCAGATAAAGATGGCAACATGCATATAGCTGTCAGAAACAATTTTGGTAAGATATCAGTTGTTACAGATGGAATAGCTATGTATTACAGACAGGTAGATGTTAATAAGAATTTCACATTAAGAGCGAAGGTAAGAGTTAATAAGATATTTTTAAACGACCAGGTATCGTTTGGACTTATGGTAAGGGATGACTGTTATATTGATAAGTGCATGCCTGACATTTTAGGCGATTATGTGGCAGCAGCACCTCTGTGTGTTACAAGAAAAGAGAATACGGTAGGAACTTATGCAAGAAAAAAAGTGGTGTGCTTGTATATGGACCAGCAACAGGTACCGCGATAGAAGAAGGAAAAAGAATATAATCTTATACTTGCTTCATCACAGGATGGATATATGGCAAAGTTTGCAGATGGACCTGAGGTAACAGGAGGGTATGATTTTAAGCTTACTGCTATTGATCCTAAGCATGTATATGTTGGTATGTTTGCATCAAGAAACGTTGATGTGACATTTTCAGATATACATTTTGAAATCTGAGCAGTGACCAATATAAAAAAATAAATAAATTATTATATAACAATGTGTTTTTTATGAATTATATGTTATACTAAGCCTACAGATAGAAGTATTCAGACAATAACAGGATGGATACGTAAGCGTGTACAAAATATGAATCTGGAGGGAGTTGAAGCATATGAAACTTACTTTTTTAGGTGCTGATCACGAAGTTACAGGAAGCTGTCATTACCTATGTGTTGGTGATAAAAATATACTGATAGATTGCGGAATGGAACAGGGAAACGATGTATATGAGAACCAGGAGCTGCCCATACCGGCATCCGATGTAGATTATGTTCTTCTTACACATGCACATATAGACCATTCGGGGCTTATACCACTTTTGTATGTTAATGGCTTTAGAGGCAGTATATATTGCACTGAGGCAACTGTACAGTTGTGTGATATTATGTTAAGAGATAGTGCACATATCCAGATGTTTGAAGCTGAATGGCGCAACAGAAAGGCGAAGCGTTCAAACGGAACACTTAAGGAGTTCATACCTTTATATGATGCGAAGGCAGTATATGAGGTTATGAAACAGTTTGTCGGAGTAAAGTACGATGAGATCATAAATATAGATGATAATGTAAGTGTGAGGTTTAAAGATGTAGGGCATCTGCTTGGTTCAGCAAGCATAGAGGTGTGGGCAAAGGAAAAAAATAAAGAGGCAGAAGTGTCTAAGAAGATAGTATTCTCTGGTGACATAGGTAATATTAACAAGCCTATAACAAAAGATCCTGTTATGGTTGATACAGCAGATTATGTTGTTATGGAATCTACCTATGGTAACAGAAGCCATAATGGTACACCAGATTATGTTAAGGAACTCGTTAGCGTGTTTAAAAGGACATTTGACAGAGGTGGCAACGTTGTTATACCATCATTTGCAGTTGGTAGAACGCAGGAGCTTTTATATCATATAAGAAAGATAAAAGCGGAGCATCTTATCGATAGGGATTTTGATGTGTATGTTGATAGTCCTCTTGCAATAGAGGCTACAGAAATCTTTAGCAGGAATGTTGAACAGTGCTTTGATGATGAGGCTATAGAGCTTGTAAGAGAGGGCATTAATCCGCTGTCTTTTCCGGGGCTTAAATATGCTGTATCAAGTGAAGAATCCAAGATGATTAATTTTGACCCAAAACCTAAGGTTATTATATCGGCATCAGGCATGTGTGAGGCTGGACGTATCAGACACCACCTTAAACATAATCTCTGGAGGGCTGAATGTACTGTGCTTTTTGTTGGATATCAGGCAAATGGTACAACTGGACGAATAATAATTGATGGAATAGATGAGATAAAGCTCTTTGGTGAGCCTATACAGGTTAAGGCTGAGATTGCACAGCTGCCGGTTCAAGTGGCCATGCAGATAAAGATGGACTTATAAGATGGGTAAGTGCTTTAAGAATAAGCCACAGAAAGTGTTTGTTGTGCATGGAGAGGACAGTGTATGTGAAGAATTCACAGAATGTCTTAAGAAGGAGCATGGCTTTGATGCATATGCACCATATACAGGCGGCGCTTTTGATCTTGTAACAGGCTGCATGATTACAGAGGGTAACAAAGAAAGAAAGAGCAGAAGAACTACCATTAATAAACGCAACAGAAGTATATATGACAGGCTTGTTGCAGCTGGCAGACGTCTTATGACTGTTATTATGCATAATGAGGGTGGAGCTAACAAGGATCTTGCCAAATTTACAGATCAGATTAATTCACTTTGCGATAAATGGGACAGATGATTTAATGAGCTTAAATGTACGGATTTACATGTGCAGGTTTGATAAAGAGTGAGATATAAGAATGGAGGAATATCATGAAAAATATGCTTTTTGTATTTAACCCGAATTCGGGAAAAGCACAGCTTAAGAATTCGCTTATGAAGATTATTCAGATATTCTCCAATGCAGATTACGAGGTTACTGTGTATCCTACGAAAGCAGCATTAGATGGATATGAAAAGATTAAAGCATCTAAAGGACTGTATGACATTATAGTATGCAGCGGAGGAGATGGCACATTAAACGAAGTCGTATCTGCAGTCATAACATATGGAGATGAAAAAGTACCTATTGGGTACATTCCAAGTGGTTCAACGAATGATTTTGCTAAGAGTCTTGGCATACCTTCAGATAAGATAAGGGCTGCATACAATGTTGTAAGTGGAGAAAGCTTTTCTTGTGATATCGGAATTATAAATGACAGACGGTATTTTAACTATGTGGCAGCATTTGGTGCATTTACAGATGTTGCGTACGAAACACCGCAGGATCTTAAGAATATGTTCGGACATCAGGCATATGTGATAGAGGGGGCAAAGAGGCTTTTAAACCTCAAGGCATATAAGATGAAAGTAACTTCAAGCAGGCTTGATATAGAGGATAACTTTATATATGGCATGGTGAGCAATTCAAGTTCAGTTGGAGGTATGAAAGGACTTATAGGTGATAATGTTGATTTCCAGGATGGGGTGTTTGAGGTTACTCTTATAAGAGAAATAAGAAATGCACTTGATTTCCAGCAGCTGATAAATGCTTTTGTGACACAGAGGCTTGAAAGTTGTGATATGATTTATTCATTTAAGACTAACAATATAACATTTGAATCACCGGATAATATAAAATGGACACTAGATGGTGAATTTGGAGGAGAACACAATAAGGTTAATCTTAAAGTGTGTCCTAAAGCGGTAGATTTTATAATTAATAAAAGAAAAGCCTAAAGCCAAAATAGATTAATAAAATAAACATCAAAGCTGGCGCGGTTAATTAAGTAAAGAATTGCATCAAAAAAACATATGAATTACTTTAAATAATAAAGTGATAAAACCTATCAACATAGTTGAGCAGGCTTTATCACTTTATTTTTTTACAACTTTAAATATATCCGGGAAAATGATGTTAAAAATTAGAAACAATTCAGAAACAATTTATCATCACAAAGAAAAAATAGATATTAACAAGAAGAATAAATGTTAGAAACACAAGTGAAATTGTATTAAATACACAGGTCTTGGAGAAAAAATACAATGATATAAAGATGAATAATCTGACAATAATATATATATTACGGTAAAATTAAATAATCTGACAATTCAAAATGAAAATACATTTACAACGATGAAAAATAGGAGTATATTATGAGCAGAAAAAAATCCACTGCAAAATAACCTGCTGGAAATTCGCTGGCAGATTGAAATATATCAGGGATTTGATAACAGATTATACATGAAAGGATGATAGGACTATGGAAAATCAGAAAAAGCAGCCTGGACTTTATAACCCACAATTCGAACACGATAACTGTGGTATCGGTGCAGTTGTAAGCATCAAAGGAATAAAGACTCATCAGACAGTATCTGATGCTCTTAGTATCGTAGAGAATCTCGAACACAGAGCAGGTAAGGATGCGGAAGGTAAGACTGGTGATGGTGTAGGTATTCTCCTTCAGATATCTCATAAGTTTTTTGAAAAAGCAGTTAAGCCACTTGGTATTAAGATTGGCAATGAAAGAGAGTATGGTATAGGTATGTTCTTCTTTCCACAGGATGAACTTGCAAGAAACCGTGCTAAAAAGATGTTTGAGATAATAGTTGAAAAGGAAGGACTTGAGTTTCTTGGCTGGAGAGAGGTTCCAACTTTTCCTAATGTCCTTGGTAAAAAAGCAGTTGACTGTATGCCATATATTATGCAGGGTTTTGTAAAGAAGCCTAAGGATGTGAATAAAGGCATAGAGTTTGATAGAAAGCTGTATGTTGCAAGAAGAGTATTTGAGCAGACAGCAGAAGATACATATGTCTGTTCACTTTCAAGCAGGACAATAGTATACAAGGGAATGTTCCTTGTAGGACAGTTAAGAACATTTTTTTAAGGATCTTACAGATGAGAGCTATGAATCTGCTATAGCACTTGTACACTCAAGATTCTCTACTAACACAAATCCTAGCTGGGAACGTGCCCATCCAAACAGATTTATCGTTCACAACGGTGAGATTAATACAATCAAGGGAAATGCCGACAGAATGCTTTCAAGAGAAGAAACAATGGTTTCTCCATATCTTGAGGATGAGATGTCTAAGATCACACCAGTTGTTAACACCAATGGTTCGGATTCAGCTATGCTTGATAACACACTTGAATTCTTTGTTATGAATGGTATGCCTCTTCCACTGGCTGTTATGATTACAATCCCAGAGCCATGGAGTAATAATAAAGCTATGGAGCAGGAGAAGAAGGATTTCTATCAGTATTATTCAACTATGATGGAGCCTTGGGATGGACCAGCATCTATTCTTTTCTCTGATGGAGATATCATGGGTGCAGTTCTTGATAGAAATGGTCTTCGTCCTTCAAGATATTATATTACAAAGGATGGATATCTTATTCTTTCATCAGAAGTAGGTGCACTTCCTATTGATGAAAGCAGAATAGAAGTAAAAAGACAGGCTTCATCCAGGTAAGATGCTTCTTGTGGATACCGTTAAGGGTGAGCTTATAGATGATAATAAGCTTAAGGAAAAATATGCTACTAAGCAGCCATATGGTGAGTGGCTTGATAACAATCTTATAAAGCTTGAAGATCTTAAGATACCAAACAAAAAGGTGCCAGCACATACTAAGGAAGAAAGAGCAAGATTACAGAAAGCATTTGGTTATACATACGAAGATTTCAGAACATCTATTCTTCCTATGGCACTTAACGGAAGTGAATCTATCGGTGCTATGGGTATAGATACACCACTTGCTGTACTTTCTAACAGACACCAGCCTCTGTTTAACTATTTTAAACAGCTGTTTGCACAGGTTACGAATCCACCTATAGATTCCATAAGAGAGAAGATCGTAACATCTACAACTGTATACCTTGGTAAAGATGGTAACATACTTGAAGAACAGCCTGAAAACTGTAAGAACTTAAAGATTAACAATCCTATTCTTACTAACACAGATCTTTTAAAGATAAAGAATATGAAGGTTGAAGGTTTTAAGGTTGAAACTATTCCTATTACATACTATAAGAATACATCACTCGAAAAGGCTATCGACCATCTTTTTGTAGAGGTAGATAGAGCACATAGAGAGGGTACTAATATTGTTATCCTGTCTGATAGAGGTGTTGATGAAAATCATGTAGCTATACCATCACTTCTTGCTGTAGGTGCAGTACAGCAGTACCTTGTACAGACAAAGAAAAGAACAAGTATGGCTGTTATACTTGAAAGTGGTGAGCCAAGAGATGTACATCATTTTGCTACATTGTTAGGATATGGTGCATCAGCTATCAATCCATATCTTGCACAGGAAAGCATACAGGAACTTATTGATCTTAATATGCTTGATAAAGATTACTATGCAGCAGTTGATGATTATAATAATGCTATCATAAGTGGTATCGTAAAGATAGCAGCTAAGATGGGTATATCAACTATACAGTCATATCAGGGTTCTAAGATATTTGAGGCGATAGGTATTGATTCAGCTGTTATTAATAAGTACTTCACAGGTACTGTATCAAGAGTTGAGGGTATAAGCCTTAAAGATATACAGGATGATGTTGAAACACTTCATTCAAAGGCCTTTGATCCTCTTGGGTTATCAACAGACACAACTCTTGATAGTGAGGGTGCCCATAAAATGAGAAGTGGAAAGGAAGAACATCTTTATAATCCACAGACAATTCATCTTTTACAGCTTGCAACACGTACAGGTGATTATAATACATTTAAGGAATATACAGCTCTTGTCAATAAAGAAGAGGGCGTTAAGAACCTAAGAGGACTTATGGATATCAAGTTCCCTAAGAAGGGAATAAATATAGATCAGGTAGAAAGCGTTGATTCTATCGTTAAGAGATTCAAGACTGGTGCTATGTCTTATGGTTCTATCTCTAAGGAAGCACATGAAACTATGGCTATTGCAATGAATATGCTTCATGGTAAGTCAAACTCAGGTGAAGGTGGCGAGGATGAAGACAGACTCACTGTTGGAGCTGATGGACTTAACAGATGTTCGGCTATCAAGCAGGTTGCATCAGGAAGATTCGGTGTTACAAGCAGATATCTTGTAAGTGCAAAGGAAATCCAGATTAAGATGGCACAGGGTGCTAAGCCTGGTGAAGGTGGACATCTTCCAGGAAAGAAGGTATATCCTTGGATAGCAAAGACACGTCTTTCAACACCGGGTGTATCACTTATATCACCTCCACCTCATCACGACATTTATTCTATCGAGGATCTGGCAGAACTGATATATGACCTTAAGAATGCTAACAAGGATGCAAGAATATCAGTTAAGCTTGTATCAGAAGCTGGCGTTGGTACTATTGCTTCTGGTGTAGCAAAGGCTGGTGCACAGGTTATTCTTATATCAGGCTATGATGGTGGTACAGGTGCAGCGCCAAGAAGCTCTATACATAATGCAGGACTTCCTTGGGAGTTAGGACTTGCTGAAGCACATCAGACACTTACGATGAATGGACTTCGTAACAAGGTTATAATCGAAACAGATGGTAAGCTGATGAGTGGACGTGACGTTGCCATAGCAGCCATGCTTGGTGCTGAGGAATTCGGATTTGCAACAGCACCACTTGTAACTATGGGCTGTGTTATGATGAGAGTATGTAATCTTGATACATGCCCTGTTGGTATTGCAACACAGAATCCAGAGCTTAGAAAGAGGTTCGCAGGAAAGCCAGAATACGTAGTTAACTTTATGAGATTCATCGCAGAAGAGCTTCGTGAGTATATGGCTAAGCTTGGAGTAAAAACGGTGGATGAACTTGTGGGAAGAACAGATTTCCTTGAAGCAAAAACTGACGTTTATGGAAGTGGAAGAGCATCAAAGGTTGATCTTTCTAATATCCTTAATAATCCTTATATTAAGGAAGCAGCTTCTATCAGGTATGATAAGAAGAATGTGTTTGATTTCGAGCTTGGTAAGACAGTAGATGAAAGAATACTTATAAAGAAGCTTTCAGATGCTATGGATAAGAAGCAGAAGAGAAGCGTTGAAGTAGATGTCAAAAATACAGACAGGGCACTTGGTACTCTTCTTGGTGCTGAGATAACAAGAAGATTCGGTGAAAAGCCTTGCAGATGATACATATACAGTTAAGTGTACGGGCGCTGGTGGACAGAGCTTTGGAGCATTTATTCCTAAGGGACTTACACTTGAACTTGTAGGTGACAGCAATGACTACTTTGGTAAAGGCCTTTCTGGTGGTAAGCTTATCGTGTATCCACCAACCGGAGTATCTTATAAGGAAGATGAGAATATTATCATAGGTAATGTAGCACTTTATGGTGCAACAAGTGGTAAGGCATATATCAATGGTATTGCAGGTGAGAGATTCTGCGTACGTAACTCAGGTGCAACAGCAGTTGTTGAGGGAACAGGTGACCATGGCTGTGAATATATGACAGGTGGAAGAGTGGTTGTTCTTGGAAGAACTGGTAAGAACTTTGCTGCTGGTATGAGTGGCGGTGTTGCATATGTTTTAGATGAGGATACAACACTTTACAAGAGGGTTAATAAGCAGCTTGTATCACTTGAACCAGTTACTAACAAGTATGATGTACTTGAACTTAAGCAGATGATCACTGACCATGTAGCTTTCACTAACTCAAAGAAGGGTAAAGAGGTTCTGGATAACTTTGGTGAATATCTTCCTAAGTTCAAGAAGATTATGCCACATGATTATAAGAAGATGCTCAATATGATTGTTCAGATGGAAGAGAAGGGTCTTAGCAGTGAACAGGCTCAGATTGAAGCATTTTACGCAGCAACTAAGTAAGATGGAAATGTACAAAAACAGATATGTATTGGCAGCTTATAAGTCTGCTGGTACATATTTGTGAAAATGTGTATTTGAAAGGAGATAATCATGGGAAAACCAACCGGATTTTTAGAATATGAACGTGTAGAAGCTAAGGCAGTTGCACCAAAGGAAAGAATAAAGAATTTTAATGAGTTTCATACACCACTTTCAGAAACAGAGCAGAGATGCCAGAGCGCACGCTGCATGGACTGTGGTGTGCCATTCTGTCAGTCAGGCATGACTATAAAGGGTATGACAAGTGGTTGTCCTCTTAATAACCTTATACCGGAATGGAATGATCTTGTATACACAGGTAACTGGGAACAGGCATATAACAGGCTGCATAAGACAAGTAATTTTCCAGAGTTTACAAGCCGCGTATGTCCAGCTCTTTGCGAAAAAGCATGTACATGCGGACTTAACGGAGATGCTGTATGTACTAAGGAAAATGAGATGGCTATCATAGAACATGCTTATGCTAACGGACTTGCAGGTCCTAAGCCACCAAAGGCAAGAACTGGAAAGAGAATAGCTGTCATAGGTTCAGGTCCTTCAGGACTTGCTGTAGCTGACCAGCTTAACCAGAGGGGCCATCTTGTGACTGTATATGAAAGAGCTGATAGAATAGGTGGACTTTTAAGATATGGAATACCTAATATGAAGCTTGAAAAGCATATTATAGACAGAAAGCTTAATGTTATGAAGGATGAGGGCGTTGAGTTTGTAACGGAAGCTAACATCGGACAGAATATTAAGGCTAAGAAGATAATGGATGATTATGACGCAGTTGTACTTGCGGTAGGTGCCTCTAATCCAAGAGATATCAGTGCTCCTGGAAGAGATGCTGATGGAATATATTTTGCAGTTGATTTTCTTACAGCAACAACTAAGAGTCTTCTTGATTCAGATCTTACAGATGGTAAGTATATAAGCGCAAAGGATAAAAATGTTATTGTAATTGGTGGTGGTGATACAGGTAACGACTGTGTTGGTACAGCTATAAGACATGGCTGTAAGTCAGTGACACAGCTTGAAATGATGCCAAAGGCACCAGACGTAAGAAGTGAAACTAATCCATGGCCACAATGGCCTTTAGTCTGCAAGACAGATTATGGCCAGGAGGAAGCAATAGCAGTATTCGGACATGACCCAAGAATATATACAACAACAGTAAAAGAATTCAAGAAGGATAAGAAGGGCAAGCTTTGCAAGGTTGTTACTATCCAGCTTGAATCAAAGGTAGATGAGGCAACAGGAAGAAGAATGATGGTTCCTGTTGAAGGAACAGAAAAAGAGCTTCCTTGTGAGCTTGTTCTTATAGCAGCAGGTTTCCTTGGAACACAGAAGTATCTTACAGATGCATTCGGCGTAGAGGTAAACCAGAGAACTAACATCAAGACAGATGATGGAAGATTCGCAACTAATGTTGCTGGAGTGTTTGCTGCCGGCGACTGTCACACAGGCCAGTCACTTGTTGTAAAGGCTATACGTCAGGGCAGGGACTGTGCAAGAGAAGTGGATAAGTATCTGATGGGATATACTAATCTGTAATAAGTGTGATTAGTTTGATTAACAAGGGATATAACTAGATAATAAAAGGTGTTGCAGCACTATTTTGTGCGACAACACCTTTTTGTTTTAATCAAAAGTTCTGTTGCTATATAAAAGTTTTTTTCGTATACTTAACATAGTTTGACTTAAGATATGCAATCGCATAACACGATTAAATGATTAAAATGAGAATGTTGTAGAAAGGTCAGGAAAATATATGAAAAGCAAAGTGAATGGTATATTCAGAAAAGTATGTAATATCCTTGAATGGGTAATATCAGCAATACTTGTAGTAGTTGTAGTAGTTATGTGTGTGAGGTTTTTGCTTGAACTTGGTGGGATGTTTGATAGTACCCCGCTTGATTTCTTTGAGAAATTTGTGGCAGATATTATGACACTGGCAGTTGGTGTGGAGCTTATCAAGATGTTATCACAGCATACACCGGCAACTGTCGTGGAGGTGCTTATGTTTGCAATAGCAAGAGAGATGGTGACACACCATGATTCAGCACTTAACACAGCGATAGGAGTGCTGTCGATATGTGCACTTTTTGCGACAAGAAAGTTTTTCTTCTGCAAAAATGATTATGATGAGAATGATGGAGAACATTAAAACAATCTGACACATCAGGTGGAGGGCAGCATATATCGAAATATTAAAATAAATATAAATTATAAAAAATATATTGGCAAATCAGCGCCGGATGTGATACAATCCATTAGTATGTACTTTGTACGATAGAAAAAGAGACTTCATATATATTTTAAGGAGGATTTATAAACAATGAGTTTTAAGGTTGAAAACATGGAAGAGAAGAATATGGTTAAGCTCGTAATCGAGGCTACTGCTGAAGAATTCGAAGCAGGTCTTAATACAGCTTTTAATAAGAATAAGAATAAAATCAGCGTTCCTGGCTTCAGAAAAGGTAAGGCTCCAAGAAAGATGGTAGAAAAGCTTTACGGTGCAGAGATTTTCTATGAAGATGCAGCTAATGCCATCATTCCTGATGCTTATGCTAAGGCAGCAGATGAAAGTGAATTAGAAATCGTTTCACAGCCTAAGATCGATGTAGTTCAGATTGAAGCTGGCAAGCCATTTATCTTTGAAGCAACAGTTGCTGTTAAGCCAGAGGTTGAACTTGGACAGTACAAGGGTGTTGAGGTAGCTAAGTGTGATACAGACGTTACTGATGCAGATGTTGAAGAAGAATTAAAGAAGGCTCAGGATAAGAATTCAAGAATCGTTACTGTAGAAGACAGAGCTGTTAAAGATGGCGATATGACAACAATTGATTTTGAAGGTTTTGTAGATGGTGAAGCATTTGAAGGTGGAAAGGGTGAAGATTATCCACTTACAATTGGTTCTCATTCATTTATTGATAACTTTGAAGAACAGATTATCGGTATGAATATCGGTGATGAGAAGGAAATCAATGTAACATTCCCAGAAGAATACCATGCTGAGGAATTAAAGGGTAAGCCAGCTATGTTCAAGGTTAAGGTTAAGGAGATCAAGGAAAAGGTTCTTCCAGAGCTTGATGATGATTTCGCTCAGGACGTTTCTGATTTTGATACACTTGCTGAATATAAGGAAGATCTTAAGAAGAACATAACAGTGCGCAAGGAAAATGAAGCTAAGGCTAAGAAGGAAGATGAAGCAATCGCTAAGATTATTGAAACTTCTAAGATGGACATTCCAGAAGCTATGATTAATACACAGGTTAACAGAATGTTAGAAGACTTCGCACAGAGATTACAGTCACAGGGCTTATCAGTTGAGCAGTACTTCCAGTACACAGGTGTTACAGCTGAAAAGATTATAGAAGATATGAAGCCACAGGCTGTTAAGAATATCCAGTCAAGACTTGTTCTTGAAGCAATCGTAAAGGCTGAGAATATCGAAGTTTCTGATGAAGAATTCGAAGCAGAGCTTAACAAGATGGCTGAACAGTACAAGATGGAAATCGAAAAGATTAAAGAGTTCATGGGTGAATATGAATCTAAGCAGATCAGAGAAGATATTGCTATCCAGAAGGCTGTTGATGTTATTGTAAATTCAGTAGTTGAGAAGTAATAGATATTATATAAGACAGGGAGGCAATAATATGAGTTTTGTACCTTATGTCATAGAACAGAATAGTCGTGGAGAGAGATCATATGATATCTATTCACGTCTTCTTAAAGACAGGATTATATTTTTAGGTGAAGAGGTAACAGATGTTTCTGCTAACCTTGTTGTAGCACAGATGTTATTCCTTGAGGCAGAAGATCCAGGCAAGGATATACATTTTTATATCAACAGCCCAGGTGGTTCAGTATCAGCTGGTTTCGCGATATATGATACTATGCAGTATATTAAGTGTGATGTTTCAACAATATGTATAGGTATGGCAGCCAGCATGGGAGCATTTCTTCTTTCTGGCGGTACTAAGGGTAAGAGACTTGCACTTCCTAATGCTGAGATTATGATTCATCAGCCTTCAGGCGGAGCCAGAGGTCAGGAAACAGAAATCAGAATAGTTGCAGAGAATATCTTAAAGACAAGAAACAAGTTAAATGAAATACTCGCAGCTAACACGGGTAAATCAGTAGAAGAAATCTCTCGGGATACAGAACGTGATAATTATATGACAGCTAAAGAGGCTGTAGCATATGGTCTTATTGACAGCGTGGTTGAAAAGAGATAGTTACTTAAAGGGGACTGTTGCTTTTCGCACAGTCCCTTGTTGTTTATGAATATATAAGCTGAAAGAGCATTACGGATATTCAGAGCGAAGCAATATATTATTATGTATTATTTGTTAATATGTAGCAGACCGGAGGAATTATGGCAGGCAAGATTAAAGATGGAGAGTTAAGATGCTCGTTTTGTGGTAAGACACAGGATAAGGTTAAAAAACTTATCCGGGACAGAATGGAGTATTTATATGTGATGAATGTATAGGAATATGTTCAGATATACTTGATGAGGAGTTTGAGGCGGAAGATGAGCAGGCAGTAGATGGACTTGATATTAATCTTTTAAAGCCTAAGGAAATCAAAGAGTTTCTTGATGATTATGTTATAGGACAGGATGAAGCTAAGAAGGTACTTTCCGTAGCTGTATATAATCATTATAAAAGAATATTATCGGCACAGGATGTTGATGTTGAGCTTCAGAAGAGTAATATACTTATGTTAGGACCTACAGGTTCTGGCAAGACATTTCTTGCACAGAATCTTGCAAGACTTCTGAATGTGCCATTTGCAATAGCTGATGCAACAACTCTTACAGAAGCTGGATATGTAGGTGAGGATGTTGAAAATATACTTCTTAAGCTTATTCAGGCAGCTGATTATGATATAGAAAAAGCACAATATGGAATTATATATATTGATGAGATAGATAAGATAACTAAGAAGTCAGAAAATGTTTCCATAACTAGAGATGTTTCAGGTGAAGGCGTACAGCAGGCACTTCTTAAGATACTTGAAGGAACGGTTGCATCAGTTCCACCTCAGGGTGGCAGAAAGCATCCACAGCAGGAGCTTATTCCTATAGATACAACTAATATACTGTTTATATGTGGTGGAGCTTTTGATGGACTTGAAAAGATTATCGAATCAAGAATGGATCAGAGTACAATCGGATTTAATTCGCAGATAAAGGAAAAAGACTGCTACAGAGGACGTTGGAGAAATGTTCCATAAGACACTTCCACAGGATCTTATTAAGTTCGGACTTATACCTGAATTCGTAGGACGTGTTCCGGTTGTTGTAGCATTAGATTCACTTGATGAGGAAGCGCTTGTACGTATTCTTCGTGAACCTAAGAATGCTATACTTAAGCAGTATAAGGCACTTTTAAGCCTTGATGAGGTTGAACTTGAGTTTGAAGATGATGCAGTTAAGGAAATAGCCCATAAGAGCTTTGAAAGAAAGACAGGGGCAAGAGGACTTCGTTCTATACTTGAGTCAGTCATGAATGAGGTTATGTATGAGGTTCCATCTGATGAAACTATTGCAAGATGTATTATAACAAAGGATGCTGTTCTTGGAACAGGAAAGCCGGTTATTGAATACAGAACGCAGAAAGTAGGAAATAATAACGAGGGAAGTATCGCTATGAATAGTGCATCAGGCACACAAGGCGATGAAGTTAAGAAAGCACAATAATTATGAATATGATTACATTACCAGTAATTGCGTTAAGAAGTATGACCGTGTTGCGACATGGTCATACATTTTGATATAAGCAGAAAAAAAATCAATACAGGCGGTAGAGGAGGCACTTGCTTTAGATGAGAAGGTACTTCTTCTTACACAAAAAGATACACAGATAGAAAATCCTGCGCCTGGGGATATATATAAAACAGGAACAGTTGCAGTTATAAAGCAGGTTATTAAGCTGCCTAATAAGCTTGTGCGTATTCAGGTGGAAGGCCTTAACAAAGCACATGCAGTTGAAATAACTGATTCTGGTAACTGCTTAATGGCAGCTGCAGATATAGAAGAGATGTTTATAAACAAGCCGGATGAGGTTAAAACAGGGCTATTATTCTTGGCATGAGAGAGCTTATAAAGCAGTATGGTGCAGCGAATTCAAGAAGCAGCAAAGAGATGCTTAAGTACTGGCTTGAGCTTGATGATGCAAGAGAGCTGCTTCTTAAAATATGCGCGGATTTTCCTATGGATTATACAGACAGACAGGCTCTTCTTGAGATGGACGATATAATAGAAATTTATGAATATATAGCGGGAATGTTCATAGAACTGACTAATGCATATAAGATAAAAGAAGAGCTCGCTATAAAGGTTAAAGAAAAAGTAGATAAAAACCAGAAAGAGTATATTATACGTGAACAGCTTAATGTGCTTAACCAGGAGCTTGGTGAAGATCAATATTCTGAGTCGGAAGAGCTTGATAAGCAGATAGAAGAGCTTGATGCCGGTGATGACATAAAAAGCAAAGCTCCATAAAGAAGTAAAAAAGGTTAAAGAGCCTTTCTAAAGGTTCATCAGAGGTTAATGTTGAGAGAACATACATAGAGAATTGTCTTGCACTTCCATGGAATAAGAAATCACAGGATAACAATGACATTATTAATGCAAGAGCTGTTCTGGATGCAGACCACTATGGGATGAAGGATGTTAAGGACAGGATTATAGAATATCTTGCAGTCAGAAATATAACATCGGTATCAGATGCACCTATACTATGTCTTGTTGGACCTCCGGGAACAGGTAAGACGTCAATAGCGCGTTCTGTTGCTGCGGCACTTAATAAAAAATATATAAGAGTATGTCTTGGCGGCGTAAGAGATGAAGCTGAAATAAGAGGACATAGAAAAACATATGTAGGTGCTATGCCGGGAAGAATCATAGAAGGACTTAAGCAGGCAAAAACCTCTAATCCACTTATGCTTCTTGATGAGATAGATAAAATAAGCAGCGATTACAGGTCGGATACAGCATCTGCACTTCTTGAGGTGCTTGATGGTGAACAGAATCAACATTTTGTTGACCATTATATAGAACTTCCAGTTGACCTTTCAGATGTATTATTTATAGCAACTGCCAATGACCTTTCAACAGTAAGCAGACCATTGCTTGACAGAATGGAAATAATAGAGGTTCAAGGATATACATTGAATGAAAAAATGCATATTGCAAAAGAACATCTTGTGAAAAAGCAGATAGCTAAAAACGGACTTATGACATCTATGCTTAAAATATCGGACGGCGCGTTAAAACGTATTATATATGCATATACAAAGGAAGCGGGAGTCCGTGAACTGGAAAGACAGATAGCAAAGATATGCCGAAAGGCTGTAACCAGGCTTTATGAGGAAGGTGTGTATACACCAGATGGAAGCAGAAATACAGAAGTAAAGAAATGCATAAGGATTACAGATAAGAATCTTTTTGAATATCTTGGAAAAGAAAAGTATAGACCAGATAAGGCTAATAAGCATCCTGAGGTGGGCGTTGTCAGAGGACTGGCATGGACAAGTGTTGGTGGCGAAACTCTTGAGATAGAGGTTAATGTCATGGCTGGCAGTTCAGAGCTTAAGCTTACAGGAAATATGGGAGATGTTATGAAGGAATCAGCTATGATTGCTTATTCTCTTGTCAGATCACTTACTATGAATGGCAAGTATAAGGTTGACAGCGAATTCTATGATAAGCATAATATTCATCTTCATATACCTGAAGGTGCAGTTCCAAAAGATGGACCATCTGCAGGTATTACAATGACAACTGCAATGCTTTCAGCTGTTACACAAATACCAGTTAGGGCAGATGTTGCTATGACTGGTGAGGTGACACTGCGTGGCAGGGTGCTTCCGATAGGAGGACTTAAAGAGAAGCTTTTAGCTGCAAGGATGGCAGGCATGAAGGTTGTGCTTGTGCCAGAGGAAAACAGGTCAGATGTGGAAGAACTTGACGAAGAGATAACACAGGGCGTTACTATAAAGTATGTAGAAAATATTAAACAGGTGTTAAAGGAAGCACTTGTTTTACAGGAAAACTGATATATTTTACATAGATTAAGCACTTATCTTAAAAGAAAGAGAGGAGAAAAAGCAGATGGTTATAAAAAAGGTTAATCTTGATATAGTTATTGGAGTTACCAGTGCTATACCAGATACACAATATCCAGAGGTCGCATTTGCAGGCAAGTCAAATGTTGGCAAGTCGTCACTTATTAATTCACTTATGAATAGAAAATCATATGCAAGAACATCTTCACAGCCAGGTAAGACACAGACAATTAATTTTATAATATTAATGACTGCATGTATCTTGTGGATCTTCCCGGATATGGATATGCGAATGCAAGTCCGGCTGTTAAGGCTAAATGGGGAAAGATGATAGAAAAATACTTAAGAAAATCAGCTAACCTTAAGCAGGTATTTCTGCTTGTTGATATAAGACATGATCCATCAGAAAATGATAAGATGATGTATGACTGGATAGTTGATAATGGATTCAGACCGGTTATTATAGCAACGAAGCTTGATAAACTTAAAAGAAGCCAGGTTGCCAAGCATGTAAAAGCAGTAAGAATGGGGCTTGGATTAAGAGAAGATGATATTCTTATACCATTTTCTTCAGAAACAAAACAGGGTCTTGATGAATTATGGGAAACGGTTGAGTCATATGTTATGCCTGAAAATGTATAAGCATAGATATCATATGAAATATATTACCCGAAATGTCGGATTATGTTGTTTTTAGTAAGGAAAAAAGTAGTATAGTTGATGATGTTGTCGGGCTTTATTATAAAAGGATTAAGACTTGATGGGAGGATATACATATGTTAACAGTTTCAATTTTACTTGATTCAGTAGAGAAAGTTCAGAGGTTTGTTAGTAAGATAAGCAGATATTCATGCAGCTTTGATGTCGAAAGCGGCAATAGCTTTGTGGATGGAAAATCTCTTGTAGGATTGTTTAGTCTTGATATCAGCAGACCGCTTCAGCTTACTATTAATGGTGGAGAAAGCGAAATTGAGGATGTTTTAAGGGATATCAATGAATTTATGCAATATTAATATTGCTGTTCTAAGATAGTTTCCTACAGTGTGTGAACGTTATGAAAAGAATATCAATAATACTATTAGCTGTTGTTATGACATTTTCACTTTATGCATGTGGAACCAGTAAAAGTGGCAATGCATCAGATGGACAGCAGAATGATCAGGAGAACCAGCTTACAGGAAAGCACCATGTTGTTATATCAGTTAAGGGTTATGGTGATATAAAGATTGAACTTGATGCAGATGTGGCACCTGTAACTGTTACTAATTTCGTGAAGCTTGCAAAAGATGGTTTTTATGATGGACTTACATTTCATAGAATAATAAGCGGCTTTATGATACAGGGCGGAGATCCTAAAGGAGATGGAACAGGCGGTTCTGATACAAAGATAAAAGGTGAGTTTGCAGATAATGGTGTGACAAATAATCTGTCACATACAAGGGGTGCTATATCTATGGCACGTTCAAGCGGTAACAACAGTGCAAGTTCACAGTTTTTTATAGTTCATAAGGATAGTACATATCTTGATGGAAAGTATGCTTGCTTTGGTTATGTGACAGAAGGCATGGATGTGGTTGATAAGATATGTAAAGAAGTCAAGCCGGTAGATGATAACGGAAAAGTTAATAAGAATGAACAGCCGGTTATAGAGAAGGTAACTGTTATTGATTAGCGGTAGCAGCGGTTGTTGTAAAATGTTTAAAATAGGCAGATATATGTTAGCACATATATCTGCCTGATTTTTTTAGAGAATAAAAAACTGGTGTAACAAAAGATAACACCAGTTCATAAAATATAATGCGGAAAATGGGACTTGAACCCACACGTGGTAACCCACACAAGAATCTGAATCTTGCTCGTCTGCCATTCCGACATTTCCGCTAACTTGTTAAAAAAGAAGCTTATAAATAAGCTTCTTTAATATAGTGCAGTCGGCGGGACTTGAACCCGCACCCAAGCAATATGGACTAGATCCTTAGTCTAGCGCGTATGCCAATTCCGCCACGACTGCTTATTTAGTTGTTGCTGTTTCCCAGCGACTTGTTTATATTATCATGTGATATATTATTTGTCAACAGAAAAAACAAAAAAATTAAAATTTTTATGAGAAACAAAAAATAAAAATATGATTAAAAAATATGATTAAAAATATGATAAAAAAATTGGCTAAAAATATGATTATAAGACTTTACATTTGATGGGATGAATAGTATTATATAAAAGGTATGCTACTATGGCTCAGTCGGTAGAGCAACTGATTCGTAATCAGTAGGTCGCCGGTTCGATTCCGGCTAGTAGCTTGCAACGTTAGCTTTGCCAGTTTTAATGGCATATCTGGATATCAGATGAGATATCCAGATATTTTTATGTTCTTTTTTGAGTGCATATGTACATAAGATTAGAGGCACAAACAACCTTAAGGCGCATGTTTTAGGGGTAAGATAGAAGTTATACTTCATAATTCCGGCATAAAAATAGGAAGCTGGGTATTCTTGACAAGTAAACTTAGCGTACGTATAATCAATCAAGATACAGTTAATTTAATAAAGAAAATTGTATTTTGAAGTTATGAGTAAGAATTTAAAAATAGGAGAAGAAATGGAAACTAATATTAGACAGGATAATAATGAAGAAGTAGAAATTGATATAATGCAGATATTAATGATGCTGTTATCAAAAATATGGATATTAATAGTATCTGGTATCGCAGTAGCAATTATAGCATTTTCTATTACAGAGCTTGCAATCACACCGTTGTATCAGTCATCAATAAAGTTATACATAATCAACAGACAGAATGGCTCAACAACAACACTTAGTGATATTCAGTCATCTACACAGCTTGTTCAGGATTACAAGGTACTTGTAACAAGTCTTCCGGTAGTAGAGCAGGTTATAAGAAATCTTGACCTTGATATGGAAGCAGATGACCTTGTATCCAAGATTAAATGTGAAATAGAATCAGATTCCAGAGTGCTTCAGGTAACAGTTACAGATCCTGACCCTGAAAGAGCAAAGGAAATCGTAGATGCAGTTGCAGATATATCTGCCAAGCAGATAACATCGGTAATGCAGATAGAGGGAGTTAATGTTATAGAATATGGTAGAGTTGCAACATCTCCATCAAGCCCTAATGTAAAGAAAAATACAGTGCTTGGTGCAGCTGTCGGAGTTGTACTCGCTATAGCCGTACTTGTAGTTAAGTTTTTACTTGATGATACTATTAAGTCATCTGAGGATGTTGAGAGATATCTTGGAATAACTAACCTTTCACTTATTCCACTTACAGAAGAGGAATATAATGGACATTCAAGCAGTAAGAAGAAAAAAGAAGAGAAAGTAATTATAGAAAGGTTGGAGGGAATTATAATGCAGAAGATCAATTTAGAGAATACCCAGCAGGATAATTATCAGGTAAGAGAAAGCTATAGAAACTTACGTACTAATATATTCCTTAGTGGAAAAGATACTAAAGTAGTTATGTTTACAAGCTGTGGACCTAATGAAGGAAAATCTACAGTTACTATGAATCTTGCTTCATCTATAGCAGATGGTGGAAAAAAGAGTATTGTTTATTGACTGTGATTTAAGAAAATCAGTTCTTGTTGGACGTTATAAGGTTAAAAAGGGAATTAAGGGATTAACACATTTCTTATCAGGGCAGAGTAATCTTGAAGAAGTCATATATTCAACAAATGTTGAGAATCTGGATGTTATACTTGCTGGTCCTGTACCACCTAATCCAGCAGAGCTTCTTGATAGCCCTTTGTACAAGGAAACAGTCAAGGAAATGCGTGAAAAATATGATTATGTGATCATAGATACACCACCACTTGGTTCAGTTATAGATGCAGCTATCGTGGCTACAGTAAGTGATGGAGCTGTGCTTGTAATAGCAGCTAATCAGGTCAGCTATAAGTTTGCACAGAATGTCATGGATCAGTTAAGAAAAACAAAGGTAAAAATCATAGGAAGTGTTCTTAATAAGGTTGATTTATCAGAAAATGGATACTATGGAAAGTACTATGGTAAATATTACGGTAAATACTACGGAAGCTACTATGGAAACTATCATAGTGATGAATCACCAGATAAGTCATTCGAAAAAAGCTAAGGCAGAAACAGCAAAAAAGAATACAGCATCAAAATCAGTAACAACTGCTTCAGCTAAAAATACAATAAAACCTGCTGCGGGAAGTGTTGGTTCAGTGGCTTCAAGAAAGAATGCACATTCACAGAATCAGGTCATGGCAGCTAAGAATAAAGCAGCTTCAGCTAATAAAGCTGGTAGTGTAAATGGTGTTCCTCTTAAGAAGATAAACGGCAGAACAGAAGAATATGAAGGAGATTTCCTTCTGGATATGGACTTTGATGATGATAACAAATAGTTGTTTGGCATAACAGTTTATCAGAATATTGGGAAATACATTAATAAAATAAACAGTAGAGGATGTGACAATGTTGAACAATTCAAACAGTACAAGAGATAGTGTGCAGAATATAATGTTGTTTTTTGTGGATGTTATAGGTGTGCTTATAGCATATTATGCTTCTGGTATAATATGGCTGATGGTATACAGACATATGAATGTTAATTCTACAGTTGTTCAGTTAAGTACTAATCTGGATACAATTATAGTTTCGGCACTTATAAGTATGCTGTTTGTTAACGAAAAAGGTGACTGTTTAAAAAGAGGCAGATTCGAAGAACTTAGGACTGTTATGTGTAAAGTTGCAGTTTTTGCAGCTATGGCAGCTGTCTATGAACTTGTGACAAGAAGAAGCCGGATACCAAGAGGTGTATATATATGTACTGTATTTATCAGCCTTGTTTTTTATATATACAGGGCGTGAGCTTATAAAAAGGTATCTAAAGAGTCTTGGAAAGAACGAAGAAAAGGCGGCAAGAGTGATTGCAATCACTATGAAGGACAGAGCCGCACATCTTGTTCATAATCTTGACAGGGAAGAAGACTGGGTGAGAACGCTCAGTGGTTTCATCGTGATGGATGAGGACATGGTTTCACAGGAGATAGATGGTGTGAAGGTAGTGGCTAATGCCCATACCATGATGACTTACATAAAGAATGAAATCGTTGATGAAGTGTATATTGATGTCAATGAAAATATAAGAAAACACCTTAAGCCATTAGTCATGAATCTTGAAGATATGGGTATAACTGTTCATATCAGAATAGAGGTTCTTGATGGCTTTGATGGATATTCAACATCTCTTGGTACTATAGGAAATATCCCTGTAGTGACATTTGCAAACCGTGAGTTTGATTATAAAGAGCTTGCAGTAAAAAGACTTATGGATATAGTAGGTTCTCTAGTTGGTATGCTTATTATGCTTGTGGCAATGATATTTGTCGTTCCAGCTATTAAGCTTGAGTCTAAGGGACCGGTGTCCTTTAAGCAAAAGAGAGTAGGGAAAAAATGGACGTTATTTCTATATATATAAGTTCCGTTCAATGTATCAGGATGCTGAGGAAAGAAAGAAGGAGCTTATGTCGCAGAATGAAATGAGCGGCCTTATGTTTAAGATGAAAGATGACCCACGTATAACAAAGGTTGGTAAGTTCATAAGAAAAACAAGCATAGATGAGCTTCCACAGTTTATTAATGTGTTCTTAGGTGATATGAGCCTTGTTGGGACAAGACCACCAACGGTTAACGAGTTTATGCAATACGAAGGACATCATAAGAGAAGACTTTCCATGAAGCCGGGTATTACAGGAATGTGGCAGGCTTATGGAAGAAAAACAGTTACTGATTTCGAGGATATTGTAAAGATGGATCTTGAATATATAGATAACTGGAGTATAGGACTTGATATAAAAATATTATTTAAAACAATCGCCTCAGTAGTCACAACAGGTGGACAGTAACTTGTAAGGATACTGGGCGAATATGCAGGCTGTTACAGAATGTAACAGCTTTTTTTAAAATCTGCACGCTGCAGGTATGTTATAAAATGCATTATTATTGTTCGGTTATAGTATTATTATTGCATTATTATTGTTTGGTTATGGTATTGTTGTTGCATTATTATTGTTCGGTTATAGTATAATTGTTGCATTATTATTGCTTCGTTATTGTAGTATTATGTATTATTGTGTCTTTATTGTATTATTATCGTATTATTATTAAATAAAGGTTTGCTAATTACTGTCAATATAGAGTATAATGTATTAAAGACCATATGTTATGTGATGCTTGAATGTAAAAATGTAAAAACATTATAAGCATTGTATGATTATGGCATTTACATTTTTTGTTAATGGAGGATAATGTTATGTCTTATATGGACGAGTACAAGCGTTGGGTAGAAAACGTTAAGGATGAAGAACTTTCAGAAGCATTAAAAAAAATGGACGAGACACAGGCAGAGGATGCTTTCTATCGTGATCTTGCGTTTGGTACAGGTGGTTTAAGAGGGACTATAGGTGCTGGTACTAACAGAATGAATATATATACTGTAGCTAAGGCATCACAGGGACTTTCAGATTATCTTGTTAAATCATTTACTGAACCATCAGTAGCTATAGGTTATGATTCACGTATTAAATCAGATGTATTTGCAAAGACAGCAGCATCAGTATTTGCAGCTAACGGAATTAAGGTTAATTTATGGCCTAGACTTAACCCTGTTCCAACAGTATCATTTGCAACAAGATATCTCCATGCATCAGCAGGTGTTATGGTAACAGCATCACATAACCCATCTAAGTATAATGGTTATAAGGTATATGGTGCTGATGGATGCCAGATTACAACAGAAGCAGCAGCAGCAGTTCTTGCTGAAATAGAAAAGCTTGACATATTTGCTGATGTTAAGAAGATGGATTTTGATGAGGCTGTTAAGGAAGGAAAAGATTGAATACATATCAGATGATGTTCTTACTGCATTTATAGAAAAGGTTAAGAGCCAGTCAGTATTGTTTGGTGAAGAGGTTAATAAGAATGTATCTATTGTATACAGTCCTCTGAATGGTACAGGCTATATTCCAGTCACAAGAACTCTTGAAGAGATGGGATATACGAACATAACTATAGTAGAAGAACAAAGACTTCCAGATGGAAACTTTCCAACATGCCCATATCCAAACCCAGAGATAAAAAGAGGCTATGGCACTCGGTATGGATTATGCAAAGCGTAACAATGCAGATCTTCTTTTAGCTACTGACCCTGACTGTGACCGTGTTGGTATAGCTGTTAAGGACAAGAACGGAGATTATCAGTTGTTAACAGGTAACCAGACAGGAATGCTGCTTTTTGATTACATCTGTTCACAGAGAACAAAGCATAACAGAATGCCAGCTGATCCAGTTATGGTTAAAACTATTGTTTCTATGGATATGGCAGAGCAGATTGCAAAGAATTATGGCGTAAAGGTTATTAATGTTCTTACAGGCTTTAAGTTTATAGGAGAGCAGATTGGATTCCTTGAAAAGCAGGGCAAGGAAGATTCATATATCTTTGGTTTTGAGGAATCATATGGATATCTTTCAGGAAGCTATGTAAGAGATAAGGATGCTGTTAATGGTGCATTCCTTATATGTGAAATGTTCAGCTACTATGCTACTCAGGGTATTTCTTTACTTGACAAGCTTAATGAGCTTTTTGATAAGTATGGATATTGCCTGAATACACTTCATTCTTATGAGTTTGATGGTTCAGCTGGATTTGAAAAGATGCAGGAGATTATGGAAACATTCCATAAAGAAGTAGGCGAGGGTAAGAAGATAGAGAGCTTTGCAGGTAAGAAGATTAATACAGTTCTTGATTACAGCAAGGGTCTTGATGGACTTCCAAAGTCAGATGTTCTTAAGTATCTTCTTGATGGCAACTGCTCAGTAGTAGTAAGACCAAGTGGTACAGAACCTAAGCTTAAGACTTATATAAGTGTAAGTGCAAAGAGCAGGGAAGATGCAGAAGTTATAGAAAAGAAGATTGCAGATGAACTTGGTGGATTCTTTGCATAATATTGTTGTTTAGCAAACATTCGGTTGGCGAACTGACGACATAATATAAGTGAAAATCGGTGCTGCACATACATCATCGATGCCAGAAGTTTCAATTGGATATTTCTAAGACTTTTCTTATAGGTTGTGACTACTGCCGCTACCGTTCGATACGGGACATCCGTGTCCCATATCTCACTTCCACAGACATCCGTGTCTGTGGATAGCTGAGTAGTTAAGGAAAAGTCTAAGAACTATCACAATTGAACTTCAAGTGCATCTCACGATGTATGCGCAGCACCGATTTTCACTTATATTATGTCTGGTTGTGGCTTAATTTACAAAAAATGAATGTGTGGCTAAATCAAAGGGGAGAGACATGAGGGGCGGAATTGCGCGTAAAGCGCACAATTCCGCCCTGTTTCGTCACCTTGATTTAATTGAATATTCAGTATTACATTATGCCGTAACACAGACAAATATAAGCTACAGGCAGTCCTGCATACTATGCGAAATGCACTTGAAGTTTGATTGTGGTAGTTCTTAGTCTTTCCCTTAGTCAACCAGCTAGCTTCGTACACGGATGTACGAAGCAGCGAAGCCGCGCCATGGACGGCGCGTCTGAGCGGTAGCGTCAGTTATCATAGTTTATATGGAAAGACTTAGAAATATCCAATCAAAGCTTCTGGCATTGAACATAGTGTGCAGGACTGCCTGTAGCTTATATTTGTCGTCCGTTCGTCACCAACTAATATTCAATTAAACAACAATTATTTGCATTTTTTTAATGAGAAGAGTATTATATAACCATTATTCAGCAAGCACTATATGAATATGAGCTGTGATTGCTGAATGAAAATATGTACTAGTACATATTTTCGAAAACGATGTGCTAGTTAAATAAAGCGCTGTAGCATACATAGCATACAGCTGAATGGAGATTGTTGTGGATAGTTTTGTGTATAGTATTAATGCAACTGTACCAGTATTTCTGGTTATGCTGCTTGGAGGTGTGATTAAAAAGCTTGGTATTATAGATGACCATTTTGCCAATGTAGCAAACAGATATGTTTTTAAAGTGGCATTACCAGTACTTTTGTTCAGGGATTTGTCAAAATCAGATTTTAAAAGCCAGTTTGAACCAAAGTTCGTTTTGTATTGTAGCATAGTAACAATACTCATGTTTTCACTAGTGTGGATATTTACTGAATTACTGATGAAGGATGATACACAAAAAGGCGCATTCATACAGGGAAGCTGTAGAAGCAGTGCGGCGATACTTGGTATGGCTTTTGTACAGAATATGTATTCTGATACAGGCATGGCACCTCTTATGATTGTTGCTGCGGTTCCACTGTTTAATATATTTGCAGTTGTTGTACTTACATTTAAGGCACATCCTGAAAAAGTTCTTAAAGAAGAAGTTAATGTAAATGAAACAGTTGAAAAGATAAGTAATGATGAAGAAATTGTTACTGATGATATAAAGATTAAAAAGACAGTCAGCCATAAAACAGATAACATTAAGAAAGCTTGTGTTAATATAGCAAAGAATCCTATTATCATAGGTATCGTGCTTGGATTTATATCATCTATGCTTGGTATGAAATATCCGGTTATTGTAAATAAAACAATAGAAAGCATTGCACAGACAGCCACTCCTATAGCACTTATATGCATAGGTGCAGGATTTGAGGGAAGAAAAGCAATAAAAAAGCTGAAGCCTACAATTGCAGCAACATTTATAAAGCTTATAGCTCTTGCGGCAGTTTTTATTCCAGTAGGAGTTGCACTTGGCTTTAGAAATCAGGAGCTTGTTGCAGCACTTATAATGCTTGCATCGCCAACAACAGTTACAAGCTATGTTATGGCAAAGAGTATGGATAATGATGAAGTGTTGTCATCAAGTATAGTTGTTTTGACAACAGTATTATCTAGTGTAACACTTACGGGCTGGATATTTATATTAAGAACACTTGGACTTATCTGATGCAGCACCGATTTTCACTTATATTATGTCGTCCGTTCGTCACCAACTAATATTCAATTAAACAATGGTATAATAAATCACTGACAGAATGAATTATGATAAATCAGTTGAAAAACCTCTTGCTATATGTTATACTCTTATTAGTTATGAACAAAAAGGAGGTATTGTTGTGAAGCATATTAAGACTATCAGCAATCGCGTATTAAAGGATACAATGAAGCATGGTGGATGTGGTGAATGTCAGACATCTTGCCAGTCAGCTTGTAAGACATCTTGCACAGTTGGTAACCAGAGCTGTGAGAATAAGAACAACTAATTATTATCATTAAAGATAATATGTAAGTAAAGTAAGAGAGTGTGAATGCATTTTAACACTCTCTTATTTTCCTTATGTACATAGGGTGAGACCGGGCAGAATATAAAATCCATGATTATCTATTATTTAAGATAATGGACTGTTAATGCATATAAAACTATAAGTCTGTCTGGTACACGATAGAAATAAGTTGTCAGTTAAGATTAGAATTGAGGATTGTTTATTTATGATACACCAGTATAAGAATAATGGATATAACATAGTCCTGGATGTTAATAGTGGTTCAGTACATGTTGTAGATGATATAGTATATGATATTATCGCACTTTATGAAAATAACAGTGAAGATAAAATTATCGAAGAATTAAAAGATAAGTATGCGGTTGAAGATATTAAGGAAGCCTGTTTGGAAATATCTGAACTTAAAGAGGCCGGACAGCTTTTTATGGAGGATATATACGAGCCATATATTGATTCTTTTAAGGACAGACCTACAGTTGTAAAGGCACTTTGTCTTCATATAGCACATGATTGTAACCTTGCCTGCAGGTATTGCTTTGCAGAGGAGGGTGAATATCACGGAAGAAGAGCTCTTATGAGCTTTGAAGTTGGTAAAAAGGCACTTGATTTCCTCGTTGCTAATTCTGGCTCAAGAAAGAATCTTGAGGTTGATTTCTTTGGCGGTGAGCCTACTATGAATTTTGAGGTTGTAAAGCAGCTTGTTGAATATGGAAGAAGTCTTGAGAAGGAACATAACAAGAACTTCAGATTTACACTTACAACTAATGGAATTCTTCTTAATGATGAGATACTCGACTTTGCAAACAAAGAGATGGGCAATATCGTACTCAGTATAGATGGACGTAAGGAGATTAATGATCTTATGCGTCCAACAAGAAATAATCATGGAAGCTCATATGATATTATTATGCCTAAGTTCAAGAAGGTTGCCGAGAGCCGTAACCAGATGAACTACTATGTAAGAGGCACATTTACACATAATAATCTTGACTTCTCAGAGGATGTTTTACATCTGGCAGATGAAGGCTTTGAACAGATATCAGTTGAGCCAGTTGTTGCACAGCCAACAGATTCATATGCAATAAGAGAAGAAGACCTTCCAGTTATATTTGAGCAGTACGATAAGCTTGCAAAGGAAATCATAAAGAGAAAAAAAGGCGGGTAACGGATTTAACTTCTTCCACTTTATGATAGATTTAAGTGGTGGTCCTTGTGTAGCAAAGAGACTGTCAGGATGTGGTTCAGGATGTGAGTATTTAGCAGTTACTCCTTGGGGTGATTTCTATCCATGTCATCAGTTTGTAGGTAACGAAGATTTCCTTATGGGTAATGTTGATGAAGGTATTACACGTAACGATATAAGAGATAGTTTTAAGAATTGTAATGTATATTCAAAGGAAAAATGTAAGAACTGTTTTGCTAAGTTCTATTGTAGTGGTGGGTGTGCTGCTAACTCTTATAACTTCCACGGAAACATCAATGATGCTTATGATGTAGGATGTGAGATGCAGAAAAAGAGAATTGAATGTGCAATTATGATAAGGGCTGCGATGGCAGAAGAAAATTAAAGCATATGTATTGAAGGGAGTATTAAAAAAGTAACATGAAGTACAATTTAACTAAGAAGATTAGCTATAGCATCATCATTCTTGTTTTGCTTGTAGGCCTTACACTTACAACATTTTTTGGAATGAACAAAGGCTATGGCAGTGCTAAGGACATCAATCTCGGTCTTGACCTTGCAGGCGGTGTCAGTATAACATATGAAATCCAGGAGGATAATCCAACTTCCCAGGATATAGAAGATACTATTTATAAGCTTGAAAAACGTATCGAGGGAAGAAGTACAGAATCACAGGTATATAAGGAAGGCGATAAGAGAATCACAGTTGAGATTCCTGGTGTAACAGATGCCAACGAGATTCTTACAGAGTTAGGAACACCAGGTTCACTCGAATTCCTTGATTATACAGGATATACAGCATGGTCGCAGGGACAGGATTACACACCACTCCTTACCGGTTCAGATGTCAAAGCAGCACAGGCATATTCAGATACATCATCTAATGAAAGCACACCTTATGGTGTATCACTTACATTTACAGATGAAGGTTCAGATAAGTTCGCTGATGCTACATCTAAGAATATAGGAAGCAGAATATACATCATATATGATGGTGCGGTTGTCAGCTATCCTACAGTTAACACAGCAATAACAGGTGGTAGTGCATCTATCACAGGTATGGAAACATATGAAGCAGCAGATAATCTTGCTACATATATAAGAATTGGTTCTATTCCACTTACACTTAAGGAAGCAAGCTCTAATATAGTAGGTGCACAGTTAGGACAGGATGCTATCCATTCAAGTCTTATTGCAGCTGGTATAGGTTTTATACTTTTATGTATATTTATGATTGCTATATATAGAGTGCCAGGTGTTGTAGCAACACTTTCACTTATAATATACACAACACTTGTTCTTTTCCTTGTAAGTGTATATGACCTTACATTGACACTTCCAGGTATTGCAGGTATAATCCTGGGTATCGGTATGGCAGTTGATGCAAATGTTATCATCTTCGCACGTATCAGAGAAGAGATTGCTGCTGGAAAGCAGTGTAGAAAGTGCTATTCTTGCAAGGTTACAACAAGGCTACATCAGCTATCGTAGATGGTAACGTAACAACTCTTATAGCTGCTATTGTTCTTTATATATTTGGTACAGGTCCTGTTAAGGGCTTTGCTACAACTCTTGCAGTTGGTAATATTGTATCTATATTTACAGCACTTGTTATTACAAAGGTTATAATGAAGCTGTTATACAACTTTGGTCTTACAAAGCAAAGTATGTATGGTAAGACAGTTCATAGAAGAACATATAATATCCTGTCTATAAGAAAATGGACTATTACAGTATCAGTTGTTCTTATAGTTGTTGGTTTTGTAGCTATGGGAGTACAGAGTGCAGCAGGCAACAGAGCACTTAATTTCAGCCTTGAGTTCGTTGGTGGTTCAACAACAAGCTTTACATTTGACAAGGAATATTCACAGTCAGAGATAGAAAATGGTATTATTCCAATTATCAGGGAAGCAGCTGGTATAACAGAGGTACAGCAGCAGAAGGTACAGAACTCTACAAAGGTAACATTTAAGACAACAGATCTTTCACTTGAACAAAGAGAAGCGATAGAAACAGCAGTTACTGAAAAGTATCCACTTCAGGATGGTTCAATAGTTGAATCTGATACAATCAGTTCATCAGTCAGCAGCACTATGAAGAAGAATGCTATTCTTTCAGTTGTACTTGCTACAATAGCTATGCTTATATACATCTTTGCAAGATTCAGAGATATTAAGTTTGCCCTTGCAGCAGTTATGGCTCTTTTACAGGATGTATTAGTAGTTATTACATTCTATGCTGTATTCAGAGTACCAGTAGGTAACACATTTATCGCTTGTATGCTTACTATTGTAGGTTACTCTATCAACGGTACTATCATTATCTTTGACAGAATCAGGGAAATGTTAAAGAGTGCTAACTCTAAGACTAATATAACAGAACTTGTTAACTCTGCAGTAACAAGTACAATAACAAGAAATATCAATACAACTATAACAACTCTTATTATGCTTGTTATGCTTTATATCATGGGTGTTACATCAGTAAAAGAGTTCTCACTTCCACTTATTGTAGGTATTATATGTGGATTCTACTCATCAGTATTCCTTACAAGTTCATTCTGGTATATACTTGGTGGTAAGAAGAGAGGAGTTATAGAAGAAGCTGTTAACAAGAAAGCAAAGGCAGCTAAGATAGGTCCAGATGGCGCACAGGTATAAATATTAATAAAGTGCGATAACAATAATGCATCCATATTCTGATACATATAATGATTAATCATCATTAGTCAGTGTATCGGGATGTGGATGTTTTTAATAACAATCATTAAATAATATGATGTAAGGGGCAGAATGTTTTTCACACTTACATCATCATATTACACAGGGAGATATGTCATGAAAAGCGACTGGAGAGTGTATGGTAAAAAGGCTGATTTTAAAAGGCTTGCAGATAAGTATAGTATAGACCAGGTTATAGCAAGAATAATAAGAAACAGAGATATATGTGGTGATAGTGATATAGATATGTATCTTAACGGAGATATTAAAGATATGCATGCCCCTAAGGACATGAAGGATGCTGTAGTTTCTGTTGATATTATTGAAAAAAAATAAAGGAAAAGTGCAGAATCCGTATAATAGGGGATTATGATATTGATGGTATATGCTCTATATACATTTTATACAAAGGACTTCTTGCAGCAGGAGCAGATGTCGATTATGTTGTGCCACACAGGATAAATGATGGGTATGGTATTAATGAACATCTTATTGATAATGCATTATCTGATGGTATAGATACAATAATAACATGCGATAATGGAATATCAGCATATAGTCAGGTTAAATATGCCAAAGACAATGGCATGACAGTTATAGTTACAGATCATCATGATGTACCTTTTGATATGATTGATGGAGAAAAAAAAGTATTGTATACCACCAGCAGATGCTGTTGTTAATCCCAAACAGACGTCATGTAAATATCCTTTTAAGCTGTTATGTGGAGCAGGTGTTGCATATAAGATTATATGCCTTCTTTATGAAAGAATGGGAATAAGTGACAAAGCCTTAGAAGAATACAGAGAATTTATGGCAATAGCTACAGTAGGTGATATAGTTGATCTTGTGGATGAAAACAGAGTTGTAGTTAAATATGGATTGAAGCATATAGAACATACAGCTAATATTGGTCTGAGAGCGCTTATAGAAGAATGTGGCATAGATATTTCTAACATAAGCTCATATCATATAGGCTTTGTGATCGGTCCGTGTCTTAATGCAAGTGGACGTCTTGATACAGCAAAGAAAGCTATTGAGCTTATGTTGTGTCAGGATAGGGATGAAGCACATAATATGGCAAAGGAACTGATTCTGCTTAATAATGAACGTAAGCAGATGACAGAGGAAGAAACGGCTAAGGCTATAGAGCTTGTAGAAGGCACTGGTATGACAGAGGATAAAGTGCTTGTTGTATATCTTCCTCGACTGTCATGAAAGTATAGCTGGCATTATTGCAGGAAGAATAAAAGAAAGATATTACAGGCCTACATTTGTTATAACTAATGCTGAGGATGGAGCTAAAGGCTCAGGTCGTTCTATAGAAGGCTATAATATGGCAGAAGAGCTTAATAAATGTAAAAATCTTCTCACTAAATATGGTGGACATCCCATGGCTGCTGGTTTATCATTAAATACAGCTGACATTGACACATTAAGGAATATGCTTAATGAAAATGCCACACTTACTGACAGCGATCTTATTCCCAAAACATGGATAGATGTTCCTATGCCTATATCATATATAAGTATGGGGCTTGTTGAGCAGTTAAAGCTTCTTGAGCCTTTTGGAAAAGGAAATGAAAAGCCGGTTTTTGCAGATAGGGATTTATATGTAAAGAAAGCAGATATTATCGGTGCTAATAAAAATGTATTAAGAATGCAGCTTGAAACAAAGGATGGATGTCTTATGAATGCTGTTCAGTTTAATGTGAACGAAGGTGATAAGATACCAGAAGCTGGAAGCAGTATTCTTGTTGTGTACTATCCGGATATTAATGTATACAGAGGAATAGCATCGCTTCAGATAATAGTAAAAGAATGGAAGGAATAAGTTTATGAAAAAGAAAATCAGTAGATTAGCAGCAACCCTGCTTGTGATGGTTTTGATGGCCACTGTGTTTACCGGATGTGACAAAAAGGCATCGACACATGAAAACAGCGCTGCTGCTTCACAGAGTACAGATAGTGCTTATGAGAGCAAGGATATTAAAGTTGCGGCACTTAAGGGACCAACAGCCATAGGTATGGTTAAACTCATGAATGATAATGAAGAAAAGAAAACAGCCAATAACTATACATTTCAGATAGAAGCTGCCGCAGATGCTTTTACAGCAGGTCTTATAAAGGGTGATGTGCAGATAGCGGCAATGCCTTGTAATGCAGCAGCAACACTTTATAATAAGAGCCAGGGAAAAATCTCTGTAGTAGGAATCAATACACTTGGTGTATTATATATACTTGATAACAAAGGGGAAGTAAAGTCAGTATCTGACCTTAAGGGAAAGACTATATATACAACTGGAAAAGGTACAACTCCAGAATATACATTAAGATATCTTCTATCTTCAAACGGAATAGATCCTGATAAAGATGTTACAATAGAATTCAAATCAGAAGCAGCTGAGGTGGCAGCTATTATGGCATCAGCCAAAGAAGAAACTATAGCCATGCTTCCACAGCCATTTGCAACAACAGTTCTTATGAAGAATCAGGACGTAAGAATAGCCCTTGATGTGACACAGGAGTGGGAAAAGACAGCTAAAGATGGTAGCAGTGTTGTGACAGGCGTTATAGTTGTTAACACAGAATATTATAATAATAACAAGGCAGCTGTTGATAAGTTCCTTGAAGAATACAGAAATTCCGTTGACTATGTAAACGCTAATGTAGATGAAGCCTCAGAGCTTGTTGAAAAATATGATATCACAAAGGCAGCTGTTGCTAAGCAGGCAATACCTAAGTGTAATATAACATTTATCACTGGTAATGAAGCCAAAACAAAGATAAGCAGTTACCTTAAGGTGTTATATGATGCGAATCCAGCATCAGTTGGTGGAAAAATGCCAGGGGATGATTTCTACAGGTAAATTGTTGTTTAATTGAATATTAGTTGGTGATGAACGGACGACAAATATAAGCTACAGGCAGTCCTGCACACTATGTTCAATGCCAGAAGCTTCAATCGGCTGTCTCTAAGACTTTTCATATAGGTAGTTATAGGTGACGCTACCATTCGGACGCGCCGTCCGTGGCGCGGCCTCATTGCTTCGTACATCCATGTACGAAGCTAGCTGGGTCGCTAAGAAAAAGTCTAAGAGTCAGCACGATTGAACTTCAAGTGCATTTCACATAGTATGCAGGACTGCCTGTAGCTTATATTTGTCTGTGTTACGGCATAATGTAATACTGAATATTCAATTAAATCAAGGGGCTAAACAGGACGGAATTGTGCGTAAAGCGCTAAATCCTAATATGTAATCTCTATTAATAAAGTAGGAAGTGGAAAAGTGACACAATATGCGTAAAAGCTAATCTGGGTCACATTTTTCTTTCTTTTTCTTGCAGTGAATATGACTTAAATTGGCAATTTTGCAAATAGGGTCATAATATCTATGTTGATCAAGCTGTTAAATATGACCTAAATTGGCAATTTTGCAAATAGGGTCATAATATCTATGTTGATCAAGCTGCTAAATATGACTTGAATTGGCAATTTTGCAAATAGGGTCATAATATCTATGTTGATCAAGCTGCTAAATATGACTTAATTGGCGATTTTGCAAATAGGGTCATAATATCTATGTTGATCAAGCTGCTAAATATGACCTAAATTAGCAATTTTGCAAATAGGGTCATAATATCCATGAAAATCAAGCAGTGAAATATGACTCAGATTAGCATTTTCTCATATAGAGTCAATTTCCACCACTTCAATATGGAATACATAGGTTGGATTGGGTACGATGTATTCAATCCAACCTTTTTGGTTCTTCACTGTATTAACACAGTTGAATTTTTAATATTATATGATGTCGTGGTCAAAAGCCCTTTTGACCCTGGTATCATTATATTCTGCCATAGACAGCCATAAGGCTTGTGAGGTATTTTAAGAATAACGCGTAAGGAACACTTGAAAACTGATTGTGATAGTTCTTAGATATTCTCTCAATATCCAGCAACGATTATACATGGATGTATAATCGAGCGAAAAACGAAACATGGATGTTTCGTATGAGCGTTTGCGTTCGTAAACAATACCTACATGGAATATCTTAGAAATATCCAATCAGCTTTCTGGTGACTGGAGCCTTATTCTTAAAATACCTCACAAGCCTTATAGCGTCCGTTTGTCAATAAAAATACACCAATATAAATAATATGAATCAACTGTGCTAAACAACAATATTTCAATGTGACCGCCTATTAATATACTCTGTCTTATACTTAGAATAAACTATCTTCTGGCTGTTATATAAGCTGTAATATCCAGAAAGCATATAACTAATTGCAATGCATATTATAACATATTTAATAGAAGCAGCTCCAAACATTTCTATAGATATAATAAAAGATGTAAGAGGGCAGTTGGTAACACCGCAGAATACACTTACCATTCCGCAGGCTGCGCATAAGCATATAGGAAGACCAAATATAGGAGCAAGGAAGCTTCCAAGTGTTGCGCCTACAAAGAGAGTTGGTACTATTTCGCCGCCCTTAAATCCACCGCCAAGCGTTGCAGCTGTGAATATCATCTTAAGGATAAACACATACCATGCACAACTTGATAAAAAGCTCGATGCTATAACTGGTGCACCAGCTCCTAGATAATCAGTTGTTCCGGTTATGTATCTTAGAAGGATAACTAATATACCAGCAGTCACAATTCTTATATATGGGTTTTCTATGTATTTCGAATAAATTCTGGAAGATGTATGCAGCATATAGCAGAAGGCAATACTTACAAGAGCAAAAAGTATTGATATGATAATTAAGCGTAAACATGTTGATATGTTAAAACTGCATATATCACCGATAGTAAAAGCTGTAGGTGTGACACCTAAAAGTCCAGCTATGCCCTGTGCAGTAAGTGAGGATATTATACATGGAACTAAAGCCGCATAGTACATCACACCAACACTTATAACTTCCATGGAAAATACAGCTGCAGCTATTGGTGTTCCGAACAAAGCTGAAAAACAGGCACTCATGCCACACATGATCATGATTCTGGTATCTTTATCATCAAAATTAAAAAGCTTGGCAAAGAAATCACCTAACGATCCACCAACCTGCAGTGCAGCACCTTCACGTCCGGCAGAACCGCCGCATAGATGTGTCAGCAATGTTGATATAATAATAAGAGGAGTTACTTTTACGGGAACCTCAACATTAGACTGTATGGCAGTTATAACAAGGTTGGTACCAGTATTGTCAGCTTCGTTTGTCAGTCTATATATAAAAACGATAATGATTCCGGCAAGTGGAAGAAAAAAAAGCGTAAAGCTGTAAGTTGTCCGGATGTTTGTTACATATTGTAAGCATTTGTAAAAAAGAGCACCTATAAGTCCGATAACAGAACCAGAAAGTACAGAACATAACAGCCATTTGACGAGCGTAAATGCTGCCATACGGGCTCTTTGGAGTGTTTCAAGAGCTATATCTGGATGAATATCTAATATATTTATTAGTCTTTTCGTTTCTAGTAATCTTTTCATTGGTCAAACCTCTTTTTACTCATATTACTGTTATGGTATTCTGAATCGTTAGTAACATCTTTTATAAAGAAATCCGGAGCAATATAGTTATCAGCTTCTTCTACAGTTGAAAATTCCACTTCAGCAAGTACAGTACCTTCAAATACACCTTCAAATATATCAAGCTCTATAGTGTGTCCTGAATTATCAGGAAGCTCGTATCTTTTTTTGCTTATGATATTGCCATCTGCCTTTTTAATAAGATGTTCATAGGCTTCCCTGGTTAAAGGAAGATTATATTCTTCACGTACCATCATACCTTTACCTTTGTATGTCAGATAATATTTATCATTATCACGTCTTACTCTGACAACAGGGTTGGTTGAAAGATACCCCTGTTCTATATGCCGGCAGTGGAATTCATCGAGATTATCCGGTATATGTGAAACAAGATATTTTTTTCTATTTCCATATCTGTTTATATCCTTTCAGCTTTTTATTAACAATCAGGCCTTCATCTGATAAGGATAACTGCCTGCACATCAAAAAAGACTGCCACCTAAGTGACAGTCGTAATGTTATCAGAAAAATCACTTTTCCTAAATTACTTATTAACAGTATCCTTTAAAAAGCTCTACCAGCCTTGAACTTAGGTGCCTTAGATGCAGGAATCTGAATTTCCTCTTTTGTCTGAGGGTTCTTACCTGTTCTTGCAGCTCTTTCAGCAACTTCAAATGTACCGAAACCGATTAACTGAACCTTATCACCATTCTGTAATGTTTCAGCAACTGTTTCTGTGAATGCCTTTAAAGCCTTTTCAGCGTCCTTCTTAGAAAGTTCAGCCTTCTCTGCGATTGCAGCAACTAACTCTGTCTTATTCATAATAAACTACATCCTCCTTAAATGAAATAAGTAATAATAAGTATAAATTATTTATACTCCATAAGAGTACTTTTGTCAATAAAAACCACTTAAGAATTGCCTTTTTCGGCATTTTTCGTGGGTTTTGAGGTGGAAAATCTGCCTGCTAAAGTGATTACATGTCTGTAAGTTCACCCCATCTGTCATACAGTTTATCAAGTTCCTTACTTAACTCTTCTTTTTTTCAGTATGGATTTCCATAAGCTTTGCTGTATCACTGCTTATAGCAGGATCTGCATACATATTATCAAGCTTATCTATACGTTCTTCAATATTTGCTATACGTTCTTCTGTGCGCTTTAGTTCATTTTTTATTTTCTTAAGCTGAGCCTGTTTTACTTTCTCTTCCTGCCAGCTTGCTTTAGAATCAGCAGCTTTTTTAGCATGCTCTATATCAGCAGAGGATACTGTATTAATAGGTTTTGCACTAAGTATATCCCTTTTTTCAAGATAATAATCATAGTTTCCAATATAATTTACAACAGTTTTGTTAGAAAGCTCGATTATTCTTGTTGCAGCAGCATTTATAAAATAACGGTCATGTGATACAAAAAAGAACAGTGCCTGTATAGTTGTTAAGTGCATTTTCAAGTATTTCCTTGGATACAATATCAAGATGGTTTGTCGGCTCATCAAGAATAAGGAAGTTAGCATTGGACAGCATAAGCTTGGCAAGGGAAACACGTCCCTTTTCTCCACCGCTTAAGTCACGTATGTACTTGAATACATCTTCGTTGGTGAATAAAAAATGCAGCAAGTGTGTTACGTATCTGGGTGTTGTTCAGGTCAGGATATGCATCCCTGATTTCATCAAAAATAGTTTTATCAGGGGTCAAGAACATGATGCTCCTGGTCATAATATCCAATATTAACTTTAGCGCCAAGATATATAGAACCAGAATCAGGTTCTATAATACCGTTTATAAGCTTAAGGATAGTGGTTTTCCTGTTCCGTTATTACCAATAAGGGCAACACGTTCGCCACGTTTGATTTCAATATCAATATTGTCAAAAAGAGTAACATCATCAAAGCTTTTAGAAAGACCAGATATTGTAAGAACATCATTACCGCTGACTACGTTAGGTTCAAGCTTTATGTTCATTTTGTCGTTTAATTCCTGAGGTTTATCGATAATTTCTATTTTATCAAGCATTTTTTCACGGCTTTCAGCTCTTTTGATTGATTTTTCGCGATTGAATTGCTTGAGCTTTGTTATAACGTCTTCCTGATGTTTTATTTCTCTTTGTTGGTTTAAGTACTCCTTAAGCTTCATGTTTCTAAGGATTGCTTTTTGGCAGCATAATCAGTATAGTTCCCAGAGAATACAGTAGCCACTCCATTATCAAGCTCTATGATTTTGCTTACTATTTTATCAAGGAAGTAGCGGTCATGGGCTACAATAAGAACAGCACCATTATAGTTAAGAAGATAATTCTCAAGCCAGCGGATAGACTCCATATCAAGATGATTGGTAGGCTCGTCAAGAAGAATAATATCGGGCTTTGCAAGAAGCAGCTTGCCAAGGGCAACTCTTGTTTTCTGGCCACCTGAAAGTGTATTTACATTAAATGTGAAATCTTCCTCAGAGAAACCAAGGCCTTTAAGGACTCCTGTTATTTCACTTTTATATGCATATCCGTTTTCCATTTCAAACCTGTGATTCAGGTCGGAATATTTTTTCATGAGATTTTCAAGTTCATCACCATCTGCTGTATTCATGCGTTTTTCGATGGAACGGAGTTCCTTCTCCATATCAAGAATATATTGTTTTACGGATAATAATTCGTCATATATAGTATTATCACTTCCAAGGTTTTGCTGCTGTGCAAGATATCCTAAGGTTTTGTCTTTAGCTAAAGTGACAAGACCGGTTCAGCAGGCTCTATACCTGTGATTATTTTAAGAAGAGTTGATTTGCCAGCTCCGTTGATACCTACAATGGCGGCTTTTTCGTGGTCTTCAATATTAAACGAACATGATTTTATTATTACATCAGTTCCAAATGATTTACTTATATTATTACAAGATAATATCATAGATGAAATCCTTTCCATATCTGTTCTTTTTCTGATTTGTATAAATATCAGTGTGTCTTAAGTAAAAATTTTTTTTTGCAGAAATAAATAACTTTCTATGTTTTTGACACATACATCATAATATACTGTTTTTTATATTAAAATGCAAAGGCTTTAATATATATCAGGGGATAATCTGAGGAATATCAGGGAAAAACACCATTTGTCCAGGCAGCATAATAAAAAAGTGGTAAGAAAAAGATTTAATAATTTTGACTTATTTACATCTGTAATGTATTATTAGATATTAGGGTCAAAAAGGTCTAAACTCACATGAAGCCGCCCCAATATGAACATAAAGAGGGATGATAATCCCGCGATATGTAAATATCAGAATGGTATTATGTGCCAGGGGCTTTTGACTAAGACATCTTTATAAGTCAGACATAAATAAAAAAAGAAATGAGGAAATGAATGAAATTCGAAGAGTTAAATATTGATGAAAGAATATTAAGGGCAATTGAGGATATGGGTTTTGAAGAAACCTCACCTATACAGACACAGGCTATTCCGGCAGTATGTGAGGGGATAGATGTAGTAGGACAGGCGCAGACAGGTACAGGTAAGACAGCAGCTTACACTATCCCAATGCTTATGAAGATAGATCCACAGATAAAGAGGCCACAGGCGATTGTATTATGTCCTACAAGAGAGCTTGCAGTACAGGTTGCAGAAGAGATTCGAAAGCTTGCCAAATATATGAGTGACATAAAGGTTTTACCTGTATATGGAGGCCAGGAGATAGTAAGACAGATTAAGTCTTTAAAGACAGGCGTGCAGATTATAGTTGGTACACCTGGAAGAGTTATGGATCATATGAGAAGAAAAACAGTTAAGTTTGATAATATCAATATGGTTATTCTTGATGAGGCTGATGAGATGCTTGATATGGGATTCAGGGAAGATATGGAAACTATTCTTACTGAAACTCCGCAGGACAGACAGACAGTTATGTTTTCAGCAACTATGCCAAAGGCTATCATGGATATAGCAAGAAATTTCCAGAAGGATGCCAGGGTTATAAAGGTAGTAAGAAAAGAACTTACTGTATCTAATATAGAGCAGTTCTACTATGAAGTTAGACCTAAGAATAAAACAGAGGTATTATGCAGGCTTATAGATATATATAACCCAAGACTTTCCGTAGTATTCTGTAATACGAAAAGACAGGTTGATGAGCTTATATCTGAACTTAAGGGCAGAGGATATTTTGCAGATGGAATACATGGAGATATGAAGCAGCAGCAAAGAGACAGAGTTATGGATGATTTCAGAAGTGGAAATGTAGATATTCTTATAGCTACTGATGTTGCAGCAAGAGGTATTGATGTTGATGATGTTGACATGGTGTTTAACTATGACATACCACAGGATGAAGAATATTATGTACACAGGATAGGACGTACAGGACGTGCTGGAAGGTCAGGCATGGCACTGTCTTTCATAAGTGGTAAGGAAGTATATAAGCTTAAGGATATAGAAAGATACTGTAAGACTAAGATACTTGCCAAGCCAGTTCCATCACTTGATGATGTTAAGAATACAAAGCTTGATAATATGTTTGATAAGATTAAGCAGACTATTGAAGAGGGTGGCCTTTACAGATATGGTTAATCTTGTGGAGGAACATGTCAACCAGGAAGAATATACATCTATGGACATGGCAGCAGCACTTCTTAAAATGCTTATCGGGGATACTCTTGACAGAGTAGATGAGGTAGAGGATTTCCACTTCGATATGGACAGAGATGATTCAAGAATGGTAAGACTCTTCATAAATATAGGAAAGAAAGATAAGATAAAGCCATCTAATATTCTTGGTGCTATTGCTGGAGAGTCAGGAATGCCAGGAAAACTTGTTGGTGCCATAGATATGATGGATAACTATACATTTGTTGATGTACCAGCTATTCATGCTGAAAAGGTGCTTAAGGCCATGAATGATAACGTTCTTATAAAGGGACGTCGTGTTAATATGGAAAAAGCCAATCAGACGCGTGGCAAGAGCCATGGAAAGTCAAAGCATAAGGGTAAGGACAGAGCTAAGAAAAATAGAGACAGATAAATAAAGAAAGGAGCATTCTGATGAAAAAGCAGATTATGCTTGAGCGCATAAACCGTAAGGAAGTCTTAAGATATCTGGGGTATAAGGGAATTAGTGCTGATGCTACAGTAAATATGCTTATAGATGAGTGTGAGGCAGAGGTTATCAAAGCAGCTGTTCCAAGATATACTTATAGAGTTACAGGAGTGACACAGACTGCTGATGGCGTAGAGCTTGATGGTACAGGACTTATACTTAGAGGTAATTCGATAAAAGAACATCTTAAAGGATGTGACAGGGCAGCACTTATAGCAGTTACATTATCTGAGGGAATAGACAGAATGCTCCGTATTATGCAGACTTTGGATCTTGCAAAGGCCGTTGTTTCAGACAGTCTCGCAAGTGCCGCAATAGAGCAGGTATGCGATAAGTTAGAAGCCATCATAAAAGAAGAACTCCCGGAATATAACCAGACCTTTCGTTTTGGCATAGGATATGGGGATCTTCCATTATCACAGCAGGGGAGTTCTTGAAGGTGCTTAACGCACCAAAGCTTATAGGGCTTAATGTAGGAAAAACGGATATGATGGTGCCAACAAAGTCAGTTACGGCGGTTATAGGACTTACTACAGGAGAAGTGAGTGCAAAGAATAAGGGATGCATGTCATGTAATCTCAAAGGTACATGCAGCTTCAGGGAATCAGGAGGACATTGCAATGGATAATAAGCTTAAAGAACTTTTAAAGAAGGATTATGTGATCCTTGATGGCGGTATGGGAACGATGCTGCAGGCTGCAGGCATGAAGATGGGTGAAACACCAGAGATGTTAAATATTACGCAGCCAGAGCTTCTTATATCTATACATGAAAAGTATCTTAATGCTGGTTCAGATATCATATATGCCAATACATTTGGAGGAAACAGATATAAGCTTGAGGAATGTGGGCATTCAGTTCATGAGCTTGTTACTGCTGGTATTAAGAATGCAAGAACAGCATGTGATAATGTCAAGCCAGAGGCACTTGTAGCTCTTGATGTTGGACCTATAGGACAGCTGCTTGAACCTACAGGAACACTCAGCTTTGAGGAAGCATATGAGATGTATGCTGAAATAGTGAAGGCAGGCGAAGAAGCAGGTGCCAATCTTGTTGTATTTGAAACTATGACAGATCTGCTTGACGTTAAGGCAGCAGTGCTTGCAGCTAAAGAAAACAGCTCACTTCCAGTCATGACTACCATGACATTTGAAGAAAATATGCGTACATTTACAGGATGCCAGATATCAGCATTTGCACTTACAGCAGCAGGACTTGGAGTAGATGCTCTTGGTGTAAACTGTTCACTTGGACCTAAGGAGCTTGAACCTGTTATAGCAGAGCTTACACAATGGACTAACCTTCCGGTTATAGTTAAGCCTAACGCAGGACTTCCAGATCCAGTTACGAATCTTTACAATGTTAATGCAGCACAGTTTGCAGAGTTTATGAAGGACCTAAGAAAATATGGAATAAAGGTGTTTGGTGGCTGCTGTGGAACAACACCTGAATTCATAAGCGCATTGGCAGATATGCTTAAAAAAGAGGGCAATCCAATAAAGGCTCCGATTGTTATTCCATCAGCTGTATGTTCTGCTACGAATACCGTTATAGTAGACCAGCCAAGAGTAGTAGGAGAAAGAATCAACCCTACTGGCAAGAAGGTGTTTAAGCAGGCGCTTATTGATAATGATATGGATTATATATTAGGACAGGCACTTGAACAGACATCAGCAGGAGCAGATATACTTGATGTTAATGTAGGACTGCCTGGAATAGATGAAAGACAGATGATGATAGATACAGTTAAGTCCCTGCAGTCTGTTGTTGATGTGCCTTTACAGCTTGACTCAACTATTCCAGAGGTGCTTGATTCAGCATTGAGGATATATAACGGCAAGCCTATAGTTAACTCTGTGAATGGTGAAGAGGAATCTCTTAATAACATTCTTCCGATAGTAAAGAAGTATGGAGCGGCAGTAATAGGTCTTGCACTTGATAAGAATGGTATACCTAAAAAAAGCACAGGATAGAGTTGCCATAGCTAAGAAGATTATGGACAGGGCTGTGGCTATAGGTATTCCTAAGCAGGACATATATATAGACTGTCTTACACTGACAGCCTCAGCAGAGCAGGAGGGAGTTATGGAGACTCTTAATGCACTTCATACAGTCAAGCATGAGCTTGGATTAAGAACAGTGCTTGGTGTGTCTAATATATCCTTTGGACTTCCTAACAGAGTGCTTGTCAATCATATATTCCTTACTATGGCCATGCAGAGCGGACTTGATCTTGCAATCATCAACCCTAACGTATATGAGATGATGGGTGCAGTAAGAGCATATAAGCTTCTTGCCAACATAGATAAGAATTCAGTTGATTATATAAGGGCATATGCATCTATGCCTGATGTAAGTAAAATCAATCCTATGAATATGAGCCATGGTAATGCAGGAAATATATCAGCAGGAGAAAAGAACCAGAATTCTGGAGCAGCAGGCAATATCAATCTTAAAGATAAAAAGGGAAGCTACACATGTGATGATCTGTTTTATGCTGTGGAGAAGGGCTTAAAGAATGAAGGCTCCACCATAACAGAGGAGCTGCTTTCAACTATGGATTCAATGGATATTGTAAATAATGCTCTTATTCCGGCACTTGATAAGATAGGTGAAGAATTCGAAAAGGGCACACTATTCCTTCCACAGCTTATTATGGCAGCAGGAGTAGCACAGGGTGCCTTTGAGGTTATAAGAAAGCATATGGTTATGAGCAATAATGCTCCTGTAAGCAAGGGTAAGATAGTTATAGCAACAGTTAAGGGTGATGTCCATGATATAGGTAAGAATATAGTAAAGGTTCTGCTTGAAAACTATGGCTATGAGGTTATAGATCTTGGTAAAGATGTAGAGTATCAGGCAGTTGTAGATGCAATAAGAGATAATGATGCAAAGCTTTGTGGGCTGTCAGCTCTTATGACAACAACACTTGTATCTATGAAGAAAACTATAGAGCTTATCCATGAGAATAATCTTGACTGCAAGGTTATGGTTGGTGGAGCTGTGCTCACACCAGAGTACGCAAAAGGAGATACATGCGGACTTTTATTCAAAGGATGCCAAGGAGTCGGTAGATATTGCAAAGAGGGTTCTTGGATAAAAAGTTTTGTAATATATGATGATGGGTTTTTGCATTTTGACATAATCCGGGAATTGTTATATAATTAACAGAGCGTTTGTTATCCACTTAATAATCAGGATAATATATAATGAATGCCCATGCAGGGTATTTACCGGATTATAAAATGTAATTTTATAGAAACAGAGGATAGTTATGGAAGACAGTAAGAAAATATCATCAGCCGTTATAAGGAGATTGCCAAGATATTACAGATATCTGGGCGAATTGATAGAGAGCGGCGTGCAGAGAATATCATCTAAGGATTTAAGTACCAAGATGAAGGTTACAGCATCACAGATAAGACAGGATCTTAACAATTTTGGTGGTTTTGGCCAGCAGGGTTACGGCTACAATGTTAAATATCTATATGATGAGATAGGAAAGATTCTTGGAATAAACAGAAAACATTATATGATTATTATTGGTGCTGGTAATCTTGGAAAGGCAATCATTAACTATGCTGACTTTGAAAAAAGAGGATTCGTAGTGTGTGGTGTGTTTGATAGCAATCCAGAGCTTGAAGGCCAGGTTATACGTGATGATATAAGTATAATGATGATGGATAAGCTGGAGGATTTTATAAAAAATAATAACATAGAGATAGCTGCACTCACGATTCCTAAAGAAGCAGCAAGAAAAATAGGCCGTCGTGTAGCAGATGCAGGAATAAAGGCTATATGGAATTTTGCACACACAGATCTTAATCTTCCGGATGATGTTATTGTTGAAAATGTTCATCTGTCAGAAAGTCTTATGAGGCTTTCATATAATATTGCCAATAAAAATTAGTTGATAATTCCAGAATAAAAAGCTAGAATATTCTCGTGTTTTTATGAACGTTGAATTACTAAGGGGGATTGTTAATGTCTGAGATTACGTATGATTCATTAAAAAATAATGGGGTATTTACGAATATTCCTATTCTAACACTGGATGAAAGATGGTATCATCTTGTTAATGATAAGATAAAAACTGATGAAATAGCCTATTGGGAAAAGCGGGTTAATGAACTGTTAAAAAAACAAGGCAGGCTTAATACTGATATCAAGGATATTAAAAAGTTAAAAAACAGCTGATTAATGATGTTGTTGAGAATATGGAGAGTGATGGTGATAACAGGGAACATGTTATGAACCAGAACCAGAGACTTATACAGGAGTCAAAGGACAAGATAGCTAATCTTGAGGATGAACTGATGGAACTACCAAGAGAACTGGCAAGGGCTAATGAAAGACTTTTAACAGAGACACTCAAGGTATGCTATAGTAAGATGAATTCTAATCATGAGGATATAGAGGTGCTTAACAAGTGGATAGATGCTACAAGAGTTAAGCTTAAGAAGAATATTCTTATAAAGCAGGATAAGGAAACTAACAATGAGAATATGTATTCCTTGATCCATGATATCATTGGACCGGAAAACTGCAGTGCTGTTGACAGAATCAACGAGGGAACGCAGGAAACAGAATAACATGACTGAAAGGCTTGGTGCATGTGCTTATGAAGTATATATTAAATGCAGATGAGATGAAGAAGGTTGATGAATATTCCATATCTGGTGTTGGAATTCCATCTGTTGTTCTTATGGAAAGGGCAGCGCTGTCAGTTACAGGACACATATTGGAGCAGATTGATAAAACAGCAGGGGTACGTATTATATGTATATGTGGAAGTGGAAACAATGGTGCTGATGGTCTGGCTATAGCAAGACAGCTTTTTCTAAAAGGTTATAAGGTTGATGTTTTTTTGAATGAAGGAAGACATTCAACACAAGAATATAGAATACAATTGAACATAATAAGAAATCTGGGCATACAATGTATTGATGACCCGGATTTTTCTGGTTATGGAGTTATAGTAGATGCTCTTTTTGGAAATGGGTTATCAGGGAGTCTTAAGGAAAAAGCTGCCTGTATAGTGGATAATATTAATAAAGCACATAGTAAAGGTGCTTATGTTACAGCTGTTGATATTCCCTCAGGCATAAGTGCAACGAGCGGCATGGTTTTAGGATGTGCGGTTAAGGCAGATACAACGGTGACATTTGGTTATAGAAAGGTGGGACAGCTGCTTTATCCAGGAGCAGCTTATTGTGGGAATCTTATAACGGCTGATATAGGTTTTGCTGAATATAAAGATATGCCAAGGAATAAATATGTATATGAAGAGTCAGATGCAGCAAAAAATATTATTAAAAGAAAGCCTGACAGTAACAAGGGCAGCTGTGGAAAAGCACTGATTATTGCCGGTTCAAAGCAGTATGGTGGGGCGGCAGTCCTGGCATCACAGGCAGCATACAGGATGGGTGCAGGGCTTGTGAAGCTGATAACACACAGTGATAACAGGAATATCGTTCTTAATAATAATGTTGAATGTCTTCTTGATATATATAGTGATGGGGAGTTTTTAGAACCGGAGGCATCAGTCATATGGTCAGATGCAATATGTATAGGTCCCGGACTTTCTAAATGTGATATGGCATTAAAGTATGTCAGATATATAGCAGAAAGAACTGATAAGAAAAGACTTTTTGATGCAGATGCACTTAACATATCAGTGGAGGAGCAGATAACATTTCGTGGGAATAATGTTGTTGTTACGCCACATATAGGAGAAATGTCAAGACTGACAGGAAAAAGCATAGCGGATATAAAAGCAGATATAACAGGGACGGCAGTCAGCTATGCACGTGAACATAACTGTATATGTGTGTTAAAGGATGCAAGAACGGTGGTTACAGACGGAAAAGATATTTATATTAATATATCAGGTAATGACGGAATGGCAACAGGTGGTTCAGGAGATGTGCTTTCAGGAATGATAACCTCACTTATGGCACAGGGGATGGATTGCTTTGAAGCGGCAAAGCTTGGTGTATATATACATGGTCTTGCAGGAGATAAGGCGGCAGATGAAAAAAACCAGATATTCCATGGTTGCAGGAGATATTATAAAAAACATACCAGTATTATTATCACATTTACTTTAAGAAAAACACGTGTGAATAAACAACAGAAACCTGGCAATACTTTAAGTATAATCGATTAAGTAAATGCTTTGGGAGTGTGATATAATGGTAATCAAACGTGGAGATATATTTTATGCTGATTTAAGACCGGTAGTAGGCTCAGAACAGGGAGGAATACGGCCGGTGCTTATTATACAGAACGATACCGGCAACAAGCATAGTCCGACAGTTATATGTGCGGCGATAACATCCAGGATGAATAAGGCAAAGCTTCCAACACATGTTGAAATAGATGCATGCCATTATAATATAGTGAAGGATTCAGTTATACTTTTAGAACAGCTTCGTACGATAGATAAAAAAAGACTAAAGGATAAAGTATGTCACCTTGATAATGATATCATAGGTCAGGTGGATAAAGCGTTAAGTGTAAGCCTTGAAATGAATCACAGATGATGTGCGTGCAGGTTTTGGTGATAAAATTAATGGCTAAAATACATATGATTATTGACTGCTGTGATAAGTATGTGATATCCTAGTGGCGATTGTAGTACTAATATTTATTTAATAATAGTGTGAAAAATAAGATTTTTCACACACAAGATTTGTGCTTACGCACAAACTTAAGATGCGCAAAAAGACAGCGCAGGAATAGAGATTAAGATGAAAGGATTTTACAGATTATGAACGAGGGTCATCCCGCGGAAGGAAATGAAGGATTGTTTTCCGGACTGTTTAGGAAGTTTGGGAAATCAAAAAAAGATGAAGATGTAACAGAAGAAATAATGGATATGGTGAATGAAAGCCATGAGCAGGGGGTCATAGCAGAGAATGAAGCCGAGATGATAGGTAATATTTTTGAATTTGCCGAAAAACAGGCTGAAGATGTTATGACACATAGAAAGAATATAGTTGCACTTGATGCAGCACTTACTGTTGGTGAAGCTTTTGGCATTGTTATGGAGGAGAGCTTTTCAAGATATCCAGTGTATGATGGGGATATAGACAATATAATTGGCATATTACATATCAGGGATCTTCTTAAGGTATATGTTAAAGAGGAAGATAGAAACAAGAAGCTTTATCAGGTTAAGAACCAGGTTATGTTTGAACCTTTCTGTATACCTGAGACAAGAAGCGTAAGTGTGTTGTTTAAGGAAAGGCAGTCAAAGAAGAATCATTTTGCAGTTGTTGTAGATGAGTATGGACAGACTACTGGTATTGTAACTATGGAAGATATTCTTGAAGAAATAGTCGGCAATATCCTTGATGAGTATGATGAAGAGGAAGTGCAGATAAAACAGATTTCTGAGGGCAGATATGAGATGGATGGTCAGACACCACTTGAAGATATAGAAGAAAAGCTTGGTATAAAGTTTAACTGTGAGGATATAGATACGATTAACGGATATATGATATATAAAGCTTGGCAAGATTCCATCAGAGAATGAAAAGTTTGAAACAGAGTGTGGAGGATATACATTCAGGATATTATCAGTATCAGGAAAGATGATTCAGAAGGTGCTTGTTTTTAAGAACAGTAAAACAGGAGATGACAATGAAGCACATTAGAAGGATTGTTATAGTTCTTATATGGCTTTTAATATGGCAGTTTGCCAGTATGATGACAGGACTTGAGCTATTGCTTGCAAGTCCTGTTGCTGTATTAAAAACTATTATGAATATGCTTGTATCACAACAGTTTTATGTTACGCTTATGCATAGCATGATAAATATAGGAACAGGTCTTATGGCAGGCATTGTTTTTGGAGTTATTCTTGGAATATGTGCTGCAAAATATAAGTTTATAGCTGAATTCATAGAAATACCACTCCAGCTTATGAAAGCACTTCCAGTAGCAGCATTTATCATACTTTTACTTATGTGGTTTGGTTCTAAAAATGTGTCACGCATAATATCGGCAATGGTTGTTATTCCCATGGTGGTTACGGGAGTTACAGATGGAATAAAAAATACAGATATAAAGCTTATACAGATGGCAAGAGTCTATAATATGAGTACATTTAACCGGTTCAGATATATATATATGACAGGTGTGTATCCATATCTTTCTTCACAGCTTAAGATTGCTCTTGGAATGTGCTTTAAGGCAGGTATATCAGCAGAAATAATAGGACTTGTATCGAATACTATAGGAACGAGCATGTACTATGCAAAGATGTATCTGTTGTCCTCAGAGCTTTTTGCATGGAGTATAGTTATTATTTTAGTGAGCCTGCTGGTTGAAAAAATAATACTTAAAATATTTAATGTGATATACAGATGCCTTCAGGGGAATTTATAAATATGAAAAAACTTGAATTAAAAAATATTAAAAAACATACAATGAAACCATCGTTCTTGATGGCTTTAGTGCAATATGTGATTCATCAAAGCCAAGCTGCATTATGGGAGAATCAGGGAGCAGGAAAGACAACACTGCTAAATATTATTATGGGACTTGTCAGTGCAGACAGTGGAATGGCTGGATATAGTTTTCAATCAGGGAGCTGTCATGACTGATGGTGGATATAGGACATCAGCTGTGTTTCAGGAGACAAGCCTTGTGCCACATCTGAATCCGGTTATAAATGTGGCTATGGTGCTTGGAAACAATAGCGATAAAAAAAGGATAAATCAGGAACTGGGCTGTCTTATAGATGAAGAGTTTCTTGACAAGCCATGCGCACAGTATAGTGGTGGAATGAAAAGGCGCGTTGAGATAGTGCGTGCAATAATGGCAGATTCAGATATTGTTGTCATGGATGAACCATTTGCAGGACTTGATGATACAACGAAGAATAAGGTGATAGGCTATATTATGGATAATATAGGCGACCGGATACTGATTATATCAACGCATGATTTATCGGATGCAGAAAAACTTGGTGCTAATGTGTTTTTTGTTGGTGCGTAGAAAAACTGCATACAGTTATAGCGTAACTTTCGTAAAGCTCCAGTATAAGTCATAGCATAACTATTGTAGTGTAGTTATAGCGTAACTCTTGTAGTTGACAACAAGGCTGGTAGTTGCTAAAATAATGTGTGATTTTATATGGTAATACGCTAAAGTGCATTTATGTGGGCGGATAATATATTATCGTATATAATGATTTGGAGGAAAAATATATGAGAAGAGCAGTATTTTCAATTCTAGTAGATAATTCATCAGGTGTTCTTAGCCGTGTAGCTGGATTATTCAGCCGCAGGGGTTACAATATAGACAGCCTTACTGTTGGTGAAACACTTGATCCAAAGCTATCAAGAATGACAATAGCTGTAACAGGTGAAGATGATGTACTTGAACAGATTGAGAAACAGCTTGGTAAGCTTATAGATGTTAAGGAAATCGTAGAACTTCCACATGATGAGTCTGTATGCAGGGAGCTGGTGCTTATCAAAGTATTATGTACAAGAGAAGAAAGACAGCAGATTACTACTATGGCAGATATATATAGAGCTAATATCGTTGATGTTGCAAAGAATTCACTTATCATTTCACTTACAGGCAGTCAGAGTAAGATAGACTCGTTTATTGAATTGCTTGATGGTTTTAAAATTACAGAACTCGCAAGAACTGGTATTACTGGTCTTGCCAGAGGAGCTGCAAGTTTAAAATAAATATTTTTATCACTTTCGGAGGTATATTTAAAAATGGCAGAAGCTAAGATCTATTATCAGTCAGATTGTAATTTATCATTACTTGACGGTAAGACAATTGCTATTATTGGTTACGGCAGCCAGGGACATGCACACGCATTAAATCTTAAGGATTCAGGTTGTCATGTAATTATCGGCCTTTATGAGGGTTCTAAGATCATGGAAGAGAGCTGAGGAGCAGGGCTTTGAAGTATTTACTGCAGCAGAAGCTGCTAAGAGAGCGGACATCATCATGATTCTTATCAATGATGAGAAGCAGGCTAAGCTTTATAAGGAAGATATCGAGCCAAATCTTGAGCCAGGTAACATGCTTATGTTCGCTCATGGTTTCAACATTCATTTTGGTTTAATTAAGGCACCTAAGGGCGTTGATGTAACAATGATCGCTCCTAAGGCACCTGGACATACAGTACGTTCTGAATACCAGGCTGGTAAGGGAACTCCTTGTCTTGTAGCTGTAGAGCAGGATGAGACAGGCAAGGCTCTTGATATGGCACTTGCTTATGGTCTTGGAATCGGTGGTGCAAGAGCTGGTCTTCTTGAGACAACATTCAGAACAGAGACAGAGACAGACCTCTTTGGTGAGCAGGCAGTTCTTTGTGGTGGTGTTTGTGCACTTATGCAGGCTGGTTTCGAAACTCTTTGCGAAGCTGGATATGATCCACGTAACGCTTACTTCGAGTGTATTCATGAGATGAAGCTTATCGTAGACCTTATTTACCAGTCAGGATTCGCAGGTATGAGATACTCAATCTCTAATACAGCTGAGTATGGTGATTACATAACAGGTCCTAAGATTATCACAGAGGATACTAAGAAGGCTATGAAGAAGATCCTTTCAGAGGTTCACTTCAAGGCTATGAGAAAGCTTGCTTCTGAGCATCCATCAGAGAAGGTTGGAGCAGAAATCAGAAAGCTTTACAGCTGGAACAACGAATCAGACAAGCTTATCAACAACTAATGAACCGGCTAAGAGGTGTATCAACATCAAGAGTGATAGTGTTTTCGTTATATAAGTGGTAATAAGTTTTTGGCGTATCCCATATTCCATATTCTGAAGCTGAATCGGGGTTAAATGAAGCCTCTGCTGAGCTGTTAACGGCCTCTGAAACAGCTTTTGCATATATACAGTGACCTCCATGGCCATATTCGCCGTTGAAATCCTGTGATACACAGACAAGAGGCTTGAAACGTCTTACGCAGGCTGTGGCATAAGATACGATATCGTCATAATTATACTGTGTCATGGCTGTACCTAAGTCAAGGGAATAAAGATCCATAAAATCCCCTTTTACAGGATAATTCTTTATTCCACATTCCCACAGACCGTCAAGCTCTTCGTGTTGTCTTACTGGTTCTGTCAGAAAAAAGTCACACATATACGCAACCTGCACGTTGAGTCCCTGTTCACCACCGTAGTTTGTAAGAACACCACCTAGAAAAAGTATTTCGTCATCTGCATGTGTTGAAAACACGAGAATATCAGTGTCATCGTTGCATGGAGGCTGCCATATCTGTACAGTTTCAGGAAGCCTGCCTTCGGAGTAGGCATATATGTCAGATATAGACATATCAGCTGAGGTTTCTATAGTTATGGATGTAGCTGCAGTGTTAAATGGGATATAGTCGTGAAGATATCCATATGAACCACATTGTATACTTGTTTTATTGTTATCCTTATCGTTATAGCTTATAGTGTAGCCTGATACCTCGCTGCTCCATATTATGTAAAGACCATATATGGCTTCATCAGACTCGATTATGAGCTGTTCACCACTTGCGATATCAGCTGTTGAATCATAAGAAGCATCAGTCATATCAGCAGTTATATTGCTGTGGGTGGAAGCACTGTCTTTATACACGGATATATCAATAATGTCTGCTTCTTTTCACTTATATTTTGTCCGCTGGCAGCCAAAGCGGATGTGACAGCTCCACAGGGGGATATGTGTAAACAGGATAAACCGAAAGCAGTTATTGCTATAAAAGAATATGATAAAAATTTTTTGAATGAATTTTTAAATAAATATTTAAATAAAGTTTTATTATGCATACCAATCTTTCTCTCCATTTCATTTATTTTCTTATGGTAATCTAACATATTATGGTTATAGATTCAAGTGAAAGGGGACTTTTCAGCTTTGATAGTGAAAGCAAAATTTTAAGCTTTGACATAAGCTGTGTATGCAGTGTATCATATGTCAGAAAAGATTAGTAAATATAAAAGAGGATTGCCATGCAGATAAGAGTTGGTATAAAAGAAGATGACAAGGATGTGATATGCAGGGCAGAAACAGAACTTATCATGAGCCAGTTAAAAAGAAAGAATACGGATATAACATTTAAAAAATATAGTATAAAGCAGGAAGAGCGATGCAATCAGAGCAATTCGTGGCTTGATGCTGTTTCATGTGCCATAGCAGATGGTGTTATAGATATGGGCATAACAGATGAAAAGACTTATGGAGTCAGATACAGCATATATATGGAATAGAGGAGTTAACCTTTCAGCAATAACTAAAAGGAGAGATGCAAGAATAGTTCTTATAACAAGGAAGCACCGGACAAAAAACAGTATGATAACAGGGAAACAAAAAAATAATAAAAAGAAAGCTGTTTTGTATACATCTTCTGAGGATCTTAAAAGACACTGTTCAGATATATATGCTGATACTGAATGTGTATATGTCAGTGATTTAAAGGAATGTATGGAGGGGCTGTCGCATGACTTCTGTGATGGAGTTATAGCACATGCTGATATAGTAAGATTACACAGATATAATCATATAAGAGGATATGCGTATGATTATATTCCTTCTGATATATATATTCCAAAAACAGGAGAAGCAGTGTCGGCAGTGCTTACGTCCTCATCTTTAGACATAGTTAATGCAGTAAGCTGTATATCAGATAATAACTCTTTAAAATGCATAGATATAGAAAGCAGCGTAATACATGATCTTATGATGTATGGCTATATCCAGGAAGCACGTGCGATAGCTTCGATAGAAAAGGACTGCCTTACAATAAATGCATGTATATATGGTCATGACAAAAGCCTGCGAGTGAGCAGAAGTGGAAAGTTAAGTGATTCAGAAGAAATTATGAAAAAACTGGTATCTGGCATAACTGGAAAAATATAATAATTATGTGATTAATAAATAGGATATAATCATGTGATTAATAAACTGGATTTTGACACCTGTGTGATATATGTGTTAATATAAGTAAGTCTGTAGACATATATTGCATAAGTGCAAAACGTGTATAATGCAGAGATATCTGTCAGGACTAAGATGTTTTTTGATACTGACATTATCACTATATAGAATAGAGGAATGATATATGGAATTTAAAAAGATAGATGAAAACAGATTTCAGTGTCTTCTTATGGAAGAGGATCTTGAAGATAACAATATAACTCTTGATGATTTCTTTAGAAATGATACAGATAAGATACATAATCTGCTTGAGGTTGTTATGGAAGAAGCAGCAAGAAACATAGATGTACAGATGGACGGCGGGGTTATGTCGCTTCAGCTGGCACCTCAGCCAGATCATTCTATATTGCTTACAGTATCTTCTGGAAAAGATGATTTTGGCAATATGTTAAGACAGGTAGGAGAAAGAGCAGCTAAGGCATTTACATCTAATCAGGATGATACAAAGGGCAATGTCATAAAGAATCCAGGGAAGAAGCAAAGGCAGCAGAATTCACAGCATTTGATAAGATAAAGGATATATTCGAGGATATGAAAAGTAAGGGGCAGGATATGGAAGCAGTTAATCCGGACACCCTTTATAAAAATAAAGCTAAACATGTAAGTGATATAGTTACTGTTGGGTATGCGGTATATAGCTTTAACAACTTTGATGATTTCGAGGATATGTGTGTTGTGTGTCCTAAGATATGGGGAGTATCAAACAGTCTCTATAAAAAGAAAGATGTATATTATCTTGTCCTTGAAAAAGGAAGATGCTCTAAAGACAGATATATTACTATATGTAATGTTATAAGTGAATATGGAAGGCTTGATTCTGATAAAGAAGCAAGAGTGCTGTGGATTAAAGAGAATTGTGAAGCGGTTATAGAAACTAATGCAATAGGAAAGATAAAGAAGTTGTAAATATGATATTTTGATGAGCAGGAAGAAAAAGGAGAATATATATGTTGTATCCGGATTTTCTTGTGCCAGGTGGTACCATAGGCTTCGTTGCACCTTCGTTTGGATGTGCAACGGAGCCTTATATTACAGGATTCAAAAGGGCACAGGAGAGATTAAAGAATATGGGACTTAATATAAATAATGGTCCTAATGTGTATGAAGCCAAGGGGATAGGAATAAGTAACACACCGCAGCTATGCGGAAAGGAACTAAGTGATATGTATGCAGCTGATAGCAATGATGTACTTATATCATGTGGTGGCGGAGAACTTATGTGTGAAATCCTTGAGTATGTTGACTGGAATAAGATAAAATCGGCAGAACCAAAATGGTTTATGGGATATTCAGATAATACTAATTTTACATTTTTACTTAATACGATAGCAGATACCGCAAGCATATATGGACCATGTGCTGCAGCGTTTGGTGCAGATAAGCTGCATGCTTCACTAAAAGATGCACTGGATGTTCTTATGGGTAAGAAGCTGTCTGTAAGTGGCTATGACATGTGGGAAAAAGAATCTTTGAAAAATGAAGACAATCCGACACCTAAGTACAATCTTACTGAGAAAAAAATAAACCTCAGATGCTTTTATGGTGATAAAGAATATGAAACACCTGTTGATGAGATGGACAGTGATACAGGCATACATGTAAGTGGAAGGCTGATTGGTGGATGTATGGACTGCCTTGTTAATCTTACTGGCACTGAGTACGATTATGTAAGTGAGTTTAATGATAAGTATAAGGATGATGGTATTATATGGTTTCTTGAAAGCTGTGACCTTAACGTGTTTGCCATAAGGAGAGCTATGTGGCAGATGGAAAAAAGCAGGATGGTTTAAACATGTTAAAGCATTTATCATAGGAAGACCTCTTGTGTTTGGGCAGGATATGATGGGACTTGATCAGTATAGTGCAGTGCTGGCAGCTGCAGGAAAATACAAAGTACCTGTTATCATGGATGTGGATTTAGGACATCTTCCACCAGCTATGCCGGTTATAAGTGGTGCGTATGCAGATGTATCAGTTGAAAAAGGAAATATTACATTAAATTATGTGCTAAGATAAAAAGTTAATGAATAGACCCTATGTGTCAATGTGCTTAAAATGCAGATGCATCAGTTGATATACAGATGGCAGGCTGTATCAGAGTGCTTGCAATATATAAAGATATACTGTAAAATATTGGCATTATAGTCTTATAAGACTTAAGCGTAATAAAGGAGGAAAAGTATAATGGGAATGACTATGACACAGAAGATACTTGCAGCACATGCAGGACTTTCTGAAGTTAAAGCAGGACAGCTGATTGAGGCAGATTTAGACCTTGTACTTGGAAATGATATTACATCTCCGGTTGCAATTCATGAGATGGATAAGATGACAGTAAAAACTGTATTTGATAAGGATAAGATTGCTCTTGTACCGGATCATTTTGTTCCTAATAAGGATATTAAGTCAGCAGAGCATTGCAAATGTGTAAGAGAATTTGCAGCTAAGCATGACATTACTAATTATTTTGAAGTGGGACAGATGGGTATTGAACATGCTCTTTTACCAGAACAGGGACTTACAGTAGCTGGTGATGTTATTATAGGTGCTGATTCACATACCTGTACATATGGTGCACTCGGAGCATTTTCTACAGGTGTTGGTTCTACAGATATGGCAGCTGGTATGGCTACAGGCAAGGCGTGGTTTAAGGTTCCTTCTGCTATTAAGTTTAATCTTACAGGAAAACTGAACAAGTGGGTAAGTGGTAAGGATGTTATTCTTCATATTATAGGTATGATAGGCGTGGACGGCGCACTTTACAAGTCTATGGAGTTTACAGGTCCAGGTGTATCAACACTTACTATGGATGACAGATTCACTATTGCTAACATGGCTATAGAAGCTGGTGGAAAGAACGGTATATTCCCAGTAGACGATCTTGCAAGAGAATATATGAAAGAACATTCTAAGAGACCATTTGTTGAATATACAGCTGATGATGATGCAGAATATGATAAGGTTTATGATATAGATCTTTCTACTATCAGATCAACAGTAGCATTTCCACATCTTCCTGAGAATACACATACAGTTGATTCTATAGACGATATTAAGATAGACCAGGTAGTTATCGGTTCATGTACTAATGGACGTATAGATGACTTAAGATGTGCTGCTAAGATATTGGAAGGAAGAAAAGTGGCTAAGGGGTTAAGAGTTATAGTTATCCCAGCTACTCAGAAGATATATATGCAGGCTATAGAAGAAGGTCTTGTACAGACATTTATTAAGGCAGGAGCTGTTGTCAGCACTCCAACATGTGGTCCATGTCTTGGTGGATATATGGGTATCCTTGCAGAAGGCGAGAGATGCGTATCAACAACTAACAGAAACTTTGTAGGACGTATGGGTCATGTTGATTCAGAAATCTATCTTGCAAGTCCTGCTGTTGCAGCGGCAAGTGCTGTTACAGGAAAGATCAGCCAGCCATCTGAGCTTGGTTTATAATGTAGATACCAGGGTCAAAAGGTCTGAACACACCTGAGCTTGCTCATAGGTGGGTGAAAGACCTTGGGACCCGCCCCAATATGAGCATAAAAGTGGGATGATAATCCCACGATATGCGAATATTGGGTGGATTGTGGGAGTGCGTAGCACGGAACAATCCGTAGGTATCAAAATAAGGTGGTGTCCACCGACATCTAATGTATAAATGATCATAAAATATATAAGTGCAGTATAGTGCACAGAAATCGAGGATAATATGAAAGCAGAAGGAAGAGTTTTTAAATTCGGCGACAATGTAGATACAGATGTAATTATTCCTGCAAGATATCTTAATTCTTCTGATCCAGCTGAGCTTGCTACTCACTGTATGGAGGATATAGATAAGGATTTCGTTAAGAATGTTAAAAAAGGGAGATATAATCGTTGCTAATAAGAATTTTGGCTGTGGTTCTTCAAGAGAGCATGCTCCTATCGCTATAAAGGCAGCAGGTGTAAGCTGTGTTATTGCGGAAACATTTGCAAGAATATTCTACAGAAATTCAATAAATATCGGACTTCCTATTATAGAGTGTAAAGAAGCGGCTGAGGCTATTAATGCAGGTGATGATGTAGCCATAGATTTTGACAGCGGTGTCATAACAGACAAGACAACAGGCCAGACATTCCAGGAGTCAGGCATTTCCTGAGTTTATGCAGAAGATTATAAAAGCCGAAGGGTTAGTTAACTACATCAATAATAAAAACAGCTAATTGATTATTATTATTCAATTGTATTTGAAAAATAATGAAAAATTTGTCAAAAAAGTTGACGTATGAAACTATAAGATGTATTCTATAAATCGTAAACAATATGATGTGAGCTGGTTTAAACCAGTTTACAAGGCATATAGGGGATAGTTCCTATTCTTTATATGTTTATACAAAAAAAGAAAAGGAGAAAAAAAGATGAAAAAAATCACAACATTAGTACTTTCATTAGTACTCGTACTTGCTATGTCTATCACAGCATTTGCAGCAACACCTAACGATGATGTTAAGGCTGCTCTTACAGAAGCTGGAGTTACAGGTGAGTATTATGATCAGGCAGTAAAGTTCCTTGCTAACAATGAACTTACAGCTGAGCAGGCAACTGCTGTAAAGAATGAAATCAAGGCAGCTAAGGCAACTGCTGGTGAAGCAAAGAGCGTAGCTGATCTTTCAGCTGATCAGATTAGCAAGATTAAGGCTAACATTGAAACAGCTGCTGCTAAAGTAGGCGCTAAGGTTTCTTTTGCTGACAAGACTATTTCAGTTACAGATGCAAAGGGTACACAGTACACAGTATCATCTAATCCAGTTAAGGCTACAGGAGCTACTACAACAGCTACTGTTGCTGGTATTGCTGTATTAGCTATGGGCTTAGTTGCTTGTGGCGTTGCAGTAAGCAAGAAGAGATTTGCTTAATATTATTCAATATGAATAAAACATTCAAAAGAGTAATGGCATACGTATGTGTGCCATTATTTCTTTCTATAGTGGGAATTGTTATAGTGTATTTCTGCCTTTCCCCATATATCAAATCAGCAGGTTCTACAATATCACTTCTTACCACAGATGGTGAGACAGTTGTAGGTGATGAGAACACCGATCTTGTACCGGAGGACTATAACACAGAGGAAACTAAAGAGACACAGCCAGAGTCTATACCATACTCTCCTGATATGCAGCCTAAGTTAGGAGATGGATACGCAAGACTTATCTGTGAAAGACTTAACATGAACGAAAGAGTCGGATATGGTGACAGAAGCGATGAACTTGATATAGGTGTAGGTCAATATATTGGCTCATCCATATTTGGGTTTGGTAAGCCTATACTTATAGCTGGACATCACGAAACATCTTTTTATCCTTTCCAGTATATAGAAATTGGCGATGTGTTTAAGGTTATAACATCGTATGGTGAATATACATATACTGTATATGATACCAAGGTTGCAGATGCTAATGATAAGTCAGCAACATTGCTTGATGCTGGTCGAGAAGTTCTTGTTATGTATACATGTTATCCTTTCACACCATTAACATCATATTCACAGAGATTGTTTGTGTATGCGAATAAAACATCAGGTCCAGATCTGATTTATTAAGGAGATTATATGGCTAAAAGTAAACAAAGAAAGTTTTATGTTGTAAGTATTATAGTCTCTTTTATATTATCAGTTCTGCTTTCTATAGGTGGGTACCTTGTTGGTGCTGATATGGGTATATTTAACAAGGATACAATATATAAAAGTATGTCAGCTGCAGGTTATTATAATGGAATATATGAAGATGTAGTGTCAACAAGCAAACAGCTTGGAAGACCTATGATGCTTCATGCTGAGGTTTTTGAAAATGTATTTTATTATAATGAAGTAAAGGATGATATACAGAATAATCTGGAAGCACAGCTTGCAGGTACTATGTATACACCAGATACGTCACAGATAAGAGAAAGACTTAATTCTAATATAGAAGATTATGCCAGAAAGAATAATATAGAAATAGGAACCCAGCAGCAGACTGCTATAGATGGCTTCCTTACACAGATAGAAGATAATTATAAATCTTCACTTGGGATTACATTTATTAACTATTATGTTTCCATGAGGAAAATGTTTGATAATATATATTTTAAGGTTCTTGCAGCAATCCTTGTTCTTATAATGATTGCGGTATTTATAATAATTAAGGATCATAGATATGTGCATAGAGCAATAAGATATATAACATATTCAACACTTGCAGCACCATACATGACAGGAATCATTCCAATGTATCTGTATATTAAGGGCATATATAGAAGGCTGGCTATATCGCCGGCATATTATTATAATATGCTTATTAAAACAGCAGATAAGAGTCTGCTGATGTTTGTGTATATTTCTATATTTTTCCTTGTTTTATCGGCAGGGCTTATAGCACTTACAATAATATTAAAAAATAACTTAAAGAAAAAAGCATCGCATAGCCATACTCATCATTCGCATCATTCACACCATGAAGCAGAAGAGTAGGCGAAGCTGAAGCATAATAAAAAAGATCAGAATCACATAATACATTCAATGATGGATAATGTTATGATTCTGGTCTTTTTTATTTTAATCCTTCAATATATTCGGTTAGTTTTTTTGAAATTTTGATGCTGTTATAAATAGAAGCGTATGTAATGTATGACATATCTTCAATATAGTTTTTTGTGTATGATACAGATTGTATGTTTTCAAGAATATCGACAACTTTATTATATGCTATGGCAGCTTCATTTTCTGACTTATATATTCCTATTATATAATTGCCGTTGATGTGTATACGGCTTTGAAAGAAAGTTCTTCCGTTTTTTTATCTTGTTTACTCCGTTATATTTATTTATTACGCATACGTTTTCATACCGGTAGTCATGCTCATCTCCGTTGCGGAATATATAGTCTCTGCCCTTAACAGAATGATTTCTTATACCAAAACGTGAAAGTATGCTTGTCTGCATGCCATAGTCGTTCACAAAATAATATCCACCACGGCACAGAATTGTATGATGTGAATAATAAAATAAATCATCAGTTGAGAATGTAAGTATATTTTCAGGATTAAGAAAATACAGGAAAGATTTATCACAAAGGTAAATAGGCGTTTTTATATATATTCCATTATCACGAAAGTTAATGAGACTTATGAATTTCGCATATGGGAAAAAAGTAAAAAAAATCAACAGAAGTGCCATCAGATATGTTGCTGCTTTTGAGTGAAGCATTGTTTGATAATTCTGCTGCTATGTGGTTATATGAGGTTGTATGCATATCTTTGTCAATATAGTAGGTGCCGGGTTTATATAAGACATCATTGGCTATAGCATATGCCGCAGATGCCAAAAATTCATCATCATAACTACCTATACTTATATGCTTATTCTTATATGTTATTGAAACTCTGTAATATACAGAACCGTCTTTTTTAGTTGTTTTATAAACACCTGTAGCCAATATTATATTCTCCCATTAGTAATATTTTTAATATTCGTAACATTCGTAACATTCATAACATTAATAATATGTAAATATGTACTTTAAACATATTGTTTAATATTTATCAATCCTATATATTTTATTATAAAATTGCGAATAATTCAATATGCCTATTGTTTTTCCTGTGTGCATTGTTGTATAATGGTTTCTGTTTAAAGCATTTTAGCAGGAATCTTATTATTAAAATGTTATATGTTTTATGGACAAGGCTTACATTATATAAATATGCAGGTAAATAGAACAACAAAATATGACATCAGGATAATTAAGATTCACCTCAATAAAATAAAAAAGGTGGAATACAAGATGAGTTTATTTTACAGAAGTACAAGGGATGATAATGTAAGAGTAACAGCTTCACAGGCAATATTAAAGGGACTTGCTCCAGATGGCGGATTATTCGTACCAGAATCTATTCCTTCATTAGATAAGAGCTTAGAAGAACTTTCAAAGATGTCTTACAAGGAAGTTGCTTACGAAGTTATGAAGCTTATGCTTGACGATTTTACAGAGGAAGAGTTAAAAAACTGTATTGACAAGGCTTATGATTCTAAGTTTGATACTGAAGAGATAGCACCATTAGTTAAAGCAGAAGGAGCTTATTATCTGGAATTATTCCATGGCGCAACTATTGCGTTTAAAGATATGGCTTTATCTATATTACCACACTTACTTACTACATCAGCAAAGAAAAATGGTGTAAAGAACGAGATAGTTATCCTTACAGCAACATCAGGAGATACAGGAAAGGCTGCACTTGCAGGATTTGCAGATGTTCCCGGAACAAGGATCATAGTGTTCTACCCTAAGCATGGTGTGAGTCCTATCCAGGAAAAGCAGATGGTTACACAGAAGGGTGCAAACACTCACGTTATCGGAATCAAGGGTAACTTTGATGATGCGCAGACAGGTGTTAAGAATATATTTGGCGATAAAGAACTTGAAAAGGTTATGAATAATGCAGGCTTCCAGTTCTCATCAGCTAACTCTATCAATATAGGACGACTTGTACCTCAGATTGTATATTATGTATATGCGTATGCAAGACTCCTTGCCAATGGCGAGATAAAAGAAGGCGAGAAGATTAATGCAGTAGTTCCTACTGGTAACTTTGGAAATATTCTTGCTGCATTTTATGCTAAAAATATGGGACTTCCTATTAATAAGCTTATATGTGCTTCTAACGAGAATAAAGTATTATACGATTTCTTTACAACAGGTGAATATGATAGAAACAGAGAATTCGTTCTTACAACTTCTCCATCTATGGATATTCTTATTTCAAGCAACCTTGAAAGACTTATATATAGAATAGCTGGAAATAATGCTGGAAAGAATAAAGAACTTATGGATTCTCTTAAGACAACAGGTAAGTATGAGATAACAGAAGATATGAAAGCACAGCTTTCAGACTTCTATGGCAACTATGCTACAGAGGCAGAGGATGCTGCTACTATAAAAGAACTTTATGAAACATGTGGATATGTTATTGATACTCATACAGCAGTAGCTGCAGCAGTTTATAACAAGTACAAGGCAGATACTAATGATGACACTAAGACAGTCATAGCATCTACAGCAAGTCCATATAAGTTCACAAGAAGCGTAATGGAGGCTATAGATCCTAAGTATGCCGCTATGGGTGATTTCGAGCTTGTAGATAAGTTAAGTGAACTTGCAAAGGTAAAAGTTCCAAATGCTATTGAAGAAATCAGAACAGCTCCAGTACTTCATAATACAGTATGTGAAGTAAATGAAATGACAGATGAAGTAAAGAAGTTTCTTGGCATCTAATATATCAAAATATCAAAAATAAACAAAACCTGAGCCTGGCGGTAAAATGCCAGGTTCTTTCTATGTAAACAATTTACGTAAACAATTTATGTAAACGATTTTATATAAACGGTTTTTATATAGATATTTTTAATGAATAGCGAATCGGCAGCAAAAACAGGTGTAAAGATGGCTTGCATATAGTTCATTAATAAAGTTTATAATTTATTTATAGAAAAAATTAAATTAGTTGTTGACATACCACTTGCAAAGTGATACCTTAATTATGTTGATATTAGCACTCCAGATAAATGAGTGCTAACAACAAGAAAAAAAGGAGGTTATGTCATGGCACTTGATGAACAGCTTGATGAGCGTAAAGTAAAGATACTTAAGGCAGTCATTAAGAATTATCTGGAAACTGGCGAACCGGTAGGTTCAAGAACAATCTCTAAGTTTACAGACATGAAGCTTAGCTCAGCTACTATCAGAATGAGATGGCAGACCTTGAAGAACTTGGATATATAGTACAGCCACATACTTCAGCAGGTAGAATACCTACAGATAAAGGTTACCGTTTCTATGTTGATGATATGATGTCAGAAAAGGAAAAGAATATCACAGACAGGGAAACTGAGGTGGCATCAAGGGAAAGTGAGATGGCTTCTAAGGAGGCAGAGCTTTCAACCATGAAGGATGCTCTTGGTGAAAAGGTTGAGAGAGTTGAAGAGTTACTTCAGAATGTTGCCAAGGTGTTAGCCAAGGATACGAATTATGCGACTATGGTAACATCGCCTAAGGTAACAGGCAACAAGTTAAAGTTCGTACAGCTGTCACAGCTTGAGTCTGATAAGATATTAGCTGTAATAGTCATGGAGGGTAACCTTATAAGAAATAAGGTTATAACAGTTAGTGAGGATCTGTCGCAGGAGAATCTGTTAAAGCTTAACATTCTTCTTAACACAACACTTACAGGACTTACCCTTGAGCAGATGAACTTAAGTATTGTTTCCAAGATGGAGAATCAGGCAGGTGAACATATTAAACTTGTCAAAGAGGTTCTTGATGCAATAGTAGAAACCATAAACAGTGCAGATGATCTTAAGATATACACAAGTGGTGCTACTAATATATTTAAGTATCCAGAACTTAGTGATTCAACTAAAGCAAGTGAGCTTATATATGCCCTG